>Ga0209051_1000112_pt1 | contig 152667 bp, 133 predicted proteins | sample AraplaCvi_mMS_r2_2_FD_184286 | JGI IMG/M metagenome (GOLD analysis project Ga0209051, IMG submission 184286) | Arabidopsis root microbial communities from North Carolina, USA - plate scrape MF_Cvi_mMS_r2 (SPAdes) (version 2) | ecosystem: Host-associated > Plants > Roots > Endosphere | place...
TGGAAGCCGAACTGGGCCAGGCACGCAACGAGTCCGCACAGCGTCTTGCCGACGCCGAACGTCGCGCCCAGGCCATCGTTGAAGAGGCCAAGGCCCGCGCGACCGAGGAAGGCAACAAGATCGTTGCTGCCGCACGCGTCGAAGCCGACCAGCAGGCACTGAAGGCCCGTGAAGCCCTGCGCGAGCAGGTTGCCGCGCTGGCCGTCAAGGGCGCAGAGCAGATTCTGCGCAAGGAAGTGAATGCGGGCGTTCACGCCGATTTGCTCGCCCGCCTGCAGACCGAACTCTGATAGAAGCCATGGCTGAACTCGCCACCATTGCACGCCCCTACGCCGAGGCGCTTTTCAAGGCGTCGTCGTCCGACGTCGCCGGAACCAGCGTCTGGCTCGAAAAGGTTGCCGCCATCGGGGCCAACCCGGAGCTCCAGCAGCTCGCCGACAACCCCAAGGTTACGGCCGAGCAGGTTCTCGGCGTGGTCGCCGGTGCATTCGCTGCGCCGTTGCCCGCCGCGGCCCAGAACTTCCTGGCTGCGCTCCTCGAGAACGGGCGTTTCTCGGTGCTGCCGGAAATTGCGAAGCAGTTCCGGGCACTGGCCAACGCGAAGAGCGGCTCGTCCGACGCCGTGGTCTACAGCGCCTTTCCGATCGAAGTCTCGGCTCTGGCCGGTGTGGCGGCCGCGCTCGAAAAGCGCTTCGGTCGCAAGCTCCAGGTCACGGTCCAGCAAGAGCCGGAACTGATCGGTGGCATTCGTGTGGTGGTCGGCGACGAGGTGCTCGACACCTCCGTCAAAGCGCGCCTTGAACAAATGAAAGTTGCGCTGGCGGCCTGACCGGTCTCCATCGCCTTACAAAGAAAGAAGGAAAGAGTCATGCAACTCAATCCCGCAGAAATTTCCGAACTGATCAAGAGCCGCATCGAGGGCCTCGGGGTCAGCGCCAACATCCGCAACGAAGGCACCGTGGTTTCGGTGACCGACGGCATCGTGCGCGTGCACGGCCTGTCGGACGCGATGCAAGGCGAAATGCTTGAATTCCCGCCGAGCGCAGACGGCACGCCGTCGTTCGGCCTCGCACTGAACCTCGAGCGCGACTCCGTCGGCGCCGTGATTCTGGGCGAGTACGAGCACATCTCCGAAGGCGACACCGTCAAGTGCACGGGCCGCATCCTGGAAGTGCCCGTGGGTCCCGAACTCATCGGCCGCGTGGTGAATGCCCTGGGCCAGCCGATCGACGGCAAGGGTCCGATCAACGCCAAGATGACCGACGTGATCGAAAAGGTCGCTCCCGGCGTGATCGCACGGAAGTCCGTCGACCAGCCGATGCAGACCGGCCTGAAGTCCGTCGACTCGATGGTGCCCGTCGGCCGTGGCCAGCGCGAGCTGATCATCGGCGACCGCCAGACCGGCAAGACGGCCGTCGCCATCGACGCGATCATCAACCAGAAGGGTCAGAACATGACCTGCGTCTACGTTGCGATCGGCCAGAAGGCTTCGTCGATCAAGAACGTGGTGCGCGCACTCGAACAAGCCGGCGCGATGGACTACACCATCGTGGTGGCGGCATCGGCTTCCGAATCGGCGGCCATGCAGTACGTGTCGGCCTACTCGGGCTGCACGATGGGCGAATACTTCCGCGACCGCGGCCAGGACGCGCTGATCGTCTATGACGACCTGTCCAAGCAAGCCGTGGCCTACCGCCAGGTCTCGCTGCTGCTGCGCCGCCCGCCGGGCCGCGAAGCCTACCCTGGCGACGTGTTCTATCTCCACAGCCGCCTGCTCGAGCGCGCAGCCCGCGTGAACGCCGACTACGTCGAAGCCTTCACCAAGGGTGAAGTCAAGGGCAAGACCGGCTCGCTGACCGCACTGCCGATCATCGAAACGCAAGCCGGCGACGTGTCCGCTTTCGTGCCGACCAACGTGATCTCGATCACCGACGGCCAGATCTTCCTGGAAACCAACCTGTTCAACGCCGGTATCCGCCCCGCCATCAACGCCGGTATTTCGGTGTCGCGCGTGGGTTCGTCGGCTCAGACCAACCTGGTGAAGAACCAGTCCGGCGGTATCCGTACCGACCTGGCGCAGTACCGCGAACTCGCGGCCTTCGCACAGTTCGCCTCGGACCTCGACGAAGCCACCCGCAAGCAGCTCGACCGCGGTGCCCGCGTGACCGAACTGCTCAAGCAGACCCAGTACAGCCCGCTGCCCATCTCGCTGATGAGCGCCACGCTGTTCGCGGTGAACAAGGGCTTCATGGACGACATCGACGTCAAGAAGGTTCTCTCGTTCGAACACGGCTTCCACCAGTTCCTCAAGTCGAGCCACGCACCCCTGCTGGCCACGATGGAAAAGAACGGCGCCAAGTGGGACCCGAAGCCCGCCAAGGCCGACGACAGCGACGAGAAGAAGGCTTTCAAGAAGGTCTGCCAGGACGCGGAAGCCGAACTGCTGGCCGCCGCCACTTCGTTCAAGAAGTCGTTCGCCTGATCGACGCCTTGATCGACGCAAGAAGGAGCTCTCATGGCAGCTGGTAAGGAAATCCGCGGCAAGATCAAATCGGTGGAAAACACCAAGAAGATCACCAAGGCCATGGAAATGGTCTCGGTTTCCAAGATGCGCAAGGCGCAGGAACGCATGCGCGCCGCTCGCCCCTACAGCGAAAAGATCCGTAACATCGCGGCCAATCTTGGCAAGGCGAACCCGGAGTACACCCACGCGTTCATGAAGACGACCGAGGCCAAGGGCGTCGGTTTCATCATCGTGACCAGCGACAAGGGCCTGTGCGGCGGCTTGAACACCAACCTGCTGCGTGCCGTGACGGCCAAGCTGCGCGAAGCGCAGGCGGCGGGCAACGTGGTCGAGTCGGTTGCCATCGGCAGCAAGGGTCTGGGTTTCCTCAACCGCATCGGCGCCCGCGTGGTGGCCCATGTGACGCACCTGGGCGACACGCCGCATCTCGACAAGCTCATCGGGCCGGTCAAGACGCTGCTCGACGCCTATGCCGAAGGCAAGCTGTCGGCCGTGTACCTGTGCTACACGAAGTTCATCAACACCATCAAGCAAGAGCCGATGGTGGAGCAACTGCTGCCGCTGAAGGCCGAGACGCTGCAGGTCGAGTCGGGTCATCACTCGTGGGACTACATCTACGAGCCCGACGCGCAAAGCGTGATCGACGAACTGCTGGTGCGCTACGTGGAGTCGCTGGTGTACCAGGCCGTGGCCGAAAACATGGCGTCCGAGCATTCGGCGCGCATGGTGGCCATGAAGGCTGCGACCGACAACGCGGGCAACGTGATCAGCGAACTGAAGCTGGTCTACAACAAGACCCGTCAGGCCGGCATCACCAAGGAGCTGTCCGAGATCGTGTCCGGCGCGGCTGCGGCCGCAGGCGTTTGATCGAGGCAATGCAACAGGCCGCGTTGCTGATCGGATGCGCTCTGCGCGTTCGTTAACCCAAGGCCTATTTTTAGGGGACTCTGCGCAAAATGAAGAAGATTCTTGCCCTGGTGGCGGTTGCCGCCGCCCTGACTGCCTGCTCCAAGAAGGAAGAGGCGCCCGCGCCTGCACCGGCTCCCGCCGCTGCACCCGCAGCGCCCGCTCCGGCCCCCGCTCCCGCAGCAGCGCCGGCCGCTCCCGCCGCCGCCCCGACGGCATCGGCCGACCTGCCGCAGGAGTGCAACGACTACCTCGCCAAGGTGCAGGCATGCGTTTCTTCGCAAAGCGGTGCTGCCGCCGACGCGATGAAGGCCAACCTCGACCAGACGAAGGCCACCTGGGCTTCGATGGGCGCGGACAAGGCTGCGCTGGGCCAGGCCTGCAAGGCTGCTTCGGACGCCTTCGCTGCGCAAGCAACGGCCATGAAGTGCTGATGAGCTGACGACGACAAGAAACTCAAGGGTGCCGGCCCGTCCGGCATTCTTGCAAAAGCGGCCCGTTTCGGCACCAGGACGCTTCTGCAAGAACCTGTCGCAAATTTATTGAGATCCATCCAGAAGGAAACGCCATGGCTGAAGGAAAAATTGTCCAATGTATCGGCGCCGTGGTCGACGTGGAGTTCCCGCGTGACCAGATGCCCAAGGTGTACGACGCCTTGAAATTCGAAGGCAGCGCGCTGACTCTCGAAGTCCAGCAACAGCTCGGCGACGGCGTGGTGCGCACGATTGCGCTGGGCTCGTCCGACGGCCTGCGCCGCGGCATCATCGTGAAGAACACCGGCGCACCCATCACGGTGCCCGTGGGCAAGGCCACGCTCGGCCGCATCATGGACGTGCTGGGCGCGCCCATCGACGAACGCGGCCCGGTCGGCCAGGAGCTCACCGCTTCGATCCACCGCAAGGCTCCCGCGTACGACGAACTGTCGCCTTCGCAAGACCTGCTGGAAACCGGCATCAAGGTGATCGACCTGGTGTGCCCGTTCGCCAAGGGCGGCAAGGTGGGTCTGTTCGGCGGCGCCGGCGTGGGCAAGACCGTGAACATGATGGAACTCATCAACCACATCGCCAAGGCTCACTCGGGTCTGTCGGTGTTCGCCGGTGTGGGTGAACGTACCCGCGAAGGCAACGACTTCTATCACGAGATGGCCGACTCCGGCGTGGTGAACCTCGAGAAGCTCGAAGACTCGAAGGTCGCCATGGTCTACGGCCAGATGAACGAACCCCCGGGCAACCGTCTGCGCGTGGCGCTGACCGGCCTGACCATTGCGGAGTCGTTCCGCGACGAAGGCCGTGACGTGCTGTTCTTCGTGGACAACATCTACCGCTACACGCTGGCCGGTACCGAAGTGTCGGCTCTGCTGGGCCGCATGCCTTCCGCCGTGGGCTACCAGCCGACGCTGGCCGAGGAAATGGGCCGTCTGCAAGAGCGGATCACGTCGACGAAGGTCGGCTCGATCACCTCGATCCAGGCCGTGTACGTGCCAGCCGACGACTTGACCGACCCGTCGCCCGCAACGACCTTCGCCCACTTGGACTCCACCGTGGTGCTGTCGCGTGACATCGCTTCGCTCGGTATCTACCCCGCCGTGGACCCGCTGGACTCGACCTCGCGCCAGCTCGACCCGAACGTGGTCGGCGAAGAGCACTACAACGTGGCCCGCGCCGTGCAAGGCACGCTGCAGCGCTACAAGGAACTGCGCGACATCATCGCCATCCTGGGCATGGACGAACTGGCTCCCGACGACAAGCTCGCCGTGGCCCGCGCCCGCAAGATCCAGCGTTTCCTGTCGCAGCCGTTCCACGTGGCCGAAGTGTTCACGGGCTCGCCCGGCAAGTACGTGCCCCTGGCCGAAACCATCCGTGGTTTCAAGATGATCGTGAACGGCGAAGCCGACCACCTGCCGGAACAAGCGTTCTACATGGTGGGCAGCATCGACGAGGCGTTCGAAAAGGCCAAGAAGGTCGCTTAAGAAGGAATCACCATGGCAGGCACCATTCATGTGGACGTGGTCAGCGCGGAAGAGTCGATCTTCTCGGGCGAAGCCAAGTTCGTCGCGCTGCCCGGTGAAGCCGGTGAGCTCGGCATCTACCCGCGCCACACCCCGCTGATCACGCGCATCCGCCCCGGCGCCGTGCGCATCGAAACGGCCGACGGCGGCGAAGAGTTCGTCTTCGTGGCCGGCGGCATTCTCGAAGTGCAGCCCAATGCCGTCACCGTGCTGTCCGACACCGCGATCCGCGGCAAGGACCTCGACGACGAAAAGGCCAATGTGGCCAAGGCCGCAGCCGAGGAAGCGCTGAAGAATGCGAAGAGCGACATCGACATCGCGATGGCGCAATCGGAGCTGGCCGTGATGGCCGCCCAGATCGCTGCGCTGCGCAAGTACCGCCAGAAAAAGTAAATAGGCACACCCCCAGGCTGCGCGCACTTCGTGTCGCTACGCCAACCCCCTTGCAGGGGGCAACACCAGCGGCCCGGCAAAGCCGGTTCCGCGGTGTTTTTCGAATAAGCCGCCTTCGGGCGGCTTTTTTGCGCCTGGACCGCTCCGCCATCGTCGCTTCTTTGATCTGAATTTGGTCGAAGTTCAGCCTTGTCCGGCTAAAGACCTCCGCCTAGTATTCGCCTTCGCCCCAACCAGGGTGCGGCGAAGACAAGAACACCGGAGACAAGACGCGTGGCACGTTGGAGTGGCATCACTGCGGACGAGATGCGGCTGCTGGAGACGACCTTCTGGTCGGCCGGCGGATCGCGCCATGCCATGGCCGAGCAGCTCGGCTTTTCCAAGAGCAAGGCCAACGGGCTGATCGCCGGCCTCGTCGACCAGGGCCTGCTTGCCGAAGCCGGCCTGCAGCGCTCCTCGGGCGGGCGCCGCGCCGAGAACCTCCAGCTGAATGCCGGGCTCGGCGTGCTCGTCGGCATCGACATCGGCGCCACCAGTCTCGATGTGGCCGTGCTGCGGCCCAACCTCACCGTGCTCGCGCAGCACGACGAACCCGCCGACGTGCGCGAAGGCCCGGCCGTGGTGCTGGCGCGCGTGCGCACGCTCATGCGCGAACTGCTGGCCCGCTGCAATGTAGGCGCCAGGGACGTGCTCGGCATCGGCATTGGCGTGCCCGGCCCCGTGAACTTCGAGATCGGCCAGCTCGTGAATCCGCCACTGATGCCGGCGTGGGACAGCTTCTCGATCCGCGACTACCTGCGCGAGGACTACGCGGCGCCCGTCTTCGTCGACAACGACGTGAACCTGATGGCGCTCGGCGAACTCTGGCGCCTCAAGCGTTCGCTGAGCAACTTCCTCGTCATCAAGATCGGTACCGGCATCGGCTGCGGCATCGTCTGCCACGGCGAGGTGTACCGCGGCGCGGCCGGTTCGGCCGGAGACGTGGGCCACATCTGCGTCGACCAGGAAGGCCCGCGCTGCCACTGCGGCAATCTTGGCTGCGTCGAGGCCATGGCCGCCGGCCCCGCGATCACGCGCATGGCGATGCAGGCGGCCGAAGCCGGCGAAAGCGCGGCGCTCGCCGAGTGCCTGCGCGTGCACGGGCGCATCGACGCGATCGATGTGGGCCAGGCCAGTCGCGGCGGCGATACGGCGGCTAACGCCATCATCCAGTGCGCGGGCAGCCTGATCGGGCAGATGCTCGCGTCGGTCGTCAACTTCTTCAATCCGTCGCACGTGTTCATCGGCGGCGGCATCACGCGCATCGGCCCGCTGTTTCTTGCGGCCGTGCGGCAGAGCGTGTACCAGCGCTCGCTGGCACTTTCCACGCGGCACCTCGAGATCCAGTACACGCCGCTCGGCACGCAGGGTGGCCTCGTCGGCGCGGGCGTGCTCGCGATGCACGAGACGCTGAAGGTCCGGGGAGTGGCGCCATGACGGCGGCCGGCATCGGCAAGGGCAGCGTGGCCGTCGAGTTCGACGGCGTGGTGAAGGCCTTTGGCCCCGTGCAGGTCTTGCACGGCGTGAGCTTCGCGCTCGCGCCCGGCCGCGTGTACGGGCTGCTCGGCGAGAACGGCGCGGGCAAGTCGACGCTGATGAAGATCCTCGCGGGCTATGAATCGCTGAGCGGCGGCACGCTGCGCATCAACGGACAGCCGCAGCGGTTCGGGAGTTCGCGCGACGCCGAGGCGCTGGGCATCGTGCTCATCCACCAGGAGTTCAACCTCGCGGAAGACTTGAGCGTGGCGCAGAACATCTTCCTGGGCCATGAAAAGAAGAAGGGCTGGCTGCTCGACGACGCCACGATGGAGCGCGACGCTGCCTCCGCGCTCGCCGCCGTCGGTCTGAACATCGACCCGCGCACCAAGGTGCGCCGCCTCATCGTCGCCGAGAAGCAGCTCGTCGAGATCGCCAAGGCCATCGCCCGCCGCGCGCGCCTGCTCATCATGGACGAGCCCACCGCGACGCTGACGCCGGGTGAAACCGAGCGCCTGTTCAAGCTCATCGCGCAGTTGCGTGCCGACGGCGTGACCATCGTCTACATCTCGCACAAGCTCGACGAAGTGGAGCAGGTCACCGACGAAGTGATCGTCATGCGCGACGGCCGCTTCGTCGCGCGCGCGCCCACGGCCGAGGTCACGCGCCAGCAGATGGCCAACCTCATGGTGGGCCGCGAGCTGGCCGACCTGTACCCGCCGCGCGACGTGGTCGTGGCGGCCGATGCACCCGCCATGCGCGTGCGCAACTTCAGCGTGCCCGGCTGGGCGCAGGACGCGAGTTTCGAGGTGCGCCCCGGCGAGATCCTCGGCTTCGCGGGCCTCGTCGGCGCGGGCCGCACTGAACTCTTCGAAGGGCTGCTCGGCCTGCGCCCCGCGAGCGGCAGCGTCGAGGTGCTCGGCAAGCCCGTGCCCGGCGGCAAAGGCTGGCGCAACCCGCGCGATGCCGCGAGGCACGGCCTCACATACCTCAGCGAAGACCGAAAGGGCAAGGGCCTGCACGTCAACTTCGGCCTGCGTCAGAACCTCACGCTGATGGCGCTCGAGCGCTATGCACAGCCATGGCTCAAGCCCGAGGCCGAACGCGGCGCGCTGGCCGAGGCGGTGAAGGACTACGGCATCCGCACCGGTTCGCTCGACGTCAAGGCCTCGTCGCTGTCGGGCGGCAACCAGCAGAAGCTCGCGCTCGCCAAGGTGCTGCAACCTCGTCCCAAGGTGGTGGTGCTCGACGAGCCCACGCGCGGCGTCGACGTGGGCGCCAAGCGCGACATCTATTTCCTGATCCAGCGACTCGCCCGCGAAGGGCTCGCGGTGATCGTCGTCTCGTCGGAGCTGATGGAGCTGATCGGCCTGTGCCACCGCGTCGCGGTGATGCGCGCGGGCCGGCTCGTCACCACGCTCGATGCAGGCCATCTGACAGAAGAGGAGCTCATCGCTCATGCCACCGGAACCGCAAACTCCCCCGCAGTCGCTTGAGGCCGCGCAACAGCAGCACCGCAGCGAGGCGGCGCCGCGCTGGACGCAGCGCCTGCACGGGCTCGGCCCGGTCATCGGACTCGCGCTGCTGTGCATTGCCGGCACGCTGCTGAACGGCGACTTCGCCACGCTCGACAACGCGATGAACGTGCTCACGCGCACGGCCTTCATCGGCATCATCGCGGTGGGCATGTGTTTCGTGATCATCTCGGGCGGCATTGACCTGTCGGTGGGCTCGATGGCCGCGCTCATCGCGGGCAGCGTGATCATGTTCATCAACTGGGCCGGCCCGGCGTCGGGCTCGCCGCTGCTGGCGGTGGTGATGGGCGCGGTGCTGGCGGTGGTGCTCGGCGCAGTGTTCGGTCTTGCGCACGGCCTGCTGATCACCAAGGGACGCATCGAGCCCTTCATCGTGACGCTGGGCACGCTAGGCATCTTCCGCGCCTACCTCACGTACTTCGCCGACGGCGGCGCGCTCACGCTCGACAACGAGCTGTCGGACCTCTATGCGCCCGTGTACTACGCGAGCCTCGCGGGCATCCCGGTGCCGGTGTGGGTGTTCGTGATCGTCGCGATCATCGGCGGCGTGATCCTGAATCGCACGGCCTACGGACGCTACGTGCAGGCCATCGGCTCCAACGAGCAGGTGGCGCGCTACGCGGCCGTCGACGTCGACCGCGTGAAGATCCTGACCTACGTGCTGCTCGGCGTGTGCGTGGGCATCGCCACCCTGCTGTACGTGCCGCGCCTCGGTTCGGCATCGCCGACCACCGGCCTGCTGTGGGAACTCGAGGCCATCGCGGCCGTGATCGTCGGCGGCACCGCGCTCAAGGGCGGCGTGGGCAGCATCACCGGCACCGTGGTGGGCGCGATCCTGCTCTCGGTCATCAGCAACATCCTGAACCTCACCAGCATCATCAGCGTGTACCTGAATGCGGCGGTGCAGGGCTTCGTGATCATCATCGTGGCCTTCCTGCAGCGAGGGCGCCGATAGGCCCTTTTGTTTGTTCCAGTTCCATTAACCACAAGGAGACACCCAGCATGACGACTTTCACCCGACGCATCGCACTCACGGCAGTTGCCGCTGCTGCATTCGCCAGCCTGCCCGCGCTCGCCGCGGAGAAGGTCAACCTCGGCGTTTCGATTCCCGCGGCCACGCACAGCTTCATGGGCGGCATCAACTACTGGGCCAACCAGGCGAAGAAGGACCTCGAGAAGGAACACAAGGACCTGAAGATCACGATCAAGACCGCGGCGAACGCGCCCGAGCAGGCCAACCAGCTGCAGGATCTTTCGACGGTCACCAAGATCAACGCGCTGGTCGTGTTCCCGTTTGAATCGGCTGCACTGACGAAGCCGGTCGCGCAGGTTAAGGCCAAGGGGGCGTACGTCACCGTGGTCGACCGAGGCCTGACCGACACCAGCGCGCAGGATGCGTACGTGGCCGGCGACAACACCGCCTTCGGCAAGATCCCGGCCGAGTACATCGTCAAACAGCTCGGCGGCAAGGGCAACGTGGTGGCACTGCGCGGCATCGCCACCACGCTCGACAACGAGCGCATGGACGCCTTCAACGCCGTGCTCAAGGGCAGCCCCGACATCAAGCTGCTCGACGCCAAGTACGCCAACTGGAACCGCGACGACGCCTTCAAGGTCACGCAGGACTACCTGACGCGCTTCAAGAACATCGACGCCATCTGGGCGGCCGACGACGACATGGCCGTGGGCGTGCTCAAGGCCATCGAGCAGGCCAAGCGCGACGACATCAAGATCATCTTCGGCGGTGCGGGCGCCAAGGGCATGGTCAAGACCATCATGGACGGCAAGGACAAGCGCATCACCGCCGACGTGAGCTACTCGCCGAAGTTCATCTACGACGCGATCAAGCTGACGGCCGAGGCGCGGCTGAAGGGCGAGAAGCTGCCGGCGACGACGATCATTCCTTCGGTGCTGATCACCAAGGAAAACGCAAAAGACTTCTATCACCCCAACTCGCCTTTCTGAGGGCGTCTTGCTCCCTCTCCCCTCGGGGAGAGGGCTGGGGTGAGGGCCGGCGGCGATGGCAAAGACCGTGCGCGTGCAAACGCCAATGCCCTCACCCTGACCCTCTCCCAGAGGGAGAGGGAAAAGTTTCCGGAAATGCCGAGACGATCGATGACAGACACACCTACTCGCAAACTCCGCTACGCCATGGTCGGCGGCGGCCGAGACGCCTTCATCGGCGCCGTGCACCGCAAGGCCATGGCGCTCGACGGACAAATCGAGTTCGTCGCGGGCGCGTTGTCGTCGAACCCGGACAAGGCGCGCGCCTCGGGCCGCGACCTCGGCCTGGCCGACGATCGAAACCACGGCGACTGGCAGTCGCTGCTGGCCGACGAGTTGAAGCGCCCGCTGGAAGAGCGCATCGACTTCGTGTCGATCGTCACGCCCAATCACGTGCACTTTCCGGTGGCGCAGGCCTTTGCCGAAGCCGGCTTTCACGTGGTGTGCGACAAGCCGCTGGTGCACACGCTCGAGCAGGCCGAGGCGTTGGTCGCCGCCGTGGCGAAGCAGGGCACGGTGTTCGGCGTTACCTACAACTACACCGGCTATCCGATGGTGCGGCAGGCGCGCGAGATGGTGCGCTCGGGCGAGATCGGCGAGGTGCGCAAGGTCGTCGTCGAATACAACCAGGGCTGGCTCGCCAGCCACGTCGAAGGCGGTACCAACAAGCAGGCCGACTGGCGCACCGACCCCGCACGCAGCGGCGCGGCGGGCGCCATCGGCGATATCGGCTCGCATGCCGAGAACCTCGTCGCCACCGTCACGGGGCTGCAGATCGACAGCTTGTGCGCGGACCTGAGCGCGCTGGTGCCGGACCGCTTGCTCGACGACGACGGCAGCCTGTTGCTGCGCTTCAAGGACGGCGCACGCGGCGTGCTGATCGCCTCGCAGATCAACACCGGCCTGGAGAACGACCTGCGCCTGCGCGTCTCCGGCACGCTGGGCACGCTCGAGTGGCGCCAGGAGCAGCCGAGCCAGCTGATGCATCTGCCGCACGATGGACCGAAGCGCGTGTTGACGCGCGGCGCGCCCTGGCTGTGCGAATCCGCGAAGCGCGCGAGCCGGCTGCCGGCGGGGCACCCCGAAGGTTTCATCGAGGCCTTCGCGAATGTCTACGCGGGCGTGGCGGCGGACATCCGCGCGCGGCTGGCGGGCCAACCGGCCGACCCGCTGGACGCCGACTACCCGCGCGTGGAAGACGGCGCGCGCGGCGTGCGATTCATCGAGCGCACTGTGGCCTCGGCGAAAAGCGAATTAAAGTGGACGCCCTGGTAGCGCGCTGCGCGCTGCACAGGCCTCCATGACACCTTCCGCCTCCGACGCATCTTCTTCATCGACGGCACAGCAGCCCTGGGTGGCTGCCCTGTGGCGGCGCTGCATCACACTGTTTCCGTTGAAGCTGGTCGGCAACACGGTCGCCACTCTCGGCTTCTTCCCCCTGTACTTCTGGATCATGAAGCACGCCGGCCAAGCCTGGGTGCTGCCGCTCACGGCCGTCGACCATCTCATCGCCTTCTGGCCAGCGCTGCTGCCGGTGTACCTCTCGCTCTGGGGCTACATCGCGCTGCCCGTGCTGCTGGCCAAGGACAAGCGCGAGCTGTCGAGCTTTTCCTTCGGCTGCGCGGCGATGACGGTCTTCGCGCTGCTCGTGTTCTGGTTCATGCCCACGGCGATTCCGAACTTCGCGGTCGACACCGTGCCGGGCACCTCGCTGCAGTTCCTCAAGATGGTCGACTCGGCGGGCAACGCCTTTCCTTCGCTGCATGTGTCGTTCTCGGTGTTCACTTGTGTCGCTCTCGCGCGGCAACTGCGCGAGGTGGGAGCGCCGGCGTGGCTGCGCATCGTCAACGTGGCCTGGGCCGTCGGCATCGTCTATTCGACGATGGCGGTGCGCCAGCATGTGTTGGTCGACGTGCTGGGCGGCCTGGCGCTGGGCGTGGCGCTCGGTGTCGCCACACGGCAGCGCGGCCCGGCGCTCGCACCGGTACACGCGCGACCGGCGTAGGCCGATTGCGGTATTCCGCCGCGGCGGGGTGCGCGGTACAACCCGGGCATCGTCGCCACCGGTGCGGGAGTCCGCCATGAAGATTCGTTTGTCCTCCCTCGCAGCCTGCATCGCGGCCAGCGCCGTCGCATGCCCTGCGTTCGCCCTCGACTTCCCCTCGCGCAAACCCGGCCTGTGGGAAATCCAGACCGGGGACGGCACGGGCAAGGGACCCGGCGCCGGCCACACCGTGCAGCAGTGCATCGACGCGGCCAGCGACAAGGCGCTGCGCGACATGGGCCAGGGCATGGGCAAGGACATGTGTTCGAAGCAAGAGCTGCGCTCCGACGGCGGCAAGCTGGTGATGGACTCGGTCTGCAAGATCGGCAACACGGTCGCCACCTCGCATGCCGTGTTGAGCGGCGACTTCGGCACGTCCTACCGCATGGAAAGCAAGTCGACCTACAACCCGCCGCTGATGGGCCGTGCCGAAGGCGCGAGCGTCATGGAGGCCAAGTGGATCGGGCCTTGCAAGGCCGACCAGAAGCCGGGCGACATGGTCATGTCCAACGGCATGAAGATGAACGTGCTCGACATGGCGAAAAACCGGCCGAAGAAGCCGTAGCCCGCCGCACGCCGGGTAGGCGCCGGCCCACAGCGCTTTGCGCCCGCCGTGGCGCGGCGGGAAACCGCCGCTGCGCCTACGATGGCGTGCCATGCCCGCACAGCAGGAAGAAGACCTCCTCGTCGTCGCCCGGCCCGAGGGCCTCTATTGCCCACCCGGCGACTTCTACATCGACCCGTGGCGGCCGGTGGCGCGCGCCGTCATCACGCATGCGCATTCGGACCATGCGCGCGCCGGACACGCGCACTACCTGGCCCACACCGACAGCGCCGGCACGCTGCGCGCGCGCCTTGGCAGCGACATCGACCTGCAGACGCTGGCCTACGGCGAGGCCGTCGAGCACCGTGGCGTGCGCGTCTCGCTGCATCCGGCCGGCCACGTGCTGGGCTCGGCCCAGGTGCGGCTCGAACACGGCGGCCGCGTGTGGGTGGCCTCGGGCGACTACAAGACCGAGCCCGACGGCACCTGCGCGCCCTTCGAGCCCGTGCCTTGCGACACCTTTATCACCGAGTCGACCTTCGGCCTGCCGATCTACCGCTGGCCCACGCAGGCCGTGCTGTTCGCGGAGATCGACGCGTGGTGGCGCGCCAATGCGCAGGCCGGGCGCGCGTCGGTGCTGTTCTGCTATGCCTTCGGCAAGGCGCAGCGCATCCTGCATGGCGTGGACGCCTCGATCGGGCCGATCGTGGTGCACGGTGCGGTCGAGCCGCTCAACGCGGTGTACCGGGCGGCGGGCGTCTCTTTGCCGCCCACCTTGCGTGCGGACGATGAGGGCGTCGACGCCGCATTGCTGAAGCGTTCGCTGGTGCTCGCACCGCCATCGGCGCAGGGCTCGCCGTGGATGCGCCGCTTCGGCAACTATGCCGATGCGTTCGCCAGCGGGTGGATGCAACTGCGCGGCACGCGCCGCCGAAGAGGCGTGGACCGCGGCTTCGTGATGTCCGACCATGCCGACTGGCCCGGCCTGCAGCAGGCGATTGCCGGCACCGGCGCAGAGCGCGTGTTCGTCACGCACGGCAGCGTGCAGGTGATGGTGCGGTGGCTCTCGGAGAACGGCCTCGATGCGCAGGGCTTCAAGACCGAGTACGGCGACGAAGACGATCAGGAAACTCCCTCCCCTTCCGGGGGAGGGCTGGGGAGGGGGCTCGCGGCGCTCGATGGAGGCGCCGAGAGCCCCCATTCCAACCTTCCCCCAAAGGGGGAAGGAGAAATACCGTGAGAGCGTTTGCCGCGCTGTACCGCGAGCTCGACGCGAGCACGTCTAGCCTCGCCAAGCAGGCCGCGCTGCAGCGCTACCTGCGCGAGGCCGACGCGGCCGATGCTGCATGGGCGGTTTACTTCCTGGCCGGCGGCAAGCCGCGCCAGCTCGTGCCTACCAAGCTGCTGCGCCTGCTCGCACAGGAGGCGGCGGGCCTGCCCGAATGGCTGTTCGACGAAAGCTACGACGCCGTGGGCGACCTCGCCGAGACCATCGCGCTGCTGTTGCCGCCGCCGAGTGAGGTGCACGACGTCGGTCTCGCGGGTTGGGTCGAGCAGCATCTGCTGCCATTGCGCGACGCCGCCAAGACGGCACCCGAGCAGCTCGCCGACCGGCTGCGCGCGCAGTGGCGCCAGCTCGCGGCCGAAGAGCGGCTGGTGTACTTCAAGCTCATCACGGGTGCATTCCGCGTGGGCGTGTCGAAGCTGCAGGTGACGCAGGCGCTCGCTGCGGTCGGCGGCATCGATGCCAAGCGCGTCGCGCAGCGGCTCATGGGCTACACGCACATCGGGGCACGGCCCCGGGGCGACGACTACCGCACGCTCATCGCACCCGAGTCGAGCGCCGAGCAGGTGCAGAAGACCAGCGGCCAGCCGTACCCCTTCTTCCTCGCGCATCCGTTCAACATTCCGCTCGAGCAGTTCGATGCCGTGCTGGGGCCGCCGTCCGGCTGGATCGTCGAGTGGAAGTGGGACGGCATCCGCGCGCAGCTCGTGAAGCGCGCGGGCGCCGTCTGGCTGTGGTCGCGCGGCGAAGAGCTGGTGACGGAGCGCTTCCCCGAGCTTGCCGTGCTGGGCGAGGCCTTGCCCGACGGCACGGTGCTCGACGGCGAAATCGCCGTGTGGCGCGAAGACAAGGTACAGCCCTTCGCCGAGCTGCAGAAGCGCATCGGCCGCAAGACGCTCGGCGCCAAGTTGCTGCGCGACATTCCCGTGGTGCTGCTGGCCTATGACCTGCTCGAATGGGAAGGGCGCGACCTGCGTGCGCTGCCGCAGTCGGAGCGCCGCGTGTTGCTCGACGAGCTGATCACGCGGATGCAGCATCCTTCGCTGCTGCCGAGCCCGATGCTCACCGGCACCGGCTGGCCCGATCTCGCAAGGCAGCGCGAGGCCGCGCGCACCATGGGCGTCGAAGGCATGATGCTCAAGCGCCGCGATGCACAGTACGGCGTGGGTCGCACCAAGGACGTTGGCGTGTGGTGGAAGTGGAAGATCGACCCGCTCAGCGTCGACGCGGTGCTGATCTACGCACAGCGCGGCCACGGCCGGCGCGCGAGCCTCTTCAGCGACTACACCTTCGCGGTGTGGGACGGCCCGCCCGGGCAAGCCGACCGCAAGCTCGTGCCCTTCGCCAAGGCCTACTCGGGCCTCACCGACGCCGAGATGGCGCGCGTGGACACGATCATCCGCAAGACCACGGTGGAAAGCTTCGGCCCGGTGAAGAGCGTGAAGCCGACGCTGGTGTTCGAGCTGGGCTTCGAGGGCATCGCGCGCAGCACGCGGCACAAGAGCGGCATCGCGGTGCGCTTTCCGCGCATGCTGCGCTGGCGGGAGGACAAGCCCGTAGCGGAAGCAGACACCTTGCAGACGCTCGCTGCGTTGCTTCCCTCATGACCGACCCAATGGATCCCGAATTTCTCCCTCCCCCTTTGGGGGAGGGCAGGGGTGGGGGCAAGCGGCGTATCCGGAGCCAGCGGCCTGTCGAAGGCCGCTTGCCCCCATCCCAGCCTTCCCCCAGAGGGGGAAGGAGCAAATCCAAGTCCGTGAAGCCTGCGCTCGACGCGTGGTTCGCGGCGCGCGGGTGGAAGCCTTTCAAGTTCCAGCGCGAGGTGTGGAAGGCCATCGGCGAAGGCAGGTCCGGCCTGCTTCACGCGACCACCGGCGCGGGCAAGACCTACGCCGTATGGCTCGGTGCGCTGCAGGCTTTCTCTCAGGCGCGCAAGGAAACGGCACGCCCCGCCGCCCCGCCGCTCACCGTGCTGTGGCTCACCCCGATGCGCGCGCTCGCGGCCGACACGCTGCGTGCCCTGCAGCAGCCGCTCGAAGCCCTCGGCGCCGATGTGCATCCGTGGAGCGCGGGCGCACGCAGCGGCGACACCTCGTCGGCCGAACGCAGCGCGCAGAACCAGCGCCTGCCCACCGTGCTCGTCACCACGCCTGAAAGTCTGTCGCTGCTGCTCTCGCGCGCCGATGCGAGTGAAGTGCTCGGCCATGTGCGGATGGCCGTCGTCGATGAATGGCACGAGCTGCTCGGCAACAAGCGCGGCGTGCAGGTGCAGCTCGCGCTGGCACGGCTCAAGCGCTGGAACCCCGGCCTCGCGATCTGGGGCATGTCGGCCACGCTGGGCAACCTGCACGAGGCGATGCATTCGCTGCTGGGCCATGCGGACGGCGTGCTCGTGCAGGGCCAGGTGCCGAAGAAGCTCGTCATCGATTCGCTGCTGCCCGGCACCGCCGAGCGCTTTCCCTGGGGCGGCCACCTCGGGCTCACGATGCTGCCCCAGGTGATCGCGGAGATTGCCGCGAGCAAGACCGCGCTGGTCTTCACCAACACGCGCTCGCAGGCCGAGATCTGGTACCAGGCCATGCTGGAGGCGAAGCCCGAGTGGGCCGGCCTCATTGCGCTGCACCACGGCTCGCTCGACCGCGAGGTGCGCGAATGGGTCGAGCTGGGCCTCAAGAGCGGCGAGCTGAAGGCGGTGGTCTGTACCTCGAGCCTGGACCTGGGCGTCGACTTCCTGCCGGTCGAGCGCGTGCTGCAGATCGGTTCGCCCAAGGGCGTGGCGCGGCTGCTGCAGCGCGCGGGCCGTTCGGGCCATGCGCCGGGGCGGCCGTCGCGCATCACGCTCGTGCCCACGCACAGCGTCGAGATGGTCGAAGGCTCGGCCGCGCGCGCGGCCATCGCGGCGGGGCATATCGAGGCGCGCCATTCGCCTGACCAGCCGCTCGACGTGCTGGTGCAGCACCTGGTGACGGTGGCACTCGGCGGCGGCTTCATGCCCGACGATCTGTACGAAGAGGTGCGCGACACGGCCGCCTACGAAGGCCTCTCGCGCGAGAGCTGGCAGTGGTGCCTCGACTTCGTTTCGCAAGGCGGCCCCTCGCTCGCGGCCTACCCGGACTACAGGCGCGCCGTGCCCGACGCCGAGGGTGTCTGGCGCGTGCCCGACGCGCGGCTCGCGCGGCGGCATCGCACGAACATCGGCACCATCGTGAGCGATGCGAGCATGTCGGTGCAGTACCTCGGCGGCTCGAAGATCGGCAGCGTCGAAGAGAGTTTCGTCGCGCGCATGAAGCCCGGCGACTGCTTCCTGTTCGGCGGCCGGCTGCTCGAGCTCGTACGCATCCACGACATGACCGCCTGGGTGCGGCGCGCGAGCGGCAAGCGGCCCGCGGTGCCGCGCTGGAACGGCGGGCGCATGCCGCTGTCGAACACGCTGGCCGACGCGGTGGTGCAGCAGCTGGCGCTGGCCGGCGAGGGGCGCTACGACTCGCCCGAGCTGCAATGCGTGCGGCCGCTGCTCGAGACACAGCAGCAGTGGTCGGCGCTGCCGACGCCGCAGACGCTGCTGGCCGAGACACTGGACACGCGCGAAGGCTCGCACCTGTTCCTCTATCCGTTCGCGGGCCGGCATGTGCATCTCGGGCTGGCGAGCCTGCTGGCCTGGCGTGTCGCGCAGCACGAGGCGCGCACCTTTTCCATCGCGGTCAACGACTACGGTTTCGAGCTGCTGAGCGCGACCGAGGTCGATTGGGTTGCGCTGCTGCCGCAGGTGCTGAGGCCGCCGGAAGGCGACGCGCCCGAGGCGCTGCTGCACGAGGTGCTGGCCTCGCTCAACGCGGGCGAACTCGCGCAGCGGCGCTTCCGCGAGATCGCGCGCGTGTCGGGCCTGATCTTCCAGGGCTACCCGGGCGAGAAGCGCAGCAGCAAGCAGCTGCAGGCCTCGTCCTCGCTGTTCTGGGAGGTGTTCCGCAAGTACGACCCCGGCAACAGGCTGCTGCAGCAGGCCGAGCAGGAGCTGCTCGCGCAGGAGCTCGAGATCGGCCGCCTGCGCGCCAGCCTCGCGCGCATGGCCACGCAGCAGCTCGTGCTGAAGCCCCTTGCGCGGCCGACGCCGTTTTCGTTTCCGCTGATGGTCGAGCTGTTCCGCGAGAAGCTGTCGAACGAGAACGTGGCCGACCGCATCGCGCGCATGGTCGAGCAGCTGGAAAAGGCCGCGGGCGGCGTGGTCACGGCCGGCGGCGTCGAGCGCGTGAAGGGCACGCTGGCCTTCGGCCAGGAAGGGCCGGGCAAGCCGCCGAAGCCCGTTGGGCAGCGGCGCGACCGGCGCAGGCCGTCACGCCCGTTGCCGCCGCTGTGAGCCGGTCAGCCTGCGCCGTGCGCCTTCACCCAGCGCACGATGTCCGCCGCGCCCATCGCGCCGGCCTGCCGCGCCACCTCGCGGCCGCCCTTGAAGAGCGCCAGCGTCGGAATGCTGCGGATGTTGAAGCGCGCACCCAGGGCAGGCAAGGCCTCGGTGTCGACCTTGGCGAGCCGCACCCGCGGTTCCAGCTGGGCCGCGGCCTGTTCGTAGCCCGGCGCCATCTGGCGGCAGGGGCCGCACCAGGGCGCCCAGAAGTCGACCAGCACCGGGATCTCGTTGCGCGCGATGTGGCGATCGAAAGTGGCTTCGTCCGGCAGCGCGGTGGAATGGCCGGCGAACAGCGGGCGGTGGCAACTGCCGCAGTCGGGCGCGCTGTCCAGCTGCGCCGCGCGCACGCGGTTGGTCGTATGGCAGTGCGGACAGACGATGTGCAGCGGGGGCGATTCGGTCATATGCCGGAACTGGGGACGGCCAGGGCCGATTGCAAGGCGGCCGCGGGGACCTGCGTCTTTTGCGACACTTCCAGCCCGTGAGCCATTCCGATTCTTTCCCATCGCCGTTCCCGGTCCGCTGGGCGGGCGAGCTGCTGCAGCTTTTGCCCGAGCGGGCGCTGTGGTGGCCCGATGCGCGTGTGCTGTTCGTGGCCGACCTGCATCTGGGCAAGGCCGCGACCTACCGCGCGCTCGGCCAGCCGGTGCCGGGCGGCACGACGCAGGAAAACCTTGCGCGGCTCGACGCGTTGATGGCCAGGCTAACCCCGCATCGCATCGTGTTCCTCGGCGACTTCCTGCATGCGGCGCAGGCGCGCACGGTGCTCGCCACGGTGGAGGCCTGGAGGGCGCGCCATGCCGGCGTCGCGATGACGCTGGTGCGCGGCAATCACGACAGCCGTGCGGGCGATCCGTCGGACGCGCTCGGCATCGACGTGGTCGACGAACCTTTTCTGCTCGGGCCGTTCGCCTGCTGCCACCATCCGCAGGCGCACGCCACGCACTTCGTGCTCGCGGGGCATCTGCACCCCGTTTGCAGGCTCCACGGCCCGGGGCGCGACAGCGTGCGGCTGCCGTGTTTCGTGAGCGATGCGCAGCAGGCGGTGCTGCCGGCTTTCGGCGAGTTCACGGGCGGGTGGTTGATGGAGCAGGCGCCGGGGCGGCGCTTTCATGCGGTGGGCGGTTCAGCCGTGTGGGCGCTCCCCGCCTTGGACTGAGTTTGGCTCCTTCCCCCTCTGGGGGAAGGCCGGGATGGGGGCAGGCAGGGCGCCAAGTGCGGGCGCCGCGTGCCCCCACCCCAACCCTCCCCCAGCGGGGGAGGGAGAAAGAGAAAGTCAGAGCACGACGGGCTCGTCCGGCAGTTCGTTCACGTCGATTTCGTTCTCGCCCAGCGGAAAGTGCTGCACCAGCAGGGCCGAGATTTCTTCCAGCGCCTGCGTGATCCCGTCCTCGAAGCGCCCTTCGCGAAAGGCGGCGCCCATGCGCTGCGCCATCGCGGCCCATTCGGCATCGTCGACGCGCGCATTGATGCCGCGGTCCGCCACGATCTCGATCGCGTGCTCGGCCAGCAGCAGGTAGATCAGCACGCCGTTGTTGTGCGCGGTGTCCCACACGCGCAGCTTGCCGAACAGCGTGACGGCGCGCTCGCGCGGCGGTGCATGGCGCCACAGGTACGACATCGGCAGGCCGGCCTCGACGCAGATGCGGATCTCGCCGCTGTGGCGCCGCTCGCTCGCGGCGACGCGGCCCGTGAGGCGCTCCAGCGCGGCCGCGGGCAGCGCGCGGCGAACCTCGGACTCGTCGATCCAGCGGTGGCGCCAGATGCGGCCGAGCTTCGAGAAGAAGGTTGCGTCGGTTGCCGCCATCGTGTTCACCAGTCCCCCGACGCACCGCCGCCGCCGAAATTGCCGCCGCCGCCGGAGCTGAAACCTCCGCCTCCGCCTCCGCCGCCACCGCCGCTGCTCCAGCCTCCACCGCCACCGGAACTCCAGCCGCCCCCACCGCCGCCGCCCATCCGCCCGGCACCTGCGACCAGCGAGACGATGAGCGCGACAAGCGCCGCGATCACCGCGATGACGATGCTGGTGGTGATGAGGAACACGACCACGCCGACGCCGCCCCCCACGACCACCGTGCCCAGCTTCTTGCCGAGGATGGCGCGCGCGATCGGCGCGCCGATGAAGACGCCGACGAACAGGAAGATCGCGAGGTTCTCCCAGTCGAAGCCACCGCCGCCTCCGCCGCCGTGGCTGCCCGTGTCGCGCGTGGGTTCGGGCAGCGGCTCGCCGTCGACCAGCCCGATGAGCCGGTCCACCGCCGCGTTCAGCCCGCCCGCGAAGTCGTTGCCGCGAAAGCGCGGCTTCATCTCCTCGTCGATGATGCGCACGGCCGCAAGGTCGGGCACCGCGCCTTCTAGCGCCTTGGCCGTGGCGATGCGCATCTTGCGGTCGTCCTTGGCCACGACCACCAGCAGGCCGTCGCCGACGTCCTTGCGGCCGATCTTCCAGGCGTCGCCCACGCGCTGCGTGTAGCTGGCGATGTCCTCGGGCGCGGTGGTCGGCACCATCAGCACCACGATCTGCGAGCCCTTGCGCTGCTCGAAGGCCGCGAGCTTGGTGTCGAGGCCGTTGCGCTGCGCGGCATCGAGCGTGCCGGTCTGGTCGATCACCCGCGCCGTGAGCGCGGGCACCGGCAGCAGGCCTTGCGCGAATGCGCCGCCCATCGTCAGCAGCATGAGTGCCGCCAGAAGGCGCGCGCCCCATTCCAGAAACACCGCGGAACCGGCTTTGCCGGGCCGCCGGTGTTGCCCCCGGCGAGGGGGGAGGCGCAGTGACACGAAGTGCACGAAGACTGGGGGAGTTACTTTTTCGGCGTGCTGAAGTCGACCGTCGGCGGCGTGGAAATCTGCGCCTCGTTCTGCACCGAGAAGTTCGGCTTCGGCGCGTAGCTGAAGATCTTGGCCGTGATGTTGGTCGGGAAGCTGCGTGCGAGCACGTTGTACTCCTGCACGCTCTCGATGTAGCGGTTGCGCGCCACGGTGATGCGGTTCTCGGTGCCTTCGAGCGTCACGCGCAGGTCGCGGAAGGCCTGGTTGGCCTTGAGCTCGGGGTAGCGCTCCGCCACCACCATCAGCCGCGACAGCGCCGACGAGAGCTCGCCCTGCGCCTGCTGGAACTTGTTGAAGGCCTCGGGGTTGTTGAGCGTCTCGGGCGAGACCTGGATCGAGGTGGCCTTGGCGCGTGCCTCGATCACCTTGGTGAGCGTGTCCTGTTCGAAGCTGGCCTCGCCCTTCACGGTGGCCACGATGTTGGGCACGAGGTCGGCGCGCCGCTGGTACTGGTTGAGGACCTCGCTCCAGGCCGACTTGCTGGCCTCGTCGAGGGACTGGAACTGGTTGTAGCCGCAGCCGCTCAGGGACACGACAGCCGCAAGGATCAATAGCCAGCGCTTCATCATCATTTGCATTACCTCCGCAGAAGATGCGGAAGGTAGCATAGGTGGCTCGATGTCCCTCGATCCCCTCCATGCCCTGCAGGCCGCCAACCGTGCGGTATTGCCCGTTGCTTCCGACGCCTTCGGCACGCTGCTGGTCGCCGGTGCGACCGGCGCGTTGGGGGCGGAACTGCTGCGGCGGCTCGCGGGCAGCCACCGCCATGCCCACGCGCGCGTGCTGGCGCGCGAGCCGATCCGCGACGGGCTGCGCGGCGTCGAGACCTACCTGAGCCCGGCCGAGCCGATCGCGCAATGGCCGCTCACCTCTGCCCACACGGCCATCGTCGCCTTCGACCCGCCGCGGCTGTACCACGACCGCGAGCGCGCGCTGTGGGTGCCCGAGCCCTCAGACCTGCCCGCGCTGGCGCGCTGGCTGCGCGCCAGCGGCGTGCAGACGCTGGCCATCGTGCAGCCGCACGACCAGGGCCGGCTGCCCGAGGCGCTCAAGCGCGGGCTCGCGAGCCTCGACGAGCAGGCGGTGGTGGCCTGCGGCTTCGAGCGCGTGATCCTCCTGCGCTCGGCGCGCAAGCCGGCGAACGCGAAGTTCGCCAATCCCCTCGAGCGGCTGGCCGCATGGATGCTGTCCGTCGTGCGCTTCATGGTGCCGAGCAGCGAGCAGCCGGTGCGCGCGTCGAAGGTGGCGGAGCTGGTCGACGTGGCGCTGCGCATCGCGCCGCCGGGCGTGCACGTGGCCGCGCCCGAGATGGTGTGGCGGGCCGCGCAGGGCGACATGCTGGCGGTGGCCGAGCGCTGGCTCAGTCCTGCTGCTTCAGCCGCGCCATTGGCGTAGCAGCTGCGCCGAATCGACCACCAGCCCGAGGTGCAGCGACACCATCGCCAGCGCCGCGCCTTCCAGATGCGGGTCGGTGCCGCGCACGAGGTCGCGCAGAACGATCACGCGGTAGTTGTGGTTGTTGGCGTCGAAGGCCGTGTTGAGCACGCAGCAGTCAGTGAAGCCGCCGTTGAGCACCACCGTCTCGATGCGCTGGTTGCGCAGCAGAAAGTCGAGGTCGGTCGGGTAGAACGCCGACAGCCGGCGCTTGCTGTCCACGCGCATGTCGCCGGGCTCGACGCGCGTGACCCACTCGGTCCACTTCGAGCCTTCGATGGCATGCGCGTCGGCGTTCGGAATCTCGCCCACGTGCAGCGGAAAGGTGCGCCGCCACGCTGACGGAATGCCGTGGATGTCGTCCACGCCATCGGGGCGCAGCACCGACTTGATGTGCACGATGCGCACGCCCAGCGCGCGCACCTCGTCATGAAAGCTGTCGATGGGCGCCACCACGTCGCGCGCCCGTGGCGCGGGGCAGGGGCAGTCGGGGCTGTCGTCGAGGTGGCCGCGGTGCATGTCGATGGAGACGACTGCCGTGGTCGCGGGGTTCAGGTAGTCGGCGAACTGCGCCGCGTCGAGTTCGCGCTCTTCGTTGTAGACCCAGGCCTTCATCGCCGTTCTTCTCTCACATAGGGTTGGCCCAGCGCACCGGGCTCTTCATCGGCGCCGCGCCGCGAGAGAGCGACCCACACCATCACGCCGAGCGTCACCGCATACGGCGTCATCATCACGAAGTACTGAGGCAGTTGCACGCCGGCCGCGGCCAGCTGGGGAATCAGCGCTTCGATGCAGCCGAACAGCACGGCGCCCGCCAGCGCCTTCCACGGCGACCAGCGCGCGAAGATCACCAGGCCCACCGCGATCCAGCCGCGCCCACCCGTCATGCCCGCGATCCACAGCTTGGTGCTGACCACCGAGATGTACGCGCCCGCCAGCCCCACGAGGGCCGAGCCTGCGAGCACGGCTGCGAAGCGCCATGCCGTCACTCGAATGCCGGCCGCGTCCGCTGCCTGCGGGTTCTCGCCGACCGCACGCAGCCGCAGGCCGGTGGAGGTGCGCGTGAAGAACCACGCCACCGCGCCGAAGATCGGCAGCGTGAGCCACACCATCGCGTTCTGCTCGAAGAGCCTGCCCACGCCCGGCAGCATCGACAGCGGCCACAGGCCCATTGCGCCGATGCCTTCGGTCGCGTGGTTGGTCCAGTCGGCCATCGAGCCCACCAACGCCGTGAGCCCCTGGCAGAAGAACACCAGCGCCAGCCCGGCAATCACCTGGTTCACGCGCAACCAGATCACCATCACCGCGAACAGCACCGACACCATGCTGGCCGCCAGCATCGCGAGCACCAGCGACACCGCCGGCTGCCCGATGGCGATCTGCGCGCCGATGCCGGCCAGCGCGCCGACCAGCATCAGCCCTTCGGCGCCGAGCGAGAGCACGCCCGCGCGCTCGCTGATGATCAGGCCCAGTGCGGCCAGCGCGTACGGCACGGCGAAGTCCGGCGTGCTCGCGAGCCAGTTGAGAACGATGCTGCCGCTCATGCTGCGGCCTCCCCGCCCACCCGGCGCAGCCGGTGGCGAATGAAGAAGTCGCTCGACGCCACGCACACCACGATGACCGCCTGGATCAGTTGCACCATGGAGAACGGCACCTGGTAGAACACCTGCAGGCTGCGGCCGGTGACGAACAGCGCCGCCACCAGCAGCGCCACCACCGTGGCCGCAAGCGGGTTGTTGCGCGCGAGAAAGGCGATCAGGATGCCCGAGAAGCCGTAGCCTTGATAGAAGGCCTGCGTGAGCCGCCCTTCCTGCCCCGCGACCACTGCGAAGCCCGCGAGCCCGGCCATCGCGCCCGACAGCAGCACCGCGCCATAAATCGTGCGCCGCACCGGTACGCCGTTGGCATGCGCCACGCGCGGGTTCGCATCGACGAAGCGCAGATACAGCCCCACGCGGCTCACGCTCACCAGCCACCACGCCAGCAGCGCGACCACGCCCGCGAGCAGGATCGAGCTGCCCACGCCGGCGCCCAGCTCGGGCAGGCGCTCGAAGGCGCGGAACTGCGGCGAGTAGGGGAAGTTGTCCTTCGGGTCCTTCCAGCTGCCATAGACCAGATGCAGCAGGAAGTTGGCCGCCATGTAGTTGAGCATCAGCGTCGAGATGATCTCGTTCACGCCGAGCTTCAGCTTGAGCCACGAAGGCCCCAGCACCCACAGCAGGCCGCAGCCGATGGCAGCCGCGAACATCAGCGGCAGGCGCAGGTTTTCGGGGCCGATCTGCCACATCGAGACGGTGGTCGCGCCGATGGCGCCCCAGATCATCTGGCCTTCGAGCCCGAGGTTCCAGAAGCGCGCGCGGAAGGCGATGGAGCCCGCGAGGCCGACGAGGATCATCGGCGCGGCCTGGAACAGCACGGCGCGGAAGTTCTGGCCGTCGAAGAAGGTCTGCATGACGAACTCGTTGGCGAGTTCGTCGGCTGGTACGCCCGCCGCCACGAGGATCGCGGCGGAGATGGCGAAGCCCACGAGCAGGGCAGCCGCGAGGATCAGCGCCTGCCAGCGCCAGGCCATGTGCTGGCGGATTTCGAGCGCGTAGCGGCGGCCGGCGAGCGGTGGGGTCTTGGGAGGGTGTGCCACGTCGGCTGCCAACGCCGCTTCAGCCATGGTCCACCATCGCCTGCCCGATGGCTTGCCGGTCGGCGGGCTGCGCGAATTCGCCGGCGATGCGACCGCGCGTCATCACGCCCACGCGATCGGCCAGCTGCAGCACCTCGTCGAGGTCTTCGCTGATCAGCAGCACGGCGGCGCCGCTGTCGCGCGCGGCGCGCAGCCGCGCATGCACCTCGGCGCTGGCGCGCACATCGAGCCCGCGGCTCGGGCTGTGCGCGAGCACCAGCGTGGGCGACTTGCCGAACTCGCGCGCCAGCACGAGCTTCTGCGCATTGCCGCCCGACAGCAGTGCGGCCTTCTGCGCGACCGAGCGCACACCCTGCACGTCGAAGGCGCGCACGGCTTCCTGCGTGTCGCTCTGGATGCGGCCGCGGCGCAGGCGCCACACGGGGCCGTAGCGGCCGGTGTGCACACGGCCGATGGCGTAGTTCTCGGCGACGGAAAGGCCGCCCGCGAGCGCAAGCCCGTAGCGGTCGGCCGGAATGGCGGCAATGCCAATGCCCCGGCGCGCGGATGCGGCCATGGTCTTCAGGTCGCCATGGCCTTCGAGCCGGATCTCGCCTTCGGTGGCTTCGCCCGGCAGGCCCATGATCGCGCCCGCCAGCTCGCCTTGTCCGTTGCCGCCGACACCGGCGAGGCCGTAGATTTCACCGGCGTGCAGTTCGAGATCCACGCCGTCGAGCACGCGCCGGCCTTCGGGTGAGGCCGGCGTGCGCAGTCCGCGCACGGACAAGCGCACGGGGCCACGCGATGTGGCCGAGGCCTGGAAGCCTTGCGTTGCAATCGACTCACCCACCGTGAGCTTCACCAGATCGGCAACAGAGGCTTCGTCGGGCCGCAGCGTGGCCACCGTGCGCCCGCCGCGCATCACCGTCACGCGGTTGGCGTATGTCTTCACGTCGGCCATCTTGTGCGTGACCAGCACCACGGCCGCCCCGGCGCGCGCCAGCCCTTGTACCGTCTGCAGCAGGCGCGAGGCCTCCTGGTCGGTCAGCACGGCCGTGGGCTCGTCGAGGATCAGGATGCGTGCGCCCGCGAGCAGCACCTTGAGGATCTCGACGCGCTGTTGTTCGGCAATCGACAGCGCATCGATGCGCTTCGACGGATCGATGTCGAAGCCCAGCTCGGACGCCTTGTTGCGGATGTCGCGTTCGATCTCGCGCAGCCGCTCGCCGTGGCTCTGAAACTCGGCTGGCGGCGGCGCAGTGAGCAGGATGTTCTGCGCCACCGTGAACGGCCGCACCAGCTTGAAATGCTGATGGACCATGCCGATGCGGTGCTTCGCCGCATCGCGTGGCCCGGCGAAGCGCACCGCGTTGTCGTCCACCAGCAGTTGCCCGGCCTCGGGCGCATAGAGCCCGGCCGCGATGTTCATCAGCGAGGACTTGCCCGCGCCGTTCTCGCCCAGCAGTGCATGCACCTCGCCCCAGCGCGCGGAGACGTGGGCTTCGGTCAGCGCCGCGAAGCCGTCGAAGGACTTGCGTATGCCGGTAAGTTCGAGCGCGTTGGGCATGAGGTGCGTGGCTCCGGCTTACTTCTGCGTGACCACGCCCTTGACGAACCAGTCCATCTTCCACAGGTCCGCATCGGACAGCACCGCGCCCTTGGCCACGCGCTCCTTGCCGTCGCGGTCGGCGAGCGGGCCGGCGTAGACCTGCTTGCCCTTCATGATCGCGTCGCGCTCGGCGGTGATGAGCGCGGCCTTGTCCTTGGGCACCGCAGGGCCGAAACCCGCAATGTCGGTGCCGCCGTCCTTCATCTCGATGAAGGCGCCGTATTGCGCAGGCTTCCATCCACCCGCCATCACTTTCTTCAGTTCGGGCGTCAGGAAGCGGTCCCACACCCACACCGACGAGCACAGCGTGGCCTTGGGCGCGAACTGGCGCAGGTCGCGGTGGTGGCCGGTGCCGTACACGCCGCGTTCCTGCGCGACGATCTGCGGCGTGGGGCTGTCGACGTGCTGGCCGATCACGTCGGCGCCCTGGTCGATCAGCGCGGCGGCGGCGGCGCGCTCCTTCACCGGGTCGTTCCAGGCGCCGGTGTAGATCACGTTGACGGTGGCGTTCGGGTTCATCTTCTGCGCGCCGAGCGCGAAGGCGTTGATGGTCCAGTTCACCACGCCGAAGGGATTGGCCGCGACGAAGCCGAGCTTGCCGGTCTTCGACGCCGCGCCGGCCGCCATGCCGCAGAGATACTGGCTCTCGTAAGTGCGGCCGTAGAACGATTCGAGGTTGCTGCCGTTGGTGGTGCCCGAGCCGTTGAGGAAGGCCACGTCGGGGTATTTGGCCGCCAGGTCCTTGAAGCTGTCGGAGTAGCCGAAGGCCGTGCCGATCACGATGTTGGCGCCGCGCTGGATGAACTTCTCCGCCGCGGGCTTGATGGCCGATGCATCCTCGGGCACGTTCTCCACGAACTGGATCTTCTGGCCGATCTCCTTCTCGATCTTCACGCGGGCCTCGTCGAAGGCCTGTGTCCAGCCGCCATCGTTCTTCGGGCCGAAGTAGAGCATCGCGATCTTCGGCTTGTCCTTCAGCGTGAAGCCATCGGCGGCCGCGGCGGGCAGCGTGGTGAAGAACGCGCCGCCGGCCGCGATGGTCATCGCGAGGCCCAGGCCGGGAGTGAGGGTGCGCAGCTGCTGCATGGAACTACCTTTGGTGAGGGGCTTTGAAGAAAGGGAGGGACGAGAAAATCGGAACGAGCAGTGCGCGTCACATCATGAAGTTGATGCGGAACACATTGCCCTCGGGGTCCAGCAACACCGACTGGTACCAGTTGTAGTAGGTGACGTACGGCGGCTTGACGAGCGTGGCACCCGCTTCGAGCGCAACGGGGACCATGCGGTCGACGTCGGCCCGGCTGTCGACGTCGATGTTCAGCAGGAACTTGACACCGCGCGTGTCCGAAAACTCGCTCAGGTGCAGCAGTTCGTAGGCATCGAGCGCGTTGAAGCCCAGGCTCGACTTGCCGGTGTCCAGCCCGCGGAAGATCGGCGAGCGGATCGCCTCGATCTCGGCGAAGCCGAACACGCGCTGGTAGAAGCCGCTGAGTGCGACCACGTCCTTCGCGAAGACGTTGACGTAAGACAGGTGGGCCATGCCTCAGGCCGTCACTTTGGTGCCGCCGAAGGTCGTCTGCTTGACGAACTTCGATGTGAGGTGGTCGCCCGAGGAGATGGGCGCGTACTTCGCCTCTTCGCCCGGCGCGAGGCAGCTCGGCAGGCACTCGACCATCGCGTCGTAGTTGGGCTGATGGAAGAACACCAGCGACTGCCGGCGATTGGTGCTCGCCACCTCGAAGGGCGGGTTGATCACGCGGTGCAGCGTGGACACCCACTGGTCGTTGGTCCACTGCATCATGAGGTCGGCGATGTTGACCACCAGGCCGCCTTCGACCTGCGGTACGTCGACCCACTGGCCGGCCTTGTTGAACACCTGCAGGCCCTTGTCGTCGGGCAGCACGATGGTGAGGCTGCCGTAGTCGCTGTGCGCGCCCGCACGCAGCTGGCCGGGCAGTGGCTGTTCGCGCTGCGGCGGATAGCTCAGCACGCGGAACATGCTGATGTGCCTGTCGATCTTGTCGTCGAAGAAGGTCTCGGGCAGCGAGAGGCCGAGCGCGAAGACACGCATCAGCGAGCGCGAGAGATCGCTCATCGCCTCGAAGTAGCCCTCGTAGGATTCCTTGAAGCCTTCGATGGACGGCCAGCTGTTGGGCTCGAAGTGCGGGCCGGCCGCGGGGCCGCGGTGGTAGTCGTCGTCGGGCACGTTCGAGGGACCGATGGAGAACGACTCCTTCAGGTCGCCGGGCGCGGCCTCTTCGAGGCTGTAGGAAAGGCCTTCCTCGCCCACCGCGCTGTAGCCGCGCACCGCGTCTTCGCGCGGGCGATCGACCTTGCGCTTCTCGCCCAGCGGCATGTCGAAGAACCTGCGCGAGAGCGATGACACGCGGGAGATCAGGTCCGGCGAAATGCCGTGGTTGGTGATGACGAGAAAGCCGATGCTGCGGCAGGCTTCGTCGACTTTCTTTGCGACCTCCGCCTTGCCCTCGGCGGTGCCGGCGAAGTAGGGCGCGAGATCGATGATGGGCACGGACAGCAGGGTCATGGCAGGTTCCTCATGCTTGGCATGCCTTTCGCCATGCAACGTCTGTGCCAGTTGGACCAAATGGACAAAACGCATTCGTCGCGTCAGCATGGTGCGCAACCTCGCGCCGCGAAGGCAACTGCGGCGCAAGGCGATGCACCGTGGCCTTACAGTGGTGCGCCGTTTGCCGATTCATGAACAAGAGCGAGGGAAGATGCCGAAGACCAAAGCGCTGGCCGCAAGCGCCAGCAAAGAGAGCCCGGTGCGCAAGCGCGCCAAGCCCGCGGTGCGCAGCGCGTCCGCGGTGAATCGCCGGCTGCGCCAGATCGAGGACAAGCGCAGTGCGATCCTTGGTGCGGCGCTGGGGTTGTTCTCGCGCTTCGGCCTGCACGGCACGTCGATCGACCAGGTGGCGGCGCGCGCCGATGTGTCGAAGAGCAACCTGCTCTATTACTTCGCGAACAAGGAAGAGCTTTACGTCAACGTGCTGCGCGACCTGCTGGCGCTGTGGCTCGAACCGCTGCGCGGCTTCAGCGCCGAGCAGGACCCGGGCGAGGCCATCGGCGGCTACATCCGCCGCAAGCTGGTGGTGTCGCGCGACCGGCCCGATGCGTCGCGGTTGTTCTGCCTCGAAATGATCCAGGGCGCGCCGCTGCTGCGCGACGAACTTGACCGTGAGCTGCGCACGCTGGTGGAGAAAAAATCGGAAGTGATTCGCGCGTGGATCGAGGCCGGCAAGCTGGCGCCGGTCGACCCGCATCACCTGATCTTCGCGCTGTGGGCGGTGACGCAGCACTACGCGGACTTCGGCGTGCAGGTGCAGGCGCTGACGGGCCACACGCTGGACGATGCGGCGTTCTTCGAGCAGACCGTGGAGAACGTTCAGCGCATCGTGCTGCAGGGCATTGCGCCCCGCTGAATCTTGCCTTGCTCCCTCCCCCTCTGGGGGAGGGTTGGGGTGGGGGCAAGCAGCGTGTCCATCGAGCGCTCTGCCTGCCCCCATCCCAGCCTTCCCCCAAAGGGGGAAGGAGCAATTCAAAGGCAATGCCTGCGAATGCAGAAGGGTAAGAAGCGTCAGTGCTGCGGTGGCGCAGCGATCTCGTGATAGCGCCGGTCGAAGTAGATCAAGCCTTGCGCCGCGCCGCCGATGGCGATGGCCACCGCTTCGCAGAACAGCACGTCATGCGTGCCCGCGCTCGTTGAATGCACCACGCGGCAGTCGAAGGAAACGGCCGCGTTGTCGAGCATCGGCGAGCCCGTGGTCTTGTGGCTCCAGTTGCCGGCGGCGAAGCGTTCGTCCATCGGCGTCTTGCCGCCGAACAGCGCGGAGAGCGACTGGTGCCCCGCGGCCAGCACGTTCACGCACAGCACGCCGTTGGCCTTGAACGCCGGATACACCGAGGCCGAGCGGTTCAGGCACACCAGCAGCGTCGGCGGTTCGTCGGTCACGCTGCACACGGCCGAGGCCGTGAAGCCGGCGCGGCCTGCGGGGCCGTCTGTGGTGATGATGTTCACCGCGGCGCCCAGGCGCGCCATCGCATTGCGGTAGTCGGCCTTCGGCAGGCCCGTAGGCAGGCCGGGTGGGTTCGATGCTGCGGGGTGGGAGGCCATGGCGTTCAGCATGTCGTGACTCTTTCAGGCCAGCACACAGGCCTCGTCGAAGGGCAGCCGCGCCAGGCGGCCGAACACCTTCGACGCATCGCCGTGGCCCAGGTTGATGAGGAAGTTGGTGGTCCAGTCGGTGCCCTCGAAGAAGGCGGCATCGACCTTCGCCTTGTCGAAGCCCGACATCGGCCCGGCGTCGAGGCCGACCGCGCGCGCGGCGAGCAGCAGGTAGCCCGCCTGCAGGCTGGCATTGCGGAAGGCGGTCTCGTGCGCGGCCTCGGGGCTGCCGGTGAACCAGCTGCGCGCGTCGGCATGCGGGAACAGTGTGGGCAGCTTGTCGTAGAACTTGCGGTCCCACGCGGCGATGACCGTGACGGGTGCGGTCATTGTCTTGTCGAGGTTGCCCTTGGAGAGCGCTGGTGCGAGGCGCTGCTTGCCTTCAGGCGTGCGCACGAACACGAAGCGGGCAGGCGAGCAGTTGGCCGAGGTCGGGCCGAGGCTTGCGAGCGTGTAGATCTGCTGCAGCTGTGCATCGGTGACCGGTTCGTCGGTCCAGCCGTTGTGGCTGCGCGCGCCGGTGAAGAGCAGCGACAGCGCGGCGTCGTCGAGTGTGGTGGAAAGCGTTTTGGTCATGCGGGAACGGCGGGTGCGCTGACCCGGGAAAGAAAGTCGAGCAGGCTGCGGTTGAAGGCTTCGGCCTCGGTCACGCTGTGGGCATGGCCGCCGTGCGGCATGAAGTCGAGCGTGACGTCGCGCAGGCCATCGGCCAGGCGCTGCGAGCAGGTCCAGGGCACGAGCGCGTCGTCCTTGGCTGCGGCGACCAATGCAGGGGCGGCGATGTCGGCGAGGCGCGCGTCGATGTCGAAGGCCCGCAGCGCGGCGATGCGCGCGCGCATGTTGGCTTCGCCGGGGAAATGCGCGAAGGCGTGGTCGACTTCGTCGGCGACGCGCTGCGCGTGTTCGGCGCACCAGGCAGCGGGGTACAGGAAGATCGGTTGCGCTTCCACGTATGCGCGCGGGCCGCAGGCGCCGAGCAGCGCGAGCCGCGCGTCGAAGCAGCGCGCCGAATGCGGATTGGGCCGGGACCATGCATTGATGAGCACGAGGCTCGCGATGCGCGAGGGCGCATCCAGCGCGAGCTGCAGGCCCACGAGGCCGCCGATCGCATGGCCCGCGAAGTGGCATTGCGAAGTCTTCGTGGCATCGAGGATGTCGAGCACGTCCTGCGCCATGTGTTCGATGGCATACGCATCGGGCAGCGCGGCGGGGCTGCTGCCCGTACCGCGCTGGTCGTATGCGATGACGCGGTGCCCGGCGGCGACCAGTGCGCCGAGCTGCGGCTGCCAGAAGCCCGCCGAGCCACCGAGGCCGGACGACAGCAGCACGGTGGCCGCCGCATCGGCCGGCCCATGCACTTCGTAGTGCAGCGACGGCATGAGTGTCAGGCCTTCTTGCCGACGTGTGCGATCGAGGCGATCTCGATCAGCGCATCGGGCTTCACGAGGCCGCACTGGATGCAGTAGCGCGCGGGCTTGGTGCCGGGAAAGAACTCGGCATACACCGCGTTGATCTTCGCGTAGTCGGCCCAGTCCTTGAGCATGATCTGGTTGAAGGTCACGTCGTCCATGGTGCCGCCCGCGGCTTCGACCACGCCCTGGATGATGGTGAGCACATGCCTTGCCTGTGCGCTCGCGTCGCCGACGTGGACCACGTTGTTGTCCTTGTCGAAGGGTAGCGTGCCCGACACGTAGAGCACGCCGTCGGCGAGCGTGCCGGGGACGTAGGGGGCGAGCGGCACGCCGGTGCCGGGCGGGATGATGGCTTGCTTGGGCATGAGGGGAGGCTCCTTGAAGTGAATCAGGCGATGGCCGTTTCGGCCGGTGCGGGTTGGGTGATCGATGAAGGCGCGAAGGTGCGGCAGAAGTCGTCGACCGTGGAGACCCATCCGAAGAAGGTTTCGACGTTGTAGACCGAGGCCTTCTGGATCGCAGGTCCGCCGAGTTCGTGCGTCGCGTCTTCGAGCATCACGGCGAAGTATTCGAGGTGGAAGGCATCGCGCAGCGTCGATTCGACGCACACGTTGGTCGCGATGCCGGTGAACACCAGGTGGCGGATGCCGCGTGCACGCAGCGTGCTGTCGAGCGTGCTGTTGAAGAAGCCGCTGTAGCGCGTCTTGGGCACGACGATGTCGCCGGGCTGTGGCTTCATCTCTTCGATGAGTTCGTAGTCCCAGCCGCCCTTGGCGAGGAACTTGCCCCGCAGCTCGGGCCTGGCGCGCATGGTCTTGAGCGCGTTCGACTTGTGCCAGTTCGGCGAGCCGGGGCCGCCGGCTTCGATGTACGCCGCGTCCCAGCCGTTCTGCAGGAATACAACGAGCATGCCGGCCGCGCGTGCCGCTGCGATGGTGCGCACGATGTTCGCGATGGTGCCTTGCGCGCCGGAGATGTCGAAGCCTGCCGAGTCGACATACCCGCCGATGGAGGCGTAGGCGTTCTGCATGTCGACGACGATCAGCGCGGAGTCGGTCGCGTGCAGCGCCAGCGGCTCGGGGCGCGCGGGCAGCACCTGCGGTGCGGGGGCGCCGGGCAGCCGCGGTGCGCCAACGGGGATGTTCGATGTGAGAGTCGTGTTGCGTGCGGGAGTGCTCACGTGGTGCTCCTGCTCAGGCCGCGAGGCGCTCGGGCTCGGCCTGCGAAGGCACGGGGCTCTGCACATGCGCGCGGCTCTTCATGAGCGGCTGGATGCGCTCGCCGAAGGCTTCGACGCCCTGCACGAAATCGTCGAAGGTCAGCAGCACGCCTTCGGTGCCGGGCACCTCGGCCATTTCGTCGAGCAGGCGCGCGACGGTGGCGTAGGAGCCCACCAGCGTGCCCATGTTGATGTTGACGGCGGAGGTCGGGTCGGTCATCTGGCGCACGTTGGTGTCGGCGCCCGACTTGGTGTCGGCTGCGCCCTGCTGGCCCAGCCATGCAATCGCTTCATGGTCGGCGCCGGCCTTGTAGTGCTCCCACTTGGCGCGCGCGGCCTCGTCGGTCTCGTCGGCGATCACCATCATCAGCACGTAGGTGGTGACGCTGCGGCCGGTCTTCGCGGTGGCCTCGATGAGCTTCTCGGCCGCGGGCGCGAAGGCCTTGGGCGTGTTCACGCCCTTGCCGAAGCAGAAGTTGTAGTCGGCGTATTTGGCCGAGAACTCCATGCCCGCGTCGCTCTGGCCGGCGCAGATCACCTTCATGTCGGCCTGCGGCTGCGGACTCAGGCGACAGTCGTCCATCTTGAAATGGTCGCCCTTGAAGTCGGACTGGCCGGTGCCCCAGAGGTCGCGCAGCACCTGGATGTATTCGCTGAGGTACTGGTAGCGCGTGCCGAAGAACTGGTCGCCGGGCCACATGCCCATCTGCGAGTACTCGGGCCGCTGCCAGCCGGTGACGAGGTTGAGGCCGAAGCGGCCATTGGAAATGGAGTCGATGGTCGACGCCATGCGCGCCACGATGGCCGGCGGCATCACCAGCGAGGCGGCCGTGGCAAACAGCTTGATCTTGCTGGTGACGGCGGCGAGGCCGGCCATCAGCGTGAAAGATTCGAGGTTGTGGTCCCAGAACTCCGTCTTGCCGCCGAAGCCGCGCAGCTTGATCATGGACAGCGCGAAGTCGACGCCGTAGCGCTCGGCCTTCAGCGTGATCTGCTTGTTGAGCTCGAAGCTGGGCTTGTACTGCGGCGCGTTTTCGGAAAGCAGCCAGCCGTTGTTGCCGATGGGAATGAAGATGCCGACGTTCATGGAAGCGCTCCTGTTGCGAGGTTGCGAAGCTCCTTGCATGCGCCGTGCCAGTTGAATAAGTTGTTTTGAATCAATGGGTTGGAGAAAAATCGCATCCATGTTTTGACCATTTGGTCCAAAGTGGAGCAGGCGTTCCGCCGGAATTGCGGCAGCACGGTGCGGCACGGACCAAAGCGGTGCAGTGCCGCCGTCACGCACGGCGCGGCAAAATCACACCATGCCCAAGACCCCACTCCGCGCCGCCGCGGCCATCGGCGGCACTGCCGACGACGTCGAAGCGGCCTTCTACGAAGCGCTGCAGCGCGGCGACATCGACGCGCTGATGGCCTGCTGGGCCGACGAGGACGAGGTTTTCTGCGTGCATCCCGGCGGCCCGCGGCTGGTGGGGGCCGTGGCGATCCGCGCGGCCTTCGAGCAGATGTTCGGCAACGGCGCGATCCACGCCACGCCGGCGCGGGTGCGCAAGATCGAGTCGCTCGCCAGCGCCGTGCACAACGTGCTCGAACGCATCGAGGTGCTCACGGCCGAGGGCCCGCGCCATGCCTTCGTGCTGGCCACCAACGTCTATCACAAGACCGTCCAGGGCTGGCGCATGGTGGCGCACCATGCGAGCCCGGGCAGTGCGCGCGAACCGGACGAAGCGAACGATCCGCCCCAGGTCCTGCACTGATGTCTTCCTTCGCCGCCACCTCCGGTCCCGTTTCCGCGCCCCAGCCGCTGGACTACGTGGCGCCGCGCTGGCTGCCCGGCGGCAACCTGCAGACCATCTGGGCCGCGCTCTATGCGAAGCGCTTCGACGGGCCGGCCCCGGTCTACCGGCGCGAGCGCTGGCCCACGCCGGACAGCGACTTCATCGACGTCGACTTCGTCGATGCGCCAATGCCGGGCCCGAGGCCGTTGCTGGTGCTGTTCCACGGGCTCGAAGGCTCGTCGCGCAGCCACTACGCCGAAGCCTTTGCCGCATTCGCCGCCTCTCGCGGCATGGCCTTCGCGGTGCCGCATTTCCGTGGCTGCAGCGGCGAGCTGAACCTGGCGCCGCGCGCCTACCACTCGGGCGACTTCGAGGAGATCGGTTGGATCCTCGCGCGCATGCGCGACCAGCATGCACGCAAGGGCGGCGGGCCGGTGCTGGCGGCGGGCGTGTCGCTCGGCGGCAATGCGCTGATGCGCTGGGCCTCGGAGGCGGGCGAGAGCGCCTCCGGCGTGGTGAGCGCCGTGGCATCGGTCAGCGCGCCGCTCGACCTCGCGGCGGGCGGCGAAGCCATCGGGCAGGGCTTCAACCGGCTGGTCTACACGCGCATGTTCCTCGCGACCATGAAGCCCAAGGCGCTGGCCAAGCTGGAGCAGTTCCCGGGCCTGTTCGACCGCGAGCGGCTGATGTCGTCGCGCAACCTCTACGAGTTCGACAACGTCTTCACCGCCCCGCTGCACGGCTTTCGCGATACCGAGGACTACTGGACGCGCGGCTCGGCCAAGCCGCACCTGGCCTCGGTGCGCGTGCCCGCACTGGTGGTGAACGCCCGCAACGACCCGTTCATTCCCGCGGCGAGCCTGCCGAAGCCCGGCGAGGTCGGCGCGCACGTCACGCTGTGGCAGCCCGCGCACGGCGGGCACGTCGGCTTTCCGATGGGGCTGCCGCCGGGGCATGTGCGCGGCATGCCGGAGCGGGTCGGCGGCTGGCTGGCCACGCACGTCTGAGGGCGAGCAAAATAGCGCGATGGACGACATCGTCAAACAAGCCCTCGCCAAATGGCCCAACGTGCCGCACTGCTACGGCTGGCTGGGCCTGGACGCGCGCGGCAACTGGTACATGCGCGACGACCGCACCCAGGCCATGGGCCCGTTCCGCGCGGCCAAGGGCTCGATGCTCAAGCACGACAAGCTGATCGACTTCATCCACCGCAACTACGAGCACGACGACGAGGGCCAGTGGTTCTTCCAGAACGGGCCGCAGCGCGTGTATGTGGAGCTGGAGGCCGCGCCGCTGGTGTGGCGCGTGGCCGAAAAGGAGGGCGGTGGGTTCACCGTCACGTCCCACACCGGCAAGGCGGTGGAGGTATCGGGCTGCCTGCTCGATGAGGAAGGCCGGCTCTATCTGGTCTCGCCCCTGGGGCTGGGACTGGTGCACACGCAGGACGTGGGCATCGCCGCCGAGGCGGTCGAACGAGGCCTGTGGGCGCCGGAGGCGGTGCAGGCCAGCGAACTGCCCGACCGCTTCGGCCATGTGCTGAGCCCGGCGCAGCGCCATGCCGGCACGGCTTCCGCGCCGGCGAAGCCCTGAACTCCGCAGTCTGCCGACCCGCCAATGAAGAAAGCCGGCGCAGGGCCGGCTTTTCGTGTGACCAGGGAAAACGCTTACTTGGCAGGAGCACTGGCCGCAGAGGCCGCGCCTTCAGCGGGGGCTGCGGCTGCCGGGCGGTCGGGCACCGGGAACTTGGCGCCGCCGGCATTGGCCATGTAGACCACGGCGCGGCCCACTTCGAGGTCTTCGAAGTCGCCGCCGCCTTGGGCTGGCATGGCGCCCTTGCCCTTCAGGGCATGTTCGAGGAGGGTGGCATAGCCTTGGCCGATGCGCGGGCCCCAGGCAGCGGCGTCGTTCAGGTGAGGTGCGCCGGGAATGCCGGGCGCGCCGTGGCAGGCGACGCACTGGGCCTTGAAAACGGCCTCGCCTGCAGCGAGTGGGCGGTTGGCGTCGCGGATTTCGATGGTGCCAACCTTCCTGAGGCGCTCGGCCACTTCGCGGTCGCGCGCTTCCTTGGTCACGCCGTAGAGCGCCATGTTGTCGCCTTCCGCGGTGCCGGCGGGCTTGGTGCCCGAGACCACGTAGGAGACAAGACCCACGATGATCAGGATCGGGGCAATGAAGGAGAAAAATACCGCGAGCAGCAGTTGCTTCGGGTTCTTGATCGGCCCGGTGTGGGCTTCTTCTGTGGCCTGGTAATGCGGGTCTGCGCTCATTGGCGTCCTCAATAACGGGGGCTCGTCGGGGGGCTTTTCCTAACCAACCGGCGATTATAGAGAGGCCCCTTGCCCGAAGGGACAAGGGACCACCCTTATCGAGCGCCTCGGCGCATCAACCCTTGTCGCGCGCGGCCCAGCCGCCGCCCAGCGTCTTGTACAGCGTGACCTGGTTCTGCAACTGCAGCAGGCGTGTCGTCACGGCCGATTGCTGCGCGGTGAACAGCGAGCGCTGCGCGTCGAGCAGATCGAGCGCGCTGGCGATGCCGTTGCGGTAGCGCAGGTCGGAGAGCTTGAAGCGCACGGCTTCCGCGTCGGCCTGCGCACGCTGCGCGCGCACTTGCTCGCCCAGGGTGGCGCGGCCCGCGAGCGCATCGGCCACTTCGCGGAATGCCGTCTGGATCGACTTCTCGTACTGCGCCACCGCGATCTCGCGCCCGGCCTTGGCCGAGTCGAGCGTGGCGATGTTGCGGCCGGCATTGAAGATCGGCAGCGTCACCGACGGCGCGAACGACCAGGCCTTGGAGCCGCGGTCGAACAGGCCCGAGAACTCGCTGCTCGCGGTGCCGATGGAACTCGTCAGCGACACGCGCGGGAAGAAGTTCGCGCGCGCCGCGCCGATGTTGGCGTTGGCCGCGATCAGCTGCTGTTCGGCCGAACGGATGTCGGGCCGCTCGGCCAGCAGGTCCGAAGGCAGGCCGGCCGGCACGTCGGGCATTGGCTTGATGCCGTCGAGACCCTTGACCCCGCCCGCCGTGGCTTCGGCCGGCACCGGTGCGCCCAGCAGCAGGGCGAGGGCGTTCTCGTCCTGCAGGCGCGCACGCTGCTGCTGCGCATAGGAAGCGCGCGCCGTTTCCAGCAGCGAGTTCGCGGCCTGGAAGTCGAGCTCCGACGACACGCCGTTGTCGAAGCGCATCTTCGTGAGGCGCACCGACTCCTCGCGCGTGACCATCGTCTGGCGCGTGATCTCCAGCAGCTCGTCGTCCGCCAGCAGCGTGAGCCAGCCGTTGGCGACCGACGCGATCAGGCTGATCTGCACCGCCTTGCGGGTCTCGTCCGTGGCGAGGTACTGCGCCAGCGCCTGGTCCTTCAGCGCGCGGATGCGGCCGAAGAAGTCGATTTCCCAGGACGTGAAGCCGACGCTGACGCTGTACTGCGAGGCCACGCTGCCGGCGCTGCTGTTGTAGACCTGAGCCGGGTTGGGGCTCGAGCGCGAGCCGCTGCCCGTCAGGCCGAGCGCCGGGAACAGATTCGAGCGCTCGATCTGGAACTGCGCGCGCGCCTGCTCGATGTTGAGCACCGACACCCGCAGGTCGCGGTTGTTCGTGAGCGCCGTCTGGATCAGGCCTGCGAGACGCGGGTCGGTGAAGAAGTCCTGCCAGGGCAGGTTGGCCGCGGCCTGGCCGGGCGGCTGCGCCGGGTCGCCCGGGAAGGTGGTCGGCACCGGCGCCGCGGGGCGCTCGTAGGTCGGAATCAGCGAGCAGCCGGCCAGCAGCATTGCCGCGGCGAGGGCTGTGGAAATCAGTTTCTTAGTCATGTGCTTTCTCTTCCGTGATGCCGGCGGCTTCCGCATGCCGCTTGTCGACCTCGTGCTGGCGCGCACTGCCCTTGAACAGCGTGCGCACCACGACGAAGAACACCGGCACGAAGATCACGGCAAGTGCCGTACCCGTCACCATGCCGCCGAGCACACCCGTGCCGATGGCGCGCTGGCTGGCCGAACCGGCGCCCGAGGCGATCACCAGCGGTACCACGCCCAGGCCGAAGGCCAGCGAGGTCATGATGATCGGGCGGAAACGCAGATGGGCTGCGGCCAGAGCCGCTTCGACGACGCCCTTGCCCTGCGCCTGCAGATCCTTGGCGAACTCGATGATCAGAATCGCGTTCTTCGCCGAGAGGCCGATGATGGTGATCAGCCCCACCTGGAAGTACACGTCGTTCGAATAGGCGCGCAGCATCGTGGCCAGCAGCACGCCCAGCACGCCGAGCGGCACCACCAGAATCACCGACAGCGGGATCGTCCAGCTTTCGTACAGCGCGGCCAGGCACAGGAACACCGCCAGGATCGCGAAGCCGTACAGGATGATGGCCTGCGAACCCGCGAGCTTTTCCTCACGCGACTGTCCCGTCCATTCGAAGCCGAAGCCTTGCGGCAGCTGCTTGGCGAGCTTTTCCATCTCGGCCATGGCGGCACCCGTGCTGAAGCCCGCGGCGGCGGAGCCGCTGATGCGAATCGCGGGATAGCCGTTGTAGCGCACCGTCTGCGTGGCGCCCGTGACCCACTTGGTGGTCGCGAAGGCCGACAGCGGCACCGGCTGGCCCTGCGTGTTGCTGGCGTTCAGCTTGAGCAGGTCGTCGGGCTGCATGCGTGCGGGCGCATCGGCCTGCACCACCACGCGCTGCAGGCGGCCGCGGTTCGGGAAGTCGTTGATGTAGCTCGAACCCAGGCCCGTCGACAGCGTTGCGTTGATTGCATCGAAGGTCACGCCCAGGGCGCTGGCCTTGTCGCGGTCGATGTCGATCTGCAGTTGCGGCGCGTCTTCCAGGCCGTCGGGGCGAACCTGCGTCAGGATCTTGCTCTGCGAAGCCATGCCCAGCAGCTGGTTGCGTGCGTTGATCAACGCCTCGTGGCCTGCGCCCGAGCGGTCCTGCAGCCGGAAGCTGAAACCGCTCGCGTTGCCCAGTTCGGGAATGGGCGGCGGGCTCAACGGGTAGATGAAGGCGTCGCGGATGCCCGAGAGCGCCCCGAAGGCACGTCCGGCCAGCGCGCTGGCCGAGTGGGCCGGATCCTTGCGTTCTTCCCAGTCCTTGAGCGTCACGAAGGCGAGGCCCGCGTTCTGGCCCTGGCCCGAGAAGCTGAAGCCCATCACGCCCACCATGCTCTGCACTTCGGGCTGCTTGAGGATGAAGCCTTCGACCTGCTGCATGACCGACAGCGCGCGCTCTTGCGTCGCACCCGGTGGCAGCTGCACGTTGACGATGATGTTGCCCTGGTCTTCTTCCGGCAGGAAGGAGCTCGGCAGGCGCGTGTAGGTGAACACCACCGCGCCGATGATCGCGACGTAGATGACCAGGTAGCGCGCGGCGCGGCGCAGGATGCGCGCGACCACGCTCTCGTAGCCCTTGGCCGTGCGCGTGAAGCCGCGGTTGAACCAGCCGAAGAAGCCGGTCTTCTCATGGTGGTGGCCTGCTTCCACGGGCTTGAGCAGCGTGGCGCACAGCGCCGGCGTGAGCGACAGCGCCATGAAGGCCGAGAAGCCGATCGACGTCACCATCACCGCCGAGAACTGGCGGTAGATGTTGCCGGTCGAACCCGCGAAGAACGCGAGCGGCACGAACACCGAGATCAGCACCACCGTCACGCCGATGATGGCGCCGGAGATCTGCCTCATGGCCTTGCGCGTGGCTTCGAGCGGCGAGAGCCCCTCCTCGCTCATGATGCGCTCGACGTTCTCCACCACCACGATGGCATCGTCCACCACGATGCCGATCACCAGCACCATGCCGAACATGGTCAGCACGTTGATCGAGAAACCGAGGGCGAGCAGCGAGGCGAAGGTGCCCAGCAGCGCGATCGGCACCACGATGGTCGGGATGATCGTGTAGCGCCAGTTCTGCAGGAAAAGGAACATCACGATGAACACCAGCGCCACGGCTTCCAGCAGCGTCTTGACCACTTCGGTGATCGAGATCTGCACGAAGCGCGAGCTGTCGTACGGAATGTTCCACTTCACGCCCGGCGGAAAGAAGCGCTCGAGCTCGGTCATCTTGGCGCGGATCGCCTTGGCCGACTGCAGCGCGTTGCCGTTCGGCGTGGGCTGCACGCCGATGCCGACCGCGGGCACGCCGTTCAGGCGCGCCGAGGTCGCATACGACTGGCCGCCGAGCTCGACGCGCGCCACGTCCTTCAGCCGCACGGTCGAGCCGTCGGTGTTGGCGCGCAGCACGATGTTCTTGAACTGCTCCACGTTGGCGAGCTGGCCGTTCACCACCACGGTGGCCGCGATGGCCTGGCCGGGAATGTTGGGCAGGTCGCCGATCGTGCCGGAGGACACCTGGGCGTTCTGCGCCTTGATCGCGTTGTTCACGTCGGTGGCCGACAGGTTGAAGCCCTGCAGCTTGGCCGGATCGATCCACACGCGCATCGCGTTCTCGGTGCCGAACAGCTGGGCCTGGCCCACGCCCACCACGCGTTGCAGCTCGGGCACGATGTTGCGCGAGGCGTAGTCGCCGAGCGCGACGGGGTCGAAGTTCGGGTTGTCCGAAGACAGCATCGCGAACAGCAGGAAGTTGTTGCGCGACTTGTCCACGCGCACGCCCTGCTGCGTCACGGCGGCCGGCAGGCGCGGCGTGGCGCGCGAGAGCCGGTTCTGCACATCCACCTGCGCGAGGTCGGGGTTGGTGCCGGCCTCGAAGCTGATCGTGATGGAGCCGGTGCCGTCGGCCTGGGCCACCGATTCCATGTAGATCAGGCCCGGCGAGCCGTTCATCTCGCGCTCGATGACGGACAGCACGCTGTCCTCCAGCGTCTGCGCCGAGGCGCCGGGATAGGCTGTGTTGATGACGATGGCGGGCGGTGCCACCGGCGGGTACTGCGAGATCGGCAGCTGGGTGATTGCCACGCTGCCCATCACCAGGATGAACAGCGCGATCACCCACGCGAAGATCGGGCGGTCGATGAAAAATTTGGCCATTTGCGGGCGCTTTCCTGATTACTTCTTGTCGGTCTTCTCGGCCGTGGCAGCCGCCGCCGGTGCGGCCCCCGCAGCGGCGGGCGTGGCCGCGCCGTTCGGGTTCGGCTTGGTCCATGGCACCGCCTTCACCGGCGTGCCGGGCGGCATCATCTGCAGCTTCTGGAAGCCGTCGACCATCACCTGCTCGCCGGCCTTCAGGCCATCGAGCACCACCCACTGGTTGTCCTTGGCGGCGCTGATCTTCACGGTGCGCTTGCTGATCTTTCCGTCCTTGTCGACCACCGACACCGTGTCGCCCTGCTGGGTGCGCGTGACGGCCTGCTGCGGCAGCGTGATCGCGTTGGTGGCCTGCGCCTGTTCGAGCTTCACTCGCACATACAGGCCGGGCAGCAGTTCGCCCTTGGGGTTGGGCACTTCGGCGCGCAGCGTGACCTGGCCAGTGGTGGAGTCGACCGTGAGGTCGGAGAACAGCAGCTTGCCTTCCAGCGGGTAGTCGCTGCCGTCTTCCAGCACCACGCGGATGGTTGCGGCGTCCTCGCCGCTCGCGCGCTTGTACTGGCCGGCGGCCACCGCGCGGCGCAGCTTCATCGCGTCGGAGGCCGACTGCGTGAAGTTCACGTACAGCGGGTTGATCTGCTGCACCACCGCGAGCTCGGTGGCGTCGCCCTGGCCCACCAGCGCGCCTTCGGTGACGAGGGCGCGGCCGATGCGGCCCGCGATGGGCGAGGTCACGTCGGCATAGCCGAGGTTGATCTTGGCCGTCTGCACCGCGGCGCGGCCGGCGGCCACGTCGGCTTCGGCCGTTTTCTGCGAGGCCACGGCCGTTGCGTATTCCTGCTTGCTCACCGCGTTGGCTTCGACCAGCGGCTTGTAGCGGTCGGCCAGGGCCTTGGCCTGCACCGCGTTGGCTTCGGCGCGGGCCAGCGTGGCCTGCGCGTTCTGCGAAGCGGCCACCAGCGGCGCGGGGTCGATGCGGAACAGCAGCTGGCCGGCCTTCACGTCGCTGCCTTCGCGGAATTCGCGCTTCAACAAAATGCCGGAGGCGCGGGCGCGGACCTGGGCCACGCGAGAGGCCTCGAGGCGGCCGGGCAGTTCGGTGACGAGGCCCACATCGGTCGGGGCCGCGACCACCACGCCCACCTCGGGTGCGGGGGGATGCCCGCCGCCGCCAGCGCCCGGGCCAGCGGGTGCATCGCTCTTGCCGCAGCCCGCGAGGACCAGCAGGACGACGGCTGCCACGGTCGCGAGACGCGGCGAAAAGGACGAATGACGCGAAACATGCAGAAGAGGCATGCGATTCCTTTGAAGCGAAAACAGGAGATGGCGCATTCGCGGGCGAACCGGAAACCTGTACAGCCAGGCGGGCCATCGGGAAAGCCGGCTAGTTTACATACATTCATGGATGTATAGTGACAGCCGAGCAATGGCCCCACGATACAGAGAGGGCGTTGCCTTTACAAATCTGGAGATTTAGTGGCACGTCGTACGAAGGAAGAAGCACTGGCCACGCGGCATCGATTGCTCGATGCCGCGGAGCTGCTGTTTCAGGCGCAAGGCGTTTCGCAGACCACGCTGCAGCAGATCGCGCAGCAGGCCGGCGCGACGCGCGGCGCCATCTATTGGCATTTCAAGGACAAGGCCGACCTCTTCAACGCGATGATGGAACGCGTCATCCTGCCGCTGGAGGCCTTGCCGAAGGCGGCTATCTCTCCCTTCATCGACGACCCCCTGGCCGAGATCGAGGACGGCATGGTTCACGCGCTGACCCTCATGACCACCGACCCCCAGGTGCGCCGCGTGTTCGACGTGGCGACCCACAAGGTCGAATACACCCACGACATGGCCTCGGTGCAGCAGCGCCACCTCGACGCCCGCAACGCCTGCGTGAGCGACTTCGAGAAGGCCCTGCGACTGGCCGCGCGCCGCAACCACGTCAAGCTGCCGGTGCCGGGCCACGCGGCGGCGCAAGGGCTGCATGCGCTGATCAGCGGGCTCATCCAGAACTGGCTGCTCGACCCCGAGGCCTTCGACCTCGTGCTGACCGGCAGGCGCACGTTCCGGGTCTACCTGGCGGGGCTCGGGTTCGCCCGGCCGCTGCCGGGAACCCCCGCCGTGAACGAAGCCGAAACAGTCGGCGCCTGATAGGCGATAATGTGTGGCTCCGGTGCATGCCGGACCCCAATTCCTCGCTGTATTTCAACGGATAGAATTCGGCCCTCCGAAGGCTGAGATCCAGGTTCGATTCCTGGCGGCGGGACCAAACACTGAGATCACAGCGTCTCACAAAGCCTCAAACCCGCACGTCTTCCCCAGCGTAGCGGGTTTTTCTTTGCCTCATATCGGATCACGGCGTAGCGTGACAACGACTCGCGTCGCGCGCCTTCCTCGTGCAAGGTGACCTGCGGGTCCTTCATGGCAATCACCTTGCCATTGCGCATCTGTCCATCGCGCCAGTCGAGGAAGCGCGCCGTCTGGCCGAGGTTCATATTTGTGCGCACGGCAATGATCCGTCGCAGGTCGCCCAGCATGCGTTCGATGATGGCGCCCGGTCGGAACAGCTCCAAGCTCTGCTCGCGCGATTGAGCGCATCGATCGGCTGCGGATCGGTGCCTTGCGGGTTCACATCGAGCGCCACGACCGCAGCCACACTTCTAGGGGTTTGCATTGACAAGATGAAGGTCAAACCCTGTTCCGGAGCACAGCAAGAATTACGTAAGATTCGCGCCCACGCCTCAACCAAGGTACCCATGCTCGACGTCGACTTGCCAGCGCCCGCTGCGGCCGTTCGCAGCCTTCTTGCCAGCCGCGGGATCGTTCCGGCGCTGGCCTTGCTCAACGATAGGACGTCCTTTCGGTTCACGGCGATCTACAAATTGAACGGCGACGTGATGCGCGCGGCGCATGCGTTCGACCGCGACTCTGAATACCGCACCTGGCTGAAGGTGGTGCCTCTGGGCAAGAGCTTCTGCCAGTACGCGCTCGAGCACGGCGAGTTCATGACCAGCCATGCCTCCAAGGATCAGCGCCTGACGAACCGACCTTATGCCGGCATGGTCGAGTCGTACTACGGCCGGCTGCTGACGCGAGGATGCGGCACGCCCTATGGCACCTTCATCCATTTCGACTTGGAGCCACGCAGCATTCCCACAGAGGAAATCCGCTTCCTGCGCGAGGTGATCCCGCAGTTCATTGACTACTTGGAATGAACAGGCGGCAACAAGGGCCCATCAAACGAACGACTGGTGTTGAGGCCGAATCCGGCTGTCGACGGGCGATCAGGGCTGAACCGGGCACCCGGGCTCCTGCTGGCGTCATGGATTACGGAGATGGTGCTGGGCGCACGGGTCGCCACGGGGGCGTGCAGCTGGTGCCCAGGAGCCCCGCCAGGGCCGGCATGACATCGCCGGCCTAGCGATCCAGGCTTTCGCCGCTGCGAACGCCTGTGGATCGCCCCATTGCGTGGCTTTTGCGCCGCGGTCTTCGGGCCTTTCTTGCGCTGGATGCCGCAGCGCTCCCGGTTTCAGTATCTGCTCTTGCGTGGCACTGCAGCTGGCGCAGAACGCTGAGTTGCCGGGCTTCTTCGGCCTTGAGCAGGCTCCGGGCGGTGCGGGCGGCCGAATACACGACGAAGAGCGTGTTGATGGCGTGGGCCCATTGTTTGGCGGCCGTGTCCGGACCCATGCCGGCTTGAGGGTTCGTCCTGCTGCCTGGTGCGGCATCGTGTTGCCATTGCTGCCGCCAGAGAGCCCCGGGAGAGGGAAAGGCTGGTGTGGCGACACCCGCCACGCGAAGGATGGCTTCTTTTTGATCGGTGGTGAGCATGTCTGTCTCCTGCGAATTCGTTACGGCCCTTGTAGTTCCGTCCGGCATTCGACACCGTCGGCGATTTTCCGATTTGCATGCCGGATGGCATTGTCCTGCGCATAGCGAAACACGCTCGGCCTCAGGCGTTCAGTTCCGAGAAGGCCAGATCCCGCGGCAACGGCCGCGCTCGGGGTGAACGAGTACGGCGTCCCTTCCAACTTTTTGCCGTTGATCATCGCGTCCGTCCTTGCGCGCGAGTAGCTTCACGTTCAGTTGATGAGCAGGGCCGCAAGCAGCAGGGGAAAATACAAAGACACCACGATCGCACTGATGACAGCGAACTCCGTGAACCCCATGCCCGCGTTTTCACGCAGCAGGTTCATGAAGAATTTTCCCAGCAGCAGGTTGCGCAGTTCCATGTGCGTTCTCCAGTGAGGTGGTCAACTGGCGCCGCTTGTTACCTTTGGGACAAGGCGTATCGCCGTGAAGTCACTGTAGAAATTGCGCCGCATGCGCACATGAGCGGTGCGCACCTTCTCGGGGGAGACAATTGCCCTGCCCCCTCCCTGCTACCGCCCATGACAAAGCGCCTCCTACGAAAGCAGTATTGCGCGCGGCGAAACCTTGGGATTCACTGGCGCATCAAAAACGCCGAGGGGAACATGGATGGGCAAAGCCACTTATCACATGGCGACGGTGACCTTGAAGCTGCCATTCGAGATCACCCACGATGCAGAACTGGCAGCTCTCCGAGCTGCCGGCATTCCGGTCGACGATCGGGGCGTTGCGGCGTCAGGTTTTCTGCACATGAGGACAACCAGCGACTACCGTTCCCACATCTTTCGATGGTTCGCCAGCAGGGGGCCGGCGGACGGCTTGGGTCGCGTCGGCGCGCCGAATACGACGAATCCCAGGCGGAGAGGTCACACCAACGCGGAGACCATCGGCGAGTTCAAGCATATGGGCGTGCTCAGCGAGAGCTTCGAAGCACGCCCGGCGTGATGGTGGCTGAAGACGTGGGGCAAGGTCGTCAAGGAGGCAGGGATCCAGCCGGAGTGAGGCCGCCGCACGATTTCAGGGCAAGCTGCCGCGAAGCGGAAGACTGATCCAGAAGGTCGTGCCCGCGCCGGTCGCACTCGCAGCCTCGATGTGCCCGCCATGGCGCCGCAGCACCGTGCGCACCACCGCAAAGCCCAGTCCCATGCCCCGGCGCCTGATGGGCGCATGGGGTTCATCGGCCGAACCATGCGTCACCTCGTCGTTGCTGCGCGGCGGCCGCGTTCCGTTCAGGAGGCTGTTCAGTTGTGCATAGGGCATGCCCTCGCCGTCGTCGCTGACCGCGATGAAGGCCCGCGCATCTTCCTGCGCCCCGGCGCCGGGCTCGGCCGCGAGGCAGAGCGTGATGCGCCCGCCCGCGGCGCTGTGGCGAATGGCGTTGTTCAGCAGGTTCACGATCGCGCGAGTGAGCAGCACACCGTCGGCATGCATGGCGAGTTCGTCGGCGTCGCTGATGCGGGTCTCGATCTGCACCTGGCTGGCGCGCGCATACGGCCAGACCTGGTCGCGCGCGTCGAGCAGCACGGTGCCGAGGTGGGTGTCTTCCATGCTGTAGTCGTCGGAGCCTGCTTCCACGAAGTCCATGAATCCTTCCGCCAGGCTCACGGTGCGCTCGGCTTCGCGACGCACCGCGTGCAGCAGCACGTCGATGCTTTCCGTGGGCCTGTACATCGACAGCAGGCTGAGGATCGTCATCTGGGGGCTGCGCAGATCGTGCGACAGCAGGCGGCGCCATTCTTCCCGCTGGTTCTGCGCTTCGCGCTCGGCGGTCATTTCGGGCAGCACGACGATCCAGTTGCGATCGCCGGCTTCGGTGGTGCCGAAGGCTTCGGCTTCGAGCTGAAAGATGCGACCGTCGGATGTCCGGTACTCGCGCCGCAGATCCTCGCTCCAGTGGGCATCGATGGCTTCGATGGCCTCGCTCGCAACGCCGCCAAGGCTGCCGAGCAAGGTCGGCAGGTGCATGCCATGGGGTGGTCCTGCCGGGGCGTGCATGGTGGCGCGCAAGGTTTCGTCGAGCAGTCGCCCCGCCGCGGCATTGCTCGACCCGATGTAGCCGGTGTCATCGCAGATCAGCACCGCCGCCGGCATGATCTGGAGCGCTTCGTCCATCAGCGTCTGCATGCGGCCGATTCGCGCGATCGCGCGGTCGAGCGCCTGCTGCGGATTTGCCGGCGGAGCCTGCATCGGGATGGCCAGGGCCGCCAGCGCCTGGAAAGCGCTCGCTGGCAGGCTGTCGAGCGTTCTCGCGCGCTGCCGGAAGTAGACGAACTGCGATTCGAGCCGGCGCCAACTCCACAGCAGGTAGAGCGCCAGCATGCCGAGGATGGGGGCCGCCGGCGGCAGCCACCAGTGCAGCAGCGGCATGGCCAGCACGCAGAGCAGCAGCCACGAGAGCGCGAGGCCGGAAATGAACACCAGCGCATGGCGCCTGGCATGCACCAGGAGAAACAGCACCAGCCAGATCGGCAAGGTGGTCCATGCGGCATATGCGAGCGGTGCCGGCATGCGCACGTTGCGGCCGTGCAGCAGTCCGTCGATCAGGTTGGCATGCACCTCGATGCCCGGCAGTGCGGCGACGCCTGCGTTCGGCGTCGGCACCTGGCCGCCCAGGCCGTGCGCCGTGGCGCCGACTAGCAGCAGCTTGCCCTGCAGCAGCGCGGCCGGCACCTCGCCACGCAGAACGCTCGCATAGGACACCGTGCGGTAGCTGCCCCGTGCCCCGGCGAAGAACATGCGCACGGGCTGCTCGTGCTTCCAGTCGCCAGGCGCGATCGCTGCAGGCTCGGCCTCGGGCTCGACCGCCGACCCGTACCCCGCCATCAGGGCGCCCACGTAATATTGACCGCGGCCAGCCGGACCTTCGCGCAGATACAGCGTGCGCGACACGCCGTCCCCATCGAGCGCCAGCTCCGCATGGCCGACACCGCGCGCATGGGCGGCGAACACCGGCAAGGGCGGCAGGAAGCCCGGCGCAGTGCCGCTGTCGCGCAGCATCGGCAGGTAGACGGGCAAGCGATCCATGGCCCGGGCCAGTTGCTCGTCGTCGCCGGCATCGGGGCTGGGTTCTGTCAGGAACAGGTTGAGCAGCACTGCTCGAGGTGCTGCCGGTGCGAGTTGTTCCAGAAGCCGTGCATAGATTTCGCGCCGCCAGGGCCAGCGTCCCAACTCGCGCAAGCTTCGCTCGTCGATCGCAATGATCAGGATGTCCGGCGACGCCGGGGGCGCGGCGAGCGGCAGCACGGAGTCGTAGACCATCGTGTCGAGCATCTGCAGCCAGCCGGGCCGATCGACGAGCCACAGCATGGCGGCGGGCAGCAGCAGCGCAATCAGCAGCCGCGCGACCATTGCACGTGCGCGCGTGCGGGTGGGGAGGCGCTCGCGATCACTCGATCGCCGCATCGAGTTTCGCGGGTCCACGGTTCAGGCGGCCGCTTCCTGCGTGGCGTCGAGGCAATAGCCTCGACCGTAGACCGTGCGCAGGGTGAGTCCCTGTGCGGCTTCGAGCTCGAGCTTGTTGCGCAGCCGGTAGATGTGCATGTCCAGCGTGCGCGAGGGCAGGTCTCCGTCGTAGCCTGCGCTTTCGAGCAGGTGCGCGCGCGAAACCACGTGGCCGATGTTCTGGAACAGCATCAGCGCGAGCTTGAACTCGCGGCTCGAAAGTTCCTGGCGCCGCGGCGGTGCGCCGTCGTCGTGCTCCGGATGGATCAGAACGCTGTGCGAAACCTGGTCGAACTCCCAGCGCCCGAAATGTCTCCGGTCGGACGGCTCGAGCGAGTGGCTTCTCTTCAGCAGGCGCTGCAGGCGCGCCCGCAGTTCCAGCAGGCGCACAGGCTTGACCATGTAGTCGTCGGCGCCGAGGCCCAGGGCTTTTGCCACGTCGCGCTCCGAAGACCGCGAGCTCAGCATCAGGACGGGCACTGGGCTCTTCTGCCAGGTGCGCAGCCACTGCAGCAGCTCGGCGCCGTCAAGCCCCGGCACGTTCCAGTCCAGCACGATCAGGTCGAAGGTTTCGCGGCGCAGCGTTCTCTGCAGCGAAAGCCCGTCGGCGAACGCAACGCAGGTGCTGGTGACGTCTCCCTGCGTGAACTGCTCCTGCAGCACGCGGACCAACTGAGCCAACTGGTCGGGCTCGTCTTCGAGTACGGCGATACGCATGGGTTCGGTTGTCGGTGTCCGGTACCGAATGCGGAGCCTCGACTGCGAGCGGCTGCAGCCTTGGCGCCCACGAAGACTGGCGGTGACCAGGCAAAAGAAGTGAGTGGTAACAACTGTTAATAGTTTATCACCAAATCTCACATTTGTAAGACGAACGAAATCGGTCTTGAGACTATCCAGGCATGGGAAGCCATTGGATCACTGAGAGATGATGAAGATGTCTTTAAATGATGTTGACGTTCGAGCCGAAAATCCTAATTCGAAGTCGAGCGCGCAGGATTTGATATTGCCGGATGTCCGCCTTTTCGTGAAAGCGGTTGAGGCCGGAGGCTTGACGCACGCGGCCGCGGCGCTGGGAATTCCCAAAGCCACCGCATCCAGACAGCTCAAAAGACTTGAATCGACGCTCGGGCATTTATTGATGCACCGCAGTGCGCATCGATTTGGATTGACCGACGAAGGGCGCTCTTTTTTATCGGCTGCGCGCGACATTCTTATCGCGGTCGACGATGCAATGGCGCAGCGCGCGAGCACGAGCGACGACCTGAGGGGGCGGCTTCGCGTCTCGGCCTCCAGCTATTTCGGCCGGGCTCTGCTGGCGCCGCATCTTCCCGCTTTCATGGCCGCGCATCCCCGGCTCGAAATCACGGTGCGCCTGGGGTCTCACAAGGTGGATCTTTCCCGCGAGGAAGCCGACGTGCTCATCCGGGCGAGCCGCGAAGGGTGCGAAGACCTCGTGGCGCGCCGCGTCGCGAGCGAGCCGCTCGTGCTGTGCGCAGCGCCGTCCTACCTCGAGCGGCGTCCCGAAATCAAGAATTTGGAAGACCTCGCGCGGCACACTTTCCTGACTTGCGACGCCGAGCGCGCCGGCCAGGAAATGATCATTCCGACTGTTTCCGGGGAGCACGGCGTGCAGCCCAAGGGCCTGTTTCGCTCCAACGATTCGGAATTGCTTTTGAGGCTAGCCTGCGCGGGCCAGGGCATCGCCTTGATTCCCCTGATGCTGGCAAAACCAAAAATAGAAGACGGATCGCTTCAGGTTGCATTTCCGGCGCTCGAATTGAAGCCGATGGAATTCGATCTCATGTATCTCCCGGGCAAGCGCAATTCGCGGAAGGTCAGGGCCTTTGCCGATCACCTGCTTGGCGCCCTGAAGCAACCGGCCGGTCGCCAGTCGTTGGCCGCCTGAAATAAATGCGCTTTTTTCACATTTTCCGTTGACTGCTATTCCGTACGCGTTGTTGTGCGTTTGCGTCAGCCTGCGATGCTGTGACCGACGTCGCCCAATGATGAGTTTTGGGTGGAAAAGCGAGGAAATCAGTGGAATTTAGCCCGATTTTCTGAAGATCTGTCCTTGGTTGTTCCGTCTGGAACCATGAGTCTCGATCCAAAAGTGGAACTTTTCTAGTAGAAAAATGGTAGACCACTTACATAATTAACAGTTGGAAATAAATGTATCAACTGGGGCGAAAGCGAGCCCTTCCTGCCCCCTGAATCGCAAAGAAATTCCCGTCCCCTGCAGCCCGAGCTGCTGATTCCCTCGCCGGCGATGGACCGGCATGCCTGTGACTTTCGAACCCGGAGCAAGCATTCGTGCCAACTGAAAAATCTACTCAATCCTTTTCCCGCCCCCGCATGGGCGGTTTCCCCGGGCTTGCCGTCCGCATGGCGGCCGGCGTGCTCATGGCGGCCGGCCTGATGGCGTCTGCGGCGGCGCAGCGCGTCGCCTCGCCGGAGGCTGGTGCCGGCAGCAAGACCGTTGCCGTGGCGCTCACGCAGCACAAGGTCGTGAAGACCGCCGACGGCAAGGAGCAACTGCTGGAAGCCTCCTCGGTGAAGCCGGGCGACATCCTCGAATACCGCGCCACGTACACCAACAACACCGGCAAGGCGGTTTCCGGCCTGGTCGCCGACCTGCCGATTCCGGAGGGGCTCGAGTACCTGCCCCGCAGTGCCAAGCCCGGCGCGGCGCTGGTCAAGGCGGCCACCAAGGACGGCGTCTACGGGGCCGAGCCGTTGATGCGCAAGGCCGACGGCAACAAGACCGAACCGGTGCCCTACAGCGACTACCGCGCGCTGCGCTGGACGCTCGGCCAGCTGCCCGCCAACGGCGTGACTGCCGTGAGCGCACGCGCCAAGGTCGAGGTCGTCGTGCCGCCTGCTCCCAAGGCCGCCGCCGCGGCAGTGCAGGCACCCGCCGTCACGGTGCAGCCCGCTCCCGCGCGCTGATCACCAGGACAGCGGTCTCTTTCTTGGGTTCATTCCGCTGATCACACGCAACCCGGCTGATGTTCCGTTCGCGGACGGGGCCGGGATTTTTTTGTTCCTTTTTTTGACAACAACCGAGGAGAAACCACGTGAGTCCCATCTCGCCAGCCAAGGGCGTCGGCTTCAGGCCGAACGCCACCTGGGCGGGCGCCGCAGTTTTGTCGCTGGGCTTCCTGTTCGGAAGCTCGAGCGTCTTTGCCGCGCCGCCGCCCGCCAACACCGTCATCGGTAACCAGGCTTCGGCCACCTATTCGGATTCCGCCGGGACCACGCAACTGGCAACCTCCAACCTGGTGCAGACCACGGTGCAGCAGGTGGGCTCCTTCACGCTGGACACGGTCAACCAGGTTACGACCACGGTCGTCAACACCAAGCTGGGTGCCGCGGGCTCGGTGGTCTACGCGCCACACACCCTGACCAACACCGGCAACGGCACGGACAGCTTCACCATCACGGTGGACGCCGATACCAACGCTTTCTCGAAGGTCGAGGTCTATCCCGACACCAACGGCGACGGCGTACCCGACGGCACCACGCCGCTGTGTACCGCCACCTCTGCCGCGGTCTGCAGCGTGCCAGCGCAGAACGTGCCGGGCAACAACGGCACCTTCCAGTTCGTGGTGGCGTACACCATTCCCGGCACGGCCACCACGCCGACGACGCCTTTCGACACGGCCACCATCACTGCCGTTCCCGGCACGCCGGCCCTGTACACGGCGCCGAACACCTCGGCGGCGGACAAGGACCAGGTGAACCTGACCATCGCGGCGGCGTTCAATGCCACCAAGTCGATCGGTGCTCCGGCTGTCGCCGGTCCCGGCGGCGCGGCCTGGCCGCTCGCGAGCACCGGCGGTCCGCGTTCCTCGTCGGCTAGCTGCTCGACGACGTGGGCGGCCGGCCTGGCTTCGAGCGCCAACTGCAAGTACACGGTCTACACGCTCAGCTTCAACAACACCGGCGGAGCGCCCGGCAAGTTCGCCCTGTCGGACACGCTGCCATCGGGCCTCACGTATGTTGCGGGCTCCGCCGTCTGGAGCAGTGCACCAGGCGTCGCGCTGGGTGACGGTGCCGCCGGCGATCCGGCCGGCATCGACTTCCAGGTGACCGGCAATACGCTGAACGCCGTGGTCGCTTCGCTGGGCCAGAACGTCACGCAGACGATCAGCTTCGTGGTGCTGGTGAACAACACGGCAGTGGTCGGCACCTCGACCACCACCAACGTGGGCCAGTACAACCCGACCGATTCCCCGGCCGCCACGGCCGCGGCCATCGGCACCCTGGGCTCGAGCACCAATCCGGCGGCCTACACGGTCACGGCCAGCTACGGCATCGTGCTGGGTACCAACCCCTCGACGGCCGCGACGGCAGTCGACACGGTGGCTGGCACGCCCAACGGCACCGCGGCGGACACCACCACGCGGCCTTCGGTCGTTGCCGGCGGCAGCGTCAAGTTCGCGCAGACCGTGTTCAACGCCGGCAGCGGCGTGGACAGCGTCAACCTGAGCATTGCGAACGGGACTTTCCCGGCAGGCACGACCTTCCTGCTGTTCGCGGCCGACGGCGTGACGCCGCTGCTCGATACCACGGGCGACGGCGTTCCCGACACCGGCCCGATTCCGGTCGGCGGCAGCGTCAACATCGTCGTGCAGGCCAATGTGCCGGCCAGCGCCACGGTAGGTTCCGGTCCGTTCGACGCGGTCGTCACCGGCCGCTCCGCGGGCGATGCGACCAAGCTCGATGCGACGCTCGACCGCGTCACGGTGGTTGTCGGTTCGCTCGTCGACCTGACCAACAGCGCAGCGGGTACCGGTTCCGGTTCGGTCGGTGGCGGTGACCTTGGCCCGGGCCCCAGCCCGCAGCCGACCACGACCAACACCACGCCAGCGGGCACCGGCACGATCTTCACGCTGTTCGTCAAGAACAACGATGGAACCGGCCCTGCAACGCAGACCTACAGCCTGGCAGCCAGCCAGTCGACCAGCTTCCCGGGCACCCTGCCGGCGGGCTGGAGCGTGAAGTTCGTGGCCGCGGGCGGTACCTGTACCGCTGCTGCGATCACCAGTGTGTCCGTGGCTGCCGGCGCGCAGCAGCAGGTCGACGCCTGCGTGACGCCGCCTGCAACGCAGACGCCGGTGACCGCCCAGGCGATCTACTTCCGCGTGCAATCCACTGCCGTGGCATCGACCGGCGTGCTCGTGTCCGACGTCAAGCTCGACGCCGTGACCGTGACCACCGCACAGACGCTGGGCGCAACGCTCACGCCTAACAACGTCGGCCAGGTCGCTCCCGGCGGCACGGTCGTCTATGCGCACACGCTGACCAACACCGGCAACCAGAGCTGCGGCGCGTACCAGCTCACGGCCACCGTGCCGGCGGGCGATGCCACGCTGGGCTGGACCACCGCGATCTACCTCGACGTCAATGGCGACGGCCAGATCAATGCGGGCGACACCCTGGTCACCGGCCCGATCGCAGGGCCGCTCGCGGCCGGTGCAACGCAGAAGCTGCTGGTGCGCGTGTTCGCACCGGGCGGTGCCAGCGCGGGCGCGACCGACACGGCGACCGTGACGGCGACGTTCACGGACCCGGCCCCGAACTGCGGCGCGCCGTCGGCCACCGACGTCAGCACCGTGATCACGGGTCAGCTGCGCGTCGTCAAGACGCAGGCCCCCGACGTCGCCTGCGACGGCACGGCGGACGCCGCCTTCGCCGCGACGCCCCTGTCGCTGAAGCCCGGCCAGTGCATCGTCTACCAGATCGTTGCCACCAACGAAGGCAGCGCGCCGGTCACCAACATCGCGATCAACGATGCGGCGCCCGCCTACACCACGATGAGCCCCACGCAGCCCCCGGTGGCTACGCGGTGCGTCTCCACGGGTGTGAGCGGAACGGCCCTGGCCTACGCGCAGACCGCCACCGCGGTGAGCTGCGGCAGCGCGGCCAACACCGTGGCCCCGAGCGGCACGGCCACCCTGACCTTCGCCGTACGGATCAACCAGTGATGCGCGATTGAGTCGCCGGCGGGCCTCGGGGTCCGCCGGCTTTGAGCGAGGCGCCGCCCTGTCGGCCGCGCTTCGCCTTTTTCCCCTGCCGCTTTCGTGCGCCGTGCATGCGCATCGGCGCGGAAGCGGCAGCGGAAAAAGATCCAGTCATTCACGGCCCGGAGGGGCCGACGGAAGGTTTCACGGAGTGCAATTCTTGTCTGATTCAATGAGCGTGAGCGGCAGCTCGCATCGATGGCGCCGCGCCCGCGCCACGCTCGCGATCGGGCTGGCATTGCTCCTTGCTCCGGCTGCGGTGCTGGCAGCCCCCGCCCCCGGCGGCACCGCGATCCGCAACGTGGCAACGGCCACCTACGTGCCGGCCGGATTTGCCCAGACCGAAACCTCCAGCTCCAACAGCGTGGTGGCAAACGTGCTGCCGGTCGAGGCGCTGGTGCTGACACAGGACCAGACCGTCACGCGTCCGCCCGCTACCGTCGTCACGCTGAGCCACCTGCTCACCAACACCGGCAACGTGCCGTCGAGCTACATGCTGGGCTTTGCCAACAACGCCGGCGGCTGCGCGGCCGACACGTTGGACCTTTCGGCGCTGCGGGTGGTCCGCGACACCAACAACAACGGCGTGGTGGACCCCGCCGATCCGGTGCTTCCGCTCGGCGCCGGCGGTGCGCTGGCGCTGCAGCCCGGCGAGACGGCCGCGCTGCTGGTGCAGGGAACGATCCCGGCGAGCGCGAACGGCGTCGCCTGCGCCGCATTGACGGCCACCACCGCACTGCAGAACCTGAGCGCCACCAACCGCGACGTCGTGACCGTCGGCGACGTGGCGGTGATCTCCATCACCAAGGCCGCGAGCTATCCCGGCATCGTCGTGCCGGGGCAGACGCGCATCGACTTCACTGTTTCCGGCACCAACATCGGCGCCCGCGATGCGCAGCCCGCCAACAGCGCCGCGCCGGCCGGCACGCCGGTGCTGGTGAACGGCGCGCCGGCCAGCCTCTTGCTGGTGCGCGACCTGGTGCCAGCCGGCACGCAGTACATCGCCGGCACGCTGCAGAGCACCGCCGCGGGCGCGGTGCGCCTGTTCCGCCTGCCGGGCGACCCGGCCTTCAGCTACCGCACCGCGGACGATGCTGCCGCGATCGAGGTGGCGATCGGCGTGCCCACTCCCGTGTCGCGCAATGCATCGATCGCGATGCAGTTCGCCGTGCGGGTCCGGCCGGACCAGACCGGCGACATCCGCAACACCGCGCAGAGCTACTACAACGACGGCGTCGCGCTGGCGGTGTCGCCGTCCAACACGGTGCTCATCACCACGAGCCAGAGCCGCATCGGCGTTGCCAAGGCCGCGTCGGTGCCGCGCCCGAACCGCGGCGCCGATGGCCTGCTCGACGGAACCGCCACGGTGCGCTTCAGCGTGGACATCCGCAACTACGGCGCCGTGTGGCTCTACGGCGTGCAGGCGGCCGACCTGCTCGAAGGCAGCGGTGCCGCTCAGTTCGGCAGCTACACGACCGCGGCGGTACCAGGGCCGAACCAGTACACGGTGGTGGCCGGCTCGATGGGCATCGCGAGCAACCAGGGCAATGGCGTGAGCGGCACCGTGGCTGCGGCCAACGCTGCCTTCACCGGCACGCCGGCCGCGCAGAACCTGCTGGCACCCGGAGCCGTGCTGCCGGTCGGGGCGCGGTTCACCGTGCAGTTCGACCTGCGCATCAACCTCAGCGGCCGCACCGGCACGCTGCTGAACAGCGTGCGCGCACAGGGCGCACTCACGCCCGGCGGCGCGCCCGTGGCCTTCGACGATTCGGTGGATGGCGCCGACCCGGACCCGGACGGCGACGGCAACCCGAACAACAACAGCTCGCCGACGCCGGTGTCCATGGAGCTTCCCTCGCTCACGCTCGTGAAGAGCGTCTCGCTGCCGCGGCGCATCGGGCAGGGCGTGTACGAGCTCGACTACCGGCTGCTGGTCACCAACACCGGTGTCGCCCCGGCGCCGCACGTGCGCGTGATCGACAACCTGAACTGCACCTTCGACATGGACAAGCCGGACGGCTCGGTCGCGTCCTGGGAGCTGGTCGGTGCGCCCAAGGCGCGCAGCGGACTGCTCGACGTCGCGGGAAGCTTCACCGGCCGCGCTACCTGCAACCGCGGCGCGCTCGCCAGCAGCGATCCCTTCCAGCTGCCGACCGAGGCGGTGCTCAGCCTGAGCGACGGCAACCGCGGCCTGGCGCCCGGCCAGAGCGAAGAGATCGGCTTCACGGTGCGCATCACCGAGAAGGCCGGTGCGGTGGGCAGCCGCGTGGCGGTCACCAACAAGGCCTGGGCCGCGGCCTTCGACCAGAACACCATCAACGTCACGCCCGCCATGCTGGTGGCGGCCAGCGCGAGCTCGGTGCAGTCGCTGCTGGCCGATCCGGCGGGCACGGTCTACAACGCCGTGACGCGCGAGCCCGTTGCCGGCGCGGTCGTCACCTTCACGCGGCAGTCCTGCAGCAGCGGGGCCGCGACGCCGATCACAGCGGGGGAGATCTTTGGCGGCTCGTCGGGCGCCTATACGTTCAATACGAACGGCAGCGTCTCGATGACCACGGGCGCCGACGGCAGCTACCAGTTCTTCCTGCAGTCGCCGCCGGTCACCAGCATGTGCACCTACTCGCTCGGCGTGGTGCCGCCGGCGGGCACCGGCTATGTCTACCCGTCGCAGCTGATCCCGGTCACGGCCGGCACTTTCTCGAGCTGCGGCCAGATCGCGCCCAACGCCACGCCGCCCAAGGGTGCCGATCCGACGACCCACTACTTCTCCGTCAACGCCGGCTTCAATGCCTCGGGCGCGGCCTGCGACATCGTGCACAACCACATCCCGCTCGACCCGGGCAACGTGCTCGGGCTGGTGCTGCGCAAGGACGGCAGCAAGCGCCAGGTGGAGTTCGGCGACTTCATCGACTACGCCCTGACCGTGACCAACAAGACCGGATTCCCGGTCACCGGCGTGCGCTTCAGCGACAGCCTGCCGCCGGGCTTCGCCTATGTGGCCAACAGTGCGCGCCTCAACACCGCCGCGGCCGGCAACCCGGCGGGCGGCGCGGGCCCGCAACTGGTCTTCGACTACCCGACGCTCACCCTCGGTATCGACCAGGCGGCCGTGGTGCGCTACCGCGTGCGCATCGGCGTGGGTGCGCCTACCAACGGCGACGCCATCAACCGTGCGCGCGCCTATTCGGGGCCGCTGCAGTCCAACCTCGCGAACTGGACGGTACGCGTCACGGGCGGCGTGTTTTCCGACGATGCCTTCCTGTTCGGCAAGGTCTACATGGACTGCAAGGCGGACGGCAGGCAGGAAGGTGCTGACGAGATCGGCGTGCCCGGCGTGCGCCTGTTCATGGAGGACGGCACCAACGTCGTCACCGACGTGGAAGGCAAGTGGAGCCTCTACGGCCTCAAGCCGCTCACCCACGTGCTGCGCCTGGACCAGACCACGCTGCCGATCGGCGCCCGCCTGGAGCTGCTGGACAACCGCAACGCCGGCCGCCCCGAGAGCCGATTCGTCGACCTGAAGAAGGGCGAGTTCCACAAGGCCAACTTCATCATCGGCAATTGCGGCGACCAGGCTGTGGTGGCCGACGTGGTGGCGCGCCGCGCCGCCATTGCCGCGATCCCGGACACCGAGGCCGAGGCCCAGGTGCGGCTGCGCCTGAATCCGGAAGGACAGATCGTTGCAGTGGGCGACCTCCGCTCGCTGCCGGCCAGCGGCCAGGCGCTTGCGAGCGGCAGCAGCGGCTCGACCACGATATCGTCCGCGCCGCTGATCGCGATGCCCGATGCGCCGGCCAACGCCAGCAGCTTCGTCGGCGCTGCTTCGGGCAGCATGAGCGGCACGCTGGGCGCCACCGCGCCGGCGGCCGCGACCCCGGCCGGAAGCCTGTTCGCCGCGCTCAACGGCCTGCCTGCCGCTGCGCAGGGCGCGTCGGCCGCGGGTGGCACGGCGGCCGGCATCGGCGCCTTCGCCAGCCGGCCCGTCAACACCTCCGCCGCCATGCTGTCGCCGCGCAGCGCGCCGCTGCTGCCGCAGGCCGCGCCCAGCCCGATCGAGCTGGAAGTGCTGCTGCCCGAGCTCGACGGCAACGCCCTCGGCTTCCTCGACCTGAAGGAAGGCGACACCGTTCCCGGCCAGTCGATCAACGTGCGCGTCAAGGGCGAGTCCGGTGTGGCGCTGCGCCTCTCGGTCAACGGCCAGGCCATCGACGAGCGGCGCGTCGGCAAGAAGACGCAGCTGCCGTCGAAGAACCTCGGCGCCTGGGAATACATCGGCGTGGTGCTGCAGCCCGGGGCCAACCGCCTGCAGCTCGATGCGGTGGACGATTTCGGCAATGTGCGCGGCAGCGAACAGATCGGCATCGTTGCGCCGGACAAGCTGGCAGCCATCCAGATCGATCTGCCCGAGACGGCGTACGCCGATCTGCGCACACCCGTGATCGTGAAGGTGCGCCTGACCGACGCGGCCGGCGTGCCGGTGACCGCGCGCACCCAGCTCACCCTGGAGACGGACCGCGGCCGCTGGCTCGACGAGGACCTGAACCCCGCCGAACCCGGCACGCAGGTCTTCATGGACGGCGGCGCGGCGGAGTTCCGCCTGCTGCCGCCCGGCGAGCCGGGCGATGTGCGCCTGCGCGTGAGCGCCGGCAGCTTCGTGAAGGAAGTGCGGCTGGCGTTGCTGCCCGAGATGCGGCCGATGCTCGGCGTGGGCATTGTCGAAGGCGTGCTGGACTTCACCAGGCGCGGCAGCGTGCCGCTCGGCGCCATGCCTGCCGGTGCCGCGTTCGAGGCCGAGTTGACGGGCCTTTCCGACGAGCGCAACAACCGCCGCGCCGGCGCCCGCGCCGCCTTCTTCTTCAAGGGTGCCGTCAAGGGCGACTACCTGCTCACCGCCGCCTTCGATTCCGACAAGACGCGCAACGACCGGCTGTTCCGCGACATCCGGCCCGACGAGTTCTACCCGGTGTACGGCGACTCGTCGGTCAAGGGCTTCGACGCGCAGAGCACGCAAAAGCTCTACGTGCGCATCGACAAGAACCGCTCCTTCCTGCTGTACGGCGACTTCACTACCGCGAGCAGCACCGAGGTGCGCAACCTGAGCCAGAACAACCGCTCGCTGACCGGCCTCAAGCACGTGTACGAAGACCGCAACGTGCGCGCGACCAGCTATGTCTCGCGCACCGCGCAGACCCAGCAGGTGGAGGAATTCCGCGCCGTCGGCACTTCCGGCCCCTACTACCTGAGCGCCACCGGCGGCGAGTTCGTCGACAACAGCGAGCAGGTCGAAGTCGTGGTGCGCGACCGCAACCAGCCTGACGTCGTGCTGCAGCGTACGCCGGTCACGCGCTTCGTCGACTACACGGTCGAGCCGCTCACGCGCCGCATCCTGTTCACCCATGCGATCGCGTCGGCCGATGCCAACCTGAACCCGCAGTCGATCCGCGTCACGTACGAAGTCGACAGCGGAGGCCCCAAGTTCACGGTGGCCGGCACCGACGTGCAGGTCAAGGTGGCGGAGCGCCTGCAGCTGGGCGTGGTCGCCAGCACCGACCAGAACCCCGAGAACCACCGCAACATGCGCGCCCTGACGGCGGTGGCCCGCATCGGCGACAACACCACGGCCGCGGCCGAGCTGGTTCGCACCGATTCCGATGAGAAGGGCAAGGGCGAGGGCACCCGCCTCGAAGTGCGTCACCAGGACGAGAAGCTCGCGGTCGTGGCGCTGGCCGGCAAGACCAGCGCGGGCTTCGACAACCCCGGCGCCAGCTTTTCCGCAGGCCGCACCGAAGCCTCCGTACGCGCCGAATACAAGGTCGACGCGAGCACCGCAGTGCGCGCCGAAATGATCTACAGCAAGGACGCCTTGCTCGAAGGCGACCGCAAGGGCGCCACCGCGAGCGTGCAGAAGAAGTTCGGCGACACCCTGGTCGCCGAAGTGGGCCTGCGCCAGGGCCAGCGCAGCAGCGGCCTCGCCTCCGGCTCCGGATTCGACTACGGCGAGGTCTCCACCTCCAACGGAAGCCTCGGCAGCCGCGTGGGTGCCAACAACGTGACCGCGCTCGGTGCGGCAGCCACCGCCAATGCCGACAGCGAGAGCCTGACCACCGTGCGCGCACGCCTGTCGGCGCAGGTGCCTGGCGTGCCGCTGGCCCAGGTCTTCGTCGAAGGCGAGCAGGACCTGCACGATTCCGGTCGCCGCACGCTGGCCGTTGGCGGCAACTACGCCATCACCGACAAGACCCGCGTCTACGGCCGCTACGAACTCGTCTCCAGCCTCTACGGCACCGACGGGCTGAGCGCGACGCAATCCAACAATGTCGGCATCCTGGGCATCGAGAGCAACTACATGGAGGGCGGCCGCGTCTACAACGAGTTCCGGCTCGCCGACAGCATCGACGGCCGGGCCGCGCAGGCGGCGACCGGCGTGCGCAACACCGTGAAGCTCACCGACCGCTTCAGCGTGACCGGCGGGCTCGAGCACACCCGCCAGCTGGGCGGCTACGCCAACAGCGCGAACAGCGGCACCGGCTATGCGGGCGGTCTAGGCCAGTCCACTGCCATCACCGCCGGGGTCGAGTACCTCACCGACACCTACAAGCTCAGCGGCATCCTCGAAGGACGCAAGGGCGACGACGCCGACACCCGGCTCTTCAGCGCCGGCTTCGGCTACAAGATCAGCCCCGCCTGGAGCCTGCTGGCGCGCAGCGTGGTGAGCGACAGCGAAGGGCAGGGCACCAACGCAGGCAACGAGCGCCACCTGCAGCGCCACCAGATCGGCCTCGCCTACCGCCCGGTGGACACCGACAGCTGGAACGCGCTGCTGCGCTACGAGCGCCGTTCCGAGCGCATCGTGGGGGGCGGCAATGCGGCTGGCGCGTTGAACGGCGGCAGCGCCTTCGGCAGCGACTCCGGCCACAGCAGCCTGCCGGGCAGCACCAGCGCCGACATCGTCTCGGCCCACCTGAACTACAACCCGCAGCGCGGCAGCGTTCTCAGTGCGCGCTACGCGGGCAAGATTTCGCGCGCCGACGACGGCTTCCTGGCGAGCAGCTACTGGGCCCATCTGCTGCATGCGCGCTACACGCGCGACATCAACAAGGACTGGGACTTCGGCGTGCAGGCCGGCGTGCTCTACGGCAAGGGCGGCGCTCTGCAGAAGACCGCGGGCGTCGAGCTCGGCTACCAGGTGGCCAAGGACCTGTGGGTCTCGGCCGGCTACAACTTCGTCGGCCTGCGCGACCGCGAGCTGACGGCCAACGAATACACCAGCAAGGGTGCCTACATCCGGCTGCGCTTCAAGTTCGACGAGACGGGGCTGGGCTTCGCGTCGGCCAGCGCCCCCGCCGCATCGGCCTCTCGGAAAAACACGGATCAGGCAAGCGAACATGCAAAGACTCAAGATTAGGCTGCGCTCGCATGTGGCCAGCGCGCGGCGATGGCTCCTGCTCGCGGCCTGGCTGCTGGCCTTTCCGCTTCTCGGGCATGCGCAGCAGGTGCTCGTGCCGCAGGGCGCGGTAAGGCTCAACGGCACAGTGGTGGGCACCAACGCCGGCCAGGTCGTGCAGACGGTTTGCGCCAACGGCTTTCCCACAGGACTGACCATGTGGGAGCGCATCAACGGCCCCGAGGTCAGCGGCACCTTCGCCAACCTGACCGGCGGGTTGCGCGCGGTCGAATTCGGCTGCACGCCATTCACCGTGAGCGAAGGCGCTGGGGCGGCGACCATCGCGTTCGGCTCGTCGGCCTCGGCAGGATGGTGGGGCCGCCCGATCAACGGCATGACGCAGCGCGGTCCCCAGGTCTGTCCGGCCGGCACCGTGATCGCCGTGCTCGGCGGCTTCGACCGCATGTTCAACGGCGCCTCGGGCAACATCTATCCGACGCAGATCACCTTCGTCTGCCGCCCGGTCATGGTCACCGCGGGCGACTGGTTCCAGGCGGCGTCCAGCGGGGGCGCGAACTTTACGCTGGGCCTTACCTCGGACGACGGCGGCACGGGGCCAGGCTCCGCGGTGCCCGGGCCCGTGAACGCCGAAAAAACGGTCTGCCCGTTTTCCGCGACGGGCACCTGCAGCGGCCTGGTCGATACCGGCGGCGGTGAACTGATCGACGGCTTCTCCGGCGTGAGCGGCAAGTTTCCCGATGCACGCGTTTCGCAGCGCATCAGTTTCGTCAACTACGCGTGGGACCAGACGCTCGGCAGCAGCACGAACACGGCCGCCTGGCGCCCGAGCGTTGCCGGCGTGGTCTTCTATCCGCCGGGCGTTTCCAACAACACGGCGCGCTACCAGCAGACCTACGAGACCTACACCTCCGCGGGCACCAATTACAGCGGCAACGCCCTGCCGCCGACCGGGACCAGCACCAACAGCTACTCGAAGTCCGGCACCTGCGCGACCGCGCACGCGCTCGGCACCAACGAGGACTACACCTGCTCGAACATCATCACCGGCCGTCCGGACCTGCAGGTGCAGGTGGTCGTGCCGAGCGATGGCTGGACCAGCTACGGCCAGCAGCGCAACGTCAGGCTCATCGCCAAGAACTTCGGCCCCGCGCCGACCACGGGCTCGGACAATTCGACCGCGGTGCTGACCCTTCCGACCGGATGGGACACGGGCACCTTGCCCGCCAACTGCGCGAAGGCCGGTTCGCCCGTGGTGGTGACCTGCCAGGTGAACCCCACGCCGCTGGCTGCTTCCAGCGGCCCGAACCTGACCGACGGCGGCGAGGTCGGCTTCGACATTCCCGTGTTCCCGCAGCCCAGCGTGGCGACCGGCAGCTACTCGGTTCCCAACGGCGCCAAGGTGTGCGTGCAGGCCGCGACGCCTGGCGCCACGCACTTCTGCACGGTGCCCAACGACGCGAATCCGAACAACGACGACGGCGTGAACGTCAACGAAACGGCGACCCTCGTGCTCGCCTACAACACGCCGCCCAAGGTGGCGCCCAGCATCACGACCACCGTGGTCTCGAACGGCGGCGTGGGGTCGTTCAGCTACCTCGGCAACAACGGCGCGGCCGCCAGCCCCATCGTCACGACTTCGCCAGGGGTCGGGGCCTCCGGACCCGCCAAGTTTCTGAACACGCCCGCAACCTCGACGTTCATCCTGCAGAGCTCCGCGCCAGCCGGCTTCGTGCTGACCGGCATCAGCTGCACCGGCATGGCGCCGGGCGGCACCGCGACCTACGATCTCTCGACCCGAAGAGTGACCTTCGATGCGGCCGCCACCGACTACGGCGCCACCATCCTCTGCACCTTCACCTACACCCGCGTGGCCGTGACCGTGAGCAAGGTCACCCAAGGCGGCACGGGCAGCTTCGGCTTCAGCGGCACCAATGGCTTCACCGCGCAGAGCATCGCAACCACCGCGGCCGGCACGCCCGCGGCCGGTGAGCAATCGGGCCTCACCACCGTGGGGGCAGCCACCACCATCACGGAAGACGCGCCGCCCGCCGGCTGGAAGCTCAAGAGCATCGTCTGTACCGGCATGGGCGCCGGCGGCACGGCCACGCCGGACCTCGCAACGAGGTCCGTCGCGCTGAATGCCGCTGCCACTGCGGCGGGCAGCAACATTGCCTGTACCTTCACCAACTCGATCGAGCCGCAGCTCAATCTGACCAAGACCGCCAGCGCGCCGAGCTTCGCGGTCGGCACGCCGGCCAGCTACACGCTGACGCTCGCCAATACCGGCCCGGTCGCCACGACGGCCGTGACCACCATCAGCGATACGGTGCCTGCGACGCTGACGCTCGGCACCATGCCCGCCGGCTGCACCGCCACCGGACAGGCCGTGAGCTGCACGGTGCCCGCGGGGCTCGCGGCCACCACTGGCAGCGTCTCCTTCGTCATTCCGGTCACGCCGCTGGCCGGCGCGGTGCCGAGCGTGGACAACACCGCGACCGCCAGCGGCGGCGGCGATACGGCCTGCAACGCCGCGGGCAACTGCACGAGCAGTGTGACGACCCCGGTGCTCGCGCAGCCCCGCATCACGGTGCGCAAGACCAAGACCAACGTGACGGGCACCCATACCTTCGGCTACACGCTCACGGGTGTCACCAATCCGGCGGACAGCATCGACGTGACGGCGCTTTTCACGCCGCAGGCCTCGGCCACGGTCCATCTCGGCACGGCCGGCATCGCGGCGACGGTGCAGGAGTCGAGCGTGCCTGCGGGCTGGCCAGCCAATCCGGTCTCGGCGTCCTGCCTGGACTCGGCGGCCGCGACCAGCGGCAATCCCGCGACCGAGCTGGCGACGTTCGCCGGCAACACCGCGACCCTGCCCGCGAGCGCGATGCGGTCCGGTGCGGTCATCACCTGTACCTTCACCAACACCGCGGCCCCGGTGATTGCCGTGGACAAGACCGCGCCCGCGACCGTGGCAGCCGGCGGCAACATCGCCTACGGCCTGAACCTGGCCAACACGGGCGCGGTGGACTCGGGCACCTCGCTCGTCGTGAGCGAGCAATTGCCGCCGGGCGTGGTGGCCACGTCGGCCGTGGCCGGCGCCGGCGTCACCTCGGTGAACTGCGGCACGCTGCCCAGCGCCGCCGGTGCACTGCTCAGCTGCACGATGACGCTGCCTGCCGGCGGCATTCCGGCCTCCACCGGTGTGCGCGGCTTCACGCTGAACGCGACCGCACCGATCGCGGCAACCGGCACGGTGCTCACCAACTACGCCAGCACCAGCACGAGCGGCGTGGGTGCGCCAGCCACGGCAGCGGGCGCGGGCTGCGTGTCCGGCAACGGCGTGAGCTGTGACAGCGCCCAGACGAGCATCGTCGTCGGCTCCGGCACCGCCAGCCAATCGGGCCTGCGCATCGTCACCGACAACCAGCTCGCCAACGGCGCGGCGCAGGACGTGCTCGAGGTCTTCATCCGCGACGCGGCCGGCAACCCGGTCCAGGCCGGCACGGTGGTGAGCTTCGGCGCGACGCCGAACGTCGCCTTCAACGGCGGCGCGGTGGGCGCCGCCGGCAGCTGCACGACCACGGCGGCCGCGACCTGTCAGGTGACAGCCACCTCCACCGTGGCCGCCGTCTACAGCGCGACACAGGTGACGGTGGGCGGCGCGGTCCTGAGCGGCAGCTTCAGCGTCGGCGCCAACAGCTACCTGCCGAGCCCACAGCCCTACAGGTTCGGAACCATGCCGACGGTGACCATCCGCAAGACCTCGCTCGGCGGCACCGGCACCTTCAGCTTCACGGGCACCAACGGCCTGGCGGCGACCCAGAACATCACGACCACGGTGGACGGTACGCCGGCCAGCGCGGCGACGCGTCCGCTCGCGGCAGCCAACACCGCAACGACCATCACCGAGGGCGTGCCGCCGGGGACCTATGCACTGGTCGATGCCTCCTGCACCGGCATGGGCGCCGGTGGAACGGCCTCGCGCAACGGACGCGTGCTCACGCTGGACGCAGCTGCGACCGCGCCCGGCAGCAACATCGTCTGTACCTTCACCAACACCGCCGACACCAATCCGCCTTCGCCGCCCATCGCGCCGACGGTGATGTGCTCGACCAATGCGGCGATCTTCAACACGGGCTTCGACGGCCCGGTCGGACCGCCGCTGACGACCGGCCGCGATCCGGTGTGGGAGTCGGGTATCGGCGCGGCGACGGGCGGACCCGGCACCGTCGCCACCTGGGCGCGCTCCTACGTCGGCAACAAGGCGCCGACGGCCTGGATCGCCTCGCCCTTCGGCAATGCCAACTGGATCTCGCAATACCAGACCACGCACGTCGGCAATGTCGACATCTACCACCGCTTCACCTTCAATATGGCGGCGTCGGTCAACCCGGCGAGCTTTTCTCTGAAGCTGGACTTCTATTCCGACAACTCGGTCGCGGAGATCTACGTCAACGGCGTGCTGCAGAGCGTTGGAGGCGTGCCGCAGGGCGGGGCGACCCCGTACACCTTCCGCGGCTTCGACCCGGGTACCGCGGCCAGCGCCACGCTGGCGAGCAACTGGCAGTCCGGCTCGAACACAGTGGTCGTCCACATCAAGAGCGGCGCCCCCTACCAGGGCTTTCTCGCCCAGGCGACCACCAGCGCACTCTGTTCGCCGGCCACGGTCACCTTGCAGAAGACCACGACCGGCGGCACCGGCGGCCCCTTCAGCTTCACGTTGACCAACACCACCCAGGCAGCCGGCAACGTCAGCACCGTGGCCGCCGGCACGCCAGCGCAGGTGGACGGCAACACGGCAGCTGCGGGCACGCAGGCCTTCACCGCCAGCGCGAACGGCGCGGTCATCAGCATCACCGAAGCCGCGGTGCCCGGCTGGAACCTGGCCGGTGCGACCTGTACCGACGCGGGCACGCCGGTGGGCAGCCTCGGCACCGGGGCGAGCGGCCGGACCTACACGATCCCTGCGGCCAGTGTGCAGCTGGGCAAGTCGCTGCAATGCGTGTTCACGAATGCCGCATCGGCGAGCGTGACCATCCGCAAGGTTTCCGTGGGCACCACAGGCACCTTCGGCTTCACGGGCGACAACGGCCTGGCGGCACAGAGCATCACCACCACGGCCGCCGGCACGCCCGCCGCGGGCGCGACCCAGACCCTGACCACGCCCGGCGTGGCGACGACCATCACGGAAGATCCGCTGCCGGCCGACTACGTGCTGACGGGCATCAGCTGTACCGGCCTGGGCGCCGGCGGAGCCGCCACGCCCGATCTGCCGAACCGCAAGGTGACGCTGAACGCCGCCGCCACCGCAGCGGGCAGCAACATCGCGTGTACCTTCACCAACACCTATTCGCCGCCGTTTCCCCGGGTCCAGATCGTCAAGACCACCGTCGGCGGTGTCGGCGCCAATCTCTTCGGCTTTGCGCTCAGCGGCCTTTCAACGGCGACCGACAGCATCACCGTGACGGGCGAAGGCAGCGCGAACGGCGCCGCCAACATCACGGGCACGGCAGGAACCGGCGTCACCATCCGGGAAAGCTCGCCGGACGGCTGGCCCGCCGATCCGATGAGCGCCAGCTGCGTGGACGTGAACAGCGCCACGCCGACCGCCAAGTTCGGCACGCTCACGGGCAACCAGCTGACCATTCCTGCCGCCAACATGGTGGCCGGGGCGGCCATCACCTGCACCTTCGTCAACGGCTATCCCAGGAGCGTGACCGGCCGGGTGTTCCTGGACAACGGCGTGGGCGCCGGAATCGCCAACGACGGCCTGATCAACGGCGGCGAGGCCGGCATCCCCGGCATCACCGTGCGCTTGACCGATTGCGGCGCCACCACGCTCGCAACGACGACCACGAACGGCAGCGGGCAGTACGCGCTGGGAGCGCCCCTCGGCCTCGGCTTGAACGATCCGGTGTGCGTGGAAGAGACCAACGCCGCTTCGCGCATCTCCACGGGCGCCTCGCTGGGCAGCGTCCCGCTGCGCTCCGGCCAGGCCGTCGCCATCGCCGGCATCAGCTACACCTACACCCGCAGCGGCACGCCGGATCGCATCGCCTTCACCTGGAACGGCACCGGCCACGCGGGGCTCAACTTCGGCGACGTGGACCGCAACACGCTCGCGGCCGACGGCGCGAAGACCGGCCAGCCCGGCAGCACCGTGAGCTATCCGCACACCTTCATGGCCCGGACCGCCGGCGCCGTGAGTTTCGACATCCCGAGCTCGATCGACACGCCTGCCGTCAGCGGCTGGAGCGGGAAGATCTTTGCCGACGTGGGTTGCACCGGTTCGCTGCAGGCGGGCGCCGCGCTGCTGTACCCGCCGGCCGCGCCGGTGAACGTCGTGGCCGGGCAGAGCGTCTGCATCCTGATGCAGGAGTTCATTCCCGCCAACGCGGCGACCGGCAACGGCAACGCCAGCGTCGTGCAGGCCAGCTTCGTGTTCACCAATGCCGGCCCGGCCTTGAGCGCGACCTACACGGTGACCGACACCACGACCGTCTCGACCAGCGCGCTGGAGCTCAAGAAGGAAGTGCGCAACGTGACGCAGGGCGGCAGCTTCGGCATCAACAACCAGGCGAAGCCTGGAGAGGTGCTGGAGTACCGCATCACCTACACCAACAACGGCTCCAGCCCGATCAGCGGCATGACGGTCAACGACACCACGCCGCAGTTCACCGCCTTCGTCACGGCGCAGGCGGGCACGACGCCGGCGACGCTCACGAACTGCCAGAAGCGCACGCCCGCCAATCCGATTCCGGCGCCCACGGAGGCCTGCGCAACGGCGCAGACCGCGGGAGGCACGGGGGCGCTGAGCTGGCAATTCACGGGACCGCTGGACCCGGGTGCTTCGGGGGCTGTTCTTTTCACGGTCAAGGTGAACTGAGGCCGAAGAGATGCGGGCCGAATAATCCGACGCCGCCGGCGGGCGCAAGCGGTTGCAGCCGCCCCGGCCTCATGACACCATGCCCCGCATGCCCTACCAACTGCATTACTGGCCCACCATCCAGGGCCGCGGCGAATTCGTGCGGCTCGCGCTCGAGGCGGCCGGTGCCGACTACGTCGACGTGGCGCGCCTGCCTGAAGCCGAGGGCGGCGGCGAGTCCGCGCTGGGCCGGCGGCTGGGCGACCCCGACAGCGCACGGCCCGCGTTCGCGCCGCCCTTCCTCGTCGACGGCGACATCGTGGTCGGACAGACGGCCGCGATCCTGCTCTACCTCGGGCCCCGGCTCGGGTTGTCGGGCGTGGGCGAATCAGACGGACTGTGGACGCACCAGTTGCAGCTCACCATTGCCGACGTGGTCGCCGAGGCGCACGACACGCACCATCCGATCTCGACCGGCGCCTACTACGAAGACCAGCGCGACGCGGCCGTGCTGCGCGCACGGGCCTTTCGCGACGAGCGCATCCCCAAGTTCCTGAACTGGTTCGAGCGCGTGCTGCAGCGCAACCCCGCGGGCAGCCTGCACCTGGTGGGCGACGTGCTGACCTATGCGGACCTGTCGCTGTTCCAGCTGGTGGACGGCCTGCACTACGCGTTCCCGAAGGCCACGGCGCGGGCGCTGGCTGCAACGCCCGCGGTCGAGAAGCTGCATGCCAACGTCAGGCGCCGGCAGCGCGTGCACGACTACCTGCAGAGCCCGCGCCGCATCGCGTTCAACGAGGACGGCATTTTCAGGCGGTATGCGGAGCTGGACGGCTAGCGCCGGGCAGCACATGAGCAAGTGCTGCCTGGACGAAGCCGCCTCTTTCGGGGGGCTGATCGCGCGACAACGCCGGCTTCCGTCACTGATCCGGAAGCCGGGCATCAAGCCGGCCTGAAAGAAGTTCCCCCCAGGCGCGCTTACCCCTTCCTGTGCAGCAGCTCCAGGAACTGCTGTGCCGGAATGCTGAGCGGCCGGTCGCTGCGCACGATGCTGCCGTAGGTGGAGAGCTTGTGCCGGATCGCGTAGTGCACGATGCTGAGCACGCCGTGCTCGGCGTCCCGCCGCGCAACCGTTGCCGGAATCACGCCGATCATCGACGACTTGCGGATCAGGTTAATGGTCGTGAGTATCGAGCCGGTCTCGATCAGGCCGGGCGGCATCACCGCGTGGTGCACCTGGAACTCGCGCTCGATCACGTCGCGCATGGGGCTGTGCGCCGGCTGCAGGATCCACGTGTAGTCCAGCAGATCGGCGAAGGCCACGCGCGAGCGCCCGGCCAGCGGATGCTCGTTGCCGACGACCACCGCCAGGGATTCGTCCTCGATGGCCCTGAAGGTGCAGGCCGCCGCTTCGGGGCCCATGGGGCGCCCCACCACCACCTCGAGCACGCCCTCGTGCAACTGGGCGAGCAGCTTGTCGCTGGTGTCCACCGCAATCTCGATGGCCAGCAAAGGATGGGCTGTCTTGAGCTCGGTGAGCGCATCGGTCAGCCGGCCGGGCGAGGCCGCCATGATGCTGCCGAGCGAGAACTTGCCGACGCTGCCGAGCTGGAGTTCGTGCAGTTCGCGATTGAGCGCCTCCATGCTGCCGCGGATGCCCCTGAAATACCCCATCACGCGCTCGCCTGCCGCATTGAGCCGCAGCCCGCGCCCGACCCGCTCGAACATCGGCTGGCCCAGTGCGCTCTCGAGCTCGTGGAGCATCTTGGTGGCGGCCGGCTGCGTCAGGCCGAGCTGATCGGCAGCGGCGCGCAGGGTGCGCCGTTCTTCGACTGCCAGCATCAGCGCAACCTGCCGCATGCGAATGCGGTTGAGCAGCCGAGGGGTCGAATCCTGCCTGTCGATGGAGCCCACGATTGATTACCTCAGGATATTGATCGATCAAGAGCTTTCAGTTTACGTGCATCAATCGCCTGCCTACGATTGCCGCCGACGATTCCTCGAAACAGACCGGAGACAAGCAGATGAAAAAGCTCATGGCGGCCGCGGCCGCCGGGCTGCTGGCGTTCGCAGCCAGCGCCGTGCAGGCCCAGGAATGGCCCACCCGCCCGATCAGGATCATGGTCGGCTCGGCGCCCGGAGGCGGCACCGACGCGATGGCCCGCGCGGTGGCCGACCGGCTGGGCCCCTTGCTCAAGCAGCCGGTGGTGGTCGAGAACCGGCCCGGCGCTTCCAACACCCTGGCAGCCGATGCCACGGCCAAGTCCGGCGACGGTCACACCATGGTGATGGGCGTGGTCACGGCCCATGCGATCGCGCCGCACCTGCTCAAGCTCAACTACGACAGCAACCGCGACCTGGTGCCGGTGGCCTTCGTCGGCGCGGTGCCCAACGTGCTGGTGGTGAGCAACAGCGTGCCGGCCGACTCGGTGCAGGCGCTGGTCAAGCTGGCCAGGCAGGAGCCCGGGAGGCTCAACTACGCCACCAGCGGCTCGGGCAGCACCCAGCACATTGCGGCCGAGCTGTTCAAGGACGCGACGGGCGTCGACATCGCGCATGTGCCCTACAAGGGCAGCGGCCCGGCGCTGGTCGACCTGATCGGTGGCCAGGTGCAGCTGAGCTTCGACACCCTGCCCTCGGTGATCGGGCAGATCAGGAACAGCAAGATCCGCGCGCTGGCTGTCACCACGCCGAAGCGCAACCCGCAGCTGCCCAACGTACCGACGCTGGCCGAAGCCGGCGTGCCCGGCATCGAGATGAGCGCCTGGTACGGCATCTACATGCCGGCAGGGGCATCCAAGGCGGTGCAGGACAAGGTGCACGACGCGGTCAACCAGGTGCTTGCGATGCCCGAGACCAAGACCCGCCTCGACGCCATCGGCGCCGAGATCACGCCGATGACCCAAGCGCAGTTCGCGCAGTTCCACGCCGCCGAATACAAGCGCTTCGGCGAGGTCATCAAGAAAAACCACATCCGCCTGGATTGACATGACGAGTTCATCTTCTCTTCCCGTTGTCGCGCTCACCCTGGGCGACCCCGCCGGCATCGGCCCCGAACTGATCGCCAGGCTGCTGGCCAAACCCGAGGCTGCCGCCACGGCCAACATCGTGCTGATCGGCGACCGCTGGCTGTGGGACGAAGGCCAACGCATCGCCGGCGCTTGCGTCGCGACCGAAGAGGTTCGCTCGCTGGCTGAAGTGCGCGGCCGTGCGAACACAGCGCGCCCTGCATTCCTCGCCGTGCACAGCATCGACCCCGCGATGGTGCAGCGCGGCCAGGCCGCTGCGCCGGGCGGGCGCTCGGTGCTGCAGGTGCTCGACCTGTGCATGGACGCGACGCTGGCCGGCGAGGTCGACGCGATCTGCTTCGCGCCGCTGAACAAGCACGCCATGAAGATCGGCGGCATGCAGCACGAGGACGAGTTGCATCATTTCGCGCAGCACCTGGGCGTGACCGGCTATTTCTGCGAGTTCAACACGCTCGGCGAGCTCTGGACCTCGCGCATCTCCTCGCATGTGCCCCTGAAGGACGTGGCGAGCTACGTGAGCGTGGAGCGCATCGAGCAGGCGGCCGAGCTGATCTACCGCTCGCTGCTGGCCAATGGTGTGGCACAGCCCAGGATCGCAGTCGCGGCCTTCAACCCGCACGGCGGCGACGGGGGGCTTTGCGGACGCGAGGAGGTCGACGTCATCATCCCCGCCGTGCAGCGCCTGCAGGCGCGCGACTGGCCGACCGAGTCGCCTTTCCATGGCCCTTTCCCGGCCGACACCATCTTCCTGAAGGCGCAGGCGGGCGAGTACCAGGCCATCGTGACCATGTACCACGACCAGGGCCAGATCGCGATCAAGCTGATGGGCTTCAGCCGCGGCGTCACGGTGCAGGGCGGGCTGCCGATTCCCATCACCACGCCGGCGCACGGCACGGCCTACGACATCGCAGGCCAGGGCAAGGCCAGCGTCGAAGCCATGTGGCAAGCCTTCCGCATTGCAGGCCGCATGGGCGCTGCGCACCGCCTCGCCAACCACGCACCCGCTTGAATACACCTCAACACCAGAGAGACACCATGAAGATCAAATCCGTCCGCGCCCGTGTTTTCGAGTGGAAGGGCAAGACCGTTCCGCCACAGGGCAACTTCTGCTCCAACGCGATGGACCTGCTGTACGCGCCGCAGGAAACCATGAGCACCTTCCGCTTCCATTCGTGGACAGTGGTCGAGATCGAGACCGACGACGGCATCGTGGGCCTGGGCAACGTGGCGCTGGCGCCGGCCATCGCCAAGGCCATCATCGACCAGTACCTCGCGCCGCTGGTGATCGGCCAGGATCCGTGGGACTACGAGTACCTGTGGCAGCGCATGTACCGCGCCACCCAGGCCTGGGGCCGCAAGGGCGTGACCATGGCCGCGATCTCGGCGGTCGACCTCGCGATCTGGGACATCCTGGGCAAGTCGGTGAACAAGCCGGTGTTCAAGCTGCTCGGCGGCCGCACCAAGGAAAAGATTCCTTGCTACTACTCCAAGCTCTACCGCACCGACCTGAAGGAAATGCAGGCCGAGGCGCAGAAGTTCCTCGACCAGGGCTTCACCGCCTTCAAGATGCGCTTCGGCTACGGGCCGGCGCACCTGCAGAAGGGCGTGGCGGAAAATCTGAAGTCGGTCGAGGCCGTGCGCGAAGTCATCGGCTACGACAACGACCTCATGCTCGAGTGCTACATGGGCTGGAACCTCGAGTACGCCAAGCGCATGCTGCCCAAGCTCGAGAAGTTCCAGCCGCGCTGGCTCGAGGAGCCGGTGATCGCCGACGACATCGACGGCTATGCCGAGCTGAACCGGCTGACGAGCATTCCGATTTCGGGCGGCGAGCACGAGTTCTCGCTGTACGGCTTCAAGCAGCTGCTGGACCGCAAGGCGGTGTCGGTGGTGCAGTACGACACCAACCGCGTCGGTGGCATCACGGCTGCGCACAAGATCAACGCGCTGTGCGAGGCCCACAGCGTGCCGGTGATCCCACACGCGGGCCAGATGCACAACTACCACCTGACCATGAGCACGCTGGCCTCGCCGATGAGCGAGTACTTCCCGATGCACGACGTCGAAGTGGGCAACGAACTCTTCTACTACATCTTCGACGGCGAGCCGGTGGCCGAGAACGGCTTCCTGCAGCTCGACGACCACAAGCCGGGGCTCGGCCTCACGCTGAAAACGGAGTACCTCAAGGACTTCAACATCGTCGAATGACGGCGGCTGCCATGTTGTCCCCAACGCCCCCGCCGAACGCCCGCGTGATACGCCTGCACGCCCAGGACGATGTCGTGATCTCGCTCGACCAGCTGGTCTCGGGCACGCACATCGAAAGCGAAGGCATCGCCGTGGCCGGCCTGATTCCGCCCGGCCACAAGATGGCCACGCGTTCGGTCGAGCCGGGTGCGGTCGTGCGCCGCTACGGGCAGATCATCGGCTTTGCGACCCGGCCCATTCGTGCGGGCCAGCATGTGCACACGCACAACCTCGCGATGAGCGACTTCACGCGCGACCATGCGCATGCGGCCGATGCACGCCCGACGGCGCACGCTGCCGAACCGGCGAGCTTCGAGGGCATCGTGCGGGAGGACGGCCGCGTCGCCACGCGCAACTACATCGGCATCCTCACCTCTGTGAACTGCTCGGCCACGGTGGCGCGCGCCATCGCCGATCGCTTCCGGCGCGATATCCATCCCGAGATGCTGGCGCCGTTCCCGAACGTCGACGGCATCGTGGCGCTCACCCACGGAGCCGGCTGCGCGGTCGACCCCGAGGGCGAGGGGCTCGCCATCCTGCAGCGCACACTGGGCGGCTACGCCTGCCACCCCAACTTCGCGGGCGTGCTGGTCGTCGGCCTGGGCTGCGAGACCAACCAGATCCGGCAGCTGCTGGCGACCCAGGGCCTGCAGCACAGCAATCGGCTGCACAGCTTCACGATCCAGGACACGGGCGGCACCACGCGCACCATCGCACACGGCATCGAGCGCATCCAGGCGATGCTGCCGCAGGCCAACGACGTGCGGCGCCAGACCGTTCCCGCCAGCCACCTGGTGGTCGGCCTGCAGTGCGGCGGCTCCGACGGCTACTCCGGCATCTCGGCCAACCCGGTGCTCGGCGCGGCGGTCGACCTGCTGGTGGCGCACGGCGGCACGGCCATCCTTTCGGAAACGCCGGAGATCTACGGCGCCGAGCATCTGCTGACGCGGCGTGCGCAAACACCCGAGGTCGGACGCAAGCTGGTCGAGCGCATCCGCTGGTGGGAGGCCTACTGCGCGCGCAACGGCGCAGCGATGGACAACAACCCCTCGGCCGGCAACAAGGCGGGCGGGCTGACCACCGTGCTGGAAAAATCGCTCGGCGGCATCGCCAAGGCCGGCTCGACCAATCTGGTGGATGTCTACGAATATGCGCAGCCGGTGAGGGCGCGTGGCCTGGTGTTCATGGACACGCCCGGCTACGACCCGATCTCCGCCACCGGCCAGGTCGCGGGCGGCGCCAACCTGATCTGCTTCACCACCGGACGCGGTTCGGCCTACGGCTGCGCGCCGTCGCCTTCCTTCAAGCTGGCCACCAACACCACGCTGTGGCAGCGGCAGTCCGACGACATGGACCTCAACTGCGGCGAGGTGCTCGATGGCACGCGCAGCATCGAGGAACTCGGCGAGCGCCTGTTCCGGATGCTGCTGGCCACCGCCTCGGGCCAGCCTTCGCGCAGCGAACTTCACGGCTACGGGCAGCAGGAGTTCGTGCCCTGGCAAATCAGCGTGATCACCTGACGCGCAACTTCTTTCACCACACCATGACAACCACTCGCCCCGTCCGCTTTTGCGGCATCTTCCCCGTCGTGCCGACGCCGTTCGCCGAGAACGGCGAACTCGATCTCGAAAGTCAGAAGCGCTGCGTCGACTTCATGATCGATGCCGGCTCTGATGGCCTGTGCATCCTGGCCAACTTCTCCGAGCAGTTCCTGCTGTCTGACGACGAGCGCGAGCTGCTCACGCGCACTGTGCTAGAGCACGTCGCGGGCCGGGTGCCGGTGATCGTGACCACCACGCATTTCAGCACCGAGGTCTGCGCCGCGCGCAGCCGCCGCGCGCAGGACATGGGCGCTGCCATGCTGATGGTGATGCCGCCTTACCACGGCGCCACCTTCCGCGTGCCCGAGCCGCAGATCCGCGCGTTCTATGCGCGACTGTCCGATGCGGTGGACATCCCCATCATGATCCAGGACGCCCCGGCCGCCGGCACGCCGCTGTCGGCCGCGTTCCTCGCGCAGATGGCGCGCGAGATCGAGCACGTCGCCTATTTCAAGATCGAAACGGCGGGTGCTGCATCGAAGCTGCGCGAGCTGATCCGCCTGGGCGGCGACGCCATCGAAGGCCCGTGGGACGGCGAGGAGGCCATCACGCTGATGCCCGACCTCGATGCCGGTGCGACCGGCTCCATGACCGGCGGCGGCTACCCCGACGGCATCCGGCCGATCATCGAGGCGCATCGCGCGGGCGACCGCGACAAGGCCTTCGCGCTCTACCAGCGCTGGCTGCCGCTCATCAACCACGAGAACCGGCAATCCGGATTCCTCGCAGCCAAGGCGCTGATGAAGGAGGGCGGCGTGATCGCCTGCGAAGCGCCGCGCCATCCCTGGCCCACGATGCATCCCGAGACCCGCAAGGGTCTGATCGAGACCGCACGGCGGCTCGATCCGCTGGTGCTGCGCTGGGCACGCTGAACAAGGGCCCCTCATGCAAAACTTCGACAACCTGATCGGCGGCGAATGGCGTGCCGGCGCAAGCTACAGCCCCAACCTCAACCCCAGCAACCTGTCCGACGTGCTCGGCCAGTACACGCAGGGCGACGCATCGCACGTCGAGGCTGCCGTTGCTGCCGCCACTGCCGCTTTCCCGGCCTGGGCCACGGGCAGCATCCAGGCGCGCTCCGACGCGCTCGACAAGATCGGCGCCGAAATCCTCGCGCGCAAGGAAGAACTCGGCACGCTGCTGGCCCGTGAAGAAGGCAAGACCCGCGCCGAAGGCATCGGCGAAGCCACGCGCGCCGGCCAGATCTTCAAGTTCTTCGCCGGCGAATGCCTGCGCCTGTCGGGCGAGGTGCTGCCTTCGGTGCGGCCCAACATCGGCGTGGAAATCACGCGCGAGCCGGTCGGTGTGGTCGGCCTCATCACGCCGTGGAACTTCCCCATCGCCATCCCGGCCTGGAAGATCGCGCCCGCGCTCGCTTTCGGCAACTGCGTGGTCCTGAAGCCTGCCGACCTCGTGCCTGGCTGCGCCTGGGCGCTGGCCGAAATCATCAGCCGCTCGGGCATCCCGGCCGGCGTGTTCAACCTCGTGATGGGCCGCGGCAGCGTGATCGGCAACGCGCTGGTCAACCATCCCGGCATCCATGCGATCAGCTTCACGGGCTCGGTCGGCGTGGGCCGCAACATCGCCGTGCAGTGCGTCACCAACCACAAGAAGGTGCAGCTCGAAATGGGCGGCAAGAACCCGCAGGTGATCCTGGATGATGCCGACCTCGCGCAGGCCGTGGAGCTCAGCGTGCAGAGCGCCTTCTACTCGACCGGCCAGCGCTGCACCGCGTCGAGCCGCCTCATCGTGACCGAAGGCATCTACCCCAAGTTCATCGAGGCGATGAAGGCGCGCATGGCCAAGATCAAGGTCGGCGATGCGCTCGCGCAGGGCACCGACATCGGCCCCGTCTCGTCCAAGTCGCAGCTCGACCAGGACATGGAGTACGTCGCCATCGGCAAGGGCGAAGGCGCCACGCTGGCGGCCGGCGGCGAGCTGCTGAAGCTCGACACCGACGGCTACTACATGTCGCCCGCGCTCTTCAGCGAATCGGCCGCCGCGATGCGCATCAACAAGGAAGAGATCTTCGGGCCGGTCGCAAGCGTGATCCGCGTGAAGAACTACGACGAGGCGCTGGCCACGGCCAACGACACCGAGTTCGGCCTCTCGGCGGGCATCGCGACCACGAGCCTGAAGTACGCCACGCACTTCAAGCGCCACAGCCAGGCCGGCATGGTGATGGTCAACCTGCCGACGGCGGGGGTGGACTACCACGTGCCGTTCGGCGGCCGCAAGGGCTCGAGCTACGGTCCGCGCGAGCAGGGCAAGTATGCGCAGGAGTTCTTCACCACTGTGAAGACGGCTTACACCGCCGCCGGTTGAAGAGCCATGACCCATCGCTACGCCTGCTTCATCGCGCTGATGGGCCTGTCGGCCATGCCGGCAGCCGCTCACGCAGCGCTGGCACAGCCGTCGGATTGGCTGCTGGCCTCGCTCTCCGGCGCCATCGAGCACCACATTGCCGGCCACACAGCTTGGCATGCGCGGCTGATGGTGCTCGGCTGGGGCATCCTGTTGCCGCTCGGCGCGTTGGCGGCGCGCTTCTTCAAGATCATGCCGGGCCAGGACTGGCCGCAGCAGCTCGACAACAAGGCGTGGTGGCATACGCATCGCGTGTTGCAGTACGCCGGCGTACTTGCGATGACCGTCGGGCTCGGGCTCGCGTGGGGCCTCGGCGGTAGACGCGATACAGCGGCGCAGGTGCATGCGTGGCTCGGCTGGAGCCTGTGTATCGCGGGGTGGGCGCAGGTTGCCGGCGGCCTGCTGCGCGGCAGCAAGGGCGGCCCTGCCGATGCCCGGCTTCGCGGCGATCACTACGACATGACTCGCTGGCGCATCGGCTTCGAGCGACTGCACAAATCGCTGGGCTGGCTGGCCATCGCCCTGGCGGTGATGACCATCGCTCTCGGGCTCGTCATCGTCGACGCGCCGCGCTGGATGGCCGCCGTTCTGGCCCTCTGGTGGTGCGCCTTTGCTGCGGCCTTCATCCGGCTCCAACGCCAAGGCCGCTGCATCGACACCTACCAGGCCATCTGGGGACCGAGTGCCGTGCACCCGGGAAATCGACGGCCCCTCATGGGTTTGGGGGTTCGCCGCTACACGGTGGCCGCCTGGCGAGCCCGTTGCGGCCGACCCTGACCCTTCCTTCAAAAACCAACTTCAAAGAGACAAGATGTCAGGACTGGAATTGAACAACGTGGTCAAGCGCTTCGGCGAGGTGACCGTGGTGCAGCAGATGGACCTCACCATCGGCGATGGCGAGTTCATCGTGCTGCTGGGTGAATCGGGCTGCGGCAAGAGCACGACATTGCGCATGATCGCCGGGCTCGAGGAAGTCAGCGAAGGGCACATCACCATCGGCGGGCGCGACGTCACGCGCGTGGCGCCGATGGCGCGCGACATCGCAATGGTGTTCCAGAACTACGCGCTGTATCCGCACATGGACGTCGGGACGAACATGTCGTTCGCATTGCGCCTGGCGGGCCGGCCAAAGGCGGAAATCGACAGCAAGGTGGCTGCAGCCGCCAAGGTGCTGAACATCGGGCACCTGCTTGCGCGCAAACCTAAGGAGCTGTCGGGTGGCCAGCGCCAGCGCGTGGCGATCGGCCGGGCCATCGTGCGCGAGCCCAAGGTCTTTCTGTTCGATGAACCGTTGTCGAACCTCGATGCCAAGCTGCGCGGCCACATGCGCGCCGAGCTGGCGTTGCTGCACGAGCGCCTGGGCAAGACCACGGTCTACGTGACGCACGATCAGGTCGAGGCCATGACCCTGGCCTCGCGCATCGTGATCTTCGACAAGGGCCGCATCCAGCAGGTGGGCACGCCGTCGGAAGTGTTCACGCGGCCGGCGAGCCTGTTCGTGGCGGGCTTCATCGGAACGCCCACCATGAATTTTTTCAAGGCCCGCTATGTCGAGGAAGACGGCCGGTGCGTGCTGCGCGGCGAAGGTTTTGCCTGGCAACCGCCCGCCTGGCTTGCGGCCAATCCGCCCGACCCAGAGCAAGGTCTGACGCTGGGCCTGCGCCCGCAGGCGCTGCGAACCAGCCCTGCCGCGGCGCAGTTGACCGTCAAGGTGGAAGTGGTGGAGTACCTCGGCACCGAAAGCCAGATCGTCGGCCACATGGTCACGTCCTCGGGCCAGCGCGTGGCCGCGATGCTGCCGGGCGATGCCCATGCGCAGTTGCACCGCAACGTCCACCTGGGATTCGACAGCGAAGACCTGCACGTTTTCGACAGCGACAGCGGACGCTCCCTGCGCCGCTGATTCCGCTCTCATCCATCAACAAGAAATGAGACAGTCATGAAGAGAAGAGATTTCGTCAAGAGCAGTGCGATGACGGTGTTCGGCGCCGGCCTGCCTGTTCACGGGGCGCTCGCGCAGAGCCGCTACGCCAGGTACGCGGGCCAGACCGTGACCTTCAGCATCCCGGCGCATCCGCACTACGACGCGATGCTGAAGATCCTGCCCGAATTCACCAAGGAGACCGGCATCAAGGTCGACGTGGACAAGCTGGCCATGGGCCGCATGAAGGAAAAGCAGTTGCTCGAAATGGCCAAGTCGCAAGGGGACTACGACCTGGTGAGCTACGTGGTGATGTGGAAGGGCGAATATGTCGCCAAGAACCTCATCCATCCGCTGGAGCGCTTCTTCAGGAATTCTGCCCTGGCCGATCCCGCGTACGACCTGAAAGACATCATCCCGATCTACCTGGAGAACCTGGGCATGGTCGGTGGCCCCAAAGGCTACCTGGCAGGCCCCGGCGCCCAGCTCTACGGCCTGCCCTATGGTGCTGAAACCTCGGTGCTGGCCTACCGCCGCGACATCTTTGCCAAACACAACCTGCAGCCGCCCGGCAACTACGACGATTTCGCCAAGCTCCTGCGCGTGTTGAAAGACAAGGAAGGCATTGGCGCATTGGCCTCGCGCGGACAGGCCGGCCACCAGTGCGTGCACGCCTGGCTGTTGCACCTGAACCCGCTCGGAGGCAGCATCTTCGACGAGGAATGGAAGGTGCGCTTCAATGACCAGGCGGGCGTCAAGGCGCTCAAGTTCCTGCAGGAGGTGGTGGCCACCGGCCCGGCCGGCATCCCGGCCTATGGGCAGGGCGAGAGCAATACGGCCTTCCTGCAGGGCCAGGCTGCGATGTACCTCGACTCCACCTCGCTCGCCGGTCTGGTCAACGACCCCTCCAAGTCGAGGATCGCTGGCAAGGTGAGCTGGGCGCTGCACCCCATGGGCACCAGGCGCGCATCGCAGTCGGGCGGCCTGGGCTTGGCGATCCCGAAGAACGCGAAGAATGCCGATGCCGGCTTCCTGCTGATGCAGTGGCTCACCTCGAAAGCACAGGACAAGGCCTGCGCCCGGGCCGGCGGCACGCCGGTGCGCAACTCCACGATGCTCGATGCCGAACTGGTGCGCCAGTACCCGGAATTCATCACGTTCAGGGAGGCATTGAAGTACTCCAATCCCGATTGGCGACCGATCATCCCGGTGTGGGACAAGATCAACGTGCAGGCGCTGGGCGTCGGCATCTCCGAGGCACTCACCGGCAGGAAGACAGCAGAGGCCGCGCTCAATGACCTGGTGGGTCCGGTCACGCAGATCATGCGCGAAGCGAACTACAAGGTCTGATCGCGATGCGCACATCTCCCTGGATTCCGGCCTTCTACCTCGGCCCGGCTGTCCTCATCATGGTGGCGGCCTGCCTCTACCCCGTTCTGTCGGCCTTTCAACTCGGCTTCTTCGACTGGAGCATGGGCACTCCGTGGAGTGACGCCCGCTGGGTCGGGCTCGACAGCTTCGTCTCGGCACTCTCCGATCCACGCGTCTGGTCGTCGCTGTGGACCACCCTGCAATTCGCAGCGGTGAGCGTCAGCGTGGAGATGGTGGCGGGCATCGCCTTGGCGCTGGCGCTGGAACGCCCGGTGCGCGGCACGGCGTTCTTCCGCACGCTGTTCATCCTGCCGATGATGATCGCGCCCATTGCGGTCGGCTTGGCCTGGCGTTACCTGTTCGACGCGCAGTTCGGCCTCGTCAATGCAGTCCTGGGCTTGTTCGGCATCGCCGCACGAGGCTGGTTGGCGGACCCGACCCTGGCCTTCGCCGCAATCGTCGTCGCCGACATCTGGCAGTGGACTCCCTTCGTCTTCATCATGATGGTGGCGGCCCTGGCCAACGTGGACGCGGCGGTGATCGAGGCCTCGCGCATCGATGGTGCCAAATGGTGGCAGATGACCTTCATGGTCAAGCTGCCGATGGTGATGCACGTGATCGCCATCACGCTGATGATGCGGCTGATAGATGCCTTCCGCGTGCTCGAGGTGATCTACGTGCTGACCTTCGGCGGTCCTGGCGATTCGACCGAAATTCTCGCCCTGCATATCTACAAGACGGCCTTTGTCGGTCAGCAGCTTGGCGCTGCGGCGGCGATCTCGGTGCTGTTGCTGGTAGTGGTCGTGGCTCTCTCCTGGGGCGCGTTGCGGCTGTCGAACCCGCTCAAGAACGACAGGTGAGACGACAAGCATGAAACGGCATTCCCCTCTTTTCGCGGCACTGCATTACGCGATGCTGATTGCGCTCGCGGTGCTGTGCATCGCACCGATCGCGGTGATCTTCACCACCAGCCTGCGTCAGCAGGTGCAGATTTTCGCCGAGCCCCTGAACTTCATCTTCACGCCCACGCTGGAGAATTACCGCGCCGTGCTGGAAGAAGACAAGTTCAGCAGCTACCTGATGAACAGCCTGTTCGTCGGCATTGTCTCCACGGCCGTCACACTGGTGCTCGGCTGCATGGCTGCTTACGGCCTGGCCCGCTTCCGCTTTGCGGGGCGCAACATGGTGGCCTACACCACGCTGCTGCTGCGCACCGTGCCGCTGGCCGTGCTGGCCATTCCGGTCTTCATGATCTGGAACCAGTGGCACCTGGTCAACAGCCTGTGGGGCCTGGTCCTTCTGTACGTGGCGGTCAACCTGCCCTTCACCATCTGGCTGCTCTACGGCTTCGTGCTGCAGGTTCCGATCGAACTGGAAGAAGCCGCGGCCATCGATGGCTGCGGTCCGATCAAAGTGTTCATGAAAGTGCTGCTTCCGCTGATGGCCCCCGGCTTGGCCGCGGCTTCGATCTTCACCTTTCGCATCGCGTGGAACGAGTTCATCCTGGCCCTGGTGCTGACCGACCGCCACACCCGCACGCTGCCCGTGGCGGCCTCATTGTTCATCACCGACATGGGCGTTGATTGGGGCAAGGTGATGGCGATGGGCAGCCTGATCGCGATCCCGCCGCTGATCTTCACGTTCGTCGCCGCGCGCCAGATCATCACCGGGCTCACTGCGGGTGCGGTCAAGGGATGATGGCCCTCGACTGCAACCACGCGGTGTCACACCTGTCGGGCATGGCGATGCCGATGGCACCTGAAATGACCAGCTTCGCAGGCAACGTTCGCACCGGCACCGTGCTCAGACTGAGTGATCGGGCGGCCCTTGTTTGCGATCTCCCAACTATCAGGACTGTCGAGGAAGCATGCTGAAGGATCGATCTTCGATTGGCCGACGGACGCTGATACAGGCTGCAGGCGCATATGGCGCCGCTTGCTGGGGGCTCGGTGCCCGCGCACAGAACTCGAGCCAGCGTGCCTGGGACAAGCTGCGCGGCCAGACCATCCGCGTGAGCTATCCCGGCCCGCACCCACACTACGATGCAGCCGAAGGGCTCTTCGACGATTTCACACGCGAGACGGGTATCAGGATTGAGCGCGACCGGACACCCTACCTCGAGATGAAAGACCGCCAGCTCGTGGGAATGCGAAAGCCCCAAGGCGACTATGACGCCATCACCTATCTGGTGGTGTGGAAGGCCGGGTACATCAAGGAGGGCCTGCTTCGGCCGCTGGACGAGATGCTGGCCGACCCATCGCTGGCCATGCCGAACTACGACTTCAAAGACCTGATTCCCGCCTATGTCCAGGCTATCGGCGTGGCTGGTGGTCCGAAGGCGTCTCTGCCCGGTCCGGACGCTCGGCTGTACGGACTGCCCTATGGCGCGGAAACCAGCGTGCTGGGCTTTCGGCGTGACATCCTGGAGCGACAGAAGCTGCAGGTGCCGTCCACCTACGGAGAATTGCTGCACGCTTGCGAGGTGATCCGCGACAAGGAAAAGATCGGCGGCGTAAGCTCGCGCTCGCAGGCGGGCCATCAAATCACGCATGCCTGGCTGCTGCACCTTTCGCCATTCGGCGGTCAGGTGTTCGATGCCGGCTTCAGGCCTGTGCTGCACGAGGATCCAGGCATCAAGGCTGCCGAGACACTTCGCCGCCTGGTCGAGACGGGTCCGGTCGCTGCCGGCAAGGCCGGTTTCGATGAGATGCAGGCCGCGTTCCTCCATGGCGAATGCGCGTTCTATCTCGACACGCTGGCCGTCATGGGGCCGGCCAAGGATCCGAGGCGTTCGAAGGTGGTGAACAAGGTCGCCTACGCGATGCATCCGAGCGGCACCCGCCTGTCGGGGCAGACCGGCGGCTTTGGGCTTGCGATTCCGAAGAACGCGCGCCATCCCGAAGCCGCCTGCGTGTTCATCCAGTGGTTGACCAGCAAGGCAAACGATCTGCGTGTGGCAACGCTCGGTGGCAACGCGGGCCGCTGGTCGACATTGGCCAATGTCGATTTCAAGCTCAGGAATCCCGAGCAAGGCATGCTGCCTTTCGTGCTGCGCGCTGCCAACCCCGACTGGCGACCGTTGATCCCGGAATGGGACGAAATGAGCAAGAACGTCATCGGGCAAGTCCTGCCCGACGTGTTGACAGGCAAGCGCACGGCGCGCGAGGCCCTCGCTTCCACTGTGCCGCAGCTCGAGTCGCTGCTGCGAAGCGGTGGTTGGATAGGCAAGGCCGTACCCACGGGTGCTGCAAAAGGATGAAACGCATGGATACCCGGATCGAAATCTTCGATGCTCGCCTGTCCCCCATCGTCGAGGGGAGCCGGCTGGAGCGACTGTGTACCGGCGCCCGCTGGAGCGAAGGTCCGGTCTGGATGCACGAGGACGAAGCCGTGCTTTGGAGCGACATTCCCAATGACCGCATGCTGCGCTGGAGTGCGCGCGACGGCATGACGGTCTGGCGAACCGGCGTCGAGTTCACCAACGGCCACACGCGCGATCTCACCGGTGGCCTGCTCCACTGCTCGCACGGCCTGCGCGCCATCGTGCGCACGCGCGCCTTGGCCGGAGGCGTGCATGCCGATACGCCCGACGAGATCGTGGTCGACCGCCACCTCGGCAAGCGCCTCAACTCGCCCAACGACGTGGTCGTGAAGCGCGACGGCACGATCTGGTTCACCGACCCTCCTTATGGCATTGCCAGTGACCGGGAAGGCCATCGTGCGGAACGCGAGCAGCCGGCCAACTTCGTGTTCCGCTTCGATCCGGCGAGCGGCCGCCTCGACGCCATGACCGACGCGGTGCAGGAGCCCAACGGCCTCGCCTTCTCGCCCGACGAATCGCGGCTTTACGTGAGCGATACCTCGGCCGCGATGCGCAGCGACGGCAGCGGCCACCACCACCTGATGGTGTTCGACGTCCGCGGCGATGCGCTCGCCAACGGCCGCGTGTTCGCCGAGGTGAATCCCGGCCTGCCCGACGGCTTCCGCCTCGACGCCCAGGGCTGGCTCTACACCAGCAGCCTCGACAGCGTGCAGGTCTACCACCCCGACGGCAGCCTGCTCGGGAAGATCCATGTGCCGGAGAAGGTGGGCAACCTCTGCTTCGGTGGCACGGGGCGCAACCAGCTCTACATCGCAGCTAGCACCTCGCTCTACCGGATCGCCCTTCATACCGAAGGGGTCCAGCATCCATGACCAAAGAGACCCTGCTCCTGGTGGAAAAGTGCAGCCACTGCTTCAGCTACTACGACATCGAAAGCGGTGAACGGCTGCACAGCATCGCCCTCGAGGAGTTTCCGCACGAGTTCGTGGTGGACGCAGCGAAGCGTTTCGCCTACGTGGGCCACTACGGCGTCGAGACCTCAGGCCATCTGGGCCACGGCGGCACTCGCATCTTCCAGATCGACATCGCGGCGCGCAAGCTTGCACGCACCATCGACATCGCCCCCTTCAACCGGCTGCACGGCATGCAGATGGACGAACAGGGCCGCCTCTACGTGCTGAGCGAGGAGCGCGCGCAGCTGGTGGTGCTCGACCGTCCGGAGACCGACACCACGCCGCGCCGCGCAGTGCCCACCGGCGGCATCAAGAGCCACCTGTTCGCGCTCACCCGCGACGGACAGACTGCCTACGTGATGAACCTGCTCTCGCACACCGTGACCAGGGTCCGGCCATACGAAGCCACGGTCGCGCCGGTGCCCTGCGCGCCCGGCGAGAAGCCCGAGGGCTGTGCGCTCTCGGCTGACGAGAAGACGTTTTACGTCACCAACCGGTGGAGCAACACGCTGGCGGCCATCGACACCGCCACCATGAAAGTGCTGCGCGAAGCCCCCTCGCGCGAGGACGCGACGCGCCTCTACCCGTATCGCGACGGGCGTCTGGTGGTCACCAACTACGGCGATCGCAGCCTGTCGATAGTCGACCCGGCGAACCTGAAGGAACTGGCCTGCATTCCGATGGAAGCGCGTGCGATTGCGCTGAGCTTCCATCCGACCCGGCCGCTCGCTTTCGTGAGCCAGGACAACGACCGGCTCGGCTACTTCAACATGGAAACGCTGGCCTTCGAACGCTTCATCAGCACGCAGCGCGAGCCGGACGTGTCATGTGTGGTGCTCCTGTGAACGCGGCAGCGACTGCATCGCGTTCAACGAGGACGGGATCTCCAGGCGGTATGCGGAGCGGGACGGCTAGGCTTCTTCGGCCTCGTTGCGTATGCGCAGCGCCAATTCATACAGCGTGTTGCGCGGTGCGCCGCTGATCTCCGCAGCCAGCTTCACCGCCGTCTTCACCGGCAGTTCCGCCAGCAGCAGTCGCAGCACGCGTTCGCCTTCCGCGCCACCGTCGCCGCTCACCGCCACCGGGTGCAGCACCAGCGCGAACTCGCCGCGGATGCGGTCGCGGTCGGCGCCGAACCAGTCGGGCAGGGTGCTGGCCGCCACCGTCGCGATTTCCTCGAACTGCTTGGTGAGCTCTCGGCCCACGGTGATGCGGCGCTCGCCCAGCGTGGCCAGTGCGCGTGCGAGGTTCTCGATGCGGTGCGGCGCTTCGAGCAGCACCACGGCGCGCGGCTCCTGCGACAGCGCCTGCACGGCCGTGTCGCGCTCGCCGGCCTTGCTCGGCAGGAAGCCCGCGAAGACGAAGGCACTGCTGCTGGCGTTGGCGTCGCCGCCTTCGGCCACCAGGCCCGCCGCGCCCACCAGGGTGGTCACGCTGCTTGCACCGGGCAGCGGCAGCACGCGCTGCCCGGCCGCGCGCACGGCCGCAGCGAGCCGCGCGCCGGGGTCGCTCACGCCGGGCGTGCCGGCGTCGCTGACGTAGGCGATGCGCTCGCCCTGCGCGAGCCGCGCGACCACGGCCTGCGCGGCCTCGGCCTCGTTGTGCTGGTGCACCGCCAGCAGTTGTGCGCCGGGGCGATCGATGCCGTAGGCGCGCAGCAGGCTTTGCGTGTGGCGCGTGTCCTCGCAGGCGATGGCGTCCACCAGCTGCAGCACATGCAGCGCGCGCAGCGTGATGTCGGCCAGGTTGCCGATCGGCGTGGCGACCACGTAGAGCGTGCCCTGCGGATAATGCTGCGCACCCGCGGCGTCGCGCGCGGCCGCGAGGGCGGCGCCGAATGAAGCAGGGGCGAGTGAAGCCAAGAGGTTTCTCCGTCAGAACGAACAAGAAGATTGCAGGCAGGGAGCCATGAAGACAGACACCACAACGAAGCATCGCGGCGATGCGGCGGAAGACGCCGCGCTCGACCATCTGCAGGACGCCGGCCTCGTGCTGGTCGCGCGCAATTATCGGACGCCCGGGCGCGGCGGGGGCGAGATCGACCTGATCATGCGCGATCCGCGCCATTCGCCGCAGGGCACCCTGGTGTTCGTCGAGGTCCGCCAGCGCAGCACCGGCACGCACGGCGGCGCGGGCGGCAGCATCACCGGACTGAAGCAGCGGCGCATCGTGTTCGCCGCGCAGCATTACCTGAGCCGGCTGCGCACGGTGCCGCCATGTCGTTTCGACGTGGTGCTGGTCGAGGAGACAATCACCTGGCTCCCGGGCGCCTTCGACGCGAGTTGATCCGCTCGAACGCCCGTGGAGCAACCCATCCCATGCCGGGCACCCGTAAGCGACACGAAGTGCGCGGAGATTCGGGGTGGGACATTCCAAAACGTCTTGTTTCACAACCCCCAGTTATCATCCCGCCTCATGCTCGAGCAACGGATTCAGCAGCACTTCATCGACAGTGCCGACCTCAAGTACCAGACCGGACCGGTCCTCAGCAAACCCATCTCTCAAGCGATGCAGGCCATCCTGGCCTGCGTGACCAGCGGCGGCAAGGTGCTCGCCTGCGGTGCTGGCGTGTCGGGGCTGCTGGCGGCCCAGTTCGCCGCGCAGTTCGTGGGCCGCTTCGAACGCGAGCGGCCCGAGCTCGGCGCCATCGCGCTGCCCGGCGACACCACCGACCCCGAGGCCGACAGCGCGAGCGCGACGGACGTCGACCGCTTCGCCCGCCAGGTGCGCGCGCTCGGCCAGGCCGGCGACGTGCTGCTGGCACTGAGCGCCAGCGGACAGTCGGCGTCGGTGCTGGCTGCTGTGGCAGCCGCGCACGAACGCGACATGACCGTGGTCGCGCTGCTCGGCAACGCCGTCTCGGGCGCGTCTTCGGCGCCGGGCGCGGGCAGCAGTGGTTCGGGCGGCGCCATCGGCCGTGCGCTGCGCGAGACCGATGTCCAGATCAGCGTGCCGCACGAGCGTGCGGCGCGCATCCACGAAATCCACCAGATCGCGCTGCATTGCCTGTGCGACGGCGTGGATGCCCAGTTACTCGGAGAACAGGAAGCTTCCTCATGACCATGACGACCATGACGATGACATCATCGACCCGGCGTTTCGCCCTGGCCCTCACCCTGGGTGCCGCACTGGTCGCCGGCCTTTCCGCCTGCGTGCCGCTCGTCGTGGGCGGTGCGGCCGTGATGGGCGTGGGCATGGTGGCCACCGACCGCCGCAGCTCCGGCGCACAGCTGGACGACCAGGGCATCGAGTTGCGCGCCGCGGCCCGCGTGCGCGACATCGCCAACGACCAGATGTACGTGAGCGTCACCAGCTACAACCGCCAGGTGCTGCTGACCGGCGCCGTGGGCAGCGAAGCCGACCGCCGCCGCGTCGAGGAGGAAGTGAGCCGCATCGTGAACGTGCGATCGGTGGTGAACGAGCTGACCGTCGGCTCCTCGAGCACCTTCCAGGACCGCTCGAACGACCTCTACATCACCGGCAAGGTGAAGGCCTCGCTGCTCGACGCCAAGGACATCTTCGCCAATTCCTTCAAGGTGGTGACCGAGCGCGGCGTGGTCTACCTGATGGGCATCGCGACGCGGCGCGAAACCGACCGCGCCACCGACATCACGCGCGGCGTCTCGGGCGTGGTGAAGGTCGTGCGCGTGGTCGAGGTCGTGAGCGAGGCGGACCTGGCGGCCAGCCAGGCGGCAAACCAGGCTGCGGCGCAGCGCGGCGGCACGGGTCCGGCTCCGGTGACGTCGGCGACGCCGTCCGCGCCTTCGCCATCGTCAGCGCCTTCTTCCTCCAGCTCGCGCGTGCCGCTGCCGCCGATGGAGCCGCTGCCCGCAAGCGGCGTGACGACGTCGCCGATCCGCTGAAGAACGAGCGCGAACAAAAATGCCCGCTGCCTTAGCGGGCATTTTTTCGTGGAACACCGAGGATCCGGCTCCGCCGGTCCTCAGGTGTTGCCCCCGGTAGGGGGAAGGCGAAGCGACACGAAGTGCGCGCAGCCTGGGGGCGAGCCTATTTCAATCGGATGATGAGGCTCGACGTGTCCCAGCGCCGCCCGCCGGCCTGCTGCACATCGGCGTAGAACTGGTCGACGAGCGCCGTCACCGGCACGCGCGCGCCATTGCGCTTGGCTTCGTCGAGCACCAGGCCCAGGTCCTTGCGCATCCAGTCGACCGCGAAGCCGTAGTCGAACTTGCCTTCGATCATGGTCTTGCCGCGGTTTTCCATCTGCCAGCTCTGGGCCGCGCCCTTGCTGATGACGCCGAGCACCGCCTCCATGTCGAGCCCCGCGCGCTGGCCGAAGGCGATGGCTTCCGACAGGCCCTGCACCAGGCCCGCGATGGCGATCTGGTTCACCATCTTGGCGAGCTGTCCGGCGCCGCTGTCGCCCAGCAGCGTGACCGCGCGCGAGAACGCCATGGCCACCGGCCTGATGCGCTCGAACACAGCCGCATCGCCACCGCACATCACGGTGAGCGCGCCGTTCTGCGCGCCGGCCTGTCCACCCGAGACGGGCGCGTCGATGAAGTGCAGGCCCAGCGCCTGAGCGGCCTTGGAAAGCTCGCGCGCCACGTCGGCGGAAGCGGTCGTATGGTCGACGAACGCCGCGCCCTTCTTCATGCCGGCGAAGGCGCCGTCGTCGCCCAGCACCACGGAGCGCAGGTCGTCGTCGTTGCCGACGCAGCAGAACACGATGTCGGCGCCGGCTGCGGCCTCGCGCGGCGTCGGGGCGTGGCGTCCGGGTGCGCCGAATTCGGCGGCCCAGGCCTGTGCCTTGGCGGGCGTGCGGTTGTAGACCGTGACCGTGTGGCCGGCCTTGGCCAGGTGTCCGGCCATGGGCCCGCCCATGACGCCGAGGCCAAGGAAGGCCACCGTCTGGGCGGGAACGGATTCGTAGGTGCGGAGTTTGATGCTGCTCATGGCCGACAGCTTAAAGCCAAGAAACCCGATCCCCTCGGGTCCTTCCGGACGCTGCGCCTTGCGCGCGCGACATGAAACCGGCGCAAGCCAGTCGCGAGACACCGCGGAACCGGCTTTGCCGGGCCGCTGGCGTCGCCCCCGGTAGGGGGTAGGAGAAGCGACACGAAGTGCGCGAAGCCTGGGGGCGAGCTATACGATTGCGAAGTGCTCCGTACCTGCCGCCAGGTCGGTGCTGCGCGCACGCTGGCTGTTGAGCTTGATCTGCAGCCGCAGGTCGTTCGCCGAGTCGGCGTTGCGGATGGCGTCCTCGAAGGTGATCGAGTGGCTCTCGAACAGGTCGAACAGCGCCTGGTCGAAGGTCTGCATGCCCAGGTTGCGGCTCTTGCGCATGATCTCCTTGATCTCACCCACCTCGCCCTTGAAGATCAGGTCGGAAATCAGCGGCGTGTTCAGCAGCACTTCCACCGCCGCCACGCGGCCCGTGCCGTCCTCGGTGGGCACCAGGCGCTGCGACACCAGCGAGCGCAGGTTCAGCGACAGGTCCATCAGCAGCTGCGCGCGGCGCTCTTCGGGGAAGAAGTTGATGATCCGGTCCAGCGCCTGGTTGGCGCTGTTGGCGTGCAGCGTGGCCATGCACAGGTGGCCGGTTTCGGCGAAGGCCACCGCGTGCTCCATGGTCTCGCGGTCGCGGATTTCACCCATCAGGATCACGTCGGGCGCTTGGCGCAGCGTGTTCTTCAGCGCGGCTTCCCAGCTGTCGGTGTCGATGCCCACCTCGCGCTGCGTCACCACGCAGTTCTTGTGCGGGTGCACGAACTCGACCGGGTCCTCCACCGTGACGATGTGGCCGTACGAATTTTCGTTGCGCCAGTCGATCATCGCGGCCAGCGTGGTCGACTTGCCCGAGCCGGTGGCGCCCACCAGGATGCACAGGCCGCGCTTGGTCATCGACACGTCCTTCAGGATCTGCGGCATGCCCAGCCCGTCGATGGTCGGCAGCTTGGCGGGAATGGTCCGCATCACCATGCCGACCTTGCCCTGCTGCACGAAAGCGTTCACGCGGAAGCGGCCGATGCCGGTCGGCGAGATCGCGAAGTTGCACTCCTTGGTGCGCTCGAACTCCGCCGTCTGGCGGTCGTTCATGATCGAGCGCGTGAGCGCCAGCGTGTGCTGTGCACCCAGCGCCTGCTGCGACACCTTGGTGACCTTGCCGTCGACCTTGATGGCCGGCGGAAAGTCGGCGGTGATGAACAGGTCGCTGCCGCTGCGGCTCACCATGAGCTTGAGCAGGTCGTTGATGAACTGGCTGGCTTGATCGCGTTCCATGATTGCGACTCCTTCAGCCGGGGAAGTTTTCTGGGATCTTTGCCTTACCCCGGGCTTCGGCAGCGGAGATCGTATTGCGGCGCACCAGTTCTGTCAGGTTCTGGTCGAGCGTCTGCATGCCCGAGCCCTGGCCGGTCTGGATGGTGGAGTACATCTGCGCGACCTTGGCCTCGCGGATCAGGTTGCGGATGGCGGGCGTGCCCAGCATGATCTCGTGCGCCGCCACGCGGCCCTGGCCGTCCTTGGTCTTGCACAGCGTCTGCGAGATCACCGCCTGCAGCGACTCCGACAGCATGGCGCGGATCATTTCCTTTTCCTCGCCCGGGAACACGTCGATGATCCGGTCGATGGTCTTGGCGGCGGAAGAGGTGTGCAGCGTGCCGAACACCAGGTGGCCGGTCTCGGCCGCCGTCATCGCGAGGCGGATGGTCTCGAGGTCGCGCAGCTCGCCCACCAGGATGGCGTCGGGGTCTTCGCGCAGTGCGGAGCGCAGCGCGTTCGAGAACGACAGCGTCATCGGCCCCACTTCGCGCTGGTTGATCAGGCACTTCTTCGACTCGTGCACGAATTCGATCGGGTCTTCCACCGTGAGGATGTGGCCGTACTCGTTTTCGTTGAGGTAGTTGACCATGGCGGCGAGCGTGGTCGACTTGCCCGAGCCCGTGGGGCCCGTCACCAGCACGAGCCCGCGCGGCTTGAGTGCGAGTTCACCGAAAATCTTCGGGGCGTTCAGCTGCTCGAGCGTGAGGATCTTCGAGGGAATGGTCCGGAACACCGCGGCCGCGCCGCGCGCCTGGTTGAATGCATTCACGCGGAAGCGCGCGAGGCCGTCGATCTCGAACGAGAAGTCGACTTCCAGGAACTCTTCGTAGTGCTTGCGGTGCGTGTCGCTCATGATGTCGTACACCATGGCGTGAACGCCCTTGTGATCGAGCGCATCGACGTTGATGCGGCGCACGTCGCCGTTGACGCGGATCATGGGCGGCAGTCCTGCGGAAAGGTGCAGGTCGGAGGCTTTGTTCTTGACGCTGAACGCCAGCAATTGGGTGATGTCCACGGGGCTCCTCGGCTCGGTTTTGGTGACGTTTTGATACGATTTTGGACGATTATGACGATGATTGGCGACGACCTCCAGCAAGTAAACAACCGGATCGCAAAGGCATGTGTAACGGCCGGCCGCGCGCCCGGCGAGGTGAGGCTGCTGGCGGTGTCCAAGACCTTCGGGCCGCAGGCCGTGCGCGAGGCGCATGCGGCGGGCCAGTCGGCCTTCGGCGAGAACTACGTGCAGGAAGGCCTCGACAAGATCGAAGCCCTCGCCGACCTGCGCGCTTCCCTCGAGTGGCACTGCATCGGCCCCCTGCAAAGCAACAAGACGCGGCCCGTGGCCGAGCACTTCGACTGGGTCCACAGCATCGACCGGCTGAAGATCGCCGAGCGACTTTCTGCCCAGCGGCCGGCGCACCTGCCGCCGCTCGATGTATGCCTTCAGGTTAATGTGGACGGCGGCGCGAACAAGTCCGGCGTGCCGCCCGAAGAGGCGCTCGCGCTCGCGCGCGCTGTGGCGGCCTTGCCACATCTGCGGCTGCGCGGGCTCATGGCGATCCCCGAACCGGCGGCCGATTTCGAATCGCAGCGCGCGTTGTGCCTGCGCGCGCATGCGGTGTACCAGTCGATCCGCGAGGCGGGCATCGCGCTCGACACGCTGTCGCTCGGCATGAGCGCCGATCTTGAAGCAGCGATCAGCGCCGGCAGCACGATGGTGCGCGTCGGCACGGCCATTTTCGGCGGCCGCGCATACGGCAAGCCGGCCTGACCGGCCGCGTCAAATTCCCAGCGGCAGGCGCGCGCTGCTCTTCACTTCTTCCATCACCGCATAGGTCCGCGTCTCGCGCACGCCGGGCAACTGCCACAGCACGGTGCCGGCGAACTCGCGGTAGGCGGCCATGTCGGCCATGCGGGTCTTGAGCAGGTAGTCGAAGCCGCCCGCGACCATGTGGCATTCCATGATCTCGTCGCGCACCTGCACGGCCGCCTTGAACTGGTCGAACACGTTGGGGGTGGTGCGGTCGAGCAGCACCTCGACGAAGACGGTGAAGCCGCGGCCCAGCTTGTGCGGATCGAGCCGTGCCTCGTAGCCCTGGATGAAGCCGTCGCGCGTGAGCCGCTGCACCCGCGCCAGCACCGCGGTGGGCGAGAGCGCCACCGCCTCGGCCAACTTGAGGTTGGTGATGCGGCCGTCCTCCTGAAGGATCTTCAGCAGCCGGAGATCGATGCGGTCCAGGTCGAGCATCGGAGGATTATCCGGCTCGAACGTCGATTTCTTGCAGAAGATGCGGCCTATGGGTGCTGGCCATAGGAAATAGAACCAGGGAGTGCCGGCGGCCTACCCTTGCCTACCCAACGCGCCGCATCTGCGGGTCGATGAGCCGCGGCGCCTACCGCTCGCCGGACGGAATCGTTCCCTCCCGCATGGCCTTGATGGCCTCGGCCTCCACGGCTTCGCGCGTGGCGGGCTGGCCGGTGCGCGCCACGGGCCAGGGTGCGCCGCGGCTCACGGCGCTCCATGCGGGCTGGTTGCGCGCCGTCTCCAGTTCGGCGACGACCCGATCGCGCGACGGATCCAGCCTAGCGTGGTCGGGGTGGCGCGTCACGCCGGCCTCGGTCGGCGCGAAGTGGTATTCGCTCGCAGCCGAAGCGGCCAGGGGCGCCAGCGCGGCAGCCGAAGCGGCCACGGCGAGAAGAGGGGAAAGAAGTGTGCGGTGCAGCATGGTGATGGATGTCCCTTGGTTGTTCGCCGTCGCCGACATGGCGCCAGCCATGCCGGGCCTGGGCCGGCATGCCGGTCGAATCTAGGGAGGCTGGCCGTCAGGCGCCGCACGCCGCGATTACTTCGGCGCAATGCGTGGTCCCAACGTCTCTTGCATAACCGTCAGCGCGGCGCGCATAAGCCATGGCGCGACGCGCGGTAGAGGTCTATCGTTGCGCCCACCCGAACAAACCAAGGGATATCCCATGAGCGAAAAACTCTCCTTCGTCAGCCCGACCGCGAACAGCCCGTGGGGCACGTATCTTTCGCAGGTCGACCGCGTCGTGCCGTACCTCGGCCCGCTGGCCCGCTGGGTCGAGACACTCAAGCGCCCCAAGCGCGCGCTGATCGTCGACGTGCCGATCGAGATGGACGACGGCACCATCGCCCACTTCGAGGGCTACCGCGTTCAGCACAACATGAGCCGCGGCCCGGGCAAGGGCGGCGTGCGCTTCCACCCCGACGTCACGCTGGAAGAAGTGATGGCGCTGTCGGCCTGGATGACCATCAAGACCGCAGCCGTCAACCTGCCGTACGGCGGCGCCAAGGGCGGCATCCGCGTCGACCCGAAGAAGCTCTCGCTGCAGGAGCTGGAGAAGGTCACGCGCCGCTACACCAGCGAGATCGGCATCATCATCGGCCCGCACACCGACATTCCCGCGCCCGACGTGAACACCAACGCGCAGATCATGGCGTGGATGATGGACACCTACTCGATGAACGTCGGCGGCACCGCCACCGGCGTGGTCACCGGCAAGCCGCTGCACCTGGGAGGTTCGCTGGGCCGCGTGAAGGCCACCGGCCGCGGCGTGTTCGTCACCGGCCGTGAAGCCGCTCGCCGACTGGGCATGGACCTGCGCGGCGCGCGCATCGCGGTGCAGGGCTTCGGCAACGTGGGCTCGGTCGCGGCGGAACTCTTCGCCGAAGCCGGCGCCAAGATCGTCGCGGTGCAGGACCACACCGGCACCATCGTCAACAGCAACGGCCTCGACCTGGCCAAGCTGGTGCCCATCTCGCGCACCGACGGCGTGGTCGGCTTCAAGGCCGGCGGCGACATCGTGCCGAACGAGGACTTCTGGGAAACGCCCTGCGACATCCTCATTCCGGCCGCGCTCGAAGGCCAACTGACGGCCGAACGCGCACAGAAGACCACCGCCAAGCTGGTGCTCGAAGGCGCCAACGGCCCCACGGTGCCGATCGCCGACGACATCCTCGCCGAGCGCGGCGTGCTGGTGGTGCCCGACGTGATCTGCAACGCCGGCGGCGTGACGGTGAGCTACTTCGAATGGGTGCAGGACTTCTCGTCCTTCTTCTGGGACGAGGACGAGATCAACGTGCGCCTCGACCGCATCATGATGAACGCGCTCAACCACATCTGGGACACGGCGGACAAGCACAAGATCACGCTGCGCACGGCGACGTACGCGGTGGCTTGCGAACGCATCCTGATGGCTCGCCAGGAACGCGGCCTGTATCCGTGATTTCCTGACGCGCGAGGACGCTACGCTCGGGGGATGACCACCATCCCCGCGCAGCAAATCCCCTCTCTCCCAGCGGACAGCCTCGCCCGCCTGCAGGCCCTGATGGCCGGCGGGCAGCGCAGGCTGCTGGGGCTGGTCGGTGCACCCGGCGCGGGCAAGTCCACGCTCGCGGCGGCGCTGCTCCGATCGGTGGGCGCCGACTGTGCCCAGGTCGTCCCCATGGACGGCTTTCACCTTGCCAACGTCGAGCTGCAGCGGCTCGGCCGCGCTGCCCGCAAGGGTGCCCCCGACACCTTCGACAGCGCCGGCTATGTCGCGCTGCTGCAGCGCCTGCGCGAGCAGCGGCCCGACGGCGGCATCGTCTACGCGCCCGAGTTCCGCCGCGAGATCGAGGAGCCGATCGCCGGCGCCATCGCGGTGCTGCCGTCGACGCAGCTGGTCATCACCGAAGGCAACTACCTGCTGCACGACGACGGCCCCTGGGCCGGCGCGGCGGCGATGCTCGACGAGGTCTGGTACGTGGACATCGACGACGCGGTGCGCGAAGAGCGTCTGGTGCGGCGCCACCAGCAGTTCGGCCGCAGCGCCGAGGAAGCGCGCGCCTGGGTGGCGAGCACCGATGCACCCAATGCGCGGCTGATCGCGGCGACGCGGATGCGCGCGCACCACGTGCTGCCCTGGTCCTGAAAATCCTGCGCGGCAGGGAACGCCGGCGCGGCGGCGCGCTCGAAGCCATGCCGGCGAGCCGCCGGTTAGCATTCGCCGCTCCATGCCGTCCACGCACCCCACCTGCTTCTCTCTTGCCCGCGCCCCGGTCCTCGTGCTGGGCCTGCTTTCCGCCTTCGTGCTCGCCGGCTGCGGCAGCGCTTCGCACCGCGTGTCGTACGAGCCCGAGGCCTTCGGCTCGACCACCACCCACACCCGCGACTACGAGGCCACCGAGGCCCAGACCTGCGAGGCCGCGCGCCGCGCGCTGCTGAGCCAGGGCTACATGATCACGGCCGCCAACACCGACCTCGTCACCGGGCGCAAGAGCTTCCAACCTGCGGCCGAGGTGCACGTCGAGGTCGAGTTCCGCGTGGTCTGCGCGCGCGAGAACACGAGGGGCGGCAAGGCCAGCAAAAGCACCGTGGCCTTCGCGACCGCGCTGCAGGACCGCTACGGCATCAAGAAGGTGAACAACTCCGCCAGCCTCGGCGTGGGCGCGATCGGCTCGCTCTCGCTGCCGTTCTCGAGCAGCGACGACGCGATGGTGAAGGTCGCGAGTGAGACGCTGACCGACGAGCGCTTCTACGACCGCTTCTTCGCGCTGCTCGACCGTTTCCTCGACGGCCCGGTGGGAGAGGACGAAGCCGCGGCACCCGCGGAAACGCCGGTCGCTTCACCGCCTGCCGCAGCGCCCACCGTCACGCCTGCCGCGGTGCCCGCCGTCACGTATCCCGTGAGCTCGTCACCCAACCGGGGCTGACGCCGGGACGCCAAAGTACCAAGATGAGTCTTACAATCTGGGCATGGCTTCCCCCATCCCGGATCCGGCGCAATGCGCCTCGCGCCTGCGCACCTCGGTGTCGCTGCTGTCGCGCCAGCTGCGCAGCGGCAGCGCCGCGCCCGACGGCCCGAGCGTGGCCAAGCTCAGCGTGCTCGGCCAGCTGCATCGGTACGGGCCGTGCACGCCCACCGCGCTGGCGGGGCTCGAACGCGTCAAGCTCCAATCGCTGACCCGGCTGCTGGCCGAGCTGGAGGCCGAAGGCTGGATCGGCCGCACACCTCACCCGAGCGACGGGCGCCAATGGCTGCTGTCGCTCACGGCCGAGGGCGTGCGCCGTCTCAAGGCGCTCATGCGCAGGCGCGAGGCGGCGCTGGCCGAGGCGATCGGCGCCACGCTGGATGCCGGCCAGCGCGCCTTGCTGCTGCAGGCCTGCGGGCTCATCGACGGCATCGCCGCCGCGCTGGACACCGATCCACCGGCTGGCAGGTCATGATCGGCGCCCCGGCTCTCCAGCGCCTGACGGATCCCTGGCGCCACGGCCGCTGGCGTCCCGGCGTGCAACTGGCAGCGGCAGTGGCCATCGCCTGGGGCGTGGCGGTCGTCCTGCATCTGCCCGAAAGCTTCTGGGCGGTGATGAGCGTGCTGATCGTCATGCGCCCGAGCGCCGGGTCCACGCTCGATGCCGGATGGAACCGGGTGCGCGGCACGGCAGCCGGCGCGCTGTGCGGCCTGATCGGCGTCTGGATGCAGCACCACGGCACACCGGCGCTCGCGAGCACGCTGGCCGTCGTCATGCTGCTGTCCTTTGCCAGCGCGGCCGCGCCGGGCCTGCGCAGTGCGCCGGTGGCTGCGTTGATCATCCTTTCGGCCGGCGGCATCCCCGGCCATTCGGCGTTGCAGGTGGCGCTGCTGCGCATGGCGCAGATCGGCATCGGGGTGGGGGTGGCGTTGGCGGTCTCCACGGTCGTGTCCGAATACCACGCGGGTGCGCGTTTCGACGAGAGCTGCGCCGCGCTGCTGCACGGCATCGCGAAGCGCATGGCGGCCGCGCGGCAGCCCGCCGATGCCGAGGCCGAGCGCATCCACGCAGGCACGCGCGCCGCGCTGGGCCGGCTGGCCGTGCTGGCCGGCGGCGCGGACCTGGAGGCGCGGTGGTGGCGCCGCGGTGGCGCCACCGCGCGAGGCGCCTATCGCGACAAGGTCCGGCTGGCGGCGCGCATCTTCCAGGACGCCGTGGTGCTCGACCGCGTGTTCCGGCAAGCGCAGGACACGGAGACCGACGCCACGTGGCGAGAAGCCGCACAGGCTGCCGGCACCGCCATCGCCGGCATGGCCGATGCGCTCGCGGGAAGGAGCACGCCGCCCGATCTGGGCGGGCTCGACCGCTGCGCGCAGGCGTCGCGCGGCGTGCCGTCGAATGCGCTCCTGGCCGCACCGCTGAGCCTGCTTTTCGACGACTTGCGCCGCCTGCAGCAGGTGCTCGGTGCCCGCTCGCCGTCATCCGCCTGACGGACCCAAGCCCTAGAATCTTCCGAAAATCAATCGTTTCGGAGAGGGACGGGCATGGAAGACCAGTCGCAGGACACGCGCTACGCGCCTCCGCAAGCCCATGTGGAAGACGTGGTGCAGCCGGGCGGGGCGCAGTCGGGGGAACTCGCATCGCGCGGCACGCGCTTCCTCGCCGCGATGCTGGACGCCGGCATCTCCATCGCCGTGATCTGGCTTCTAGCGAAATTCACGCCCATCAACCTCTGGGAAGACGACGGCCTCGGGCTCTGGGAGCCCCGCATCTCCAGCGCGGCCTCCGGCGTCGTTCTCTATCTCGTGCTGCATGGCTATCTGCTGGCCACCCGCGGCCAGACCATCGGCAAGGCGCTCTTCAAGATCCGCATCGCACGGCCCGACGGATCGCAGGCGCAGATCGGGCGCATCCTCGCCCTGCGCGACGGCCCGATGTTCTTCCTGACCATCTGGCCGCTGCTCGGGCCGATCTACCTGCTGGTGGATTGCCTCTTCATCTTCCGCGCGTCGCGCCGCTGCCTGCACGACCAGATCGCCGACACCGTCGTGCTGCAGGCCTGAGCCGGGCGCCACGCCAGTGCGCCTCGACACGCTCTACACCGCCGAGACCCCGGAAGGCATTGCGCTCTCGCTGCGCCCGGCCGGCCTCGTCGCGCGCGGGCTGGCGTACCTCATCGACTTCGCGATCCGGCTCGGCATCTTCTTCGCGATCTCGATCACCGCCGGCATGCTGGGCAAGATGGGTGTCGGCATCCTGCTGATCAGCTACTTCTGCCTCGAGTGGCTCTACCCGGTGGTTTTCGAGCTCACGCGCGCCGCGGCCACGCCCGGCAAGCGCGTGATGGGGCTGCGCGTGGTGATGGACTCGGGCCTGCCGGTGACGCCCGCCGCCGCGCTGACCCGCAACCTGCTGCGCGCGGCCGACTTCGTGCCGTCCTTCTATGGCGCGGGCATCGTGTCGATGCTGTGGCGGCGCGACAGCAAGCGGCTGGGCGACCTCGCCGCGGGCACGCTGGTGGTGTTCAGCGACCAGGTGAGCCTGCATGGCAGCGTGCCCGCGGCCGAACCGCAGGCGCCCGCGCGGCCGTTGACGGCGCGCGAGCAGGTGGCCATCGTGTCGTGGGCCGGGCGCGCGACGCGCCTGACCCCGGAGCGTTTCGACGAACTCGCACGCGTCGCCGAACCGGTGCTGGGCCCCGACACCTCCGGCGCTTCCGCGTCGCAGCGCCTGCTCGGTGTGGCGCAATGGGTGCTGGGCCGCCGCGCCGGCGCCGATGCGCGAGGAGCAGCAGAAGGAAGAGGGCCATGACGCCGATCGATTTCGAAGCCGCCTATGCGCCGCTGTGGGCCGAACTCGAAGCCGTCGTCCGCGTCGCGGAGACCCGACGCAAATTCGACGGCGCGCGGCTCGCCACGCTGTACCGCCGCGTGTGCGAGCACCTGGCGCTGGCGCAGGCGCGCGCCTACCCGATCCACCTCACGCAGCGGCTCGAGGGCTTGACGCAGAGCGCGCACCGGCTGATCTACCGGCAGCACGACTACGGCCTGGCACGCTTCGCCCGGCTGGCGCTGGTCGACTTTCCCGAGGCGGTGCGGGCGCATCGCGGCTACCTGCTGGTGTCGGCACTGATGTTCGTGCTGCCCCTGCTGGCCGCCGGATGGGCGGCCTACCGCGACCCGGGCTTCATCCTGCACCTGCTCGACGCCAGCGCCGTGCGGCAGTTCGATTCCATGTACGGCGATGGCGCCGAGTCGCTGGGCCGCACGCGCAATGCAAGCGACGACTGGCAGATGTTCGGCTTCTACGTGATGCACAACATCGGCATCGGCTTTCGCTGCTTCGCGGCCGGCATCTTCGCCGGCGTGGGCAGCGCCGCGGTGGTGGTGTTCAACGGCGTCCAGATCGGAGCGGTCGGCGGCCACCTGATCGCCTCGGGGCATGCCGGGAACTTCTGCTCCTTCGTGGTCACGCACTCGGCCTTCGAGCTCACGGCGATCGTGCTGGCCGGCGCGGCCGGCCTGCGGCTCGGCTATTCGTGGGTCGCGCCCGGAAGGCACACGCGGCTCGAGGCCCTGCGGCTGGCCGCGCACCACGCCGTGGTGATCGTCTACGGCGTCATCGGGCTGCTGCTGATCGCTGCCGCGGTCGAGGCTTTCTGGTCGTCGGCGCGCTGGATCGCGCCGGCCGTGAAGTACGGCGTGGGCGGCGCCTGCTGGGCGCTGGTGCTGGCGTACCTGGGCTGGCAGGGCCGGCCGCGCGCCGCTGCTGCAGCAGCTGTCGCAAAGGCCGATGAACATGCAGGTTGACGGCCTCGCCATTGCGCTGCGGCCGCGCCCCATGGCCGAGGCCGCCGACCTGGGCGTCCAGCTGGTGCGCAACCATGCGCGCTCGGTGTGGCGCACCTTCCTGCCGGTGTATGTGGTGACCGTGCTGCTGGCCTTGTGCACGTTCGAGATCGCCGGCTGGCTGCCCAGCCTGCTGATCTTCTGGCTCAAGCCCTGGTTCGACCGCAGCCTGCTGTTCGTTCATTCGCGCGCCGTGTTCGGGCAGGAGACGCGCTGGGCCGACCTGTGGCACAACCGCCGCGCCGTGTGGGGCGGGCAGCTGCTGCGCACGCTGGTGTGGCGGCGCTTCTCGCCCTGGCGCTCGTTCACCCAGGCGATCGAGCAGCTCGAAGGCCAGCGCGGCAGCGCCCGGCGCAAGCGGCGCACGCAGCTGCTGCGCGGGCGGCGCGGCGCGGCCACGGGAATGCAGCTGGTGTTCGCGAACGTGGAAATGTCGCTCGACATCTGCCTGCTGTCGCTGCTGTTCTGGTTTGCGCCGGAAGGCAGCGTGAGGGACCTGTTCGGCTGGCTCACGCAGTCGGACAGTTCGCTGCAGAGCCTGCTGACCGCGGGGGCCTATGCGTTGGTCGTCGGCGTGCTGGAACCGTTCTACGTGGCGGCGGGTTTCGCGATGTACCTCAACCGCCGGGTGGAGCTCGAGGCCTGGGACATCGAGCAGGAGTTCCGCCGTGGGTTCCGGTGACTCCCGGAGCCGGCTCCCCGGCGTTGCACCGTGGATGCGCGCGGCGCTGCTGGCTACGTGGTGCGTGCTCGGCGCGGTCGTGCCGATGGCGGCCGCCGCAGCCGAGGCGCCAACGCGCGAGCAGGTGAAGGCCGCGGTCGACAAGGTGCGCGCCGACCCGAACATGCCCGGCACCAAAACCGAGAAGAAGCTCCGCTTCAAGGAACGGGATGACGAGGAAGACGAAGCCGAGAAGAAGACCGGCAGCCTCGACTGGCTGCGTGATTTCGTGAAGGCGGTGGCCGAAGGAGCGCGCTGGCTCGTCTGGGGGCTGGGCGCGCTGGCGCTGGCCTGGCTGGCGATTCGCCTGCACCGCTGGATGCAGGTGCGTGCCGGCGGCGCGCGGCCCGGCAAGGCGCCGCTGCCCAGCCATGTCGGCAGCCTCGACATCCGGCCCGAAAGCCTGCCCGACGACATCGGCAATGCCGCGGCCGCGCTCTGGCAGCGTGGCCAGCACAGGCCCGCGCTGTCGCTGCTGTACCGCGGTGCGCTGTCGCGCCTCGTGCACGCGCACGGAGTGCCGGTGCGTGCCGCGAGCACCGAGGGCGAATGCGTGCAGCTCTCCGCGACCCGGCTGGCGGCGGACTCGCAGGCTTTCTTCGTGCGGCTGGTCGGGGCCTGGCAACTCGGGGCGTACGGCGGACGGCTGCCTTCCACCGCGCAGGTGCTGGCGGTCTGCGGCGAGTTCGACCTGCACCTGCCCGCGGCCGCGCCGGCCGGCAGTCCGAAAGGCGTGGCCGCATGAGCGCCTGGCTGGTCCGCATCGGCTCGGTGCTCGTGCTGGCGCTGATCGGCTTCTGGCTGGTCTGGGCCACCGAATGGGCCGACACCGAGGTGCCGACACCCGCGAGCGGCGAGGCCAAGACGAATTCCTTCTATGCGGCGCAGGCGATGCTGCGAGAACTCGGCATGCAGGTGGTCAAGCGCGACGACCTGGACGCCATGCCTCCCGCGCAGGCACGGCTGGTGCTCGCCTCCGGTCACTGGGACATGTTCCCCGAGCGCGAGCGGCGCCTGCGCGAGTGGGTGGAGCAGGGCGGGCACCTGGTGATGCCCAGCCATCTCGTCGACAGCGACCTGCTGGAAAGCTGGATTCCGCTGGTCAAGGAAAAGCCGGCGGCGGCGGACGAGAAGAAAGAGAAAGAGCCACCCGTACCGAGGAGGAGACTGCCCAGGTCGCAATTCGCCGAACCCGCCAGGGACGCGGATTGCCGCGCGGTGACCGAGCCCGAGACCGTGCCCGCGAGCTTCGTCGGCGGCCGCGGCTTCCGGATCTGCACCTGGGCGTCCGCGGCGCGCTACCGGCCCGCCGACAAGCAGCCGCCGCCGCTGTGGGCGGTGGTGGGCAAGCGCGGCACCGAGGCGATCCGCGTTCAGGTCGGACGCGGCACCGTCACCGTGATGCCCCTGGGCCTGTGGCACAACGAGGGCCTGACACGCGCCGACAACGCGCTGTTCATGGCCGCCGCGGTGCAGGCGCGCAGCGGCGCCGAAGTCTGGTTCGTCGCCGAGGAAACGCGCGAACCCTTCCTGCGCTGGCTCTGGCACAAGGGTTGGGCGGCACTGATCGTGGGCCTGCTCGCGCTGGCCGCCGCGCTCTGGCGCGCGGCTGTGCGCTTCGGGCCGCTGATGCCCTCGGCCGGCACGCACCGGCGCTCCATGGCCGAACAGGTGCGCGGCACGGCCGGCTTCCTGCACATGCATGGCGCGGACGCGCTGCATGCGGCGCAGCTGCGCGCGCTGCACGAGTCTGCCGGCCGCCAGCTGCGCGGCTACGCGCGCCGCGATGCGTCGGCACGCGCCGCGGCCGTCGCCCAGGCCACCGGCCTGGAGCCCGCGATGCTCGTGCGGGCGATGGCCGCGCGGGCGTGCCATGTCGGCGCCATGTCGGTCGACCTGGAGGTGCTGGAAACCGCGCGCCGCCGGCTCGATGCCCGCGGGCCGTTCGTGCCTTCATCCGATTCTTCCTCTTCTTCCTCCACATCCTGAACCGAGAGACGTCCATGCAAGCCATCCAACCCGAAGAACTCACGCGCGCGGCCCAGTGGCTGCAGACGCTGCGCGCCGAGGTCGGCCAGGCCGTGGTCGGCCAGATCGAGGCGGTCGACCAGACGCTGGTGGCGCTGGTCGCCTCGGGCCACGTGCTGATCGAAGGCGTGCCGGGGCTCGGCAAGACCCTGCTCGCGCGGGCGCTCGCGCAGGCGATGACGCTGCGCTATGCGCGCGTGCAGTTCACCCCCGACCTGATGCCTTCAGACATCACGGGCCACGCGGTGCTCGACCTCGCCACGCGCGGAGAAAGCAGCCTCGGCACGCTGCGCGTGCACCAGGGGCCGGTGTTCACCAACCTCCTGCTGGCCGACGAAATCAACCGCGCGCCGGCCAAGACCCAGAGCGCGCTGCTCGAAGTCATGCAGGAGTACCAGGTCACGCTCGAAGGCACGGCCATGCCGCTGCCGAAGCCCTTCATGGTGATGGCCACGCAGAACCCGATCGACACCGAGGGCACCTACCCGCTGCCCGAGGCGCAGCTCGACCGTTTCCTGCTGAAGATCGACATCGGATTTCCGAGCCACAGCGAAGAGAACGCCATCGTGCAGCTGACCACGCGGCACCGCGCCGGCAACCAGTTTCCGCTCGAGGCCGTGCGCCCTTGCCTCGACGAGGCGCAGGTGCTCGAGCTGCAGCGGCTGGCCTGCCTGGTGCAGGCCGACGAGCGTGTGATCGACTACGCGGTGCGCATCGCGCGCGCCACGCGCGACTGGCCGGGCCTTTCTTCCGGCGCCGGGCCGCGCGGCGCCATGGCCCTGGTGCGCGCCGCCCGCGCCGCCGCGCTGATGGCCGGGCGCGACTTCATCACCCCCGACGACGTGGCGCGCCAGGCGCTGCCCGCACTGCGGCACCGCGTGATGATCTCGCCCGACGCGCAACTCGAAGGCCTGGGCGTCGACACCCTGCTGCGTGCCGCGCGCGACAGCGTGGAAGCCCCGAGGTTATGACGCTCGCCCCCAGGCTTCGCGCACTTCGTGTCGCTTCGCCAACCCCCTGCCGGGGGCAACACCTGCGGCCCGGCAAAGCCGGCTCCGCGGTGTTTCCCGAAGGGGCGGTGCTCCGTTGATGCGCCTGCTGCCAATCCCCGCGCGCGCGGCCGTGCTGGCGCTGGCCGGCCTCGCCGCGGCCGCCTCCGTGGCGCTGCTGCTGGGCGCGCCGGTGGGGTACGTCGCCGTCGTGGCGGGCGTGCTGCTGGCGGCGGGGCTCGTGCTTGCGGGCGTCGACCTCTGGCACAGCCTGCGCCTTTGGCGCGCCGCGCCGCTGCGCATCGAGCGCAAGCTGCCCGGTGCGTTCTCGCTCGGCGTGCCCACGGTGCTCACGCTCACGCTGGTGAACGAAGGCGCGCGGGCCTGGCAGGTGTCGGTGTTCGACGAGCTCGACACGCACTTCGCCTTCGAGGGCCTGCCCCAGACGGTCACCGTGCCGGCGCTCTCGCACGTCGCACTGCGCTACACCGCCACCGCGACGCAGCGCGGCGTTGCGCAGTTCGGCGCCACCCAGCTGCGCTGGCGCACGCGCTTCGGCTGCTTCGACATGCGCCAGACGCTGGGCGAGCCGCGCCGGCTGCGCGTGTACCCCAACTTCGCCGCACTGGCGCGCTACGCCTGGCTGTCGGGCGACCGGCGGCTGGCGCAGATCGGCATCAAGACCTACGCGCAGCGCGGGCTCGGCACCGACTTCCGCCAGCTCGCCGACTACAAGACCGGCGACTCGCTGCGCCACATCGACTGGAAGGCCACGCAGCGCCAGCGCCGCCCGATCGTGCGCGAGTTCCAGGACGACCGCGACCAGTGCGTGCTGTTCCTGCTCGACTGCGGCCGCCGCATGCGTGCCGACGAGGGCGCGCTGGCGCAGCAGGCCGGCAGCCATTTCGACGAGGCGCTCAATGCGCTGATGCTGCTGAGCTACGTGGCGCTGAAGGAGGGCGACGAGGTCGGCGCCATGACCTTCGGCTGCCCCGCCGAGGAGCGGCGCGACTTCGCCCCGCGCAAGGGCACCGCCACACTCAACGCGCTGATGAACCGGCTGCACGACATCCAGCCCGGCGCTACCCATTCGGACTACCTGCTGGCCGCGCAGGAACTGCTGCGCGTGCAGAGACGGCGCGCGCTGGTCATCGTGCTGACCAATTTCCGCGACGAAGATTCCGCCGAGCTGCGCCCCGCAATCAAGCTGCTGCGCCGCAAGCACCTCGTGCTGGTCGCGAGCCTGCGCGAGCGGGTGCTCGGGCGCATCGCCAATCAGCCGCTGGTGCATGCGCGCGACGCGGTCGACGTGGCTGCGGCGCACCTCTTCGAGCAGTCCAGGCGCGACGCCTTCGCGCGCGTGGTCGGCAATGACCCGCTGTCGGTCGACGTGGAGCCGGCCGACCTTGCGGTGGCGTTGGTGAATCGCTATCACGCAGTCAAAAGGGCTGGCCTTTTGTAGGCACCCTTTTCACAATGTTCGTTCAACAACAGAGGAGAAGTGCATGACAGAGATGGTGAATCCCTATGCCGCGCCGAGGGCGGAAGTGGCCGATGTGTATGACGGCGAAGCCCGCGAGCAGCCCGTGAAGCTGTTTTCCTCCAAGGGGCGGATCGGGCGGCTGCGCTATCTGTCTTACAGCCTCGTGGGCTACTTGCTGATCGCGATCGTGGTCGGCGTGATCGTTGCGATCTTCGCAAGCTCGTTGGGTTCGACCCTCGCGTCGCTGTTGCCGCTGCTGATCGTCGTTCCCTATTTCTTGTTCTTCACGTTGCTCTCGATCCAGCGCAGCCATGACATGGGATGGACCGGGTGGACCGTGCTGCTGTGCCTCATTCCGCTCGTGAGCCTGATCTGGGTGTTCAACCCCGGGACAAAGGGCGTCAATCGCTTCGGCGCGCCGCCGCCGCCGAACGGCGTCGGCGTCATCATCGGCGCCTTGCTTCTTCCCGTCATCGCGGCGATCGGCATCCTCGCGGCCATCGCGATTCCGGCCTACCAGCAGTACACGGTTAAGGCCAAGGCCGCGCAGGCGGCACAGGCGGTCAAGCCCTAACGCACCAGCGTCGACTTGCCGAACAGGCTCTCGATGAGTTCGACCGCCACCTCGGCCGTCTGGTTGCGCACGTCGAGCGCGGGGTTCAGCTCCACCACGTCGAGCGAGCCCAGCCGTCCGGTGTCGGCGATCATTTCCATGCACAGCTGCATCTCGCGGTAGGTCGGCCCGCCGCGCACGCCGGTGCCCACGCCGGGCGCGTCGGCCGGATCGAGGCAGTCGAGGTCGAAGCTCACGTGCAGGTGCGTGTCGTCGTCCACGTCCTGCAGCGCCTCGGTCATGGTCGTGCGCATGCCGTGCTCGTCGATGTGGCGCATGTCGAACACGCTCAGGCCCAGCGTGCGGATGGCCTCCTTCTCGTCGCTGTCGACGCTGCGAATGCCGATGAAGCGGATGGCGTCGTGGTGCAGCGCTGCGCGCTCGCCGCTCCAGCCCGTGAGCACCGAAGGCCCGTGGCCCAGCAGGCACGACACCGGCATGCCGTGCAGGTTGCCGCTCGGGCTCGTGGTCTCGGTGTTGACGTCGGAGTGCGCGTCGAGCCACAGCACGCGCAGCTTCTTGCCGCGCTTGCGCGCATGCCACGCCACCGCGCTGATGGAGCCGATGGCCAGGCAGTGGTCGCCGCCCATCATCAGCGGCACATGGCTGGCGCCCAGCGCGGTGTCGATGGCCGCGTACACCGAGCGGTTCCAGGCGATCACCTCGTCGAGATGGCGCAGCCCGTTGGCCGGCGGCGCCCACGGCGTGGCCGGGCCGGCGAGGTTGCCGCGGTCGACGACGACGTAGCCCTGCCGCGCCAGCGCTTCCGGCAGGCCCGCCACGCGCAGCGCATCGGGGCCCATGCCGGCACCGCGCACGCTGGCGCCGACGTCGGTCGGCGCGCCGATCAGTTCGAGGGTGACGTTGGCGTAGCTCATTTCAACTCCTCAGGTGGTGCCACAGGTACGCATAGCCCAGCGCGTCCATGAAGGCGGACTCCTTGTTGTCCGCGGCCGCGCTATGGCCGCCTTCCATGTTCTCGTAGAAGCTGCTGGCGTACCCCAGTGCGGACAGCTTCGCGTGCATCTTGCGCGCATGCACCGGGCCCACGCGGTCGTCGCGCGTGGAGGTGGTAAACAGCGCGGGCGGATAGGCCTGGCCCGGCTTCGCGTTCTCGTAGGGCGAGAAGGTCTTGATCCATTCCCATTCCTCGGGCTGGTCGGGGTCGCCGTATTCCGCGATCCACGAGGCGCCCGCCGACAGGTGCGTGTAGCGCCGCATGTCGAGCAGCGCCACCTCGCTCACGATGGCGCCGTAGAGCTGCGGGTACAGCGTGAGCATGTTGCCCATCAGCAGGCCGCCGTTGCTGCCGCCCATCGCGCCCAGGTGCGCGGGCGAGGTGATCCCGCGCGCGAACAGGTCCTGCGACACGGCAGCGAAGTCTTCGCAGGTGCGCAGCCGGTTTTCCTGCAGCGCGGCCTGGTGCCAGCGCGGGCCGTACTCGCCGCCGCCGCGGATGTTGGCGATGACGTACACGCCGCCCTTGTCGAGCCACGCGCGGCCGATGCTGCCGCTGTAGCTGGGCTGCAATGAAATCTCGAAGCCGCCGTAGGCGTACTGCAGCGTGGGGTTGCGGCCGTTGGCCTGCAGGTCTTTCGCGGCGATCTCGAAGTAGGGCACGCGCGTGCCGTCCTTCGAGGTCGCGAAATGCTGGCTCACGCGATGGCGCGAGGCGTCGAAGAAAGCGGGGCTGTCCTTCAGCACCTGAGGCTCGCCCTGGCCAACGGTGCCGATGTAGAGCGTGGTCGGTTGCAGGAAGCCGCTCACGGTGAGGAAGTAGTCGTCGTTCTCGTCCTCGTCGATGCCGCCCGCCGCGATGGTCGAGAGCGCGGGCGCGCCGCCGAGGCTCTCGCGCTTCCAGGCGCCGGTGCCGTTCGATGGGGGCGTGAGCACCTCGAGGCGGTTCACCACGTCGTGCATCACGTTGACGATCAGGTGATGGCGCGTCCACGAGTGGCTGTCGAGCGCGGTGGTGTCGTCGGGCTCGAACAGCACCGTGAGCTCGCGGCGGCCGGCCATGTAGTCGTCGAACTTCGCAGCCAGCAGCGAGCCCGACTTGTAGGTGGTGCCGCCCACAGTCCAGTCGGTGCGCGGCTCGATCAGCATCCATTCGCGCGTGATCTCGGCCAGCGAGTCGTCGGGCACGTCGATCTTGGCGAGGGTGCCGTCGGCGCCGCGCAGCCAGGTTTCGCTCTCGTAGAAGTCGATCTGGCGCGAGACGAAGTCGCGCTCGAAGCCGGGCGTGTTGTCGCGGTAGGCGCTGATGGACATGTCCTCGTGCAGGCCTTCGTACACCGTGGCCGCGCTCGCGAGCGGCGTGCCGCGCCGCCACTCCTTCACGATGCGCGGATAGCTGGAGCTGGTCATCGAGCCGGGGCCGAAGTCGGTGGCCACGTAGAGCTGGTCGATGCCTTTCCAGCCCACGTGGTTCTTGGCCTCGGGCAGCGAGAAGCCGCCTTCGACGAACTGCTTCGATTCGAGGTCGAACTCGCGCACCACGTCGGCATCGGCGCCGCCGCGCGACAGCGAGACCAGGCAGCGCTTGTAGTCGGGCTCCAGGCAGTCGGCGCCGTGCCAGACCCAGTTCTCCTTGTCGGCCGCGGCCAGCGCGTCGAGGTCGAGCACGCTCTCCCACGCAGGCTGCGGCTTGCGGTACTCGTCCAGCGTGGTGCGGCGCCACAGGCCCTTGGGGTGCTCCTTGTCGCGCCAGAAGTTGTAGAAGAAGGGACCGATCTTGCGCACCATCGGAATGCGGTCGTCCGAGTCAAGCACCTCGAGGATGCCCTGCTGGAGCGCCTCGAACGCGGGCGACTGCGCATAGGCCTGCACGGTGAGCGCGTTCTGCTCGCGGGCCCAGGCGAGCTGCTTCTCGCCGTCGATGTCTTCGAGCCAGAGCTGCTCGTCTTGCGGATGCTGCGGGGGGAGGCTGGATGTCATGGCCTCAGTGTACGGAGCCCGTGTGAAAGAGGGCCTTGAGCAGTTGCCGCATGCCCGCCGGACGTCCGACACTTTTTCGCTACTCCGGGCAAACCCCTGTCGCGCCGGTGCCTTCCCCCCGGTGGAAACACTGAAGAAGCCGGGGCCCACGAATGCAATGCCCGCGCTATCCTGCCGGATGGCGCATGCCCCACCAAGGAGAGACAACACATGAAACACCTGAGCGGTCTTGATGCCACCTTCCTGCACATGGAAACGCCGGAAATGCCGATGCACGTGGGCTCCCTGAACGTGCTCGACCTGCCCAAGGGCTACAAAGGCGACTTCTACGAAGACGCCAAGAGCTTCATGGCCAGCCGCATCCACCTGGCCGACGTGTTCACGCGCAAGCTCGCGCTGATGCCCTTCGACATGAGCAACCCGGTGTGGGTCGAGGACGACGACATCGACCTCGACTACCACGTGCGCCACATCACGCTGCCCAAGCCCGGCACCAACCGCCAGCTGCAGCAGTACGTGGCGCGGCTGCATTCCTCGCTCATCGACCGCAGCCGGCCGATGTGGGAGTTCTACATCATCGACGGCCTCAAGAGCGGGCAGGTGGCGCTCTACACCAAGGTGCACCATGCAGGCATCGACGGGCAGGCCGGCGTGGAAGTGGGCAAGGCCATCTTCGACCTCGAGGCCACCGGCCGCGTGGTGAAGCCGCCGCGTTCGCGCCCGCGCGGCAGCGGCTACCAGCTGGGCATGGCGGAGCTTGCGACCGCGGCGCTGCGCAACACCGCGCAGCAGTACGTGAAGCTCTTCAAGATGGCGCCGGCCATCGCTCGCGCCATCGGCGGGCTGGCCAAGCCCGACGAGAAGGCGGCCGAGAAGGACACGGCCGCCGCGCCGAAGAAGTTCAACCTCTTCGCGCCGCGCACCTCGCTCAACGTGTCGATCACCAACCAGCGCACCTTCGCCGGGCGCACCATCTCGCTGGCCGAGACCAAGTACATCGCCAAGCACTTCGGCGTGTCGCTCAACGACGTGGTCATGGCTACCGTGTCCGGCGCGCTGCGCCACTATCTGGCCGACAACAACGAACTGCCGGCCAAGCCGCTGGTGGCCGGCGTGCCGGTCAGCCTGCGCGAGGCCGGCGACCAGACGGCCAACAACCAGGCCAGCATGATCCTGGTGAGCCTGGCCACCGACATCACCGACCCGGTGCAGCGGCTGAAGGCGATCAACGCATCGTCGACCTCGTCGAAGTCGACCATGAACCGCTTCAAGGCGGTGATCCTCGACGATTTCCCGACCTTCGCCGCGCCCTGGCTGATGTCGGGCATCGCCTCGATGGTGGGGCGCTCCGGCATCGTCAACCTGCTGCCGCCTGCGGCCAACGTGGCCATCTCGAACGTGGCCGGCGCGCCGTTCCCGATGTACTTCGCGGGCGCGCTGGTCACCTGCTACTACCCGGTGTCGATCGCCAGCCACGGCACGGCGCTCAACGTGACGGTGCAGAGCTACAACGGCCGCATGGACTACGGCCTGATCGCCTGCCGCCGCGCCGTGCCCGACATCACCGAGATCGGCGACTACATGCTGGCCGAGCACAAGCTGCTGATGGAGCTGACGCAGAAGCACCCGGCGGCCGCCGGTGCGGCGCCCGCGCCGGTACCGGCGAAGATGGCTGAAGACCCGTCGGACGAGGCCGAGCCCGCGCCCGCGCCCGTTGCCGCGAAGAAGAAGCCTGCCGCGCGCAAGAAGGCGCCGGTCAAGGCCGTGGCGAGGAAGGCTCCCGTGAAGGCTGCCGTGAAGAAGGCGCCCATCAAGGTCGCGCCCAAGCCACCGGCCCGCAAGGCCGCTCCGGCCAAACGTTCCGGCACCCCCCGGGCCGCTGCGGCATGATCGGCGCACGGGCCCCGGCGGCCTGCTGAAAATTGGGGCAGTTGGACTAGTTTTCCGACCGTTCTAGTTTTTCAGGCCTAGGCCCCGCGGAAGAAGATAGGCCCATCGCGACAGACACACCCGTTTCCTTCGCGAGCCCATCAACTTCAAGGAAATCACTCTCATGTCCACGCAAACCACCATCGCTTCCGCAGCCGTTCACGTCGTCGGCCAGTACAACGACGCCGGCAAGACCCTGGTCGGCGCCTACCGCACCGGCGTGCATCGCCTCCTGGGCGGCGCCGCTTCGCGCTACAGCGAGTTCCTCGGCAGCCGCCAGATTCCGCTGGTGAGCGAGCAGGTCAAGGCCAACCTGATCGGCGCGCAGGAAAAGATCAATGGTTTCCTGGCCAACCGCCTGGACATCGACACCAGCCGCATCGTGTCCGTGATGGACCGCGTTGCAGCCGGCACCACCAGCGGCATCGAAGCCGTTGCTGGCCGCGTGGCCCGCGTCGAATCGCCGGTCGCCACCTCGGTGATCAACGCACTGGGCGCGCTGAACCAGCCGATCGCCGCCGTCTCGGTGCAGATCGCCGACAAGATCGCCGCCGGCACGAAGCAGATCGAAGCCCGCGTGAGCGGCGCCGAAGAAGCCAGGCCGGTTCGCACGGTGAAGGCCAAGGCCGCCGCCGCCAAGAAGCCGGTTCGCCGCGCTGCTGCCCGCAAGGCGGCCTGACCCCGGGGCGCGTGAAAGCGCCCTTTTTCCTTTTTTCCGGCATCTGGAGCACTGCATGGCGACCCGTCCTGACGAAACTGCAAAGTTGAAGAAGAGGGCGGCGCCTGCGAAGAAGATGCCGGCTGCCAGGAAGGCGCCCGCGGCAACCAGGAAGCCCGCGGAGCCCGGCAAGGCTGAAGTCTTGCTGCGCGCCGGCCTGAAGGCGCTGGACAACGTGCGCAACGACGTCGCCAAGCGCCAGGCCAACGTGATCGAAGGCCTGCTCGGCATCGGGCAGGGCAAGGTCCCCGGGCTCGACAGCTTCGGCATCCGCAAGTTCGAGGACGTGTTCGACCAGCGCGTCGCCACCGCCATGCAGCGCCTGGGCATGCCCGGCGCAGAAGAAGTGCAGGCCCTGCGCGACGAGGTCGCGCAACTGCGCGCACGCGTCGCGCAACTCGAAGGCACCGGCGCCGCCGCCCCCCGTGGCCGCGCCAAACGCTGAGCGACAACCCGACAAGCCGGTTGTGGCCAGTTCCAACACCACACGCGACCGCATCCTGCAGGCCAGCCTCGCGCTGTTCAACGCGCAAGGCCTCGCGGCCGTGTCGACCCACAAGATCGCGGCCGAGCTCGGCATCAGCCCGGGCAACCTGCACTACCACTTCAAGGCCAAGCAGCTGATCGTCGAATGGCTGTTCCGGCGCTTCGAGCAGCGGCTCGAGGCCCTGAACGGTTCGTCGGCATCGATCGCAGCCATCGACGACCTCTGGCTCGCGCTGCACCTGCGCTTCGAGGCCATCGACGAATACCGCTTCATCTACCGCGACATGGCCTTCCTGGCCAGCGAGTACCCCGCGCTGGGCCAGCGCGCGCAGGCCATGACAGCGCAGAACCTGCTGGCCGCGCAAACGCTGTGCGAAGGCCTGGTGGCCTCGGGCGTGATCGAGACCAGTGCCGAGCAGGCCCGCATCCTGGCGCTGCAGATGGTCTTCACCACCACCTGCTGGCTGTCGTTCGAGCGGCTCGTGCCGGGGCGCGACGCGCTGGCGCAGGCCGACCCCGGTTTAGCGGCTTTCTACACGCTCACGCTGGTTTCTCCGTATGTTTCCAACGAATCGAGGGCTTACCTTGATTACCTGAGGCGCAAATACCTCGGTTAAATGTCGCTGTCGTCCGACGGGGCATTCGTTCTACCGGCCTCATGTTCGTCTTGAAGCAGATAAAAACCACAAAGGAGCCATCCATCATCATGACCACTGCCACCTACGCCAAGGAACCTGTCGCGCCGCCGTCGCGCCTGCTGCTGCTGGCCGAAGCCCGCGCGCTCTGGGAAACCGGCGCAGGCATCGCCATGTGGCCGCTGCTGCAGCTCACGCCGCGCGGCGATGGCCACCCGGTGCTCGTGCTGCCGGGCCTGGTGGCGGGCGACGGTTCCACGCTGCTGCTGCGCCGCTATCTGTGCAGCCGCGGCTATGACGCGCACGGCTGGGGCCAGGGGCGCAACTTCGGTCCGCGCGAAGGCGTGGAAGACGCCATGGTCGAGCTGCTGAAGACCTTGCACGACAACAGCGGCCAGAAGGTCAGCGTGATCGGCTGGAGTCTGGGCGGCGTGTATGCGCGGCTGCTGGCGTCTTCCTATGCGCCCATGATCCGCAACGTCATCACGCTGGGCAGCCCCTTCTCAGGCAGCCCGCGCGCCACCAACGCATGGCGCGTGTACGAAGGCGTGAGCGGCCAGAGTTCGCACGACCCGCGCCGCATGAAGTTCGTGCAGCCCACGCCGCCGGTGCCGACCACCTCGATCTTCAGTCGCACCGACGGTGTCGTTGCCTGGCGCTGCAGCATCGAGAAGACCGGGCCGCAGTCCGAGAACATCGAAGTCGTCGCCAGCCACCTGGGACTGGGCGCGCACCCTGCGGTGCTCTATGCGGTAGCCGACCGGCTGGCGCAGCCCGAGGGCGAGTGGAAGCCCTTCAATCGCGGGCTGCTGGGGCCGCTGGTCTATCCGGATCCCGATCGCGATATCTGAGCCCCAGCGGGCTTCTCAGCTTCCGGCCCACACGTCCAGCACGTAGCGCTGGTCGGCGATCATTTTGTCCATCCACGCCTTGCTGTCGTGCCCGTGCTCGCGCGCGAGGTCGCTCAGCGTGCGCCGCACGTCGGGCTCCATGCGTGAGCCGTCGCCGCACACGTAGACCACCGCGCCCGCTTCCAGCAGCTTCCACACATCGGCGGCCTGCTCGCGGATCAGGTCCTGCACGTAGACCTTGCGCTCGCCCGCGCGCGAGAACGCGGTGTGCAGCTTCATCACGCCGCGATGCGCCCAGGCCTGGAGTTCGTCGGCATAGATGAAGTCCTGCTCGGGATGGCGGCAGCCGAAGAACAGCAGCGCCTCGCCGAGCGGGTTACCTCCTTCGATCTGCGCCGCGCGCTCCTGCAGGAAGCCGCGGAACGGCGCGAGGCCGGTGCCTGGTCCGACCATGATGAGCGGCCGGGCCGCATCATCGGGCAGCCGGAAGCCCTCGGCCGTGGTCTCTCGCACCACGCCGTGCACCGTGTCGCCGGCTTCGGCGCGCGCCAGGAAGTTGGAGCACACGCCCTCGAAGGTGCCGCTGCCCGACCTGGCGGGGCCGCTCACCACGCCCACCGTCACGCTGCACTTGCCCGGCGTCATCGTCGGGGAAGAAGAGATCGAGTAGTAGCGCGGCGACAGCGGCGACAGCATTTCGAGGAACACCGCGAACGGTACCTGGCAGGCACGGTGCTCTTCCAGCAGATCGAGCAGCGACTTGCGCTTGTGCAGCACCTCGGTCTTGTACGCTGCCTGCGAAGCCTCGTCGCTGCCCGACAGCGCCGCGAGCTTGGGTTTGGTGAACGGACACTCGGTATACGCCGCGAGCGTGGCGATCTGCTTGCGCGTGGCCACGTCCTGCAGCTCGACGTAGTCGCCCAGCAATCGGTCGACCGCGATCACCTGCTCCACCGGCAGCGCCGCCTTGCGGCCTGAGCCGGCATGCAGGCGCACATGCGCGTCGCGGTCGAAACCGAATCGCGCCATCGCGCGCTCGACCTGCGCCGGACTGTTGCGCGGCACCACGCTCAGGTGATCGCCGGCGCGGTAGACCAGGCCCTCGGGCAGCATCAGCTCGACGTGGCGCGTGGAGCGGCCCGCTTCGCCGTTGCCGTTGTTCTGCAGCTCGCGGTTCTCGATCACCCGCAGCGCCACCGCGCCCAGCGCATCGACGATCGCGTTCTTCTGCGGCGGCGGCAGCTCCTCGAGCGTGTAGAGCGGCTCGCTCTGCGCCGGCGCATCGGCGCCGGTCTTGATGCCGAAGGCCTTCACCAGCTCGGGCCACAGCGCATCGCTCCAGTCCTGGAAGGCGCCGTCCATGTCCTCGCGCGCATCGCCTTCGCCGCGCGGATGCACGCGCGTGGCGCCGAGCGCCTCGAGCCGTTCGTCGATGCGGCGCGGCACCGCCTGGTAGGTGGCGGCCCAGTCGGTGTTGCCGCAGCCGAACACGCTGAAGCGCACGCCGTTGAGCGAATCGTCGGCCTTGTCGAGCCAGCGATGGAACTCGGCCGCGTTGTCGGGCGCCACCCCGTTGTACGAGGCGCAGACGATGGCGACCACGCCGTTGGCCGGCAGCCGCTCGGCATAGTCGTCGAGCGAGGCCAGCTGGGTGGAGAAGCCGCGCATCTCGCCCGCCTCGGCCAGCTGCCGCGCGAGGTCTTCGGCCGTGCCGAGGTTGGAGCCCTGCAGCACCAGCAGCGAGGTGCCGTGGCGCGCCGCCTGCGGCTTGCGCTGTGCAGGCTGCGTGGGCTGCACGGGCGCGGCGGCCGCGTCGCTCATGTTGCCGCGCGGGCGCGTGGCGGGGTCGCGCAGCAGCGCCTTGATCTTGAAATTCTCCGGCTTGATCGTCAGCGCTTCCTTGATCTTCAGCTTGTAGCCCGTGTGGTCCACGAGGTTGAAGCGCTGCAGGATCATGCCCAGCGTGAGCACCGCCTCCTGCAGCGCGAACTGCCGTCCGATGCAGGCGCGCTGCCCGTTGCCGAAGGGCTTGAAAGCGTTCACCGGCCGCTCGCGCTCGGCTTCGCGGCTGAAGTGGTCGGGGTTGAACCGGTCGGCATCCTCGCCCCAGATGCCCTTGTCGCGATGCAGCGCGAGCGCATGCATGATGACCATGTTGTTCTTCTTGATCGTGTACAGCCCGCCGATCTTCGTGTCTTCCTTGGCGCGCATCGAGATCGCGGGCGCGGTCGGATACAGGCGCAGAGATTCCTTCAGCACCTGCATCACGTACTGCAGCCGGTTGACCTGCGCGTAGGTCGGCTTCTGCGTGGTGTCGGGGCCGAACACGTTGTCCACCTCGGCCTGCGCCTTGGCCATCGCCTCGGGGTTGTTCAGCAGGAAGTAGATGGCGAACGAGAGCAGGCCGCTGGTGGTCTCGTGCCCCGCGATGAGGAATTCGATGCACTCGTCGCGGATCATCTTGTCGGTGAGCTGCTCGCCGCTCTTCTTGTCCACGCCCGCGATCATGTAGCTCAGCAGGTCGGGCTTGGTGGCGATGTCGGCCCCGCTCGCGCGCCGCTCCTCGATGATGTCTTCCACCATCTTGTGCATGAAGCGGATGTCCTTGCGCTGCTGCGCGAGCTCCTTCTTCAGCATCAGCTCTTCCAGCGGCAGGCCGCGGCGGTTCTGCACCGTCTCCAGCGTGCGCACCATCGCGTCGACGAAAGGATGGAAGCCCTCGCGGTAGAACGAGTTGAAGCGATAGCCGAAGCCGCACAGGCCGATGGTGTCGAGCGTGAGCGCGGTCATGTCGCGCACCACGTCCACCTCCTCGTCGAAGTTCAGGCGCTCCCACTTGGTGACCAGCTGCCCCGCGATGTCCAGCATCATCGGGTGGTAGGCCTGCATCGCGCGCTGGCTGAAGTTGGCCAGCAGGATGTTGTGCGGCTTCGACCAAGTTTCCTCGTGCGTGTCCGAAGTGAAAAGTCCGTGCGACGCGGCACGCAGCCGGCGCAGCGCGCCGCGCGTGCTCTTGTCGAAGCGCGCTTCCTCGCAGAGTTCGTCCACCAGCGCGGGCGACGACACCACGATCACCGGCATGCCCGGCATGTCCAGCCAGTAGATGCCGCCGAGGTCCTGCGCGATCTTCCACATGTCGAGCACGGGGGAGTCGGAGCCGATCGACAGCAGGTTGCCGACGAAGGGCTTCTTCGCCGGATGCGGGATCGGGTGGAGCGAGTTTTTGCCTGCCATGGTCTTGTTGTGCCTTTGGAGTGGACCCGCTTCGGATACCGGGGTATGGAAGCCGGAGTATCCCGACGGCACGGGAGGTGGGCAGGACGGGGTTTCCCTTAGGACTTTCGGGCGGGGGGCTTCGGGGCGCGATCCCGCCGACGCGGTGACCTTTTTCGCGAATGTCCCCCGCCCTTCGGGCTCCTCCTTTATTTCGCGAAAAAGGCCCCCGCATCAGCGTGATCGTTCAGAGCACTGGTTGATCGGACACGCACCAGCGGCGTGTCCCCGTGCGCAGGACACCGGGTGCTCCCCGCAGCGAAATAAAGGAGGAGGCCGCAGGCCGGGGGACATTCGCGGAGGGGAGTACCCGGTGGCCTGTGCACGCGTCCCCGGAGAAAATCAGGGCCGAACCATCTTGCACTCAGTACCCTGCGCCAGCTCGTTCCCGGTATACACCGCGTCGGTGCGAAAACCGTAGTTAGTGCCTTCCCAGCCCGTCTTCACCGTCTTGCCATCCACCGGCACGATGGTGTTGACCACCTGCGGCAGCAGCAACTGGTGGTCTTCGGCACGCATGCGTACCGGACCAACCACCGACTCGAAGTTCAGGTCTTCGAGCGCACGAGCCACCTTGACGGTGTCTGTCGAACCGGCCTTGTCGATGGCGGCAGCCAGCAGGCGCGGCGTCATGTCGATGCGCGGCGCGAGGAAGTCCTTGCCGGTCTTGGCCTTGTAGGCCTTGGCCAGTGCGTCCACCTTCGGCGTGCCGGCCTCGCCCGGGTGCCATTCGGCCACCCAGGTCAGCTGCCCCAGCTTCGCCTGCGACACCGCCGTGACCGTGCCCGGCACCGAGCCCGCGCTGTGGTTGAAGTAGCGCAGGTTGTAGCCCGCGTCGCCCGCGGCCTTCAGCAGCAGCGTCATGTCCTGGCCCCAGTTGCCGGTGATGACCGAGTCGGCGCCGCTCTGCTTCACGTTGGCAATGTAGGGCGCGAAGTCCTTCACGCGGCCGATGGGGTGCAGCGCCTCGCCGACGAACTGGATGTCGGGCCGCGCCAGGCCCACCAGCTGCCGGCCGTAGCTGGCCCACTGCTTGCCGTGCGCGTAGTCCTGGTTGAGCAGGTAGACCTTCTTCACGTCGGGCGTCTTCTTGATGTAGTTGGCCAGCGCCTTCATCTTCATCGCCGTGTTGGCCTCGGTCTGGAAATGCCAGAAGCTGCAGCCCTTGCCCGTCATCTCGGGGTCGATCGAGGAGTGGTTCAGCACGATCAGCTCCTTGCCCGGGTTGCGCTGGTTCCAGCGCGCCACCGACTGCACCAGCGCCGTGACCACCGACGAGCCCGAGCCGCCCGTGACGATCGCCTTCGCGCCCTGGTCGATGGCCGCCTGCAGTGCGCTCTGGCTTTCCTGCGCCGAGAGCTTGCTGTCGAACTGCAGCAGCTGCAGCTTGGTGCCGCCGAGCACGCCACCCCTGGCGTTGATGTCCTCGATGGCGTACTGCGTGTGCATCAGCATCAGCTCGCCGACGTTGGCGAAGGGACCCGAGAGCGGATCGATGTAGGCGACCTTGTAGGTCTGCTGCGCGTGAGCGGCGCCGGCGGTGGCCAGCAGGCAGGCAAGGGCGATCCGCGCCAATGGCGCACGGTTGAGCTTCATGGTTTGTCTCCGGGGATGGTTGTCGGTCAGTTCTTCGCTTGCAGCCCGATCACGCGGCTGGCCAGCTTCGTGAGTTCGGCCACCACCTCGTCGGGCGAGAGGCGCCCGTTCGGGCGGTACCAGCTGTAGAGAAAGCCCGGCAGGCTGCATGCCGCGAGCGCGGTGAGCTTGGTCTCGGCGAAGTCGAGATCACCGTCGCGCCGCGCTTCTTCGAGCAACGGGCACAGCAGGTCGTAGAAGTGGTGGGCGAGCTTCTTTTGCGCCGCGATGTATTCGGGCCGGTACACCTGCGGCTCGCGGTAGGGAAAGAAGGCGACGGGGTGGTGCGTGATGGTTGCGCGAATCAGCCGCTCGATGCCGTCGATCACCTTCTCGCTGGCGCGGCGCGGGTCGGTGGCCGCGAAGTCGAGCGCGGTGAAGCAATCGACAGCCGGGCGCCAGGATAGCGTCTCGAAAATCTCCTGCTTGTCGCGGAAGTAGTAGTACACGAAGGGCTTGGTCACGCCCAGCGCGCGCACGATCTGAGCCATCGTGGTGTTGGCATAGCCCTGCGCCGCGAAGAGCTGCGCGGCCGCCTGCAGGATGCGCTCGCGCTGCAGATCGGTGCCCTGCGTGGCCGCGCGCTGGCGGCCCGTGCCTTGCGGCAGGTGCGGCTGTGCAGTCGTGTCGCTCTGGCTTCCAGAGGGTTTGTGCCGTGTCGCGGAAGTTATACCCATGGGTAGGATTGTTCGTGCACCATGCACCATTGGCAAGCGCCAGCCCGGTGCGTGCGGCTATCGATAACCCTGAGGAAGTGACGCCATGGAGACATTGCCCGACCGCCCGCAGCAGCCCCTGCACGAGTACCTGCGCACCCACGCACGCGAACGCGGCGGCAGCACCGCCTGCCTCTGGTACGGCCATGCAATGAGCTGGTCCGAGCTCGATCGCGCGAGCGACGCCTTCGCCGCGCGTCTGCAGGCGCTCGGCGTGAAGAAGGGAGAGCCCGTGGTGCTCTTCCTCAACAACTGCCCGCAGTATCTGGTCGCGCACTTCGGCATCCAGAAGATCGGTGCCATCGTCTGCCCGAGCGGGCCGCTCAACAAGGAGCACGAGCTGGCCTACCAGGTCGACGACCTGAAGGCGCGCGTGATCGTCGCGGCCGCGCCGCTGTTGCCGGTGGTGCGCAAGGTGCAGCCGCAGAGCGCGCTCGAACATGTGTTCGTGGTGCACTACGCCGATCTGCTGCCCGCCGATCCCGCGCTTGACCTTCCGCTCGAACTCGCCGCGGAGCGCAAGTCCGAACGCACCGTGCCCGAAGGCTGCGAAGACTTCCTCGCCGTGATGAAGGCCGGCGCGAAGCCGCAGGCCGTCGCCATCGGCATGGACGACGTTGCGCTCATGACCTACACCTCGGGCACTACCGGCCTGCCGAAGGGCGCGATGCTGAGCTATGGCAACGCGCTCTTCAAGACGCGCGCCGCGGCCGACTGCAATGGCGTGGGGCCCGATGACGTGCTGCTGTCCATCGCGCCGCTGTATCACATCGCGGGCATGCTGATGGGCGTCAACGTGCCGGTGCTCAGCGGCGCAACCTCGGTGCTGATGCACCGCTTCGATCCACGCGCCGCGCTGCAGGCCATTGCCGCGTACAAGGTGAGCTGGTGGTACAGCATCGCGCCGATGAACGTGGCCTGCATGCAGGTGCCCGACATCGCGAGCTTCGACCTGGGCAGCCTGAAGATGAACCCGGTGACGAGCTTCGGCATCACCTTCACCGAACCGCTGGCGCGGCAGTGGCGCTCGCACGCACCCAACTGCACCTCGTTCGAGGCGGCCTACGGCCTGAGCGAAACGCACACCTGCGACACCTACACGCCGCACCATGCGCCGCGCTGGGGCACGCAGGGCATCGCGGTGCCGGGCGTGACGATCCGCATCGTCAATCCCGACAAGGATGGTGACACGCAGGCCGACATGCCCACGGGCGAGGTCGGCGAGATCGTGCTGACCAGCCCCGGCGTCTTCAAGGGCTATTGGAACAAGCCCGAGGCCACCGCCGCCACGCTGCGCAACGGCTGGGTGCACACGGGCGACATGGGCAAGCTCGACGCCGATGGCTACCTCACCTTCATCGGCCGCTTCAAGGAAATGATCAAGGTCTCGGGCTACAGCGTGTTCCCCGAGGAGGTCGAGACCATCCTCATCAAGCACCCGGCGGTCGCGCAGGCGGCCGTCATCGCGCAGCCCGATGCCGAGAAGGGCGAGGTCGTGAAGGCCTTCATCGTGCGCAAGCCTGGCGCCGCGCTCGAGGCCGATGCGCTGATTGCCTGGGCGCGAGACAACATGGCGAGCTACAAGGCGCCGCGCGCCGTGAGCTTCATCGATGCATTGCCGACCACCGGCGCGGGCAAGGTGCTGCGCCGCCTGCTCAAAGACCAAAGCTGAGAGGTTCCGTTTGTTCTCCCAAGTCCTGATTGCCAACCGCGGCGAGATCGCCGTGCGGCTGGTGCGCGCCCTGCGCGACCTGGGCATCGCCAGCGTGGCGGTGCATGCGCGCGACGACGCCTCGGCGCTGCACGTGCAGCTGGCCGACACGGCCGTCGCACTCGATGCGACCGGGCCTTCCGCGTACCTCGACGTGGCTGCGCTGATTGCCGTTGCAAAGGCGCAAGGATGCGATGCGGTGCATCCCGGCTACGGCTTTCTCAGCGAGCGAGCCGATTTCGCGCAGGCCTGTGCCGAGGCAGGCCTCGTCTTCATCGGCCCGACGCCCGAGCAGCTGGGCCTGTTCGGCGACAAGGCACGCGCACGCGCTCTGGCCACGCAATGCGACGTGCCGGTGATGCCCGGCAGCGCCGGTGCGGTGACGCTCGCGCAGGCGCAGGCCTTCTTCGCCGAGCAGCATGCGCAGGGCGCGGGCGTGATGGTCAAGGCCATCGGCGGCGGCGGCGGGCGCGGCATGCGCGCGGTGCTGAATGCGGACGAACTGCCCGAGGCGCATGCGCGCTGCATGTCCGAAGCCAGGGCGGCCTTCGGCATCGAAGGCGTGTACGTCGAACGGCTGATGCGCAATGCGCGGCACATCGAGGTGCAGGTGCTGGGCGACGGGCAGTCCGTGGCCAGCCTCGGCGAGCGCGAATGCACGCTGCAGCGGCGCTTCCAGAAGCTGGTGGAAATTGCGCCGAGCCCCTCGCTGCCCGATGCCCTGCGCTCGCAGGTCACGCAGGCTGCCCTGCGCATGGCGAAGGCGGTGGGTTATCGCGGGCTGGGCACGTTCGAATTTTTGGTCGATGCCGGATCGACGACGCTGCCCTTCGTCTTCATCGAGGCGAACCCACGGCTGCAGGTCGAGCACACGGTGACGGAAGCGGTGACGGGTCTCGATCTGGTGCAACTGCAGATCGCTGTCGCAGCGGGCCAGCCCCTGGATGAACTGGGCGTGGACGCCGATCGCACCGCGCCGCAGCGCGGCTTCGCGGTGCAGTGGCGCATCAACGCCGAGACGCTCGATGCGCAAGGCAACGCGCGGCCCTCGGGCGGCACGCTCGCGCGCTTCGACCTGCCGGCCGGGCCGGGCGTGCGCGTCGACACGCACGGCTATGCGGGCCTTGCGCCTTCGCCGCACTACGACACGCTGCTCGCCAAGCTCATCGTGCATTCGCCGTCGCCGCGTTTCGCAGATGCATTGCGTCGTTCGCTGCGGGCGCTGGACGAATGCCACATCGACGGCATCGCCACGAACCTGTCGCTGCTGCGTGCCATCGCAGCGCGGCCCGAGTTCGAGACGCAGGCGGTGCACACGCGCTTCGTGGAGGCGCATCTAGGCGATCTGCTGGCCGCCGCGGCTTCGTTTGAAAAGCATGCGAAGAAGACGACGGCCGCGCCGGCTGCGCAACCCGTCGTCGAGGACGACGGCTCGGACGAACTGACCGTCAAGGCGCCGATGCCGGCCCGCCTCTTGCAGTTCGAAGTGGACATCGGCGACGTGCTGCCCGCCGGCGCGCAACTCGGCGTGCTCGAGGCCATGAAGATGGAGCACCTGCTGCACGCGCCCGTGGCCGGCCGCGTGGTCGCGCTGCTGGCCGCGCCCGGCGACTACCTCGTCGAAGGCCAGTCGCTGGTGCAGCTCGAAGCCGTCGATGCGCAAGCCGTCGAGGCCGAGGCGCGCGCCGAGTACGACCTCGACGCGATCCGCCCCGACCTGCGCAAGGTCATCGACCGCCACGCGCCCACACTCGACATCAACCGCAAGGCCGCCGTCGACAAGCGCCACGCGCAGGGTGGCCGCACCGCGCGCGAGAACATCGCCGACCTGTGCGACACCGCTGCCGACCCCGGCAACTTCATCGAGTACGGCGCACTCGCCATCGCCGCGCAGACGCGCCGCCGCACGCTCGAGGACCTTGTCGCCAACACGCCCGCCGACGGCATGGTCACGGGCCTGGGCAGCATCAACGCGAAGCAGTTCGGCCCCGAGGCGTCGCGCTGCGCCGTGCTGGCCTACGACTACACGGTGCTGGCCGGAACGCAGGGCATGCGCAACCACCACAAGACCGACCGGCTGCTGGCGGTCGCGCATCAGCTGAAGCTGCCGGTGGTGCTGTTCGCCGAGGGCGGCGGCGGTCGTCCCGGCGATACGGACATGCCGATCGTCGCGGGGCTCAACAACCACACCTTCAGCCAGTTCGCGGCGTTGTCGGGCAAGGTGCCGGTGGTCGGCATCGTGCATGGCCGCTGCTTCGCAGGCAATGCGGCGCTGCTGGGCTGTGCCGACGTGATCATCGCGACCAGGAGCAGCAACATCGGCATGAGCGGCCCCGCGATGATCGAAGGCGGCGGCCTCGGGACCTTCGCGCCCGAGCAGATCGGCCCGAGCAGCGTGCAGTCGCGCAATGGCGTGATCGACATCCTCGTGGAAGACGAAGCCGCCGCAGTGGCCGCGGCGAAGCAGTACCTGTCGTACTTCCAGGGCGCGACCACCGGTTGGCAATGCGCCGACCCGCGCATGCTGCGCCATGTGGTGCCCGAGAACCGGCTGCGCGTGTACGACGTGCGCGCGGCGATGCGCGGCGTGGCCGACACCGGCTCGCTGCTCGAACTGCGCGCGGGTTTTGGTGCGGGCATCGTCACGGCGCTCGCGCGCATCGAGGGCAGGCCGGTGGGCCTGATGGCCAACAACCCGCACCACCTCGGCGGCGCGATCGACGTGGAGGCGGCCGACAAGTCCGCGCGTTTCATGCAGCTGTGCAATGCGCACGGCCTTCCAATTGTTTCGTTGTGCGACACGCCCGGCTTCATGGTCGGGCCCGAAATCGAGGCGCAGGCGCAGGTGCGCCACGTGTGCCGCATGTTCATGGTGGCCTCGCACCTGCGCGTGCCTTTCTTCGCCGTGGTGCTGCGCAAGGGCTATGGCTTGGGCGCGCAGGCGATGACGGCGGGCGGTTTCGACGCACCCGTATTCACCGTGGCCTGGCCTACTGGCGAGTTCGGTGCGATGGGGCTCGAAGGTGCTGTGCGCCTGGGCTTTCGCAAGGAACTGGCGGCCGTCCCCGAGGGCGCCGAGCGCGATGCGCTGTTCAGGAAGCTCGTGGCGCAGCAGTACGCGAACGGCGAGGCGATCCATATGGCGCAGACGCTGGAGATCGATGCAGTGATCGATCCGGCCGAAACGCGCACCTGGCTGGTGCGTGGGCTGTCCTCCGCGACGAAGGCGCCTAGCGCGGCCGCTGCCTATGTAGACACTTGGTAACCGGTCTTTAGACCTCGTCACGCGCGGGAGATCATGGCTTCGTAAACTGCGTCGCTTTGCGCGAATGAAACTGGTTTCTCGTTGGGCAGCCCACCTCCGCGACGTGGCCACGGCGCACTGGGTGGCAGCCCTCTGCCTCGCAGTGCTGGCCGTGGGCGTGCAGGCCGTCACTCCCGGCAACCATCCCCGCCAGCCCGCCGAGGCGCACTGGGTGGCGAGCTGGGCCGTTGCGCCGGTCGAGTTCGGCGAGCTGGCCGCAAGCCCCGGCGGCGCGGGCTATTCATCCCCCGCGGGCAATGACCTGCGCGGGCAGACGCTGCGCCAGCAGGTCGAACTGTCGCTGGACGGCCAGCGCATCCGCATCCGCTTCTCGAATCGCTTCGGCAAGACGCCGCTGCGCATTGCCGCCGCGAGTGCGGCACGCGGCACCGGCGCCGACGCGTTCTCGCCGGCCACGCTGCGCGTGCTGCGGTTCGGCGGGCGCACCAGCCTCACGATCGCCCCCGGCGCGGACGCCTGGAGCGATGGCGTCGACCTGCCGGTGCAGGCGGGGCAGACCGTGGTCGTGAGTGCCTTCTTCGATCGCGCAGCGCCGTTCTCCACGGTCTCCATGCTCGAGCCGGGAACGACGTGGGTGACTGCCGGCAATGCCGTGATGGCGCCGAAGCTGAAGAGCCCCACGCCGCTGGTGCTGAACCAGATCGTGACCGGGCTCGACGTGCTCACCACGAAGTCCGTGCGCACCGTCGTGGCTTTCGGCGACTCCATCACGTCGGGCACCGCGGAGGCCAAGTTCGGGGCCTATCCCGACATGCTGGCCACGCGCCTGCGCGATACGCAGGGCGCCGGAAACGACATAGCGGTGCTCAATGCCGGCATCGGCGGCAACCGCCTGCTGGCCGACGGCATGGGGCCCAGCGGCCTCTCGCGTTTCGAGCGCGACGCCTTGCGGCAGAGCAGCGTGACGCACGCGATCGTCCTGCTCGGCACCAACGACATCGGCCGCACCCTGTTCGCCAACGTGCCCGGCGCCGAGATCAAGCCCCGCGACATGCCGACCGCCGAGCGCATCACCGATGGGCTGGAGCAGCTGGTCAAGCAGGCTCGCGCCAAGGGCGTGAAGGTGCTGCTCGGCACGGTGCCGCCATTCAGGAACACGCCTTACTGGAACGAGGCCAACGATGCCATGCGCGAAGCCGTCAACCGCTGGATTCGCGGCCGGCAGGACATCGACGGCGTGGTCGATTTCGATGCGGCGCTGCGCGACCCCGCGGACCCGAAGGCATTGAACCCGCTGTTCGATTCGGGCGACCACCTGCACCCCAACAAGGCCGGCCATGCCGCGATGGCCGCGGCCATCGACCTGCACGAATTGCAGGAGTGAGTGCTCGCAAGGGCTGTGGGAGCAGCGAAAGGCGGGTCACAGCTCTACACAAGATTTCGTGCAGCGCTTACAGGCGCTTCACATGGGCTGGGCAGCATGAAGGCTCCTGTAACTCATGAGGGGTACTTCATGAAAAAGATCGCATTGGCTCTTTCCATCGGCGCTGCTTCGCTTCTGTCGGTGGGCACGTTGGCTGTTCCCACGGCCGCGCAGGCGCAGCCCGTCACCATCCAGGTGGCGCCGCCCCCGCCGCGCTTCGAACAAATGCCGCCGCCGCGCCGCGGCTATGTGTGGGCGCCGGGACACTATGAATGGCGCGGTGGCCGCCACGTGTGGGTCCGCGGCTACTGGGTGCGCGCGCGTCCGGGCTATGCCTACCGTCCGCCGGAATGGCGCCAGGACGGCGACCGCTGGCAATACAACAGGGGTGGTTGGGACCGCGATGGCGACGGGGTGCCGAACCGCTACGACCGTCGGCCGGACAATCCGAACCGAAACTGACGGGTTTCGGGGGCTGCCCCCGTGCGGCAGCCCCTGCTCGGCAGTCCGCTTCTGCTAGCGGATGCTGACCAGTTCGAGGGCTTCGCGGACTTGGAACGCCCCGCCGCTCTGGCCTCCGCGCGTCTGCACCTCGAAGCGGACCACGCGGCCCAGTTCCTGCGAGAACCACACGTCCGCACGGTAGCGGCCATACTGGTTCCCGCCCACGGCACCCGCATTCGCGAACCGTTCCGTGTATCCCCTGTATTCGATGTGCACGACCTTGAGTTCCTTGCCGGCGACGGTCAGCGTGGTGTCTTCCATCACTGACGCGCTCAGGTCCATGTTGATGCGCGTGCCACCGGGTGCGGAGCTGTAGCGCGCCCGCCATGCCCCCTGCTCCTTGAGGTTTTCCTTGACCCAGCCCCCCGGCGGCATGACCGAATCGAACTCGCCCGCGATGGCAGAAGTGACGCTGACAACTTCGCCGTTCGGCTTTTCGATCCAACCGCCGTTGTTGAAGCTGATCTGCTCGTCCGTCGGCGGGTCGATCCTGTAGAGCACCTTGCGGTAGATGTTGGTGAGGCGGTCGTGCAGCTGGTATTCGATGACGCTCGGCCGGCCCGTCGCAAAGCTCGCCTGGCTGGCAGTGCCAGCCGTACCGCCTTTGCCCGAAGCCGTGGCAGGCAGCGAGGCCAGCCGCTCGACTGCCTGCCTGCCGCGCTCGGGCAGTTGCGCGATCCAGGATGCCGGCATGGCCAGGTTTGTCGTTGCTGCGCCGGCGGTCGATGGCGGCATCAGGCCCACGAGACGGCCTTGCGCATCGAACACGCCAGAGCCGCCGAGCCCCGCCTCGGGCACGGCAGTCAATTGCAGGGCTTCGAGTTCGCCCGAGCTGCCGCGGCGGATGCCGCCCAGCATGCCGGTGCCGAGCGTGAGCTCCCTGCCGCGCGGCGCGCCGATCACGTAGAGCGGCATGCCGACCTGGAGCGCATTCGCCGAAGCCACCTCGGCGATGGGCGAAGGCAGATTCGGGATGCGCAGCTGGCACAGATCGCGCTCCACGTCCGGCAGCGCTAGCGTAGCGCCGTAGCTCACGTTGTCGCGCTTCAGTGTCACCGCGCTGGCCTTCGCGAGCAGCTGGCAGCTGGTGACGGCGGTGCCCGCGCCGGTGGCGACCGCGCTGCCGGTAGCGAGCACCTTGCCTTGGGCGTCGCTGGCCTGCACGACCCAGACGCTGGGCGAGACGCGGGCAAAGAGCGCGTCGGGGGCGAGCGCGGTGGTGTTGCGCGAATCCTGCGCGGATGCCGTCAGGACGGGCAGAGCGATGGCGAGCGTTGCAAGCACCGGGGAAGACAGGTATTTCATCGCGCGCGTCTCAACGGTTGGCCTGCAGGAGCAAGCGCAGATCGTTCAGGGAAGTCTTGGCAAAAGGAGTGGCTTCGGGCGCTGCCGATGCCGTGGCACGGGCGGAAGGCGTTGGTGCCACTGCTGCTGTCGCCGTTGGAGGCTGGGCGGGCACGAGAGGCGTGGTGGCCACCGCCGCTGCGGGGGCTACGGGTTTACTCACCACCGCAGGGGCTGTGGAGACTGCTGCTCCGCCTGCGGGTTGCGCAGCAGCGGAAGCCTTGACTATCCGGGCCGAGGCAAAGGCATCGTCAAAGGCTAGCGACTGCAGTTCCTTCCGGCCCTCGGCCTCGGAAACGCGTTCGAAATTCGGATGCCCGACGAGAAGGCCCATGCTGATGCTCATCGAGACATAGGCGGTCTGCTTCGGTCGCAGCACGACGTCGATCGTGCCTTCGGCCTCGGTCCTGGCACTGGCCCGATAGGTGCCGGCCGGGCGGTCGATGTAGAAGAAGCTGCTGGGCCGGGACGTGCCCACCACCTGGCCGTTGACCGAGACATCGGGCTGGACCGCCATGCCAACGATGGAATTTCGATAGAAGTAGATCCGCCCCTCGTTCTCACCCAGCGACGGCATGCTGCCCGCCATCTCCGAGAACCGGGGCCCGCTGGCCGAACACCCGAACAGGCCGGCGGCAAGCACGGCCAGCAACACCCCACCGATCCAACGTCGCATCGCACCTTCTCCTCTTTCTTGTGGCGCGAGATGCTACACCCGCCTCCCGGCGGGCTTCCTTCAGCGGAAGACCACGGTGCGGTGGCCGTTCAGCAGCACGCGGTGCTCGCTGTGCCACTTCACCGCCCGCGCCAGCACCTGGCTCTCCGTGTCTCGGCCGCGGGCCGTGAGGTCTTCGACCGTGTCGGTGTGGTCGGCGCGTTCCACGTCCTGCTCGATGATCGGGCCTTCGTCGAGGTCGGCCGTCACGTAGTGGGCGGTGGCGCCGATCAGCTTCACGCCGCGGTCGTGGGCCTGGTAATAGGGCTTGGCGCCCTTGAAGCTGGGCAGGAACGAGTGGTGGATGTTGATCGCGCGGCCAGCCAGGCTGCGACACAGGTCGTTGCTCAGGATCTGCATGTAGCGCGCGAGCACCACGAGCTCGGCGCCCTCGGCCTCGATGATTTCCAGTTGCTTCGCCTCGGCCTGCGCCTTGGTCGCGCCCGTCACCGGGATATGGTGGAACGGCACGTTGTAGCTCGCGGCCAGCTGGTAGAAGTCGCGGTGGTTCGAGATGATGGCGCGCACGTCGATGGCCAGCAGGCCGCTTTTCCAGCGGAACAGCAGGTCGTTGAGGCAGTGGCCTTCCTTGCTGACCAGGATCACGGTCTTCATGGGCTCGGCGGCGGCATGCAGCTGCAGTTTCATGCCGAAGCCGGCGGCGAAGGTCTTCAGTTCCTCGCGCAGCGTGGCTTCGCTGTGCTCGCCGCAAGCGAAGCGCACCCGCATGAAGAACAGGCCCGTGTCGTGGTCGTTGTACTGGGCGGCCTCTTCGATGTTGGCGCCCCGGTCGAGCAGGAAGCCCGACACGGCGTGCACGATGCCCGTACGGTCGGGGCAGGAGAGGTTCAGGATGTAGGCGGGCGAGGTGGGCGTAGTGGTCGTCATCAGGGGCGTGATTGTCGCAGGGGTGCCAGAATCGCGATTTTCCTCGACCACATAACCGCAGGAGCGAGACATGGCCCAGCAGGACTTCAACATGGACAACCAGTGGTTGCCCTTCACTCCCAACCGCCATTTCAGGAAAGACCCGCGCGTCTTCGTGGCGGCCGACGGCATGGAGTTCACCACGCACGACGGCAAGAAGGTGATCGACGGCATCTCCTCGCTGTGGTGCGTGGGCGCGGGCCACAACCGCAAGCCCATCAACGAGGCGATCAAGAAGCAGCTCGACACGCTCGACTACGCCACCGCCTTCCAGGTGAGCAACGACAAGGCGTTCAAGGCGGCCGAGATGATCGCTTCGCTCGCCCCCGGCGACCTCAACAAGGTGCTGTTCTGCAACTCCGGCTCCGAGGCTGCCGACACCTCGATGAAGGTCGCGCTTGCCTATCACCGCGCGCGCGGCGAAGGCCACCGCAACGTGTTCATCGGCCGCGAGAAGGGCTACCACGGCGTGGGCTTCGGTGGCATGTCCGTGGGCGGCATTCCCGGTAATCGCAAGGTGTTCGGCTCGGCCTTCCTGCCGCGCGTGGACCACATGCGCTTCATCCACGATCCGGTGAACCATGCCTACATCCGCAACGAGGAGCCGGTGTGGGCCGAAGACCCGCTGGTCGAGCTCGAAACGCGCATCCTGCCGCTGCACGACCCGAGCAACATCGCCGCGATCATCGTCGAGCCGGTGGCCGGGTCGGCCGGCTGGTACCTGCCGCCCAAGGGCTACCTGAAGCGCCTGCGCGAGATCTGCGACAAGCACGGCATCCTGCTGATCTTCGACGAGGTCATCACCGGCTTCGGCCGCATGGGCACCAACTTCGCGTCCGACTATTACGGCGTGGTGCCCGACATGCTGAACTTCGCCAAGTGCGTGACCAACGGCGTCATTCCGCTCGGCGGCGTGATCTGCCGCGACAAGCTCTACGACGCGATGATGAAGGCCGACGCGCCCGAGCATGTGGTCGAGTTCTTCCACGGCTACACCTACTCGGGCCACCCGGTGGCCTGCGCCGCGGCCATCGCCACGCTCGATCTCTTCAAGCAGGAGAACCTGTTCGCGCGTGCCGGCGAAATGGGCAAGGTGCTGGGCGATGCCTTCCACAGTGCCTTCAAGGGCCTGCCGAACGTGGTCGGCATCCGCAGCCTGGGCCTCGCCGCCGCGGTGGAGCTCGCGCCCATCGCGGGCACGCCGGGCAAGCGCGCCTACGACATCTTCCTGGACTGCTTCCACAAGGGCGCACTGGTGCGGCCCGCGGGCGACGTGCTGGTGATCGCGCCGCCGTACATCGTGGAAAAGTCGCACATCGACACGCTGGTGAACACGTTGGCGGATTCGATCAGAAAGCACGCCTGAGCGGGATGGCGGCCCCTTGGCAAGCCGGCGACGCGAAGTCCATTTGGAGGATCGCGGAGCTGGAAACCCTGCGACTTTCGTTTTGAACTGACGGTCGACGAAGCATTTTTACCGCTTTGACAGAAGCCAGCGGGAGCTTCATTCTTCAGCCCTCACCACGGGGCTGGAGATGAGGATGTCGGAAAAAATCGAACGCTGGATGAATCAGCCGCTTTTCGTGGGTCGTCAGGCTCTTCTGGTCACCATGACGCTCGGCTCTGTCAGCGCCTGGTTGTTGTTCTGGTTCGGTGACTAGGTGCGACGCGCTCAAGCCTTCGGTTGCGGCCTGGCCAGCCGCTTGAACTCGGCGCAATAGTCTTTCTCGGGCAATGGCGGCGTCTGCCATGTGCTGTCGTAGTCGCCCGCCGCCACGTCCGCCGAAGCGGCAGCGGCGCGCATTTGCACCGTGGCAACCTTGACGTCGTCGGGCAGATGCTGCGGCACGCCGAGCGTGCGCACGACGTGGCCCGCGCCGGCGATCAGCAGCACCGTCTGGCCCGGCCGCCTCGCCTTGACGATGGCCTGCGCCATTGCACGGTCGCGGCCCACCTGGATGCGCGTCATCGGGACGATCTGGGACTCGGGCAGCATCTGGCAATGGCCCTCCCGCACGGCGTCCTGCTGCACGGCATAGGCCTCGCCGTTGAGCTGCACATCGAGCGAGACGTCGGCCATGGCGTCCCTCATGCGCGTGCGCGGCAGGTTGGCGCCGACCACGGGCACGCCCGCGCGCACGGCCACCATCACGGTGGGGCCGTAGTTGGCCCACGGCCAGGCCTTGTCGCTCCAGTCGAGGGCCGCCTGCACCTGCGCTTCGGTGGCGGTGGGGGCGATGCGCGCGGTGCTGCGGCCTTCCTCGGCCATTTCGAGCGCAAGCGCGGCGAGATGGCCGCGCGCGACCAGCGCCTCGACGGCTTCGCGCTCGATGGCGTGGTGCTCGGGGGCGTCGTGCTGCTCGCCGAGCAGGAGGGCGTCGACCGGCTGGAGTGCTGCGATGCGGCGCGCGATGGGCGCATCGGCGCCGGGAGGCAGCGCCGAGCAGCCCCCGAATGCGGTGGTGGCGAGCAGTGGAAGAAGCAGGCGCCAGGGAGTCCGCAGGGGCCGGTTTGGAGGGGGCATCCCGCCATACTATGCCCCGGCACGCGCCCGCCGTGCCGTCCATTTCCGCTTTTCCTTGTCGTCTCTTTCGGTCTCTTCGCTGACCCGAGATTCAGGGGATCCGTTGCCCGGTGCTTCATGAAAAAAGCGCCCGGGCAGGGCGCTTTGTCATTGGAGGCCGAATTTGTGTCAGTGCACCAGCACCGGCGTGTGGGCCAGCTCGGCGTAGCCTTCGAGCGTGTCCTCGACTTCTTCCTGGGTGGGGGTGTTGAGCTGCCATGCGGCGATCTGCTGCTGGAACAGCTCGGCCCAGGAGCCGTCGAGGTAGACCTCCTTGCCCGAACGCTTGTCCACGATCTCGAAGCCGTGACGCTCCAGAACCGGCACGTTGGGTTGCGCGGGTTCGTCGCCTTCATTGGGCTGCACGTGGACGACGACGAAAGACTCCGAGTCATAAAGCATGTTCATGGCGGGCCCTGTGAGGATGTCGATGGCGTTCATGGAGGTTACATAGCAATCAACGCGCCAGTTTCAAGACAGGTTGTCATTCTTGTAAAACCAACGGGCTAATTTCTTGGCTTTTGCTCCGATGGAATGACTCTCCTCAGTTCGGGGCGGCCGCGGGTAGGGGTTTGCGCAATTGGGCGTCAGCGAAGTCCCCGTTGGGTTCCGTCTGCCGGATGCGCACGGGCAGGTAGCCGTACGCTGGCGCAAGCCAGAGCTCGAGTTTTCGGTCGAACTCCCGCCGAGGGGTGCGGGTGAGCTTGCGCGTGACGTATTCGCCGGCCGGAAGGCTCACGTTTTCTTCGTCACCGACCACGAAGACCCAGACGTCGGCATCGCGCGGCCCCACGGTCTGGACCGAAATCCGGGTACCTGCCGGATAGCGACCGGGGCTGGCCGCCAGCAGGCCGCCGAGCTGCATCATCACGCTCATGCGGTCCTGCGCGCCGGCCAGCAGGGGCACGGGTGGCGCGTTGTTGCTGAACACGATCTGCCCCTGGTCGCGCACGAAATGAGAAGCCACCTCGGACTTGCGGCTTTCGGAGTACCGCTCGGGCTCCAGCCCCGAGGGGCCGATGCGGCCGGTGCTGTGCCAGTTGAGCAAGGTGAAGAACACCGCCTTGAGCGTCAGTCGCCCGTCGTAGCGGCTGCCGTCCTGCAGCCAGACCAGTTCGCCGAACACGCCCCGCTGCGGCGAGGCGCCGGACTGGCCGGTGGCCTCGAAGTCCAGCGTGACCGAGCCGGGGATCTTCATCGCCTGGGTGCCGGCGATGGTGCCCGAGGCCTCGCCGCCGGCCGCCGCAGCTGTACCGGTTCCGGTGCCACCGGAGGGCGATGTCGCGCCGGCCGGGGCACTGGCCGCTGCTTCGGGCGGTGTTGCTCGTGAATTGGTAGCGGCCTGGGCTGTCGGGTCGGGCGTTTCGGGGGGCGGCAGCGTGGTGGCGTCCGGCTCCCGCGAAGACGCCGGCTCGACCGGGGCCGGCTTCGGTTTCGGCTTGGGCACCGACGCCTCGCGCGGGCGCTTCGGCTTGGGCGGAGGCGGCGGCCTGGCCTCGGCGGGCGCGGCCGCCGGAGCGGGCGCCTCGGACGCCGGTGGTGCGATCACGATGGTGCGCGTGCTGAACTTGCTTGCCAGCGGCGAAGGCTCCGGCCCGACCGCCACCGGCGCCAGCCCGAGCAGCAACAGATGGACCAGCCCCACCAGCAGCGTCAGCCCGATCAGAACCCGCCACGACGGACGCCCCGGCAGCCCGGGAGGCAGCGATGGCGAGGAAGAGGGGGCAACGAGCGTCGGCATCGGTATGTGGAGTGAGGCGCCGGCCCGGAGGTTCACGAAAGACCACCTCGGTAAACTGCCGCCCGTTCAACCAGTTTAAGTGGGAGCGGCGACCGGCCCGTGCCGGCGCCCCGTCCCTGTTCTCACGCACGCACCGCATCATGAAACTCGCCACCCTGAAGGACGGCTCGCGCGACGGTCAGCTCGTCGTTGTCTCGCGCGACCTCACGCTCGCCCACTACGCCACCGGCATCGCGAGCCGGCTGCAGCAGGTGCTGGACGACTGGGGCTTCATGAGCCCGCAGCTGCAGGACCTGTACGACGCCGTCAATACCGGCCGTGCGCGCCATTCCTTTCCCTTCGATCCGGCCATGTGCATGGCCCCGCTGCCGCGCGCCTACCAGTGGGCCGATGGCTCGGCCTACCTGAACCACGTCGAGCTGGTTCGCAAGGCGCGCAACGCCGAGGTGCCCGAGAGCTTCTATACCGACCCGCTGATGTACCAGGGCGGCAGCGACGACTTTCTCGGCCCGACCGACGACGTGGTCGTGCCCAGCGAAGCCATGGGCATCGACTTCGAGGCCGAGATCGCGGTGATCACCGGCGACGTGCGCATGGGTGCCACGCCCGACCAGGCGCTCGACGGCATCCGCCTCGTGATGCTGGCCAACGACGTGAGCCTGCGCAACCTCATTCCGGCCGAACTGGCCAAGGGCTTCGGCTTCTTCCAGAGCAAGCCCGCCACCGCCTTCAGCCCCGTAGCTGTGACGCTCGACGAGATCGGCGAGGCGTGGCAGGACGGCCGCGTGCACCTGGCGCTGCAAAGCAGCTGGAACGGCCGCAAGGTCGGCCTGTGCGATGCGGGCCCGGAGATGACTTTCCACTTCGGTCAGCTCATCGCCCACATCGCCAAGACCCGCAACGTGCGCGCCGGCAGCATCGTCGGCAGCGGCACCGTGAGCAACAAGGGCGTCGAGAAGAAGGACGGCCAGATGGACTGGCCCAAGGGCTATTCGTGCATCGCCGAGAAGCGCTGCATCGAGACCATCCAGGTCGGCCAGCCCTACACCGAGTTCATGAAGTTCGGCGACACCATCCGCATCGAGATGAAGGGGCTGGACGGGCGCTCGCTGTTCGGCGCCATCGACCAGGAGATCGTGTCCACGGCGGGGCGGCCGAAGGAGGCGCCGGTGTCGCTGGTGAAGCCGCAGCAGGGCGATGCGCCGGACGGGGCGCAGCCGGAGCAAGAAGCTTCCGAAGACTGAGGGGCTGGCTCAGTGCGGCCCCGCGCCGCGCAGCAACTCCTTCTGCGACCGTATCCCCAGCCGCCGGAACGCCCGGTACTGGTGGGTGCGCACCGTCGTCAGCTCCACGCCGATCTGGCGCGCGGCTTCCTTGGCCGTCCGGCCCGCCATCAGGTGGCCGATAACCTCGCGCTCGCGCAGGCTCAGCTTCAGCAGCCGCGAGGCGAGGACGGGCTCCACCGGCTCCCGCGCGGCCACTGCGCTGCGGCCGTGCGCGGCGGTGGCATCGGCCAGGAGCGTGGCGTGCGCCTCGATGCGCTCGAAGTCGGCCGCGCCGAATTCCGGCTGCGCGAGGCTGCGGTAGAAGCTCACGGCCACGCGCTGGCCCGTGGGCTGCAGCAACAGCACCGAGGCGCGCTCGCGAATGCCCACGTCGCCATAGCAGGCGGCGCGATACACCGGGTCGGCCACCTCGTCGGCGCGCTGGTGGCCCATCCAGAGTTGCGCGCGCTTGGGCAGCTTGCGCGCCGCCAGCCAGGCCATGTTCGGGTCGAGCAAATCGAAGCGCTGCGCCACGTAGCGTTCGGACGTGCGCTCCGCCGTGCTGCCATAGCTGCTGGCGGCGGACACGAGCTCGATGCGCCCGGCGGCATCGACCACGAACACCGTGCAGAAGGTCACCGGCATCACGCGCTGCATGGCCTTGAGATAGCTGGTCGCCAGCAGCGGCGTGCCCACGCCGGAGAGCACGTCGCCGACCACGGCGGCGGCCAGCGTGGTGTCTTCGGCGGGGTGGATGCGCCAGCGTCTCATGCGTGGGGAAAGAAGAAGGAAAGGGCGCGCATACGGGTAACTACCTCGTACGAAGTTATGACATTGCCGCTCCTCGCGCATCGGGACAATCCCGCCGGATGACGAACTCCCCCGCTGCCACCCTCGGCGATGCCGCGAGCGGCCCCGTGCCGCCGAAGTCCGGCGCCGACGCCGGACTGCCGCCCTCGGTCGGCGCCTTCCACTACACGCGCTACGAATCCCGAACGCCCGCGCTCGGCCCCGGCGGCGCCGAACCCGGCCGCCACCCCGTGGTGATTGTCGGCGGCGGCCCGGTCGGCATGGCGCTCGCGCTGGGGCTCGCGAACCACGGTGTGCGCTGCGTGATCCTCGAGGCCGACGACACCGTGTGCGTGGGCAGCCGCGCGGCCTGCATCTCGCGCCGCAGTCTCGAGATCATGGAGCGCCTGGGCGTGCTGCCCGGCTTCATGGGCAAGGGCCTGCCCTGGACCGGCGGCCGCAGCTTCTACAAGACGGCCGAGGTGTTCTGCTTCGAGATGCCGCACGACGCGCAGCAGAAGCTGCCGCCGATGATCAACCTCGAGCAGTACTACGCCGAGCACTACCTGCTCGAAGAGATCTTCCGCCGCAACGAGGCGACGCCGGGGCTCATCGACATCCGCTGGGGCACCGAGCTCACCGGCCTCGCGCAGGACGACGACGGCGTGACGCTCGACGTTCGCAATGCCGAAGGCGCATACCGGCTGCACGGCCAGTGGCTCGCAGCCTGCGATGGCGGCCAGAGCTTCGTGCGCAAAACGATGGGGCTCGCGCTCGAAGGCACGGGCTACGAAGGCCGCTACGTGATCATCGACATCGAGCTCAAGAGCGGCCACCCGACCGAGCGCCGCGCGTGGTTCGACCCGCCGTGGAACCCGGGCTCGACCGTGCTGATGCACCGCCAGCCCGACGACATCTGGCGCATCGACTACCAGCTGCGCCCCGGCCAGAGCACCGAGGAGGCGCTGCAGCCGCCAGCCGTGGCCGAGTTCGTGCAGCGCCACCTCGACGCCATCGGCGAAGGCCATCTGCCGTGGAAGACGGTGTGGACTTCGGTCTATCGCGCCGGCGCGATGACGCTCGACAGCTACCGCCACGGCCGCGTCGTGTTCGCGGGCAACGCGGCGCATGCGATGCCGATCTTCGGCGTGCGCGGGCTCAACTCGGGCTTCGACGACGCGGACAACCTCGCGTGGAAGCTGGCGTTCGTCGCCAAGGGCCTGTCGGATGCGGCGCTGCTCGATTCGTACTCGCAGGAGCGCATCGCGGCTTTCCACGTGAATGCCGAGAACGCGATGCGCAGCACCGAGTTCATGTCGCCGCCGTCGCGCGGCTTCGACCTGCTGCGCGAGGCGGCGCTGTCGCTGTCGGAAAAACACCGCGGCATCGCGCAGCTGATCAACCCGCGCCAGACGCAGGCCGTGTGCTACGTCGATTCGCCGCTGTCGTCGGGCGAAGGAGATGCATTGACGGCTGGCCCGCTGCCGGGCGAGGTGATGCCGGAGCAGCAACTCGAACAAGGCCATCTCACCGACTGGATCGCGCCGACTTTCACGCTGCTGGTGCTGCGGCCCGAGGTGGCCGCGCCGCCCGCCGCCGACGTCGCGCAGGCACGGCAGGGCGCGCTGCCCTTCGTCGTTCGCAGCATTGCGAGCCTGGGCTCCGGCGGCGCCGATGCGCATGCATCCCCCGCCGTCTTCGAAGTGCTCGGCGCACAGGACGGCGCGGTCTACCTGCTGCGCCCCGACGGCCACGTGGCCGCGCGCTGGCATCGCCTGCCGCCCGGCGCCCTGCAACCCGCACTGGCCCGCGCGGCCCAGGAGCTCCCCGCATGAGCACGACACCGCTGAACCCCGACGCCCGCGACCGCCTCTACGCCGAGTGCGCGCGCGCCATCACCGAGGCGGGCGCCGAGCGCGAATCGCTGTTTCTCGCGCGGCTTGCGCTGCTGCTGTTCGAACAGGTCGGCGACGAGGCGCGCTGCCGCGCCGCGCTGGCCGACGCGTTGCACGCGCTGCCCGTACCATCGCTGTCCGCTTCCGAATCACAAACAACGACTGGAGACTGATCCATGGATCGCCGCACCCTTCTCGCCACGCTCGCTTCCGGCGCCGCCGTGGCCGCCACGCCTTTCGCCCATGCGCAGGAGTACCCCGCGCAACTCGTCAAATGGGTGGTGCCGTATCCGGCGGGCGGCGGCACCGACGTGATCGCGCGCGTGCTGGCCGAATCGATGCGCCAGACGCTGGGCCAGCAGATCGTGGTCGACAACCGCCCCGGTGCCTCGACCAACATCGGCGCCGACATCGTCGCCAAGAGCAAGCCCGACGGCTACACGATCATGTCGGCCGACAACGCCGTGCTGGCCTTCAACGAGCACCTGTTCAGCAAGCTGCCGTTCAACCCCGAGAAAGACTTCACCTACATCGGTGCGATCGGCAAGTTCCCGCTGGCACTGGTCGTGCATCCGGACTTCCCGGCGAAGAACTTCAAGGAGTTCCTCGCCTACGTGAAGGCCAACCCCGGCAAGGTCAACTACGCCTCGCCAGGCAACGGCTCGCCGCACCACCTCGCGATGGAGATGTTCAAGGTGCGCACCGGGACCTTCATCACCCACATTCCGTACCGCGGCGCGGCGCCGGCCATGGCCGACGTGATGGGCGGACAGGTGCCCTGCATGTTCCTCGACCTGGCTTCGGGCCTGTCGATCATGCAGGGCAACAAGGTGCGCGTGCTGGCCATCGGCTCGGGTGCGCGCAGCAAGCTGCTGCCCAACGTTCCGACGCTGGCCGAAGTGGGCGTGCCCAACACCGAGGTGTTCGCGTTCCAGGGCATCCTGGGCCCGGCGGGCCTGCCGCCGGCGGTGGTGAACAAGCTCAACGGTGACCTGAACAAGGCCTTCGGCACGCCGACCGTGCAGAAGCGCTTCGACGATTTCGGCATGGAAGCGATGCCCGGCACGCCGGCGCAGTTCGCGGCGCTGTCGCGCGCCGAGTCCAGGCGCTGGGGCCCGATCATCAAGCAGGCCGGCATCAAGCTGGACTGAAGCCGCAAAAGGGACTCTCCCCCTTCGTGAAACACCGAGGAACCGGCGTTGCCGGGCCTCTGGTGTTGCCCCGGGAGGGGCGCGAGCCTATTTTTTCGAGCCGTCCTCGACGACCTCGTCGTCGCGCAGCAGATCGCCGTTCTCGTCCCAGGCACGCTCGCGCGTCACGCGGCCCTTGGCGTCGAATGTCGATTCGGCCAGCAGCGTTCCCTTTTCGCTGAAGCGCTGGTGGGTGCCCACCGGAATCTGCCGGCCGCGGCCCACCACCTGGTAGCGGCCCTGCGCGGCGCGCTGGCCGCTGTCGTAGAACTCGGTGATCTCCACCGTGCGCGTGTCGCCGCTGCCGCTGTAGGCGGATTTGCTGCTCGGCTGGCCGTTGAGGTGGTAGCTGTCGTCGACGATCGGCTCGCCCGCGCTGTTCCAGCGCTGGTCGCGCACCAGCGCGCCTTTTTCGGAGAAGGCCTGCTCGCGCAGGCGCACGCTTGCGCGCTCGATCAGCAGGTACACCGCCTCGCGGCGCTTGACGCCTTCGGACGAGTAGTTCTGCTCGGTGCGCTGGTTGCCGACGATTTCGTCGATCGCCGCGGTCTTGCCGTTGTCGTAGAAGCTCTGCGAGCGCACCCGCTTGCCCGACACGTACGACAGCCGCGAGCGCAGGGTGCCGCGCGAGTCGAACAGTTCGACCTGCGACGGGCCGGTGCCTGTAAAGCCGCAGAGCCTGGCGTCATCGACCACCGGGGCCAGCGTGGGCGCGTCGGCGCAGCGCAGCGCCGACAGCTGGCCGTGCTCGGTGAATTCGACCGACGCGCGTTCGCTGCCGCTGCCGGTGTCGGGATAGAAGATGGCGCGCCGCAGCCGGCCGTCGGGGTAGAAGCTGCGCACCAGCCCACGCTCCTGGCCGTCCTCGTAGGTGGCGTCGCGCAGCACGCGGCCCGTGGGCGAGAACTCGCGGGCGCGGCCCTGCAGGTTGCCCTTGGCATTGAGCGTGTGCTCCTTGGCGAGCCTGCCCTTCTCGTAGATGCGCACCAGACCCATCGACACGCCGTTCTGCACCTGTTCCTCGCGCTGCAGCTCGCCGGTTGCGCGGTCCTTGCAGCGCAGCAGGCCGGTCTTGCCCGCGGTGCTGCTGCCGTCGGCCGGGTTCACGCTGCGGCCGTTCAGCTCGCAGTCCGGCTGCGCGTGCGCCGTCGCGGCGCCGAGCAGCGCGAGCAATGCGGCGGCGCCGCGGAGGGCGGTCCGGCGCGGGGTCATGTCACTTGTCGTAAAGCGTGTCGAGCGAGCGGAAACCCTTGACCTCGATCGGATTGCCGAACGGGTCGAGGAAGAACATCGTCCACTGCTCGCCCGGCTGGCCCTCGAAACGCACCTGCGGCTTCAGCACGAACTCGGTGCCGGCGGCTTCGAGCCGTGCGGCCAGCGCCTGCCAGTCGGGCAGGGCCAGCGCGAGGCCGAAGTGCGGCATCGGCACCATCACGTCGCCGACGCGGCCGGTGCGGGCGGTGGCGAAGGGCTCGCCGAGGTGGAGCGAAACCTGGTGGCCGAAGAAGTCGAAATCGACCCAGGTGTCGGTGCTGCGGCCCTCGGCGCAGCCGAGCACGCCGCCATAGAAGCGGCGGGCGACGTCGAGGTCGCGAACATTGAAGGCAAGGTGGAAGATGCTCTGCATGGTTTCGGATTATGGGCAGCGGTGCTGTGAGAATGCCGGACTTTCTTTCATCGTGGAGCAAGCCTTGCGGATACTCCGGACCCTCGCCGCGCGGATGTGCGGCATCGCTCTTCTGCTCACCTTCGCGGCTGCGCACGCCGCCTGCCCGCCCTCGGCCATCGCCAGCCTCGAAAAGCCGGGCATGGGCGTGCGCAACGGCATCGACCGCGGGGTGCTCTGGCGCATCGAGCGCGACGGGCGCAGCTCGTGGCTCTACGGCACCATCCATGTCGGGCGCGGCGACTGGGTGCGGCCCGGCCCGGCTATCCAGAAGGCGCTCGCGGAGAGCGATGTGCTCGCGCTGGAGCTGGACCTGCACGACGAAGCCACCGCCCGGACCATGGGCCAGCCGGCCGATCCGGCATTGCTGGCGCGCATGCTCAGCGGCGAGCGTGCCCGCCGGCTGGAGCGCCAGAACGCCGAGGCCTGCGTGCCGCCTGGCACGTTGTCGAAGCTGCAGCCGATCCTGCAGGTCACGGCACTGGCCGGCCTGGCGGGACGGGCCGACGGGCTGTACCCGGAATTCGGCGTGGACGAGACGCTGGCGGTTTCCGCCCGCAACGGCAACAAGCCGATCGTCGCGCTCGAAAGCGCGGCCGAGCAGCTGAAGGCGCTGACCGGCGAATCCGAAGCCGAGGAGGCAGAGCAGGTCGATGCGGCGCTGGACGAACTGGAATCGGGCAAGCTGCGCGGCCAGCTCAAGGAGCTGGCCGACGTCTGGGCGCGCAGCGACGCGGCCAAGCTCGCCCGCTACCCCGAGTGGTGCGACTGCCTCAAGACGACCGCCGAGCAGCGGCTGATGAAGCGCCTGCTCGACGACCGCAACCCGAACCTGGCCGACGGCATCGAGCGCCTGCACTTCGGTGGCAAGCGCGTGTTCGCGGCGGTCGGTGCGCTGCACATGATCGGCCCGCAGGGACTGCCCGCGCTGATGGCAGCGCGCGGCTTCACCGTGACGCCGGTGCTGACCGATGCACAGGCGCAAACGGCGGTGCCGATGCCGGCGCTTGCGGCGCCTTCGCCAGCGCCGAAGGCCGTGCGCGGCGGCAAGGCCGCCAAGGGTCAACGTGGTCAGAAGGGTGCGCCTGCTGCCGCAGCAAAGGGCGGTAGATCGGCAAAGGCTGCGCCTGCCGCCAAAGGGGGCAAGGCGCCTGCCAAGGGCAAAGTGCGCAGATAATCGCGACCGCCATGCACACGCTGCGCCACCCCACCCGCTTCCTCGGCCTCGTCGGCCGCTGGGTGCTGCTGTGGTTCGTGCTGTCGCTGGGCGTGGCGGTGGCGTCGCCGCTGGTGAACCCGCAGGCCATGGAGCTGGTGTGTTCCAGCGCCGGCTCGATCAAGGTGGTGGTCCACACCGAAGACGGCGCGCAGGAAATGGGCGCCTCGCAGATGGACTGCCCGCTGTGCGTGCTGACCGGCGCACCGCCGCCGGCCGTGGCCGCTCCCGTGTTCGATCTTCCCTTGCCGCTGGGCCGCGTGGTCCAGGCCATTCCCGCCGCGCGCCTGGCCGCGGCCACCGCGGCGCCGCTGCCGGCGCGCGGGCCCCCGGCTTTCTCCTGACGCTCTCAAAACCGTAGCTGCACGCGCGCGACCGAAGCGCATGTGCGGCCTGTCCGGCTTGAAGTTTCGTGGAGAATTCCTCTTGAAAAAGCATTCCCGCGCCCTGGCGATCGCCATGGCATTTCCCTTTGGCGCGCCTGCGCTGGCGCAGCAGTCCGCCGAGACGCCTGAAGGCGGCACCGGTGGCCGCGCGCTCGGCACCATCACCGTGACCGGCGGTCGCCCGACCTCGCTGCCGACGCAGATCCCGACCACCATCGAAGGCGTGACGCACGAGCAGGTCGTCGAAACCGTCAACGCCACCGACAGCGAAGACGCGCTCAAATACCTGCCGAGCCTGGTGGTGCGCAAGCGCTACATCGGCGATTTCAATCACGCCGTGCTCGCCACCCGCGCCTCGGGCACGGGCAACAGCGCGCGCTCGATGGTGTATGCCGACGGCATCATGCTGTCGAACCCGCTGGGCAACGGCGCCACCTACGCGCCGCGCTGGGGCATGGTGTCGCCGGAAGAAATCGAGCGGGTCGACGTGCTGTACGGGCCGTTCTCGGCCGCGTACCCGGGCAACTCGGTGGGCGCGGTGGTCGACTACGTGACGCGCATGCCCACGCAGCTGGAGGCGCACGTCAAGCTCAGCGGCTTCGCGTCGAACTTCGACCTGTACAACAGCCATTCGTCGCCGGCTGGCCAGCAGCTCGACCTGTCGCTGGGCAGCCGCAGCGGTGACTGGTCGTGGTGGCTCAGCGCGTCGCGCACCCACAGCAAGGGGCAGGCGCTGGTGTTCGGCAACCGGCTGGTGAGCGCGGGCACGGTCGGCAGTGCGGGCACGCCGGTGACCGGCGCGGTGCTCGGGCTGAATCCATCGAACCAGCCGTGGTGGCTGGTGGGCGGTTCGACTATCTACGACACCACGCAGGAGCAGGCCAAGCTCAAGGTGGCCTACGACTTCTCGCCCACGGTGCGCGCCACCTACACGCTGGGTGCATGGAACAACACCACGCACGGCAGTGTCGACACCTGGCTGCGCGACGCCCTCGGCCGGCCGGTGTACGGCGGGCGCGTGAACATCGGCGGGCGCACTTACAACCTCGATTCGCCGAGCGCCGCGCTCGCGCCGACCGAGACCGCGCTCACGCACTACATGCACGGCCTCTCGGTGAAGAGCCACACCGGCGGCGTGTTCGACTGGGAGGTGGCGGCGAGCCTGTTCGACTATTCGCGCGACACCTCGCGCACGCCCACCACACCGCTGCCCGGCGCCTTCAACGGCGGCCCGGGCCGCACCACCGACATGGGCGGTTCCGGCTGGAACACCTTCAAGGCGGCCGGCACCTGGCGGCCCACCGGCTCGGCCGAAGGCGTGGGCGCGCACGTGGTCGACTTCGGCTTTCAGCAGGACACTGCGCGCCTGCGCACCAGCGTCGGCAACACGCTCGACTGGATCGACGGCTCTCCCGTCTCGCCGTTTTCGGCCTTCAACGGCAACACCCGTCTGCAGTCGCTCTACGCGCAGGACACCTGGCGCTTCGCGAAGGACTGGAAGACCACGCTCGGCCTGCGCCACGAGCGCTGGCAGGCCTACGGCGGCCAGCTCGGCAACGTGAGCACGCTGCTGAACTTCACGCCGCGCAAGAACAGCTACGACTCGCCCAAGGCCGCCATCGCGTGGCAGGCCACGTCCGACTGGCTCTTCAAGGCCTCGACCGGCCGCGCGGTGCGCATGCCGACGGTGAGCGAGCTCTACCAGGGCTCGATCGACGGCAACCGCATCGTCAACACGAATCCGAACCTGCGCCCCGAACGCTCGTGGACCTCCGAGCTCAGCGCCGAGCGCGACATGAAGGGTTGGGGGCTCGACGGCGTGCTGCGCACCACGCTGTTCTTCGAGAACACCAAGGACGCGCTCTACACCCAGGCACTCACCAACCTCGTAAGCACGGTGCAGAACGTCGACGCCATCCGCACGCGCGGGCTCGAAGTGGCGATGAACGCGGTCGACGTGGGCGTGCGGGGGCTCGACCTGAGCGGCAGCCTCACGCTGACCCGCTCGAAGATCACCGCCAACAGCGGCTTTGCGGCCAGCGTCGGCCGCGACCAGCCGCGCGTGCCGAAGGTGCGTGCCACGCTGCTCGCCACCTACCGGCCGGACGCCCGCTGGAGCTACACCGTCGGCGCGCGCTACAGCGGCAGGCAGTACGGCACGCTCGACAGCAGCGACCCCAACGGCGCCGCATACATGGGCTTCTCGAAGTTCTTCGTGGTCGACGCGCGCGTACGCTACCGGATCGACCGGCAGTGGAGCGCGTCCTTCGGCATCGACAACCTGAACAACAACAGGTACTGGGCCTTCCACCCATACCCGCAGCGCACCTATGTGGCCGAACTCAAGTTCGACCTTTGACCCTCTTCCACTTCAAGGATCTTTCGCCATGAATGCCTCGACCACTCTCAAGACTCTCGCTGCCTGCGCCATGCTGACGGGCGTTGCTGCCGCCTCCGCGCATGTCTCGCTGCCGCCGGGCGGCGCCACTGTGGGCAGCGACTACAACGCGGCCTTCCGCGTCGGCCACGCCTGCGAAGGCGCCAAGACCACCACCGGTCTCGCCGTGCGCCTGCCAAAGGGCTTCGTGCTGAGCGACGCACAGGCGCGCAAGGGCTGGAAGCTCGACGTGCAGAAGGGCGGAGCGGGCGGCGATGGCGAAGTGCGCTGGACCGCCGAGAAGCCCGAGAACGCGCTGCCCGGCAGCGAGCGCGCCGAGTTCGTGCTGCGCGGCAAGGTGCCCGCGGCACCGGGCACGCTGTGGTTCAAGGTGCTGCAGACCTGCGACGTCGGCGTGGCCGACTGGGCCGAGGTGCCGGCCTCGGGCAATTCGACCAAGGGGCTGAAGAGCCCCGCCGCGAAGCTCGAAGTGGTGGCGCAGGGCGTGGCCACCGTCGACGTACGCGATGGCTGGGTGCGCCAGTCGGTGCCGGGCCAGAGCGGCACTGGCGCCTTCATGAAGCTCACCGCACCCACCGGCACGAAGCTGGTCGGCATCTCGACCCCGGCAGCCGGCATTGCCGAAGTGCACGAGATGAAGATGGAAGGCGACACCATGAAGATGCGCGAACTCACCGGCGGCCTCGACCTGCCCGCGGGCCAGACCGTCGAGCTCAAGCCCGGTGGCTATCACGTGATGATGATGGACCTGAAGGGCCCGCTGGCCAAGGGCGCGAGCGTGCCGATGACGCTGAAGTTCGAGGACACCAAGGGCGTGAAGACCGCGCTGGACCTGGCGCTGCCGGTGGGCGCGCCCGAAGGTGCCGATGCCGCCGGCCCAGCGCATCAGCACAAGCACTGAGCCTCTTCAAAGCAGCTGGTCGGGCGCCAGCGGCCCGAAGAGCTTGAGCATCAGCCGCAGCATGGCGCTGGCGTCGGGCTCGGTGCGGGTGTCCTTCAGGTCGCTGCCTTCGGGCGCGTGCCACAGCAGCGATCCGTCCACCAGATCGACGTGCCAGGAGCGCTCGCGCATGCCGCGCTCGATCTGCTCCGACGCCGCGCGCGAGAGTTCGTTGCTGCGGATCAGCAGCGCGAGCTCGGTGTTCTGCAGCTGCGAGCGCAGGTCGAGGTTCATCGAGCCGACCACCAGCAGCCGGCCATCCATCACCAGCACCTTGGAGTGCAGCATCGCGCGCGATTGACCGGGGGTGCTATCGCCCTCCGAGGAGCCGAAGACGTTGCCGAGGCTCGCCTGCTCGCTGCGCAGTTCGTAGAGCTCGACGCCCATCCTGAGCAGTTCCTCGCGGTGGCGCGCGTAGCCCACGTGCGCCACTGGTGCGTCGTTCGAGGCCAGCGAGTTGGTCAGCACGCGGATGCGCACGCCCCGCCCGCGGGCTTCGGAAAAAGCCCGCAGCATGTCCTTGCCGGGCACGAAGTAGGGCGAGATGATGACCAGGTCGGTGCGCGCCTGGCCGATCAGCTGCAGGAGGCCCTCGACCACCGTGTCGCCGTTGGCCGCCCGATCTGAGGCGGCTTCCAGCGATGCCGCACCGCGCGAGGTGCCGGCCTTGTCGTCGGGCCGGCTGACCACGAGGCCCGGTGCCTTCGCATTGCTGGGATCCGAGTCGGCGGGGATCTTGCCGGGCTTGTCGGCCAGCATCACGGCCGGGGCCCAGACGAAGGTGGCAGTGCGCAGGTCCAGCGGTTTTTCGTCCCAGGCGCGGGCGCGCTGGGCGGCGGTGGGAGGCGCGTTGGGGAGCGGCTCGCCGTTCGGTGGTTTCGGGTTGCCGTTCGCGTCCTGGGCGCGAGCCGATTCCTCGGCCAGTTCCTGGTCGGCCTTGCGCGCGCGGTCGCGCATGGCCTGCAGCTTCTCGCGCGTGATCAGCGATTGCACGGGGTAGGCGCGCTCGTTGTTCCAGTAGCTGTCGAAGCTGCGCGAGAGATCCTGCACGATGGGACCGGCCGCCAGCACGTCGACGTCGATGAAGTTGCCGTTGGTCGCGTTGCCGAAATACGCATCGCCGAGGTTGCGCCCGCCCGTGACGGCGAGCACGTTGTCGGCAATGAACAGCTTGTTGTGCATGCGCTGCTGGATGCGCGAGGCGTCGTCGATCGAATTGAGGAAGCGGCTGATGCGGGAGTCGCGCGAGCCCGCGAGCGGATTGAACAGCCGCATCTCGATATTGGGAATGAAGGCCAGCCCCAGCACCGCCGCGTCGCGGCCGGTCGTGTGGAAGTCGTCGAGCAGCACGCGCACCCGCACGCCGCGCTCGGCGGCTCCCCGCAGGCCGCGCATGAGGCGGCCGGTGCTGGCATCGGCGTGGATGGCGTAGTACTGCAGGTCCAGCGTTTTCTGGGCACCCTCGATCAGTGCCAGCCGGCTGCCGTACGCCGCTTGCGGCCCCCCCATGAGCATGAAGCCGGATTCATAGCGGGCCTTGTCGGCCTGCCGGCGCTGCTGCACCAGGTCGGCCAGCGCGGTGCCGCTGGCTGGCGAGGTGATCGCGGTCGAGACGGGGCGCTCGACGTTCTGCGGCAATTGCGCGCAGCCGCAGAGGAACAGGAGCGCCAGGAACGCGCCGAGCGCGGGAAGCGCGGCGGATCGGCGGCAGAACGCCTGGAAGGAGGAAGGCATGCGGCTTCTCCCGGTGATGAGATAAGCAGCATGTATAGCCTAGTCGGCGCCTGCCGCGCGTCGGACAGGCGGACGACCGGCATGGGCGTCAGCGCCCGGCGACCAGCTCTTCCTGGCGCTCCAGGGCGGCCAGCAGTTCGTCGTCGATGTTGGCGTGGCGCTCGGCCAGCTCGGCGGCGCGAGAGGCATCGGTGGCGTAGATGGCGCCGCCGTCGAGTTCGAGCATCTCGGTAATGCGCTTCTGCTCGGCTTCGAGGGCTTCGATCTGCGCGGGGAGAGCATCCAGTTCGCGCTGCTCCTTATAAGAGAGCTTCTTGCGGGCGACGGCTGTCCGGGGGGCTGCCGCGGGTTCCGCGGCCGGGGCGGGCGCAGGTGCTGGAGCGGGTGCCGCGGCAAGGCGCTGCTCGGCGATCTCGCGGGCGCGCCTGGACTGGATCAGCCAGTCCTGCACGCTGCCTTCGTACTCGCGCCAGCTGCCGTCGCCTTCGTAGGCAATGGTGCTGGTCACCACGTTGTCGAGGAAGGTCCGGTCGTGGCTCACCAGGAACACCGTGCCGTCGTAATCCTGCAGCAGGGTTTCGAGCAGTTCGAGGGTGTCGATGTCGAGGTCGTTGGTGGGTTCGTCCAGCACCAGCACGTTGGCCGGTCGGGCGAACAGGCGGGCCAGCAGCAGGCGGTTGCGCTCGCCGCCGCTGAGGGAGCGGACCGGGGAGTTGGCACGCGCGGGGGAGAAGAGGAAGTCCGAGAGGTAGCTCTTGACGTGCTTCTTCTGGCTGCCGATCTCGATCCACTCGCTGCCGGGGCTGATGAAGTCTTCCAGCGTGGCGTCGAGGTCGAGCTTGTCGCGCATCTGGTCGAAGTACGCCACCTGCAGGTTGGTGCCGCGGCGGATCTTGCCGGTGTCGGGCTCGAGTTCGCCCAGGATCAACTTCAGCAGGGTGGTCTTGCCCGCGCCGTTCGGCCCGAGCAGGCCGACCTTGTCGCCGCGCAGGATGGTGCTGCTGAACTTGCGGATGACGGTCTTCTCGCCGAAGGACTTGGTGGCATCGGTGAGCTCGGCCACGATCTTGCCGCTGGACTGACCCGAGGCCACGTCCATGTTGACGCTGCCCTGCACGTTCCGGCGGGCGGCGTGCGTGGCGCGCAGTTCCTGCAGGCGGTTGATGCGGCTCTGGCTGCGGGTGCGGCGTGCTTCGACGCCCTTGCGGATCCAGATTTCTTCCTGCGCCAGGAGTTTGTCGGCCTTGGCGCTGATTACGGCTTCCTGGGCGAGCTGCTCTTCCTTCTGCAGGAGGTATTGCTCGAAGTTGCCGGGGTAGGAACCCAGCTTGCCCCGGTCCAGCTCGACGATGCGGGTGGCGACGCGGTTCAGGAAGCTGCGGTCGTGGGTGACGGTGACGACGCTGCCCTTGAAGTCGATCAGCAACTGCTCGAGCCATTCGATGGAGTCGAGGTCCAGGTGGTTGGTGGGTTCGTCCAATAGAAGCACATCGGGCGCGGCCACCAGCGCCTGGGCCAGTGCGACGCGCTTGCGGGTGCCGCCGGAGAGCGACCCGACGCGGGCGTCGCGGTCCAGGTGGAGGCGGTGCAGCGTTTCTTCCACGCGCTGCTCCCAGTTCCAGGCGTCGAAGGCTTCGATCTGGGACTGCAGGGCGTCCAGATCGAGGCCGTCCGCCCCGGAGAGATAAAGATCGCGAATGGCAATGACGGGGCCCAGGCCCTGGCTGGCTGCGGTGAATACATCCGCGTCCATGTCCAGCAAGGGCTCCTGGGCGACATAAGCCACCCGAAGGTTCTGCTGCAACTGGAGCGTGCCGTCGTCGGTCTTCTCCAGGCCACCCAGTATCTTGAGCAGGGAAGACTTGCCAGCACCGTTGCGGCCGATCAGGCCGATACGCTCCGATTCGAGAAGAGAGAAGTCCGCATGATCCAGCAGCGGGACGTGACCGAACGCGAGCTGGGCGTCGAGGAGTGTGATGAGTGCCATGTGGCGCGGATTATCGGAGGAGCCGATGTCAGGGCCTGGTGGCGGAGGAGGAGGCCGCCCCGTGCGAGGGGCTTGAGGGGCCTTCTTCAAGTTTCTTGCGGACAGTCTCTTGCAAGGTCCGAAAACTGTCATATACTCGTGGGCTTCGCTGATGAATACCGCAAGGTGTTCAAAGCAAGCAGTTCTCCCAGGAGTTCTGCTTGCAAGTCGGCAAAGAAAGTCTTCAAAAAGTTTGACTGGTGTTAAAAAACCGGTGCATAATCGAAGGCTTCGCTGAAACGGCTTCAGCGGCTTGCAGTGAAAGTTGCGGGTTGCGATGAAGAGCTGGTTGAAAGCGAAAAGGGCTGAAAAAGTTTGGCGAGACTTCAAAAGTCGTGCTAGACTGCAAGGCTCCGCTGAAACAGCTTCAGCAGCTTGCAACGAAGGTTGCGGGATGCGAATAAAGAAGATGTTGAAGGCGAAAAAAGTTTGACGATTCTTTAAAAATCGTGATA
>Ga0209051_1000113_pt1 | contig 152417 bp, 145 predicted proteins | sample AraplaCvi_mMS_r2_2_FD_184286 | JGI IMG/M metagenome (GOLD analysis project Ga0209051, IMG submission 184286) | Arabidopsis root microbial communities from North Carolina, USA - plate scrape MF_Cvi_mMS_r2 (SPAdes) (version 2) | ecosystem: Host-associated > Plants > Roots > Endosphere | place...
TCGTTCCTGACCTTCATGGACGCCTACAACGTCAAGCTGGTGGACGACAACGGCAAGCTGCTGGTCGACGACCCGAAGGTGCGCACCGGCCTGATCGGCGCGCTGACCGACTACACCACGCCCTACACCAAGGGCTGCACGCCGCCGTCGTCGACGAGCTGGAAGGACCCGGACAACAACGTCGCGTTCCACAACAAGACGACCCTGATGACGCACAACGCGACCATCTCCATCGCCGCCAAGTGGCTCGACGATTCGGACAATGCCTCGCTCACGCCCGAGCAGCGCGAGGAAGCGCGCAAGAACTACACCGAGCGCATCCGCACGGCGGGTTTCCCGAGCAAGCCTGACGGTAGCAAGATGGTGTACCGCACGGCCGTGAAGACCGGCGTGGTGTTCAAGGACGCGAAGAACAAGGCGCGCGCCAAGGAGTTCGTCTCCTTCCTGATGCAGGAAGAGAACCTGACGCCGTACGTCGAAGGCTCGCTGGGCCGCTGGTTCCCGGTGACCAAGGCCGCGCAGCAGCGCGATTTCTGGAAGGCCGATCCGCACCGCCTGTCGGTCTACAACCAGTACGCCGCCGGCACCGTGACCTTCGAGTTCACCAAGAACTACAAGTTCACCGTGCTCAACAACGAGAACGTCTGGGCCAAGGCCATGAGCCGCGTCGTCACCGACAAGGTGCCGGTGGACAAGGCCGTGGACGAGATGATCGCGCGCATCAAGACGGTGGCGGCGCAGTAAGCCGCGCGCACGCGACACCCGAAACCACCAGCAGCTGCATGCCATGAGCGCCACTGCCACCGCCGCCGCGTCGACCCCGACGCCTGTCGTCAATCCCGGAGCGCGGCATGCGCGCTGGCAGTTCTGGGGCGCGGTCATGGTCGTGCCCTACCTGCTGGTGTTCGTGGTGTTCGTGCTGTACCCGGTGGGCTACGGGCTCTGGCTCGCCCGCCATCCGCAAAGCTACGTCAAGCTGGTCGAGGACCCGATCTTCTTCCGCTCGGTGATCAACACGGCCATCTTCCTGGTCGTGGCGATCAATCTCAAGATGCTCGTGGCCCTGGTGCTCTCGGGCTTCTTCGTGACATCGCGCTGGTGGATCAAGATCGTCTCGGCGATCTTCATCCTGCCATGGGCGATGCCCTCGATTCCCACCATCCTGTCGATCCGCTTCATGCTCAACCCCGAGTGGGGCGTGATCAACAGCACGATCTTCCGCCTGACCGGCGCCGACGGCCCCAACTGGCTCAACGATCCTGCGCTGGCCCTGGCCTTCGCGATGGTGGTCCATGTATGGAAGTCGCTGCCGTTCTGGACCCTGATCCTGGTGGCGGGGCGGCTCGCCATCCCATCCGAACAATACGAGGCGGCCTCCGTGGACGGCGCCTCGTCGTGGCAGAAGTTCCGCTTCGTGAGCTGGCCGGCGCTGAAGACGCTCTACATCACCTCGACCATTCTCTCGATGATCTGGACGCTGGGCGACTTCAACAGCGTCTACCTGCTGACCGGCGGCGGACCCGCGGACTTGACGCACGTGCTCGCCACGCTGGGTATCCGCTATCTGCGCCTCGACCAGGTCGACCTGTCGATGGCGTCCATCGTGGTGGCCTTGCCGCTCGTTCTCCCGCTCGTGTACTTCATGATGAAGAGGCTCTCGAAATGAAGCGCTGGACTCCGAAAGCCGTGCTCACCGAGGCCCGGCTGCTGCTCATCGGCATACCGGTGCTGCTGTGGACGCTGATTCCGGTCTACCACATGGTGCTCTTCGCCATTTCGTCGAAGGACTCCGCGACCTCGGGCCACCTGTGGCCCAAGAATCCGACGCTGGACAACTTCCGCATCGTGTTCCAGCAGAAGCACTTCTACCTCGACCACTTCTGGTTGCAGCTCGGGAACTCGCTGCTGATCGCGCTCACGGTAGGGGCGCTGACGCTCTTCGTCGCCACCACGGCCGCCTTTGCGATCAGCCGGCTGCGCGTGCGGGGCGGCCGCACGGTGATGAACCTGGCGCTGTTCACGTACTTCATTCCCGCGGCCTTCCTGGCCGTGCCCATGTACAAGACCATGGGCAACTACGGCCTGCTCAACAGCCAGTGGGCGCTGATCCTTGCCATGGTGACCATCGCCTCGCCGTACTGCATCTGGGTGCTCAAGCAGGCCTCCGACAAGCTGCCCTACGAGCTCGACGAAGCCGCGCGCATGGACGGCGCTTCGCCGCTGCAGCTGTTCCGGCTGGTGTACCTGCCGCTGATGGTGCCGTCGCTGGTGGCGGTGGGCACCTATTCGCTGCTGCTGGCATGGAACGAATACCTCTACGCCTTCCTGCTGCTGTCGAACGACAGGAGTGTGACGCTGGCGGTGGCGCTCGGCAACTTCCTTTCGGCCGACGATTCGCCGTGGGAACTGCTGATGGCCACCGGCCTCATCTATGCATTGCCGCCCGCGGCGATCTACTACGCCTTCAAGCGCTACATGGTGGGCGGACTCACCGCTGGTGCCGTCAAGAGCTGAGCGAACCCTGGGAACAAAAATGGCATCCGTATCCTTTCGCAATATCCAGAAATCCTTCGGCAAGGTCCAGATCATCCAGGGCCTGAGCTTCGACATCACCGACGGCGAGTTCGTCGTGCTGGTCGGGCCTTCGGGCTGCGGCAAGTCGACCCTGCTGCGCATGCTCGCGGGCCTGGAGGACATCAGCGGCGGCGAGATCATGATCGACAGCCGCGTAGTCAACGACCTCGAGTCGAAGGACCGCGACATCGCCATGGTGTTCCAGAGCTACGCCCTCTATCCGCACATGACGGTGGGCGAGAACATGGGCTTCAGCCTGCGGCTGCGCAATGCCGAGAAGTCGGTGACCGACGAGCGCGTGTCGCGGGCCGCGAAGATCCTCAACCTCGACGCGCTGCTCGGGCGCTATCCGCGCGAGCTGTCGGGCGGCCAGCGCCAGCGCGTGGCCATGGGGCGCGCCATCGTGCGCGACCCCAAGGTGTTCCTGTTCGACGAGCCGCTATCCAACCTGGACGCCAAGCTGCGCGTGGCGATGCGCGCCGAGATCAAGGCGCTGCACCAGCGCCTGAAGACCACCACCGTCTACGTGACGCACGACCAGATCGAGGCCATGACCATGGCCGACCGCATCGTGGTGATGCACGACGGCATCGTCGAGCAGATCGGCACGCCGCTCGACCTGTACGACCGTCCCGACAACCTGTTCGTCGCGCAGTTCATCGGCTCGCCGTCGATGAACGTGATCGAAGGCACGGTGCGGCGCTCGGGCGGCGAATGCCATGTCGAGGCGCATGGCGCGCGCTGGCCCGTGCCGCCGGGCACCTCGGCGCCCGACGGCCAGCCGGTGCACTACGGCATCCGCCCCGGCGACATCACGCTGGGCGGCGGCAGCGGCGTCGATGCGCAGGTGATCGTGGTCGAGCCCACGGGCGCCGAGACCGAACTGCTGGTGCAGGTCGGCGAAGCGAAGCTGGTGCTGGCGGTGCATGGCCGCGTCGACGCGCAGCCCGACCAGACCGTGGGCCTGGCGATCGATGCCGACCGCGTGCACCTGTTCGACCGCCAGAGCGGCCGGCGCATGCCCTGAACCTTGCCCGTCAGCCGGTGCGCAGCCGCAGCAGCGCGCGCACGAAGCCGTGGTCCGAGCGCGAGCGGTCCCGACCTTCGTGCAGGTGGTCGTTGAAGTAGTCGACCCGGCGCACGTCGCCCAGGCTGCGCCGGCTCGTCGCAACGAACTCCTCGCTCACGAAGATCTGGTCGAGCACGGCCGGAAAGCCCTGGTGGATGTGCGAATAGGCCACGTCCTTCTTGAGCGCTGATTCGCCCTGCATCTCGTAGGCGTTGAACAGCGCCACGTCGCGCGCGGCCTTGTCGTAGGCCACTTCGGAGGTGGCGGCCACCAGTTGCGTGGTGACGCTGTGCGGGTCGTCGTTGAAGTCGCCCATCACCACCAGCGGCGTGCTGGTGCCCTGCAGCAGGTCGATCACGATGCAGCGCAGGGCCGCCGCCTCGACGCCGCGCATGACGAGCGAGCGCAGCGAAGCCATCACGCCGACCTTGCGGTCCTCCCGGTCTTCCAGGGCATTGCCCTGCGCGTCCTGCAGGAACTTCGGCCGCTTGGACTTGAGGTGCACCGTGAGCACGTGCACCTGCTGCCCGTGCTTCATGCGCAGCGTGGCCAGAAGGGGCGGGCGCTCGAAGCGCATGTGCGGGCCCAGGCCCGGCACCTCGACCCCGAAGCCAGGCGGAAAATCGACGAAGGAGCGGACCTCGTCCACCTGCAGCCGCGTGGCAATGCCGACCCGCGGCGTGCCCTGCGCGCCGTTGTGCGGCGGCGTGTTCTCCGCGCCGGGAACCGAGACGAAGTCGTAGCGCAGCCCGCTGCGCGCAATGGCGGCCTTCAGCGCGCTTTCGTCCCAGACCTCCTGCACCGCGAGCACGTCGGCATTGAGCGCATGGAAGCGCTCGCCGGTCCAGGCGATCTTGCGTTCGTAGTCGCGTTCGTCGTAGGCGTCCTGGTTCTCGTAATACACCCGGTGCGGGTTCGCGAGATTCAGCAGGTTGCAGGTGGCAACGAAGAGCGTGGCGTAGTTGGGCGGGATGTCTTGCATGGCACGCGATTGTGTCCGCAGCGGGCGGCAGTCGGGAGGCGCCGCGCCGGCGGCGCAAAAGACAAAGGGCACCGAAGTGCCCTTTGTCTTTGTCGCGGGGCAGATGTTCCATCTACCCGCTGCGCCGGTCAGCGCCCGAACGAGCGTCCGCCGCCGCCGGAGCGGTTGCCACCGCCGCCGCCGCCGTAGCCGCCACCACCCGAACGGCCACCACCGCCGGAGCGGTTGCCGCCGTAGCCGCCACCGCCGCCGCCCGGGCGTCCGCGCCCGCGGCCGCCACCCATGTGGTCGACGCTGGTGCGCAGCGGATCCGGCTGGCCGTCGCCGCCGGCGACCGCTTCGGCGCGCAGGTGCGCGACCTGGTTGGCCTGCGTCGGGCTGTGGCTGTTGCCGTGATGGCGCGGCTGGCGCTCGTCATGCGGCAGGTGATTTTGCGGCGCATGGTGCGGCGCGCGTGCCGGGCCTTGCGGTCCGCGGCCTTGTGCCGGGCGGGCGCCCTGGCCGCGCGGGCCCTGGCCCTGTCCCTGGCCGCCGCCGTTGGCATTGCGGCCCTGGCCGCCACCGCCCTGGCCGCCACCGCGGCGCTGGCCGTTGCCGCCACCGCCACCGCCACCGCCACCGCCACCGCCTGCGCGTTCGCCGCCGCCCTGGCCGGCCTTGTTCTCGCGGATGCGCTGCAGCATCTCGGTGCGGGCAGCCTTGGCGGCCGCCTGCATCACGTCGCGGCTCGGCGGGCGGCCGGCACCGCCCCAGATCGTCTGGCGACCCATGGCGATCGGCTCGGCGCGTTCGCCTTCCTCGGGGCCGAAGCCTTCGACGAACTGCACCGGAATCGTCTGCTTGGTGAAGCGTTCGATTTCCTGCATGAAGCCTTCTTCGTCCATGCAGACGAAGCTCACGGCCTCGCCGCTCGAACCGGCGCGGCCGGTGCGGCCGATGCGGTGCACGTAGTCTTCGCTGACGTTCGGGATTTCGTAATTGACGACGTGCGGCAGCTCGTCGATGTCGATGCCGCGGGCCGCGATGTCGGTGGCCACCAGGGCGCGGATGTCGCCGCTCTTGAAGCCGGCCAGCGCCTGGGTGCGGGCGCTCTGGCTCTTGTTGCCGTGCAGCGCCATTGCCTCGATGCCGTTCTTGGTGAGGAATTCGGCCACGCTGTTGGCACCGAACTTGGTGCGCGTGAACACGAGCACCTGGCTCCACTTGTTCTCGTTGATGATGTGCGCGAGCAGCGCCTTCTTCTTGCCGCGGCCTACCGGGTGGATCACCTGGGTGATGCGCTGCACGGTGGTGTTGCGCGGCGTGACCTGGATGCTCTGCGGGTTCTTGAGCAGCGTGGCGGCCAGGTCGCGGATCTCGTCGCTGAAGGTGGCCGAGAACAGCAGGCTCTGCTTTTCCCGGGGCACCAGCGCCAGGATCTTCTTCACGTCATGGATGAAGCCCATGTCGAGCATGCGGTCGGCTTCGTCCAGGATCAGCATCTGGACCTGGCTCAGGTCGAGCATGCCCTGCTGCTGCAGGTCGAGCAGGCGGCCGGGGGTGGCCACGAGGATGTCGACGCCCTTCTTGAGCTTGCTGATCTGCGGGTTCATGCCCACGCCGCCGAAGATCACGGTGGAGTCGAGCTCCAGGTACTTGCCGTAGGTGCGCACCGACTCTTCGACCTGGGCCGCGAGTTCGCGCGTGGGCGTGAGCACCAGCGCGCGGATGCCGATGCCGCCGAACTTGTTGGTGGCGCTCGCGCCCACGCTGAGCTTGTGCAGCATGGGCAGCGTGAAGGCAGCGGTCTTGCCGGTGCCGGTCTGGGCGCCGCCCAGGAGGTCGTGGCCTTCGAGGACCGCGGGAATGGCTTGCGCCTGGATGGGGGTGGGGGTGTCGTAACCGTGCTCGTGCACAGCCTTCAAGATGGCGGGAGCCAGCTTCAGTTCGTCAAAATTCATTGGAAACAATAAGCGCCATACACGGCGCAGTGGCATCGGCCCGCTTGGCGTCTTTTGTGACGCCGAGCCAGTCAAGGCTGATGAAGGTCAGGGGTGGGAGCCGGAAAGTCCGCCCTCGCAAGAGGGTTGAAAGGCGCTTTCTTCGTCCCCGGCAGAGAGCCGGTGTTGCGGGCAACTGGACCCGGCAACGGTGCCTATTGTCGCATGAGTCGATAATCCATGGTTTGCCGCGTTCGAAAGCTTCTTCGGGCGCCCGCGCTTTTCCCCCAATTTCCGCTACCCAAGGTAACTATTCACAGATGGCTCAATACGTCTATTCGATGAACCGCGTCAGCAAGACCGTGCCGCCCAAGCGGCAGCTCTTGAAAGACATTTCGCTCTCTTTCTTCCCCGGCGCCAAGATCGGCGTGCTCGGCCTCAACGGCTCGGGCAAGTCGACGCTGCTCAAGATCATGGCGGGTGTGGACAAGGAGTTCGAGGGCGAGGCGCTGCCCATGCCGGGGATGACGATCGGCTATCTGGAGCAGGAGCCCAAGCTCGACCCCGAGCACACGGTGCGCGAATCGGTCGAAGAGTCCATGGGCGCGGTGTTTGCGGCCAAGGCGCGCCTCGAAGAGGTGTACATCGCCTATGGTGCCGAAGACGCCGACTTCGACGCGCTGGCAGCCGAGCAGGCCCAGCTCGAAGCCATCATCGCCACCGCCGGCACCGATTCCGAACATCAACTAGAAATCGCCGCCGATGCGCTGCGCCTGCCGCCGTGGGACGCGAAGATCGGCCTGCTGTCAGGCGGCGAAAAGCGGCGCGTGGCGCTGTGCCGCCTCTTGCTGTCCAAGCCCGACATGCTGCTGCTCGACGAACCCACCAACCACCTGGACGCTGAATCGGTGGAGTGGCTCGAAGTGTTCCTGCAGCGCTTCACGGGCACCGTGGTGGCCATCACCCACGATCGCTACTTCCTCGACAACGCGGCCGAGTGGATCCTGGAAATGGACCGCGGCCGCGGCATTCCCTGGAAGGGCAACTACAGCACCTGGCTCGAGCAGAAGGGCGAACGCCTGGCGCAGGAGCAGAAGAGCGAGGAAGCCCACGCCAAGGCGCTGAAGAAGGAACTCGAATGGTCGCGCCAGAACCCGAAGGCGCGCCAGGCCAAGAGCAAATCGCGCCTGGCCCGCTTCGAAGAGCTGAGCGACATGGAATACCAGAAGCGCAACGAGACGCAGGAAATCTTCATTCCGGTGGCGGAGCGGCTGGGCCAGCAGGTGTTCGAGTTCCACAACGTCAGCAAGTCCTTCGGCGACCGCATGCTGATCGACAACCTGAGTTTCACCGTGCCGCCGGGCGCGATCGTCGGCATCATCGGCCCGAACGGCGCCGGCAAGTCGACGCTGTTCAAGCTGCTCGCGGGCAAGGAAAAGCCGGATTCGGGTGAGGTCGTCATCGGCCAGACCGTGAAGATGGCCTTCGTCGACCAGCACCGCGACGAGCTCGCCAACAACAAGACCGTGTGGGAAGACATCTCGAACGGCCTGGACATCATCAACGTCGGCAAGTTCCAGATGGCGAGCCGCGCGTATGCGGGCCGCTTCAACTTCAACGGCGCCGACCAGCAGAAGAAGGTCGGCACGCTGTCGGGCGGCGAGCGCGGCCGGCTGCACCTGGCCAAGACGCTGATTGCGGGCGGCAACGTGCTGCTGCTGGACGAACCGTCGAACGACCTGGACGTGGAAACCCTGCGCGCGCTCGAAGACGCGCTGCTCGAGTTTGCCGGCACCGTGATGGTCATCAGCCACGACCGCTGGTTCCTCGACCGCATCGCCACGCACATCCTCGCGGCCGAAGGCGACAGCCAGTGGACCTTCTTCGACGGCAACTACCAGGAGTACGAAGCCGACAAGAAGAAGCGCCTGGGCGAAGAGGGTGCCAAGCCCAAGCGCATGCGCTACAAGGCGCTGAAATAGGCTCGCCCCCAGTCTTCGCGCACTTCGTGTCGCGCGCGCCTTCCCCCTACCGGGGGCAACACCGGAGGCCCGGCAAAGCCGGTTCCTCGGTGTTTCTGGAAGAGACCTCAGGGTGCCTCGACAAGAGCGCGTTGTTCCGCAAGGGGCCGCGCGCTTTTTTCATGGGGCGGGCAAGCCGGCGCGTTTCAACGTGGCCGCGCCAGCCGAAAGGCCGCGTTCGCTCCCCATGTGGCGACCAGCAGGTTGCCGTCGGGGGTGCGCGCAAGGCCCACCGGGCTGGACAGGCCGTCGGCCAGCACGACGCGGCCTCCTTCGCGGTCGATGCGGCTGACGGTCGTGCCGCCGTAGTCGACCACATAGGCGGCAGTGCCCTCGGGGTCCGCGACGATGCCGGGGCCCGGGCTGCGCAGCCCGTCGTGGATGCTTCGCGCGCGTCCGTCCGGCCCGACCACCGAGATGCCGCCCGCGATGTTGCTGACCATCAGCTCGCCGCCCGGCAGTTCGACCGCGCCGACCGGCGTTTGCAGTCCCTGCGCCGCGACTTCGATCCTGCCGTCGGGATGCGCCGCGAGGATCTCATTGGTTCGGCGGTTGGCGATCAGCAGCCGGCCCTTGCGGTCGAAGCTCAGGCCCGCCGGCGTTGCCAGGCCGCTCACGAACACGCTCTGCCTGCCGCCGGGCGTGAAGCGCCACACCAGGTCCTGGCTGTACGACGCGACGAAGATGTCGCCGGAAGGGCCGATCGCCAGCCCGCTGGGGCCGCTCAAGCCCGATGCGAACACCGAGCGGGCACCGTCGGGCGCAAAGCGCAGCACCGTGCCGGCCGACCAGTTGGCGACATAGAGATGGCCTGCCGCGTCGTAGGCCATGCCGACCGGCGAGGACAGCTCGTCGTGCGCGGGGCGTTTTTCCAGCGTCCAGCCCGGCGTGGCGGGCGTTCGCGCCGAGGTGGTCGCATGGGTCGCGGTCGCAAGCAGCGCGAGGCCGAGCAGAGGCAGGCGGATGCGAAAACTGCGGTGTTTCATACGGGCTCTCCCACCGGTGCATCGGCAGCAAACACCTCGCGCGCGGCCGCGAGGCCGTTGAGCGCAGCCGGAAAGCCCGCATACACCGCCATCTGCATGATGGTCTCGACAATCTCGGTGCGCGTGACGCCGACATTGAGCGCGCCCTGGATGTGCACCTTGAGCTGCGGCGCGGCATTGCCCATGGCCGTGAGCGCGGCCACCACCGCGATCTCGCGCGAACGCAGGTCGAGGCCGGGGCGCGAGTAGATGTCGCCGAACGGAAACTCGATCAGGAGGCGCGCGAAATCGGGTGCGATGCCGGCCAGGCTCTCGACCACCTTGACGCCGCCTTCACCGTCGATCTGCTGAAGCTTGGCGAGCCCGCGTTCGTAGCGCAGGTTGTTGTCGTTGTGGCTTGCTTGTGTGTTGGTCATCGCTCGTCTTTCCTTCGGGGGCTGTGCCCGGTGACGAGGGACGCTTCCTGTCGATGGCGCGGTAGTGCGCGATCTTCAGCGACAGCGCCTGCATGGATTGCTGCAGCGCCGCCACCTTGGCCTGGACCTCGGCCAGATGCTGTTCGAGCATCTGCCGCCGCTCCCCGACACTGGCGTCCCCCTGGCTTCGAAGCCTGGCGAACGCCTGCATGCCCTGGATCGGCATGCCGGTCTCGCGCAGGCGCAACAGGAAGGCCAGCCAATCCATGTCGGCGCTCGCATAGCGGCGCTGGCCGCCCGGTGCACGGGGCACCGCGGCGATCAGTCCGATGCGTTCGTAGTAGCGCAGCGTGTCGGCCGTGAGGCCGGTGCGCCGCGCGACTTCCGCAATGGTCAAGTGGGCTTCCATGGCGGGAATTCTCGAAGTTGGAGCGCGCTCCAAGTCAAGCGCTTTTTGCGGTTTCCGCGGAGGGCACGGTCCGGGGCGCGAAATCGCCGGGCTGCGGCCAGCGCATCTGCACGCGCTTTTGCACCGTGTGGATGTTGTTGCGCAGCGCATAGAGCTCGTCGGCATACGACAGCGGAACGGCCACCTTGTTGACCACGCGGTCGAGCTCCTCGAGTTCGTCGAGCAATTCGTCGCGCCCGCCCTGGCGTGCATCGACCTTGGCCTCGATGTCGCGCAGCCGCGCATACCAGCGGAACACGCGGCGGCGCACGCGGAACTGGTAGAGCGGCGGCACCACGCGGCTCAGTGGCAGCATCAGCACCAGCAGGCCGCCGAGCACCAGCCACATGCGCTCGATCAGGTTGCTGGCCCAGAACGGCAGGTAGCGCTGCCAGAACGGCGGCGTGCCGTTGATGGCGCGGTCGCCCTCGGGGCTCACGGGCAGTTCGCTGGTGCGTGTGTTGGGAAAATCGCGCGCGCGGTTGAACCAGCCGGCGTCGCTGTGCACGCTTTGCGCGGCCTGCGCGAAGAGCTGGCGCAGCGCGGAGTGGGTCTTGTCGCGCGAAAGCAGCGAGGTGGTGGCCGCGAGCAGCGAGACGTCCGTAGGCGGCAGGTCCTTCGACAGGTCGACCACGCCGCGCGGCAGCGTGACCGCCGACAGAAACGGAAAACGCCGCGTGTACGCATCGGCCTGGCCGAAGTCCATGAGCTTGATGTCGGGCGCGCGCAGCAGCCGCTGCACCTGCGGCGACTGCGGCGCCGAGGACAGCACGATGGCATCGAGCAGGCCGGCCTGCAGCGCTTCGGCCGCGGCCGCCTGTTCCAGGTTGGAAAGCAGCAGCGCATCGGGCTCGAGGTGGTTGGCCTTGAAGAGCCTTTCCATGATCTCGGGCAGGCCGCTGCCCGCCAGGTCGACGTTCACGCGCAGGCCGCGCAGCTGGGCGAGCGAAGTCAGCGTGGCCGTCTTGCGGTCGATCTTCTGCGCGCTGTCGGCGCGGTAGAAGAGCCAGATCGGCTCGAAGAACAGGCTGCCGAGCGAGGTGAGGCCGGCTTCCTCATCGGCCACCGGGTCGGCGCTGCCGCCGCGCACGAAGCCCACGTCGGCGCCGCCGCTGCGCAGCAGTTCGAGGTTTTCTGAAGAGCCCGTGGTGGCCTTGAGTTCCACCTCGATGCCGCTCGCCTTGAGCAGCTCGGCATAGCGCTTGCCGAACTGCGAATAGGCGCTGCCGGTCGGCCCGGTTGCCAGCGTCACGTGCTTGGGCGGCTGCGGCTGCAGCCACCAGTAGGCGGCAATCAGCAGGCCGATCACGAGGAACACGACGGGACCGGCCGATGCGATCAGGTCGCGGATCGACAGCAGGATCAGCTTCAGTGTCTTGGGCATGGCCATGGGGTACTCAACCTTTCGTTGCGGCGAAGTCGGCCGCGCATGGCACGTGCAGCTCGCCGACGGTGATGGAGCGCGCCGCCAGCACCGCGCGCAAGGTGGCGCGCGCCACCGCCTCGGCGGCCATGGTGCCGAGCACGGTCATGCCGGGCCTGGATTCGGAAGAAGGGCCTTCGAGCGGAATGCGGCCGGTGGCCAGCGCAAACAGCGTGTCGCCGTCGCTCATCGTGTGCACCGGGTTGATGGCGCGTGCCAGGCCGTCGTGCGCCACGCTCGCAAGGCGGTTGGCCTGCACCTTCGTCAGCACCGCGTCGGTCGCGATCACGCCGAGCGTGGTGTTGGTGCCCGCGAGCAGCGGCTGGGGCAGGTCGCCGCGCAGCAGGGCGCGGCGCGTGTCGAGCAGCGCAAGGCCGTCTTCGGTGCGCGCGCCGGCCACCGGCTGCGCGGTGTCGGGGTCGATCACGTCGCCCAGCGCATTGACCGCGATGAGCGCGCCCACCGTCACGCCGCCCACGGTGACCGAGGCGGTGCCGATGCCGCCCTTCATCGCGCGGTGCACGCCGAAGAGCTTGCCCACGAGCGCGCCGCTGCCGGCGCCCAGGTTGCCTTCTTCCGGCGCATCGCGGGTGGCCGCCTCGCAGGCCGCATAGCCGGCCGCGGCATCGGGGCGGATGCGCGCGTCGCCCATGGGCAGGTCGAACAGCACGGCGGCCGGCACGATCGGCAGGGTGCCGAAGCGCACGTCCATGCCGATGTTGCGTTCCTCGAGCCAGCGCATGGCGCCTTCGGCCGCGGCCAGTCCCCAGGCGCTGCCGCCCGCCAGCATCACGCCGTGCACCTGCTGCACCAGGTTGCCGGGCGAGAGCAGGTCGGTCTCGCGCGTGCCCGGTGCGGCGCCGCGCACGTCGACCCCGGCCACCGCCCCTTCGCGCGCGAGGATCACGGTGCAGCCCGTGGGCCGGCGCGTGTCGGAAAAATGGCCGACTTCGATGCCGGCCACATCGGTGATGGCGCCGGAAGACGAAGCAGGAGAAGAGGAAGCGGATGACGGAGCGGGCATGGCGGCCGATTATGGGACCGCGCCCTCTACGATAGGCCCCCATGACAGTTGCAAGAAGTTTCTCCGCCGAGGGCGCGGGACGCCATGTGGTCGTGATCGGCGCAGGCGCCGTGGGCAGCGCGACCGCCATCGAGGCCTTGCGCGCCGGCCTGCGCGTGACGGTGGTGGAGCCCGGCGAGCCGGGCGGTCCGCAGGCCACGAGCTACGGCAATGCGGGCTGGTTCTCGTCCCATTCCGTGGTGCCGCCCGCGCTGCCCGGTGCGTGGCGCAAGGTGCCGGGCTGGCTGGCCGATCCGCTGGGGCCGCTCGCGCTGCGTTGGCGCCATCTGCCGCGGGCCTTGCCCTGGCTGCTGCGCTACCTGGCCTCGGGCTGGACCGAGGCGCGCGTGCAGCGCACCGCCGACGCATTGCGCACGCTGCTGGCCGATGCCCCGGCCCTGCATGCCCGGCTCGCCGCCGAGGCCGGGGTGCCGCAGCTCATCGAGCAGCGCGGCCTGCTGCATGCCTACCGGTCGCGCGAGGAGTTCGAGGGCGACGCGCTCGGCTGGCGCGTGCGCCGGCGCACCGGTGTGCAGTGGGAGGAGTGGCCGGCGGCTGAATTGCGGCAGCGCGAACCCGACCTCGACGCGCGCTACACGCTCGGCATCTTCGTGCCCGAGGCCGGGCACTGCCGAAATCCGGGGGCCTACGTGGCGGCGCTCGCGCGGCATGCGCAGGAGGCCGGTGCGCAGCGCGTAGCGGCGCGCGCCACCGGTTTTCGCATCGAGGGCGGGCGGCTGCGCGCGGTGCGCACCGAGGCCGGCGAGATCGCCTGCGACGCCGCCGCCATCTGCGCCGGTGCGCGCTCGGGCCCGCTGGCCGCAGCGGCCGGATCGCCGGTGCCGCTCGAATCGGAACGCGGCTACCACGTGGTCGTCGAAGGCGCTTCGGCGGGGCCGCGCACGCCGACGATGGTGGCCGACGGCAAGCTCATCGCGCACTGGATGGACGGTGGCCTGCGCGCGGCCGGCCAGGTCGAGATCGGTGGGCTCGATGCCGCGCCCGACTGGCGGCGCGCCGAGATCCTGCACCGGCACCTGCGGTCGATGTTTCCGGCGCTTGGCACCCAGCCGCCGGAGGCGGTGGCCGTGAAGCACTGGCTCGGCCACCGGCCCAGTCTGCCCGACGGGCTGCCCTGCATCGGCGCATCCGCGGCCAGCACGGACATCGTGCTGGCCTTCGGGCATGGGCACGTCGGCCTGTGCGGCTCGGCGCGCACCGGCAGGCTCGCGGCGCAATTGCTCGCGGGCACCGCGCCCGAGACGGCGCTGGCCCCTTTCGATCCCGCCCGCTTCAGCTGACGCGCGGCGCGGTCTTCCTCAGCGGTAGCTCTGGAAGACGCGGCTGCCGCCGTCGGCCAGCACCAGCAGAACGTCGTAGGGATCGTGCCGATCGCCGTAGGCGGCGCCGTCCATGCCCGGCGATCCCACCGGCATGCCGGGCACGGCGAGGCCGATGGCTTTGGGCTTTTCGCGCAACAGCCTGTGCACCTCGCGCGCGGGCACGTGGCCTTCGAGCGCATAGCCGCCGACCAGGCCGGTGTGGCATGAGCCCAGCCTGGCGGGAACGCCGAGCCGGGTGCGCGCGGCGCTGTTGCCAGCGTCGTGCACGCGGGTCGCGAAGCCGTTGGCCTCGAGGTGCCTGACCCAGTCCTGGCAGCACCCGCAGTTCGGGTCCTTCCAGATCTCGACCATCGGCGCGGCGGCCGATGCGGCCGGCGGCCATGCCGCCGTGGATGCGAACGCGAGCAGCGGGGCGGCGCGCAGAAGAAGGGTGCGTCTTTGCATGGTTTGTTTCTCCTCAGGACGCCAGCTGCGCGCGGGCCTTGCCGGCCCACGCCTGCAGGTTGTCGAGCAGGTCTTTCTGGCTGAAGGAACAGCTCTCTTCGCTGAACAGCGCGCTCGACTCGAGCCGGTCGAGCAGGTTCAGCAGCACCTCGCCATAGCGCGGCGGCAGCGCCGCGAGCAGTTCGCTGCTCGCGCGCGCCTCGTTCGAGAGCGCGGCGACCGATCCGCCGCCGCCTTGCAGCGCCGCGATTCCGCTGCTGACGGCTTCGAGCTGCCGTGCGGCGGTGCTCATAAGGCAACCTCCGCGCTACGCGCTGCGGTGCGAGCCCCCTTCGGAGCGGCCGGGCGGGGGCTCATGACGAAGCCTTTCCAGGTGGCGGCAGCGAGAGGCCGCGTTCGCGCATCAGGTCGCGCAGCACGTCGGGGTAGTCGGTGATGATGCCGTCCACACCCCAGTCCATCAGCCGCAGCATGTCGGCGCGCTGGTTCACGGTCCAGGGCAGCACCTTGAGGCCGAGGCCCTGCGCTTCCTTGATGGCGGGCCGTGTCAGGTCGTTGTAGGCGGGCGACCAGATGACGGGCCCGCCCGCCGTGCCGGCCGCGGCCTTGACCAGCTGCGGCGTCGAGGCGAACTGCGCGGCGTCGAGGCCGGCCGTCCAGCGGCTGTCCTTGAGCGTGCGCGGGGAGCTCAGGTAGGCCCGCGGCAACTGCGGCGCAAGCTGGCCGACCAGCGCGAGCGTGCGCCAGTCGAAGCTCTGGACGGTCACGCGGCCGCCCATCTGCGCCTTGTCGATCTCGGCGAGCAGGGCGCGCACCATCGGCTCGGGCGCGGCGGTCTCGTCGGGCTTGGTGGGATCGATCTTGGTCTCGATGTTGAAGCCCACCGTGGCGGCCGCGGCGCCGCGTGCGCGCACCTGCTCGAACAGTGCGGCCAGGGTCGGGATGCGCTCGCCGTCGCGCGGCAGCTGCAGCGCGAACTGCTTGCCGTAGCTGCTCGCGGGGTTCAGCCGGCCGACGTCGTAGCGCTGCAGTTGCGCCAGCGTGAGAGAACGGAGGGTGGGGCCGGTCTTCGATGCGAGCCAGGCGCCGTTCGCGTCGCGTGTGTGGTCGGCGTTGAGCGCGGTGTCGTGCGAGATCACGACCACGCCGTCGGCCGTGAGCCCGATGTCCAGTTCGAGCGTGCTCACGCCCAGGTCGATGGCGTTGGAGAAGGCCGCCAGCGTGTTCTCCGGCGCGAGCCCGCGCCCGCCGCGGTGCGCCTGCAGGTCGAAGTGCTGCTTGGCCGTGGGGAGAATGGCCGCGCAGCCCGCGATGAGCAATGCGGCGGCAAGCAGTGGGTATTTCATTTCAGCTGCACCTTGATGCCGTCGTCCTGCACCGTGATGTCGCCGATCTCGTAGGTCTTGCGTCCCACCGTGAGCTCGTCGGCCGTGAAGCTGCGCAGCACCTGCCCCTGCAGCAGCTCCTGCGCCACCACCGCGCCCACCTGCTGCAGGCGTTCCGCATCGCGGCCCTGCACGCCCTGCAGCTCGAGGCGCTCGGCCTTGGGGCGGTCCAGGCGCAGCGCGCGCGCTGCGGCGTCGTAGCGCAGCGCGCTGCTGACCGAGACCACGCCCTGCACCGGCGAGGCGGCCAGCAGGGGGCTGGCAATGGTCAGCGTGGCCGTGATGGCCGCGCGGTTGCTGCGCGCGTCCAGGCCCAGCTGCGGATCGCGCAGCCCGACCATGAAGATCTCGGCATAGCGCTCGGCCACCGGAAAGCGCTTGGCGATCTGCGCCTGCAGTTCGTCGCGCGTGGCGGTGTATTCGCTGGTGAAGAAGTTGAAGCCGGCCAGCGCGCAAAGCGGCGCCTGCAGGGCCGCGGCGCCGCACAGCGCGCGCAGCATCCAGCGGCGGGAGGTGGTGAAGGGCAGGGAGCGGATTTGCATACTGCTCGGAGCTTGCCACAGCCCGCGGGGTTCCGGGGAGTCCGGGCCTCCGGCCGGCGCGCCGGGCGCATGCTGCTATGCGGACAGGAAAATCTCCTACGCCACGGCGCCGTTCGGCAGGCCACGTTCGAGGCTCCGGAAAAAAAGACCAACGATGCAGGGCACGACGCGAATCGGTATCTCTGGCTGGCGCTATGCGCCATGGCGCGGCCGTTTCTATCCCAAGGGGCTCCCGCAGCGGCTCGAACTCGACTTTGCCTCCCGCATGCTGCCCACCATCGAGATCAACGGCTCGTTCTATTCGCTGCAGCGCCCCGTGTCGTACCAGGCATGGCACGACGCGACGCCCGACGGTTTCGTGTTTGCGGTGAAGGGGCCGCGCTACATCACCCACAACCTGCGGCTCAAGGAACCGCACGGTGCGCTGGCCAACTTCTTTGCATCGGGCGTGTTCGCATTGGGCGCCAAGCTGGGCCCGATTCTCTGGCAGCTGCCGCCGTCGTTGGCCTACGACGCCGGTCGGATCGAGGAATTCCTGGCGCTGCTGCCCAGGGATGGCCGTTCCGCCCTCAAGCTCGCGCGCCAGCACAACGAGAAGCTGGCCGACGACCGCGCGTTGCTGAAGGCACCCGCGAAGCTGCGCATACGGCATGCGGTGGAAGTGCGCCATGCGAGTTTTGCAAATCCGGACTTCATCGCGATGCTGCGCCGCCATGGCGTCGCGCTGGTGGTTGCCGACACGGCGGGGCGCTGGCCGCTGCTCGAAGACCTGTGCGCCGACTTCGTCTACATGCGGCTGCATGGCGACAAGGAGCTCTACGCGAGCGGCTACGGCGATGCCGCGCTCGACCGCTGGGCCGAGCGCATCGATGCCTGGCGCCATGGACGCCAGGTGAAGGACGCAAGGCTGGCCGTACCTTCGCGCCGGTCCTCCGGGCGCAAGGGGCGCGACGTGTTCTGCTACTTCGACAACGACGTCAAGGTGCACGCGCCCTACGATGCCGCGCACCTGGCGGCCCGGCTTGGCGTGGCCACCGGGCTGGGGGCAGGCGACCGCTTCGAACTGCCGCCGGACATGGCCGTGCGAAAGCCGGCGCGCGCGCGGCCGGGCAGGAAGTAGTGCGGCGCTGCGTACCGCCTCAGTCGTGCAGCGACGAAAGGAATTGCTTCAGCTCGGCCGTCTGCGGATTCCCGAACATTTCCGCCGGTGGTCCCATCTCGTGCACGCGGCCCTGGTGCATGAAGATCACGCGGTCGCTCACCTTGCGCGCAAAGCTCATCTCGTGCGTGACCATCAGCAGCGTCATCCCTTCGTCGGCCAGCGACTCCACCACGCGCAGCACCTCGCCCACCAGCTCGGGGTCGAGCGCCGAGGTGATCTCGTCGCACAGCAGCACGGCCGGTTCCATGGCCAGCGCGCGGGCGATGGCCACGCGCTGCTGCTGGCCGCCCGAGAGCTGCTCGGGCATGGCGTCGAACTTCTCGGCCAGGCCCACGCGTTCGAGCAGCTTGCGCGCCTGCGATGCCGCCTCCATGCTGCTGCGCTTCTTCACCAGCGTGGGTGCGAGCATCACGTTCTTGCCGACCGTGAGATGCGGAAACAGGTTGAAGCTCTGGAAGATCATGCCCACGTGCTGGCGCAGCTCGCGCATCGCCATGGCGCTCTCGTGCAGCAGCGGCTTGCCGTCGACCGTGAGCGAGCCTTCCTGGAACACCTCGAGCCCGTTGATGCAGCGCAGCAGGGTGCTCTTGCCCGAGCCGCTCTTGCCGATGATGGCAATGACCTCGCCGCGCTTCACGTCGAGGTCGATGCCCTTGAGCACCTCGTTGGCGCCGTACGATTTGCGCAGCGCGGTCACGCGCACGATCGGCGCGGCGGAGGTCTGGTGGGATTCAAGCACGGCGGCCATGGGATTTCCTCTCGAGATTCTTGGCGTACAGGCTCACCGGGAAGCACAGTACGAAGTAAAGCAGCGCCACGCAGCTGAACACCACGAAGGGCTTGAAGGTGGCGTTCGAAATCATGCTGCCGGCCTTGGTGAGTTCGACGAAACCGATCACCGAGGCGAGCGCCGTGCCCTTGATCACCTGCACCAGGAAGCCCACCGTCGGCGCGATCGCGATCTTCACCGCCTGCGGCAGGATCACGTGGCGCATCTGCTCGCTGAAGCTCAGCGCCAGGCTGCCCGAGGCTTCCCACTGGCCCTTGGGAATGGAGGCCACGCAGCCGCGCCAGATTTCGGTGAGGAAGGCGCTGGTGTAGAGCGTGAGCGCCACGCTGGCCGCGGTCCACGCCGACACGTCGACGCCGAACAGCGCGATGCCGAAGTACGCGAGAAACAGCTGCATCAGCAGCGGCGTGCCCTGGAACAGCTGCACATAGAGGCCGACGGCGCGGCCCATGGCGCTGCCGCCGCGCAGCCGCAGGAACAGCAGCAGGGCGCCCACCAGCCCGCCGCCGATGAAGGCGATGAGCGAGAGCACGACGGTCCAGCGCAGCGCCATCAGCAGGTTGCGCAGGATGTCCCAGAGAGAAAAATCGACCATGGTGGTGGCGTCCTGCGTTCAGCGGCCGAAGAAGAATCTCGGCCCGGCCCAGTTGAGCAGCCTGCGCAGCCCAACGGCCAGCGCCAGGTAGAGCAGCGTGGCGACGATGAAGGCCTCGAAGGCGCGGAAGTTGCGGCTCTGGATGAGGTTGGCCGCATAGCTCAGCTCCTCGGTGGAGATCTGGCCGCACACGGCCGAGCCCAGCATCACGATGATGATCTGGCTCACCATGGCGGGCCACACCTTCTTGAGCGCCGGCGGCAGCACCACGCGCGTGAACACCTGCACCTTGTCGAGCGCCAGGCTCACGGCCGCCTCGATCTGCCCCTTGGGCGTGGCCTCGATGCCGGCGCGGATGATCTCGGTGGCGTAGGCCCCGAGGTTCATCACCATCGCGATCACCGAGGCCACCTCCGGCGTGAGCTTGACGCCCGCCGCAGGCAGCCCGAAGAAGATGAAGAACAGCTGCACGATGAAGGGCGTGTTGCGGATCAGCTCCACATAGCTGCCGACCACCCAGCGCAGCCACGCCGGCCCGCTGGCGCGCGCCCAGGCGCAGGCCACGCCCACGGCCATGCCGATGACGGTGGCGATGGCCGTCAGGCCGACCGTCCACGCGATGCCCTTGGCGAGCAGCCGCCAGTCGACGAGAACTGCACCGAAGTCGAATTCCATGGCCGCGCCCTTGTTCGAGGTTCAGCGGCGCTCAGACCGGCAGGTCGCCGGCGGCCTTGCCGAGCCACTTCTTCGACATGGCGTCCAGCGTACCGTCCTTCTTGGCGGCGGCAATGATCTCGTTGACCTTGGTCTTCAAGGCGGTTTCGCCCTTGGCCACGCCGACGAAGCAGGGGCTGTCCTTCAGCAGCAGCTTGAACTCGGCGCTCACCTTCGGATTCTTGGCGAGCATGTCGCCGGCGACCGCCGCGCTGGTGGCGATGGTTTGCGTCTGGCCGGCCACGAAGGCCGCGATGGTTGCGTTGTTGTCCTCGAAGCGGCGGTAGTCGACGTTCGGCGGCGCCACCTTGTTCAGTTCCTGGTCCTCCATCGCGCCGCGCGTCACGGCAACGGTCTTGCCGGCCATGTCGGCGAAGCTCGTGAGCTTCATGCTCTTGGCCGCATACACGGCCTGGAAGAAGGGCGCATAGGCCGAGGTGAAGTCGATCACCTTCTCGCGCTCGGCGTTCTTGCCGAGCGTGGAGATCACGAGGTCGGCCTTGCGGGTCTGCAGGTAGGGAATGCGGTTGGCGCTGGTCACGGGCACCAGCTCGACCTTGACGCCCAGCTTGGCGGCGATTAGCTCGGCCATCTCGATGTCGAGGCCTTGCGGCTTCATGTTCTTGTCCACCGAGCCGTAGGGCGGATAGTCGGTGGGCACGGCGATCTTGATGGTCTTGGCCTTCAGCACGTTGTCCAGGGCATTCTGGGCCTGTGCGCCGCCGGCGGCGGCCAGCATGGCGATGGATGCAAGCGCGAGCGAGAGATGGCGTTTGGACGAAGAGAAAGTCATAGCAGGGCTCCTAGGTAAGTCGATGAATCGGTGTCGTCGGGGGAGGGCGTGGCGGCCTTGCGCCGCCTGGGAACGGCCGCGGTTTTCTTCTGCTGCAGCGGCGCCAGCGCGTCGCGCAGCTGCGCCAGCGGATCGGTGGGCGCCTGCACGCGCAGGGCCGACTGCACCGTGCCGATGTGCGCGGCCATCAGCGCCTCGGCGGCGGCATGGTCGCCTCGCTCGAGGGCGGCGACGATCTGCACGTGGTCCTCGCAGGACTGCACGGCGTCGTGCGTGGACTGGTAGAGCATGGCGATCAGCGTGGTGCGCGCGGTGAAGTCGCGCAAGGTGTCGGCCAGCAGCGTGTTGCCCAGGCATTCGGCCAGGCACACGTGGAAGTCGCCGAGCAGGAAGCTGCGGTTGCCGACGTCGCTCTCTTTCAGTGCGGCCTTTTCACGCTGCAGGTGCGCCTTCAGCTGGCGCAGCGCGGCCTTGTCGATCTTGCCGGTGCTGCGGATGAGGCCGAGCTCGATGACGCGGCGCGCCTCGAAGGCTTCGCGCGCCTCGTCCTGCGAGGGCTCGATCACGAACCAGCCGCGCCGTGCGCTCACCGTGACGATGCCGCGCGCCGCCAGCCGGGTGAGCGCCTCGCGCACGATCGTGCGGCTGCAGTCGAACAGCATGGCGAGCGGCTGCTCGCCCAGGCGCGAGCCCGGCGCGAGCTTCTGCGCCATCACCGCCTCGACGATGCGTGCACTGATTTCGGATGCGGATGTAGACATTGGCATGCATACCAGCAGCTTTTGTGCCAACTGGTATGCAAGATCTGTGCACCGAAATGGGCCGGCGCCGCGTGCCGGTGGTGCATGCCGCTGCTGTTCAGGGCGCGCTCCCGCCGACGGGGTACCTTGCTCCGCGAATGTCCTCCGGCCTGCGGCCTCCCCCTTTATTTCGCTGCGCAAGGCACCCCATCGACGGGAGCGTTGGACAGAGCGGTCGTTGATCGCAAGATCATTAGCAGCGTGCCCAGTGCACAGGGCATCGGGTGCTCCCCGCAGCGAAATCAAGGAGGAGGCCGCAGGCCGGGGGACATTCGCGGAGGGGAGTACCCGGTGGCCTGTGCACGCCGCCCTGAACAAGAGTGCCCCGAAGAACGACGGCGCCCCGAACCGCCAGCAATCAATCCATCCGCGCGCCCGAAGCCTTCACCGCCTTGTCCCAGCGCGGCGTCTCCGTGGCCAGGAAGCGCGCGAAGTCCTCGCTGCCCAGATAGGCCGGGTCCGCGCCCTGGCTCACCATCCGGTCGCGCACCTCGGCGCTCGTCAGCACCTGCCTGAATGCGTCGCTGAGTCTGGCGACCACGTCCCTGGGCGTGTCCTTGGGTGCGAAGAAACCGTAGAAGCCCACCACCTCGAAGCCCTTGACGCCCGACTCGATCACCGTCGGCACATCGGGCAGCGCGGGGTTGCGCTCGCGGCTGGTCACGGCCAGCGCGCGCACCTTGCCCTGCTTGTGGTAGTTGGCCGCCTGCGGAATCGACTCGGCCATGAACTGCACCTGCCCGGCCATCAGGTCCGTGAAGGCCGGAGCGCTGCCGCGATAGGGGATGTGCACCATGAAGATGCCGGTCGCGGTCTTGAACATCTCGGGCACCAGGTGGCTGATGCCGCCGTTGCCGGCCGAGCCGTAGTTGACCTGGCCGGGCCGTGCCTTGGCGTAGTCGATGAACTGCCGCAGGTTCTGCACCGGCAGCTTGGGCGTGACCAGCAGGGCCAGCGGCTGCATCGCGGTGCGCGCGATGGGTACGAAGTCGCGCTGCGTGTTGTAGGGCAGCTTGCTGTAGAGCGCGCCGTTGATTACGGCCACGCCGGTGTTGGCCAGCATCAGCGTGTAGCCGTCGGCCGGGCTCTTGGCGACCGCGTCGGCGCCCACCGAACCGCCCGCGCCGGGCTTGTAGTCGACGATCAGCGGCTGGCCCAGCACCGCCTGCAGCTTGTCGGTCAGAAGGCGTGCATGCTGGTCGAGCGGGCCGCCGGCCGGAAAGCCGATGACGACCTTGATCGGCTTGTCGGGGTAGGCGGCCATGACGGCGCCACCGATGCCGAACGAGGCGATTGAAAAAGCCGCCAGGAGGGCGGCGCGCACGGGTCAGGTCATGGATCGTCTCCTCTTTTTCAAGTGGAGACGATCATAAGCAGCGGCTCAGCCCGCGAGCGTGGCCTTCAGCGTGATTTCCGGCACGCTGGCCAGCGCCTTCGACAGCGGGCAGCCGGCCTTGGCGGCGGCCGCGATCTGCTGGAACTTCGCCTCTTCCAGGTTGGGCACGGCGGCGTCGAGCTCGAGCGCGATGCGGTCGATCTTGAAGCCCTCGCCGTCCTTGGCCAGCCGCACCGCGGCCTTGGTGTCGATGCGGGTGGCGGTGAAGCCCTCCTTCTCCAGCGCGAAGGCAAAGGCCATCGTCAGACAGGCCGCATGGGCCGCGCCGACGATCTCCTCGGGGTTGGTGCCGCGCTTGTCGTCCTCGAAGCGGCTGGCGAAGCCGTAGGGGTAGTCCTTGAGGGCGCCGGTCTCGGTACTGACCTGGCCCTTGCCGGTCTTGCCGGCGCCTTCCCAGTGAACGCTTGCGTGCTTGTCTGCTGCCATGAAAACTCTCCTTCATTCGGGTGACGGGTGGTGGGAGACGCAGGTATCGCGCGGAACGCCGCGCTTGTCTGTAGTCGCAGGGCGCGTGCGATGAAGATTGCGCGATGGCGGGCAGGCGTCGCCAAGGTGACGCTCCCGGGGGCTTCCCCGATGGGAGCGGCGCGCGGCTCGGCTTAGGCTGCGGCCTGTCTTCCTTCCCTCTCTCTCCTTCTCCCGCCTGCCTTGACCATGCAACCACGCCCGCACTACAAGTTCTGGCCCAAGCGCCTGCCGCATTCGATCACCGTTCCCGCCACCTCGCTGTGGCACAACCTCGCAACCTCGGCGGCGCGCTATCCGGACAAGGCCGCGCTGGTCTTCTTCGGCCGGGTGCTGAGCTATCGCGATTTCGCGGTCCAGGTCGAGCGCCTGGCCGGCACGCTGCATGCGCTGGGCGTGAAGCGCGGCGACCGCGTGGTGCTGGACATGCAGAACTGCCCGCAGCTCGTGATCGCGCATTTCGCGATCCTGCGCGCCAATGCGGTGGTGGTGCCGGTCAACCCGATGAACCGGGCCGAGGAGCTCAAGCACTACATCGTCGACCCCGACGCGAAGGTGGCCATCACCACCGGCGACCTGGCCGGCGAACTTGCCAAGGCCAGCAACGCGCTGCCGCCGGCGCAGCAGCTGGCCCACATGATCGTGACCCAGTTCACCGACGCCTTCGACGCCGATGCGAGCGGCGACGACGCCCCGGCGCCGGCCTGGAAGGAGTGGCTCGCCACGCGCCATCCGCTGCCCGAACTGGCGGGCGGCAAGGCCATGGCCTGGACCGATGCGCTGGCCGCGGGGCATGCCGCGCCCGAGCACGTGGTGGGCGCCAACGACATGGCGCTGCTGCCCTACACCAGCGGCACCACCGGCCTGCCCAAGGGCTGCGTGCACCACCATTCGAGCCTCATGCACAACGCGGTGGCCAGCCAGCTCTGGGGCCAGGCCACCTCGGAAGCGGTGGTGCTGGCGGTGGTGCCCATGTTCCACATCACGGGCGTGGTGAGCATGATGCACACCTCCATCCTCGCGGCGGCCACGCTGGTCATCATGCCGCGCTGGGACCGCGAGGTGGCGGGCCGGCTCATCTCGCGCTGGAAGGTCACGAGCTGGACCAACATCCCCACCATGGTGATCGACCTCATGGCCAGCCCCAACTTCGCGAGCTACGACCTGTCGAGCATCACGCACATCGGCGGCGGCGGCGCGGCCATGCCGCAGGCCGTGGCGCAGCGCCTCTTCGAGCAGTACGGCCTCAAGTACCAGGAGGGCTACGGCCTCACCGAAACCGCCGCGCCTTCGCACACCAACCCCTCGGACCACCCCAAGCAGCAGTGCCTGGGCATTCCGTTCATGAGCACCGATGCGCGCGTGGTCGACCCCGACACACTGGCCGAAATGCCCATTGGCGAATCGGGCGAGATCATCATCCATGGCCCCGAGGTGTTTCAGGGCTACTGGAAGCGCCCCGACGCCACCCAGGCGGCTTTCGTCGAGTTCGAGGGCAAGCGCTTCTTCCGTTCGGGCGACATGGGTCGCATGGACGAGGACGGCTACTTCTTCATGACCGACCGCCTGAAGCGCATGATCAACGCGAGCGGCTTCAAGGTCTGGCCGGCCGAGGTCGAGCTGCTGATGTTCCGCCATCCCGCCATCCAGGAGGCCTGCGTCATTTCCACCCGGGACGACTACCGCGGCGAATCGGTCAAGGCCGTGGTGGTGCTGCGCGCCACGCACAAGGACACCACCGAGCAGCAGATCATCGACTGGTGCCGCGAGAACATGGCGGTCTACAAGATCCCGCGCAAGGTGCAGTTCGTCGACGCGCTGCCCAAGAGCGGCAGCGGCAAGGTGATGTGGCGGCTGCTGCAGGAAGACGAAAACAAATGATTCAGCCGGGCGGGGCGGGCACTTCGCGCCGAGAATCGACGCTCCTTGCACCCTGTGCGTTCCGTTCCTGCCTGCATGCGCTTTCGCCCGGTTTTTTCTCTTCTTCTTTTTGCATTCGTCTCTCTGCCGCTGCTGGCTCGCGCCGAGCCCCGCAGTTGCCTGGTGGTCGGCATCAGCGACGGCGACACGCTCACCGCGCGCTGCGGGCGTGCCGGCTCCTATGAGCAGATCAAGGTGCGCATCGCCGCGATCGATGCGCCCGAAAGCAGGCAGCCCTATGGCCAGCGCAGCCGGCAGGCGCTGAGCCGGCTCTGCCACGCCGTAGAGGCGCAGATCACGCCGCGCGACACCGACCGCTACGGGCGCACCGTGGCCGACGTGGCTTGCAACGGCGAGGACGCCGCAACCCGCATGGTGTCCGGCGGCTGGGCCTGGGTCTACGACTACGACGGCATCGCGACCAGGCGCGGCGGCGGGCTCTTCAAGCTGCAGGACGCCGCGCGTGCGCAAGGCCTGGGGCTGTGGGCCGATTCGAAGCCGACGCCGCCCTGGGACTGGCGGCGCGAGCGGCGCGAGCACCACTGGAGCGACGCCTTTTTCTGAGCCCCCGGCCGCTGTCATGGCGGATTCATGCGGGCGCGAGACCATCATGGGTTCTCGCAACCCATGACGACAAGAAGATGGCCAAAGATTTCGAGCAAATGGAGGACTCCAATCCCTCCGCCAATCCCACCATCCACGAAGTTTCCGACCCGCAGCGCCGCGTGTTCGTGCGCGGCGGCCTGGCGGCGGCCGTGGCGGGCCTTTTCGGTCCCCTGGCGGCCGGCACGCTGGCCGGCTGCGCCAGCACCGGCCCTTCGGTGAGCACGCTGGGCCGGGCCATCGGCTTCAAGAGCGTGCCCATGGCCGCCGTTGACCGCGTCGTCGTGCCCGAGGGCTACAGCGCGCAGGTGCTCTACCGCTGGGGCGACGCCACCGGCATCGCTGGCCAGATGCCCGCATTCAAGACCGATGGCTCCAACACCGCGGACGAACAGGCCCTGCAGGCCGGCATGCATCACGACGGCATGGCCTTCTTTCCGCTCGACGGATCGAACCGCGGCCTGCTGGTGCTGAACCACGAATATGTCGACGACGGCCTGCTGCATCCGGACGGCATGAAGACCTGGACGGCCGAGAAGGTGCGCAAGTCGATGAACGCGCATGGCGTCTCGGTGATCGAGCTGCAGCGCGAAGGCACGAAGTGGACGCAGGTGCTGCCGTCGCGCTTCGCGCGCCGCATCACCGCGCTCACGCCGATGACGCTCACCGGCCCCGCCGCCGGCCACCCCATGCTGCGCACCGCGGCCGACCCCACGGGCACGCAGGTGCTCGGCACCTACAACAACTGCTCGAACGGCCAGACGCCATGGGGCACCTACCTGACCTGCGAGGAAAACTTCGCGGATTACTTCGAAGGCACCGACACGCCCGACGCGCACCAGAAGCGCTGGGGCATCAAGAAGGGCAACGGCGCCAAGTACCGCTGGCACGAGCACGACGCGCGCTTCGACGTGGCGAAGCACCCGAACGAATCCAACCGCTACGGCTGGGTGGTCGAGATCGATCCGCAGGACCCGGCCTCGACGCCGCGCAAGCGCACCGCGCTCGGCCGCGCCGCGCACGAAGGCGCCGCCACCGCGCTCACCAACGACGGCCGCGCGGTCATCTACATGGGCGAGGACTCGCGCTTCGAATACATCTACAAGTTCGTGAGCCGCGACAGGGTGCAGCCCGGCGGCGCGGCCGCCAACCGCGACCTGCTCGACCACGGCACGCTGTACGTCGCCCGCTTCGACGTGGACGGCACCGGCGAGTGGCTGCCGCTGGTGCAGGGCAGGAACGGGCTCGTCGCCGACAAGGGCTTCGCGACCCAGGGCGACGTGCTCATCAAGGCGCGCCAGGCCAGCGACCTGCTGGGCGCCACCAGGATGGACCGTCCCGAATGGACCACCGTCGATCCGCTGACGAAGGAGGTCTATTGCACCCTCACCAACAACAGCAACCGCGGTGCGCCGGGCCAGCCCTTCATGGACGCGGCCAATCCGCGCTCCAACAACACGATGGGCCAGATCATCCGCTGGAAGGAAAGCGGCGACCTCGATGCGACGAAGTTCGCCTGGAACCATCTCGTGCTTGCGGGCGATCCGAAGCAGCCGCGCTACGAAGCGCAGGGCAACATCAAGGGCGACGCCTTCGGCAGCCCCGACGGCCTGATGGTCGATGCACGCGGCGTGCTGTGGATCGAGACCGACGTCTCGACCTCCACGCTCGGCAAGGGCGAATACGCCAACCTGCCGAACAACCAGATGCTGGCCTGCGACCCGACGAAGGGCGAAATCCGCCGCTTCCTGCTCGGGCCGGCCGGCTGCGAGATCACAGGCCTCACGGCCACGCCCGATCTGCGCACGCTCTTCATCAACATCCAGCATCCGGGTGAGCCGGCCAACGAGCGCAGCGACCCGGAACGTCCGCTCGCCGTGTCGAAGTGGCCGGACGGCGCCGGGCGCCCGCGCTCGGCAACGGTCGCCATCACGAAGAACGATGGCGGCGTGGTCGGAACCTGACGCGGGAAGGGGCAGGGCGCTCCGAAGGGGCCTTCGGGCGCGCCGCTAGGACTCGCTCCTGCCCTGCACGTCCGCCACCACGCGCGCATTGCGCTGGAAGCTCCAGTAGGCGCTGGCCCAGTCCATCATCACCACGATGCGGTTGCGGAATCCGATCAGGAAGTACGCATGCGCGAACAGCCAGAACAGCCATGCGAGCCGGCCGCTGAAGCGCAGCGGGCCGAGGGGCGTTTCCAGGTCCACCACCGCCGAGTTGCGGCCGATGGTGGCCAGGTTGCCGTAGTCCCGGTAGCGGAAAGGCACCGTCGGCTCGCCCGCGATGCGGCGAAGAATGTTGGCGGCCGCCGCGCGGCCCATCTGCTTGGCGCCGGGCGACACGCCGGGCACCGGTTTGGGCGGCTTACCGGGCGCGTAGCTCAGGGCCGCGGCCAGGTCGCCCACCACGCTGATCTCGGGATGGCCCGGCAGGCTCAGGTCGGGCTCGACCTTGACGCGGCCGGCGCGGTCGCATTCGGCGCCGGTCGCCTCGCCCAGCATGCGCCCCAGCGGCGAAGCTGCGACGCCTGCCGCCCACACCACGCAGCTGGTGTCGATGCGGTAGCCGGTGGCGGGTGCGCCGTCGGCGCCACCGCCGGACTGCACTTCGAGCCCGCCGGCGTCGATGGCGGTCACGCGCGCATTGAGCCGCACTTCGACGCCGAGTTTTTCCAGTTGGTCGAGCGCCTTCTGGCTGAGGTTCTCGGGCATGGCCTGCAGCACGCGCGGTCCGCCTTCGATCAGCAGCACCTGCGCGCTCCCGGGGTCGATGTGGCGGAACTCGCCGGCGAGCGTGTGCTTGGCAATCTCGGCCAGCGTGCCTGCCATTTCGACCCCCGTCGGGCCGGCGCCGATCACCGCGAAGGTGAGCAGGGCGCGGCGGCGCTCCGGGTCGGTTGCGGTTTCGGCCGCCTCGAACGACATCAGCACGCGGCGGCGGATCTCGAAGGCGTCGGCCAGCGTCTTCAGGCCGGGCGCGACGGGCGCCCATTCGTCATGGCCGAAATAGCTGTGCGTGGCGCCGGCCGCGACGACCAGGTGGTCGTAGCTCACCAGGCTGCCGTTGGCCAGCCGGACCGCGCGCGCGGCCGGATCGATGGCACTCACTTCGCCGAGCAGCGTGGTGATGCGCGGCTGCTGGCGGAACAGGGCGCGCACCGGCGCCGCGATCGACGGCGCGGCCAGGCCGGCGGTCGCCACCTGGTAGAGCAGGGGCTGGAACAGGTGGTGGTTGGTCTTCTCGATCACCGTCACGTCCACGTCGGCGCTTTCGAGCCGGCGCGCGGCTTCGAGTCCACCGAATCCGCAGCCGACGATGACGACATGGGGGCGGGCGGAGGCGTTGGTCGTTTGCATCGAACAGATGATACGCAGCCGCCCTGCACGCCGGCCGATCTTGTGCCAAAGTGGCTCCCCCACCGATGCCTGCATTGCGGCGCGGCGTGACGCCGCGCTTCAAGGGCGCGAACTTGTCCTACGCGCTGCTGCAACGGCCATCGGCTACAAATTGCGGTTGACCCGACTGGAGACACCATGACGCTTTCCCGGCCGATCACCCAGGCGGCAAGCGCGCTGCGCGGCAAGTTCCGCGAAGTGCGCGCCGCCAGCCTGGCACTCGCCGCGCCGCTCTCCGCCGAAGACCAGTGCATCCAGTCGATGCCCGACGCGAGCCCGACCAAATGGCATCTCGCGCACACGACCTGGTTCTTCGAGACCGTCCTGCTCCAGCCGCATGCGGCGGGCTACCGGCCTTTCGACGAGCGGTTCCATTACCTCTTCAACTCGTACTACGAAGCGCTCGGCCCGCGCCATCCGCGCCCGCAGCGGGGGCTGCTCACGCGCCCTTCCGTGGACGAGGTGCATGCCTATCGCACCCATGTCGACGAGGCGGTGCTCGCGCTGCTCGACGCCGGCGCCGGCGAGCGCGACTGGGCGGCCATCGAGCCCATCGTCACGCTCGGGCTGCATCACGAACAGCAGCACCAGGAGCTGCTGCTCACCGACATCCTGCATGCCTTGTCATGCAATCCGCTGTTGCCCGCCTACCGGCCCGCGGCAGGGCCCGCGCTGCGGCTGGCTGCCGTGCCGCCGGCCATGCGCTGGCTGCCGCAGCCCGGCGGCCTGGTGCAGGTGGGCCATGAGGGTCCGCAGCAGGGCTTTGCCTTCGACAATGAAACGCCGCGCCACGCGGCCCTGCTGCAGCCCCATGCCATTGCCGACCGGCTGGTGAGCTGCGGCGACTATGCGCAGTTCATTGCCGACGGCGGCTACCAGCGCCCCGAGCTCTGGCTCTCCGACGGCTGGGCGGCGGTGCAGGCGCAGGGCTGGCGCCATCCGGCCTATTGGCTTGCAGCCGACGATCCCCGGCTGCAAGCCCAGCAGCCGCAGGGCGGATGGCAGGTGTTCGGCCCGCATGGCGTGCGGCCGATGGAGGCCGATGCGCCCGTGTCGCAGCTGAGCTTCTACGAGGCCGCCGCCTATGCTGAATGGGCCGGTGCGCGCCTGCCGACCGAATTCGAATGGGAAGCGGCCTTCGATGCGCCTGGCATCTCGCAAATGACGGGCCACGTCTGGCAGTGGACGCGCTCCTCCTACGACCCGTATCCCGGATTCAGGCCCATGCCCGGCATCGCGGCCGAATACAACGGCAAGTTCATGGTGGGCCAGCTGGTGCTGCGTGGCGGCAGCGTCGCCACGCCGGCCGGGCACACGCGGCCCAGCTACCGCAATTTCTTTCCGCCGGCGGCGCGCTGGCAGTTCTCGGGGCTGCGGCTCGCGAAAGACATCTGAATCATGCGCAATCCAAGCTCCTCGTCCTCCTTTTCGTTTGCCGCCGCCCAACAGCAGCAGCGCCAGCCTGTCGCACCCGCCGCCCCGGAAAGTGCGGCGCTCTCCGAGTTCGGCCGCGAGATGCGGGCGGGCCTTGCGCGCAGGCCGCGCAGCATTTCGCCCAAGTATTTTTATGACGCCGCGGGGTCGCAGCTGTTCGACCGCATTTGCGAACTGCCCGAGTACTACCCCACGCGCACCGAGCTGCGCATCCTCGGCGAATGCGCGGGCGAGATCGCCGCGCAGGTGGGGCCGGGCGCCGAGATCGTCGAGTTCGGCGCCGGCTCGCTCACCAAGGTGCGGCTGTTGCTCGATGCGCTCGAGGCGCCCCGGCGCTACCTGCCGATCGACATCTCGGGCGAGCACCTGGCGGCCGCGGCCGAGCGGCTCAAGGCCGACTATCCGGAGCTGGCGGTGCAGCCGATTGCGGCGGACTACACCATGCCGCTGGTGCTGCCCGCGCCGCTCGCGGGTGCGGGCAAGCGGGTGGGCTTTTTCCCCGGCTCGACGATCGGGAATTTCGAGCCCGACGAGGCGCTGGCCTTCCTGCAGCTCGCGGCGCGCATGCTGCGCGGCGGCGGGCTGCTGATCGGCGTCGACCTGGTGAAGGACCCGGGCCGCCTGCATGCGGCCTACAACGATGCGCAGGGCGTGACCGCCGCGTTCAACCTCAATTTGTTGCGGCGCGCCAATACCGAGCTCGATGCGAATTTCGACCTCGACGGCTTTGCGCACGCGGCGTTCTACAACGCGCCGAAGCAGCGCATCGAGATGCACCTGGTGAGCCGGCGGGACCAGATCGTCTCGCTGAACGGCGAGCGCTTTGCGTTCGAGGAAGGGGAGACCATCCACACCGAGTACTCGCACAAGTTCACCGTGGAAGGGCTGCGGGCTTTGGCGGTGAAGGCGGGGTTCCGGCCGGGGGCGGTGTGGACGGATCCGGAGAGGCTCTTCAGCGTGCATTGGCTTTCGGCCTGATTTTGGTTCCGGGGCCGGGGCGAGTCCCGGCCCCGAACCTCAACCGGCATAACCCAGGCCGGAATCGTCCGCCAAACGCAACGGGCACAATACCCCTTCCCCGCGCGGCCCCGCACCCGCCAAGTGCGCCCCCCGCCACCCCCGTTGGAGTGCAAAGACCATGAAAGCAACCTGGAACGGCGTCACCATCGCCGAAAGCGACGACACCGTGCTTGTTGAAGGCAACCACTATTTCCCGATGAGCTCGCTCAATCGCGACCATGTGACCTTCAGCAACCACAAGACCACCTGCGCCTGGAAGGGCACGGCCAGCTACTACTCGCTGCTGGTCAATGGCGAGCTCCACACCGACGCCGCCTGGTACTACGCCGACCCGAAGCCCGAAGCCGAGGAAATCCGCGATCGCGTGGCGTTCTGGAAGGACGTGAAGGTCACCGCGTCGTGACCACGGCCGCATTCGCTCCACCCTTCGTCCAGCCTGCCGAGCTGCAGGCCGCGCTGCGCGAGCAAGGCTATGCCGTGTTGAGCCCGCAAGGCGTGAGCGACTGGCTGGGCGTGCCGCTTGCGCAGCTCGAGGCGCTGCATGCCGACTGGAACGATCTCCCGCCGGATGAATACCTGAAGGACGGCGGGCGCTATCGCACGCGGCGCCACGCCTGCTTCACGGTCGAAGGAGATTCGATCGCGCAGGCGCCGCACCGCGCGCACTGGCAGCCGGTCGAATACAACGCGCTGCATGGCGGCATGCAGCGCTGGTTCGCGCCCATGCATGAAGCCACCGTGGCGCAGCCGGCCTGGCAGCGTCTGCTGCAGCGCCTGGGCGAAGCCGCGAGCGGCATGCGCGGCGCAGCGGCGGCGCAGCCCTGGTTCGTCGAGGCGCACCAGTTCCGCATCGACACCGCGGGCGGCATCGGACGGCCCACGCCCGAAGGCGCGCACCGCGATGGCGTCGACCTGGTGGCGGTGGCACTGGTCGGGCGCAGCGGCATCAAGGGCGGCGAAACGCGCGTGTTCGAAGCCAGCGGCCGCCGCGGCGAGCGCTTCACCATGACCGAGCCCTGGACGCTGCTCCTGCTCGACGACGCGCGCGTGATCCACGAGTCCACGCCGATCCAGCCGCTCGAGGAGGGCGGCGCAGGCTGGCGCGACACGCTGGTCGTCACCTGCCGCGCCGGAGGTTTCCAGGGGGATTGATCCCGCTGGCTTGAGTCCTACAGCCATCGCCCGGCGCAGAGGTTAAATTCGGGGCCCGGCCCGGTTGCGAGCCGCGCCTGTCCGCGAACGAAAAAGTGAGGTCCGCCATGTTCAATCACATCCTGGTTCCGATCGACGGCTCCGAAACTTCCATGCTCGCGGTCAGCAAGGCCAGCGGCCTGGCGCTGGCGTTCGGAAGCCGCATCACGTTGATCCACGTGATCGACAACTATCCCTTCATCGGCGTGGGTGCGGACTACGCGCTGGGCCAGAACGAATACCTGGCCGCGGCCACCGCGAGCGCGAATGCGGCGCTCGCGCGCGGCGTGGCGGCGCTCGCCGCCGAAGGCCTGCACAGCGACCAGCGCGTGATCGACGGCCACGTGGTGCACGAAGGCATCGTCGACACCGCCATCGCCATCGCGGCTGACCTGATCGTGATGGGCTCGCACGGGCGCAGCGGCATCGAGAAGCTGCTGCTGGGCAGCGTCACGCAGCGCGTGCTGCAGGACGCGCCGATGCCGGTGCTCGTGGTCAAGGGCGGGCTGTAAAAAAAGAGACGCCGAAGAAGAAGTCCGGCGGACTCCGCAGGCAAAGGGCCTGCTGCGTGACGGGGTGCACGAAACCCAGTTCGCTGGCGTGCAACAGCAGGCGCGGTGCACGCGCCCGGACATCGGCGTCGCCGTAGAGCGCATCCCCCAGGATCGGATGGCCGATCGACAGCAGGTGCACGCGCAATTGATGCGAGCGCCCCGTGAGCGGCTCCAGCAGCAGGTGCGTGGCCTCGGTCTTTCCATCCGGCGCTGAAGACGAAGACAGCGCACGCCAGCGCGTGAGGCTGGGCTTGCCGGCCGGGTCCACCTTCTGCAGTGGACGGTTGGGCCAGTCGGCCATCAGCGGCGCATCGATGACCGACCATTCCTCCTGCACCGGCAGCGCGCCGTCCACGATGGCCTCGTAGCGCTTGTGCACGCGGCGCTCGGCAAAGGCGTCACCGAGCGCCCGCTGCATGGCGGCGCCGCGCGCCATCAGCACCAGGCCGCTGGTCGCCATGTCGAGCCGGTGCACGACCAGCGCGTCGGGCCAGCGCCGCATGGCGCGCGCGCTCAGGCAGTCCTGCTTGTCTTCGCCGCGCCCGGGCACGCAGAGCAGGCCGGCGGGCTTGTTCAGCACCAGCAGGTGGGCGTCTTCGTGGATGAGGTCGATGTCCGGCATAGGTAGACGGGAGTGTAGGGAGCAGAGCCCGCGTTCACTGCTGCACCTTGGCGCTGCGCTCATGCGAAGCTCATGAAGCCTCGGCTATCCTCGAGCAGATGTCCGGCCCTGCCTCCCCCGTTCCCGCTCCCGTTTCCCCGGGCTTCACCGAACTCCGGCGCGAGCGCGCGTTCATGCAGATGTGGGTGGCGCGGCTGTTCGGCACGGCGGCCTCGCAAATGCTGCTGGTGGCCATCGGCTGGCACATGTACGAGCTCACCGGCAGCGCCTGGGACCTCGGGCTCGTGGGCCTCTACCAGTTCGTGCCTGCCTTGCTGCTCGCGCTGCTGGCCGGCCATGTGGTCGACCGCCACCATCGCGGCCGCATCGTGGCGGCCTGTTTTGCGGTGCAGGGGCTGGTGGCGCTGGTGCTGCTGCTCGCGGTGGTGCAGCGCTTCGACACGCGCGGCCTGCTGCTGGGGCTGTCGCTGGTGCTGGGCGCGGTGCGGGCCTTCCAGATGCCGGCGCAGCAGGCGCTGACGCCATTGCTGGTGCCGCCCGCCATGCTGCCGCGCGCCATGGCTTTCAGTTCGGCCGGCATGCAGGGCGCGATCATCGGCGGGCCGGCGCTCGGCGGCCTGCTGTTCGTGGCCGGCATGGCGGTGGTGTATGGCGCCAGCGTGCTGTGCTTCGCGGTGGCCTGCGCGCTGGTGCTGCGGCTGCGCTATGCCTACACGCCGGCCGCGCGCGAGCCGGTCACGCTGGCCACGGTGTTCGCGGGCGTCGATTTCATCTGGAAGCGCAAGCCGGTGCTCGGCGCCGTCTCGCTCGACCTCTTCGCGGTGCTGCTGGGCGGCGCGGTGGCGCTGCTGCCGATCTACGCCAAGGACATCCTGCACACGGGGCCCTGGGGGCTCGGCCTGCTGCGCGGCGCGCCGGCGGTGGGCGCGCTGGTGATGTCGATCGCCCTCACGCGCCGGCCCATCGAGCGCAACATTGGCCGCACGCTGCTGATGGCCGTCGGGCTCTTCGGGCTCTGCATGGTGGTGTTCGGCATTTCGCGCAGCTTCATCGTTTCCCTGGTTGCGCTGGCCGTGTCCGGCGGGGCCGACATGGTCAACGTGGTGATCCGCCAGACCCTGGTCCAGCTCGAGACGCCCGATGCGATGCGCGGGCGGGTGAGCGCGGTCAATTCGATCTTCATCGGCGCGAGCAACCAGCTGGGCGAATTCGAGTCGGGCGCCACGGCGGCGCTGCTCGGCCCGGTGGGCTCCGTGGTGGTGGGCGGCGTGGGAACCATGATGGTGGCGCTGGGCTGGTTCAAGCTGTTCCCGTCGCTGGCGCAGCGGGACCGGCTGGTGGTCGCGATGCCGGCGGCGGCCAAATAGGGCGAAGCGCCTCGGTCGTCAGAAGGCCGAAAACGCCAGGGGCGCATCGATCGTGAGGTCGCTCTGCGCCTCGGCCACGCAGGGCAGGATCCAGCCCTCGGCCTTTTCGTCGGCACTCAGGCCGGGCCATTCGATGATGTGGCGGATGGAGCCCGACACCAGCTGGCAGATGCAGGTGCGGCAGGTGCCGTTGCGGCAGGAGCTCGGCATCTCGATGCCGGCCGCCTCGGCCGATTTCAGCAGCGTGGTGCCGGCCTCGGCGTCGAAGCCGAGGCCCGACGGTTCGAGCCGGACCCTCATCGCTGCGGAGGCTGTGGTTGCTGCTGCTGCTGCTCGCGGCGCTGTTCGCGCAGCATGAAGAGATAGAGGCTTTCGACCTTCTCGCGCGCCCATGGCGTCTTGCGCAGGAACTTGAGGCTGGAGCCCACGCTCGGGTCGATGGCGAAGCAGCGGATCGGAACGAGTTCGCCGAGCCGCTCCCAGCCGTAGTGATCGGCCAGCGCCGTGACGATGGCCTCGAGCGTGAGCCCGTGCAGCGGATTGCGGGGCTGGGCCGGCTTGGCGGGCGCCGAGGCCGGCCCGGCGGGGGCCTCGTCGGTCACTTGTTCTTGAGCTTGCCGCGCGGGATCACCGCCGTGGTGATCGTGCGCACGGGTTCGATGCCGCCGGTGCCCACCGGCTTGGGCGGCGAAGTGTCCTTCTTCGGTTTCTTGGCTTCCTTGTTTGCGCGCTGTTGACCCTTGGCCATATCGACTCCTTTTGATGCTGCGTATGCGGCGTAGTAGCGGGCAGTTTAGCGGTGCGGCGACAATACGCAGTTCCTTTTGATTTCCCCGCATCCATGTCAGATCACGAAGTTCGCCCCGCCACCATGCGCGACGCCAAGGCCGTCGCCGAAGTCCATGCCCTGGCCGCCAAGGCTGCCTACGAAGGCATCCTGCCCGAAGAAGAGCTGCGCGTGCTGGCGCCCGCCTCGCGCGAAGCCAAATGGCGCGAAGCCATCGAGTTCAGCGAGCCGCAGGTGCAGGTGGCGGTGCAGGCCGGAGAAATCGTCGGCTTTGTCGGCTTCGACCGCTCGCGCGACCCCAAGACACCGTCCACCACGGGCGAGATCTGGGCCCTGTACGTCAAGCCCGAGCATTGGGGCCAGGGCATCGGCGTCGCCCTCTGGGACGCCGCGCGCGAAGGCCTCGAGGAAGAAGGCTGCACCACGGTCACGGCCTGGGTGCCCATCCGCAACGACCGCGCCATGCGCTTCTTCGAACTCGCCGGCTTCAAGCGCGAAATGAAGACCGCCAAGACCACCGCGCTGGGCACCGTGCGGGTCGAAGAGATCCGCCTCAAGCGCAGCGTCGCCTGAAGCCTGACGCCCGACGGCCGCCCGCGTACGGGTATTGCCGGCGCGCGCCGCGGTTGCGGCTAAGCTCGCCGCTTCTTTTTTCCCCACACCGACCCTTGCCATGGCCACCAGCCTGCTTCTGCTGCTCGACGACATCGCCACCGTCCTGGACGACGTCTCGGTCCTCACCAAGGTGGCCGCCAAGAAGACGGCCGGCGTGCTCGGCGACGACCTTGCGCTCAATGCGCAGCAGGTCTCGGGCGTCAAGGCCGACCGCGAGCTGCCGGTGGTCTGGGCGGTGTGCAAGGGCTCGTTCGTCAACAAGCTCATCCTGGTGCCCGCGGCGTTGGCCATCGGCACCTGGCTGCCCTGGCTGGTCACGCCGCTGCTGATGGTGGGCGGTGCCTTTCTTTGCTTCGAGGGTTTCGAGAAGCTCGCCCACAAGTTCCTGCACAAGCAGGAGCACGAGGCCGACACCGCGCGCCATGAGCGCGCCGTGGCCGACGAGGCCGTCGACGTGGTGGCGGCCGAGAAGGACAAGATCAAGGGCGCGGTGCGCACCGACTTCATTCTGTCGGCCGAGATCATCGCCATCACGCTGGGCACCGTGCAGGGCCAGTCCTTTGTCACGCAGTTCACCGTGCTCGCGGGCATTGCGCTGGTCATGACCATCGGCGTCTACGGCCTGGTGGCCGGCATCGTGAAGCTCGACGACGCGGGCCTCTACCTGAGCCGGCAGGCGGGCAAGGCCGCGCAGGCCCTGGGCCGCGGCATTCTCGCGGCCGCGCCCTGGCTCATGAAGGCGCTGTCGGTGGCCGGCACCGCGGCCATGTTCCTGGTGGGCGGCGGCATCCTGGTGCACGGCGTGCCGGCCCTCGGCCATGCCGTGGAAGACTGGGCCAAGGCCACCGGCGGCGTGTTCGGCGCGCTCGGGTCGATGGGGGTGAATGCGGGCATCGGCATCGTGGCGGGCGCCATCGTGCTGGCGTGCGTGGAACTCGCCGGCAAGCTGCGCGGCAAGAAGGGCTGAGCCCCGCCGGCTGCAGGGCCGGCCCGTTGCCGCTCTATTTGCCGCGCTGGAACAGCCCGACCGCCACCAGCGCCACGCCCAGCACCAGCGCGAACCAGCCGACCAGGTACGCACCGGCCACCATCTCGAACCAGCGCGTGCCCTGCAGGAAGCGCGGCGCCAGCAGGACGGCGGCGCCGATCACGAGGCAGAGAATGCCGCGCTCGAGCGTGCGGAGTTGTCGTTTGGGTTGCGCCATGGCTTCTTCGCTTGGGAATGGTGGGTTGCGTCAGTGCGACATTGTCCCGCGCATTGCCGCCGGATGGCCCTGCAGCGGGAACGACTTGCCCGTGGGCACCAGCGTGTCGCCGTCCACGCGCAGGATCGTGATGTCCTGGTCGATGAAGTTGCCCACGTAGAGGTACTTGCCGTCGGCGCTCCACACGGCGCCTTCGGGCAGGCCGCGCACCACCACCTCGTTGGCGCGCGTGACCTTCTTGCCATCGATCTTCAGCAGCACCACCGAGCCGTTGCGGTTGTAGAAGTAGGCGTTCTTCGCCGAGTTGCTGCCGCGCAGGATCACGGCCACCGCATGCTTGCCGGTCGGGCTCACGGCCAGGCCCTCGGGCCCGTCGCCGACCACCACCTTGTCGACCACGCGCGGCGGCGCCGCTTCGAGGTCGATCACGCTCACCGTGTCGACCTGCCCGTCGGAGGCGCCCGAGCTGCCGTTGTCGGCCGTGAGCGCGAGCTTGCCGTCGGGCGTCACGTCGACGTTGTAGGGCCAGAGGCCGGCCGCGAGGTCGACCTTGTTGTAGCTGACCTTCTCGCCGTTCACCTCGAGCAGCGCGATCTTGTGGCTGGTGAACTTGGCCGCCAGCGCGCGCTTGCCGTCGGGCGTGAAGCGCACGTGCGCCACCGAATCGCCCATGGCGACGGTGTCGATCAGCGTCACCTGCTTGCCCGCGATGCGCAGCACGCTGACCGAGTTGTCGGCGCGGTTGGCCACCAGCGCGAGGTTGCCGGCGCGGCTGATCGACAGGCCCGAGGGCTGCTTGCCCACGGTGAGCGTGTCGAGCAGCCTGGGCGGGGTGGTGCTCAGGTCGAGCACGAAGAGGCGGTTGTCAGGCACCTGCCTGCGGATGCCGTTCTCTTCCACCACGTTGAGCGAATTGGCCACCAGCGCCAGCGTTTCGCCGGGGGTGATCGCGAGGTTGACGGGCGGGCCGGCGATGGTGTTGTCCAGCTGCAGGCTGCCGACCAACCTGGGCGCCAGCGGATCGGTGCCGATGTCCAGCACCTGCACCGTGTCGCGCCCCATCGGCGCGAGGATCACGGCGCCGGCGTCGCTCCACGACTGCTTCTCGTCGTTGGCCACCAGCATCAGCTGGCGCTGGGGCACGGTGGGGGTCAGGTTCGTGCAGCCCGTGAGGGCGGCCAGGGCAAGCGCGGCCAGTCCGGCTGGATGGAATTTCATGAGGCGGTCTCCGTGTTGTAGGTCTTTGTGCGGCGGGCCGCAGGCGCCCGCAGCGCATGGTAGCGGCACAATCGATCGATCCACCATCGAGAGCGGCACGCATGACCATCGAGATCTCCAAGGAAGCCCGCCAGCAGGCGATCGCGTCGATCGAGCGCTACTTCAACGAGAACATGGAAGAGAAGATCGGCAACATCGCGGCCGGCGCGCTGCTCGGCTTCTTTCTTGAAGAGGTCGGCCCCATCGTCTACAACAAGGCCGTGGCCGACGTGCAGGAGCGGCTGCAGTCGCGCATCTCGGAGGTCGATCTCGAAGTGCACGAGGACGAGTTCCAGTACTGGCGCAAGTTCGAACGGCAGAAAAAGAGCCGGTAGCCTGCGCCGGGCGTCGTGCGCACGCATCGTCCGGCGTTCAAAGATGCTTCCAAACGTTGCAGAATCCCAAGCCATGCAACCACACCGTCCCATTTCGCGTTTTGCTCCTTCTTCGCTGCTGCGCACCCTTGCCGCCTTGCCGCTCGTCCTGGCCGCTTCCCTCGCGGCTGCCCAGCAGGACCCGGCGTCGTTCCCGCTGGATTCGGTCGGCTACCTGAACGAGGAGCTGCCGCGCATGGAGGCTGCCATCGCCGCCAGGGACCGCAGCTTCTTCCACGGCGCGATGGCCCGCACGGTGGAGTTCTCGGAGCGCTGGGGCTTCAAGGCGCAGGCCAATCCCGACCTGGCCAAGTACCCGATGTGCACCGAGGCGGTGATGGACTACGTGGTCGTCGGCATGTGCAGGCTCAATCCCGCGAGCGACGGCTGCGAGCCCGGGCTGGCGCCGCGCTTCGAGGCGAATGTGCAGCGCTGCCGCGAGGTGGCGGCGCGAAAATAGGCGTCCCGTCCTTCGACGCCAAAGAAAGTCCCCGCATGCGATGCGGGGCGGAGACACCATGGACTACTCCCGCTACCAGACCCTTGCCATCACGCGCCGCGGCGCCCACGGCGCGGTGCTCGACATCCAGATGCGCGCCACCAACGGCAAGCTGCCGACGGCAGGCCACGACGGCCATCGCGAACTGGCCGAGATCTGGCGCGACGTGGCGGCCGACGACACGGTGCGCTGTGCGGTGCTGAGGGGCGAGGGGCTGGGCTTCTCGGGCGGCGGCGACCTGGCCATGGTGCAGGACATGACCACCGACGACGCGGTGCGCCAGCGCGTCTGGAAAGAAGCCCGCGACCTGGTCTACAACATCATCAACTGCGACAAGCCCATCGTGAGCGCAATGCACGGCCCGGCCGTGGGCGCGGGCCTGGTGGCGGGGCTGCTGGCCGACATTTCCATCGCGAGCAAGGACGCGAAGATCGTCGACGGCCACACGCGCCTGGGCGTGGCGGCGGGCGACCACGCAGCCATCGTCTGGCCGCTCCTGTGCGGCATGGCCAAGGCCAAGTACCACCTGCTGCTGTGCGAACCGGTGAGCGGCGCGGAGGCCGAGCGCATCGGCCTGGTGTCGCTCGCGGTGGACGAGGCCGATCTGCTGCCGCGCGCCTACGAAGTGGCCGACCGGCTCGCGGCCGGCAGCCAGAGTGCGATCCGCCTGACCAAGTACGCGCTCAACAACTGGCTGCGCCAGGCCGGCCCGACCTTCGACGCCTCGCTGGCGCTCGAATTCATGGGCTTCGCGGGCGCCGACGTGCGTGAGGGCGTGGCCTCGCTGCGCGAACGGCGCGCACCGAACTTCGGCTGATCGGTCAAGCCTTGCGCAGGCCCTGCAGCGTCTGCAGCAGCACCACGCGCGTCTGGCCCAGCACCATGCCCTTCCATTCGTCGTTGTCGCAGTAGAACGCGTCGCGCAGCTGCTGGCGGATCTCGCGCTTCTGCGCATCGGTCGCCTCGGGGTGGCGGCGCAGCCAGGTGTCGGCGCGCAGGCGGGTCAGCACTTCGCCGTCGGGCAGCGTGCCGAACTCCAGGCCCATGGGCGCGATGCTGGCGTTGGGGCACTCGTCGTAGGCGGTGGAGACCACCGGTCCCGATACGTCGGCCGAGGCCGAATCGCCGGCAAAGGGCGCGAACACGTCGGCGCCCCACCAGGCATGCGCCTGCGCAAGATCGGCCGGCGCATTGCGGCCCGGGTAGATCTTCTCGCCGTGGCCGTAGGGACCGAGGCCGGTATGGATGTCGATCCAGCCGATGTGCGTGGCCGACGCGGCGTAGCTGCGGAGAATGGCGCGCATCGTGCGGTTGCTCCACGAAGGCGCGGTGCCGCCGTAGAACAGGCCGTCGGGCGAGCTGTATTGGCCCCGGGTGACGGCTGCGCGGAAAGCGCGCATGCCGTGCTTTTCGACATAGGCGGCCATGGCGGCATCGTCGGCCGGCGTCGGCGGCCAGGTGGCGGGCAGCACCAGCGGTTCGACCTCGGCGTACTCCGCATTCACCGGCAGCGGCGCGCCGAAGTCGATGTGGTTGCGGTTCAGGTCGATGTTGTCCTCGTTGGTGCGGTGCAGGTGCGAAAAGCCGTGCGGGTTGACCGCATGCACCAGCAGCAGCGCCACGCCCGCCTGTTCGAGCCGGCCCAGCAGGTCGGCGTCGTGCAGCGTGGCGAGCTGCGCGCCCGAGCCGCAGAAGCCCTCGGGGCCGTGCGTGCCCGAGGTGACGAGCAGCAGCTTCTTCGCATCCCTGGTGCCGATCAGCGCCACGTCGGTCGCCAGTTCCTCGCCGAGCGCGCCGCGATGCGTCGGCAGCACGAAGGATTCGACCGCGGCGCCGCGCATTGCCGCGGCATCGAGGAACTTGGCGCGCGCTTCGGCGTAGGTGCCCGAGAAATGGCGGGTGGCGGCAGTGGAGGGGGTGTGCATGGGGGCTCCTGTGCGTGGATGTCGTGAGTGTTGTTCGTCAGGCGGCTGCGTGTGCGCCGGCCGCATCGATGTCGCGGCCTGTGTGGTCGCGCAGCCAGACGAGGCCGAGCAGCGACACCACCGTCATCGCCACAAGGTACCAGGCCGGCGCGAGCTTGCTGCCGGTGGCATTGAGCAGCCAGGTGCTGATGAAGGGCGCAAAGCCGCCGAACAGCGCCACGCCCACGCTGTAGACCAGCGACATGCCGCTCGCGCGCACCGCCTTCGGGAACATCTCCGGCAGCATCGTGATGCCCGGCACCGTCTGGACCACGAGGCCGACGCTCAAGACGCCGAGCACGATGAACAGCACGGCAGGTGTCGGCGAGGCGTTGAGCCACAGGAAGCCCGGATAGATCAGCACCGCCATCGCCATGCGGCTCCAGAGGATCAACGGCTTGCGCCCGACCACGTCCGACAGCCGCCCCACCAGTGGCGCCAGCGCGAACGAGATCAGGCCCGTGAGCGCAGCGCCGAACAGCGCCACCGAGGGCGTGAGCCCGAGTTCGCGCACCGCATAGGTCGGCATGTAGAAGGTCACCACATAGGCGGCCGTGGTGCCGCCGACCAGCGAGAGAATCGCGGCCAGCACCGTCCGGCCGTGCCGCGTGCAGACGATCTTCAGGCTGCTTTCGCGCGGCGCGACGGCCGCCTCCGGCGAGATGTGCAGCGACTCCTCGAGGTGGCGGCGGATGTACATGCCCACGGGTGCGATCAGCATGCCCAGCACAAAGGGCACGCGCCAGCCCCAGCTCTGCATGGCCTCTGGCGTGAGCGAGAAGCTCAGGCCGCCCACCACCACGGCGCCGAGCATCACACCCAGGCCCTGGCTCGCGAACTGCCAGCTGGCCATGTAGCCGCGGTTGGCCGGCGTGGCGTGCTCGACCAGCAGGGTGGTCGATGCGCCCACCTCTCCGCCGGCCGAGAAGCCCTGGATCAGCCGCGCCAGCACGATGACGATGGGCGCGGCTACGCCGATGGCCGCATAGGTGGGCGTGAAGGCGATCAGCGCGCAGCCCAGTGCCATCAGGAAAATGGTGAGCGTCATGGCCTTCTTGCGGCCTGCCCGGTCGGCGTACGCGCCAATCACGATGCCGCCCAGCGGCCGCATGATGAAACCCACGCCGAAGCTCGCCACCGTGAGCAGCAGCTGGCCGTAGGAATCGAAGGTCGGGAAGAACAGCTTGCCGATCACCAGCGCGAGAAAGCCGTAGACGGTGAAGTCGAAGAACTCCAGGCCGTTGCCGATGGTGGTGGCGACGATGGTGCGGCGCCGGCTGGTGCTCGTGGCGGCGGGGATCGCGGAGTTCGCGGGGAAAAGGGCGCTCATGTCTCTCCAGTGTCTTGTTGCAATGGCAGGCCGGGGGAAGTGCCTGATCGGCGTCGGATGCTAAAGAGTGGGTCCGCTGCTGAAAAGACAATAATTGGGCGATGACGATAACTTTTGGTTGTCATTTCCTCCGATGAAACCCAATCAGCTGCATGCCTTCGTGGCCGTGGTCGAGCAGATGAGCATCCGCGCTGCGGCGCGCGTGCTGGGGCTTTCGCAGCCCGCGGTGACCAAGATCGTTCGCGAGCTGGAGCGCGAGGTGGGCGCGCCGCTGGTGGAGCGCAGCGTCAAGGGCGTGCGGCTCACCGAATACGGCGAGGCCTTTGCGCCGCGCGCGCGGCTGCTCCTGGCCGACATGCGCCGCGCACGCGACGAGATCGCGCAGATCCGCGACGGCGTCAAGGGCACGGTATCGATGGCCGTGAGCGCCTCGTTCGCGCTCACGGTGCTGCCCGTGGCGTTCAAGGATTTCCACACCCGCCTGCCTGCGGTCCATGTGCAGTTCAGCGAGGCCGTGCTGCCGATGATGCTGTCGCGGCTGCGCGAGGGCTACCTGGACTTTGCCGTCGCGCATGTGGTGCCCGGCACGCTCGACGCGGAGTTCGAGGCGCTGGAGCTCTTTCCGGTGCAGCTGGTGATCGGCATGCGCGAGCGGCATCCGCTGCGCGCGAGCCGGTCGCTGCGCGAGCTGTACACGGCCGAATGGATACTGCCCGGCGACGGCGACCACTTCAGCGGCCGCGACACGATCTCGCCGCTGCTGCCGCTCGGCCTGCCACCGCCAGCACGCGTGATCCAGGGGCAGTCGGTCACCGTGGCGCTGGCACTGGTGGGCACCATGGACCTGATCGGCATGTTCGTGGAGCCGCTGGTGCGCCTGACCTTCAAGCGCCACGGCATCCGCCGGGTCGAGGTGGAGGAGCCGCTGCCCGTGCTCAGCGTGTGCGTGATACGCCGGCGCGGCCAGTTGCTGACGCCGGCCGCGCGGCACTTCGTGGAGTGCATCCAGCGCGCTTCCTTGGCTGCGATGAATGCCTGATCAGGCCGGCGGGTAGGCGGCACCCGCTTCGCCCGGAACCCAGGGCGCGTACTTGTGCATCGCATGCTCGAACAGCGGCGAGGCGGTCCAGCCCGCGAGCCAGGCGCGCAGCAGCGGCCAGGGCTGGCTCTCGAACCATGCCGGCTCGACCATCGCGAACTGCCGCACGAAGGGCATGACGGCGGCATCGGCCAGCGCCGCCCGCGCGCCGAAGAGCTGCGGCCCGGCACTGGCGAGCCGAGCTTCCAACTGCAGCAGGAACTGCGCACCCAGCTCGCGCGCGCCGCCGGAGGGCGCGTCCGCGAAGCGGCCCGGGTACTTGTAGCGGTCGAGCTGCGGCTTGAAGTGGTTGTCGCATGCGGCCACGAGCGCGAGCATGCCGTCGAGCGTGCCCGCCTCGGGCGCGAGCCAGCGCAGCGGATCGTTGCGGCGCAGCGCCCACAGCATGATGTCGAGGCTCTGCTCCAGCGCGGTGGCGCCGGGCAGCACGAGCACCGGCACCGTGCCCTTGGGCGAAGCGGCGAGCATCTCGGCCGGCTTGTTCTTCAGCACCACTTCGCGCAGTTCGCAATGCTCGCCGCTGGCGGCCAAGGCCAGCCGGGCGCGCATCGCGTAGGGGCAGCGGCGAAAGCTGTAGAGGATGGGCAGGCGAGGGTCTTGCATCGAGCGCAGGAGTCTATGCGCGCGGCAGCGCCGGTGGAAGACCGGTCGAACTCAAACGCAACTGTGTTGCGATGGTTCATATAATGCAATTCTGTTGCATATAGGGCCATCCCCATGACCGACCGCCTCCCCGTCACCGTGCTGTCCGGCTTTCTCGGCGCCGGCAAGACCACGCTGCTCAACCACATCCTGCACAACCGCGAGGGCCGCCGCGTGGCGGTCATCGTCAACGACATGAGCGAGGTCAACATCGACGCGGCGCTGGTGCGGAACGGCGGTGCCGAGCTCTCGCGGACCGACGAGAAGCTGGTCGAGATGAGCAACGGCTGCATCTGCTGCACGCTGCGCGAAGACCTGCTGCTCGAAGTGGGCCGGCTCGCGAGGGAAGGGCGCTTCGACCAGCTGGTGATCGAATCGACCGGCATTTCGGAGCCGCTGCCGGTGGCCGAGACCTTCACCTTTGCCGGCGAGGACGGCAAGAGCCTGGCCGACGTGGCGCGCCTGGACACCATGGTGACGGTGGTCGATGCCTTCAACTTCCTGCGCGACTACGGCTCGCCCGACAGCCTGGGCCAGCGCGGCCAGTCGCTGGGCGACGAGGACACGCGCACCGTGGTCGACCTGCTGATCGAGCAGATCGAGTTCTGTGACGTGCTGGTGGTCAACAAGACCGACCTCGTGAGTGCCGAGGAGCGCGCGCGTCTGGTGGCCATTTTGCGCAGCCTCAATCCGCGTGCGCGCATCGAAATTGCGGCGTTCGGCCGCGTCGGGCTCGACCGCGTGCTGGACACCGGCCTGTTCGACTTCGAGCAGGCCGAACGCGCACCCGGCTGGCTGGCCGAACTGCGCGGCGAGCACCCGCCCGAGAGCGATGCCTACGGCATCCGCAGCTTCGTCTACCGCGCGCGCCTGCCGTTCCATCCGCAGCGCTTCTGGGAACTGGTGCAAGGCGAGTGGGAGGGTGTGGTGCGTTCCAAGGGATTTTTCTGGCTGGCGAGCCGCGCCACGCGGGCCGGTTCATGGTCGCAGGCGGGCGGTGCCTGCCGCTACGGTGTGGCGGGTTTGTGGTGGGCCGCCGTGCCACGCGAACATTGGCCTGCCGACGAGGAAGCGCTGGAAACCATCCGCAGGAACTGGGACCCGGCCACCGGCGATGCCCGCCAGGAGCTGGTGCTGATCGGTATCGGAATGAACGAGGCGGCCCTGCGTGCGCGGCTCGATGCCTGCCTGTTGACCGAAAGCGAAATGCGCCACGGCGCTTCGTCGTGGGCGAATCTGCCCGATCCTTTTCCGTCTTGGAACGTGTAGCCGGCCCCTTGGGCTCAGCCCCTGCATTCCCCGCAGGTGCCGTGCAGCGTGAGCGCGGTGTGGCGGGTGTCGATGCCCTGCTTGCGCAGCTCGCGGCCGAGCCGGCTCATCACCTTGGGCAGCTCAGGATCGGAGGGCAGCGCGAGCACCTTGTGGCACTGGTCGCATTCGAAAGTGTTGCCCGAAGCGGCTTCCACGTGGCGCGAAAAGCGGTTGACGCGGTCCGCGCCCACGCGCCGGTCGCACAGGCCGGCGTCGACCAGGCGGTCGAGCACGCGGTACACCGTGACGCGGTCGGGCGCCTCGCCGGCGGCGGCGGTGTAGGCGGCCACCACATCGTCGTGTGTGAGCGGCTGCGAGGCGTGCTCCAGCAATTCGAGCACGGTCTGCGCGGCGCGCGTCACGCGCAGCCCGCTGCTGCGCAGCAGGGCTTCGCTGGCGGACGCCGTCGCGGCGATGGAGGGCTTCGGATGCGGGCTCATTGGTTTTCCTGGAACCGACATTGTGTTGCATTCCGTGAGCCCGTGCCCCGGGCGGCCCGAATGCGCTAAGGTCTGGTTTTTCGCGTTCCTGAATACCTTCTACCGACCATGTCCAGATCCCCGATCGAAATCGAGACCGCTCCGAATCCCACCGCCACGGTGATCGTGATGCACGGCCTGGGCGCCGACGGGAACGATTTCGTGCCGATTGCCAACGAGCTCGACCTTTCGAGCGTGGGCCCGGTGCGCTTCGTTTTTCCCAATGCACCGGTGATCCCCGTCACCATCAACGGCGGCTACCGCATGCCGGCCTGGTACGACATTGCCGTGGCCGACCTGGCGGCGCGCGAGGACGAGGCCGGCCTGCGCCGCTCGCAGGCCACCATCGAGGCCTTGATCGCCAACGAGAAAGCCCGCGGCATCGCGGCCAACCGCATCGTGGTGGCGGGCTTCTCGCAGGGCTGCGCCATGGCGCTCCTGACCGGGCTGCGCCACACCGAGCGGCTGGCCGGCATCGTCGGCCTGTCGGGCTACCTGCCGATTGCCGCCACCACCGCGGCCGAGCGGCATGCGGCCAACCACGACACGCCGGTTTTCCTGGCCCATGGCCGGCAGGATCCGGTGGTGCCGCTCGAACGGGCGCTGCAGTCGCGCGACGCGCTCGTCGCGCTGGGCCATCCCGTCGAGTGGCACGAATACGCGATGGCGCACTCGGTCTGCATGGAAGAAATTGCCGACCTGAACCGGTTTCTCCTGCACGTGCTGGAGACGAAAAAATGATCCTCGTCATCGGACACGCCATGGCGAAACCCGAAACCCTGCAGGCGATGCTGGCCATCAGCGTGGAGCACGTGCTGCGCTCGCGCACCGAGCCCGGCTGCATCTCGCACGAGGTCAGCGCCGACGTGCAGCAGCCGCTGCGGCTGAGCTTCGTGGAGCGCTGGAGCGACATGGCGGCGCTGAAGGCGCATTTCCGCGTCGAGGCGTCGCGCGCCTTCGGCAAGGCGCTGGCCGCCATGGCCGACGGCACGCCGCAGATCTCCATCTACCAGTCGGAAGAGATCGAGCCCGCATGAGCCAAGCTATCAAAACAATAGCGGCGCGCAGCATAGCGGAAGGCGGGATTCCCTGCACGAGCAGCGCCCGCGCGGCCGTGCTACCTTCCAGCCCCTCAGAGATTGACGGGTCATAACAATATGAGCAGCAGATTGCAGGAGAGGCTGGGTGCGCTCTCAGCCGCGCGGTTGAAGGGCATGCGGCGCGGCATCGAGAAGGAAAGCCTGCGCGCGCTGCCGGACGGCAAGCTCGCGCTCACGCCGCACCCGCTGGCCCTGGGATCGGCGCTGACCCATCCGCACATCACCACCGACTTCAGCGAATCGCAGCTCGAGCTCATCACCGGCGTGCATGCCAGCGCCGAGTCGGCGCTGGAGGAGCTCACGCGCGTGCACCAGTTCACCTACCGCGTGCTCGCCTCGCTCGGCGACGAGCGCCTCTGGGTGTCGAGCATGCCCTGCGGCCTGCCGACCGACGAGACCATTCCCATCGGCCGCTACGGCTCCTCGAACGTCGGGCGTGCCAAGAGCGTCTACCGCATGGGCCTGAGCCACCGCTACGGGCGGCGCATGCAGACCATCTCGGGCATCCACTACAACTGGTCGCTGCCCGACGTCTCCAGCGAACAGTATTTCGCGCTCATCCGCAATTTCCGGCGCCATGCCTTCCTGCTGCTGTACCTGTTCGGCGCTTCGCCCGCGCTGTGCTCGAGCTTTGTCGCGGGGCGCCCGCACGAGCTGCAGCCACTGGGCGACGGCAGCATGTTCATGCCGCACGGCACGTCGCTGCGCATGGGGCGCCTGGGCTACCAGAGCGACGCCCAGGCCTCGCTGGCCGTGAGCTACAACAGCCTCGAGGGCTACGCCGCCTCGCTGCAGGACGCGCTCACGCGGCCCTGGCCGGCCTACGAGGCCATCGGCATCCGCAATCTCGGCGGCGACTACAACCAGCTGGCCACCAGCCTGCTGCAGATCGAGAACGAGTTCTACGGCACGATCCGGCCCAAGCGCGTGATCCACCCCGGCGAGCGCCCGCTGCATGCGCTGCGCGAGCGCGGCGTCGAGTACGTCGAGGTGCGGCTGATGGACCTCGATCCCTTCGAGCCGGTGGGCATCAACGCGCAGACCATGCGCTTTCTCGACGTGTTCCTGCTGCAGTGTCTGCTGAGCGACAGCCCGGCCGATACGCCCCAGGAAATCGCCGAGCTGGCCCACAACCAGCACCTCACGGCGGCGCGCGGACGCGAACCGGGCCTGCAATTGCTGCGCGGCGGGCGCGAGGTGGGGCTGGCCGACTGGGGCATCGAGCTGGTCGAGCAGTGCCGGCCCATCGCCGCCGCGCTCGATGCCGCGAGCGGCGGCACGCAGCATGCCGATGCGGTGCGCGCCGCGCTGGCCGCCTTGCAGAATCCCGGCAGCCTGCCTTCGGCGCGCGTGCTGGCGGCGGTCGAAGAGCGGCACGGCAATTCCTTCATCGGCTTCGTGCGCGCGCAGGCGGAGCAGACCCGCGCCACGCTGCTGGCGCTGCCGTTCTCGGCCGAGCAGCAGGCCGAATTCGAGCGCATGACCGAGGAATCGATCCAGGAGCAGAAGCGCATCGAAGCCGCCGACACCATGCCTTTCGAGATCTACCGGGAGCAGTACGTGTCCCCCGCGCGCCTGGGGCTGGGCCGCGGGCGGGTGGCCGTCGCGGCCTGACCGTCCAGCGCGTCCCACTGCCACACGGCCCGCCTGACGACAGGCGCGAGGCGCGATGGCCTACAGGCATTGGCCGGCATCGCCCACCGTGCGCGCTGCCACCGCGGCGACCATGGGTGGCATGCATTCCGAACGCTTCAGATTTTCACTCCGGCCCGTGGCTCGGCCGGAGATTGCGGCATGACTTTCAAGGCCTACCTTGTCGAGGACAGCCCTCTCATCCGCGAAAACCTCGTCGGCTTCCTGCACGACGTGGCCGACGCGGACGTGGTGGCCTGCGCCAGCAGCGAGGAAGAGGCCGTGCGCTGGCTCGACAATCACCGCGACGACTGGGACCTCACCATCGTCGATCTTTTCCTGCAACGCGGCAATGGCCTGGGCGTGGTCAGGGCCTGCCGCGGCCGCGCGGCCAAGCAGAAGGTCGTGGTGCTGAGCAACTACGCCACCTCCGAAATGCGCCAGCGCTCCGCGCAGCTGGGCGCCGATGCCTTCTTCGACAAGTCGGCCGAGCTCGACCAGCTGGTGGCCTACTGCGAAACGCTGCGTCACGCGCGCGACTGAGCCCGCTTCCGGGCGGCCCCGCCGGGACGCCTTTCTGGGGTAAAACGCCACGCGGCCGTCGTGGCGGCCTTCGGCACACCCATTCCCAAGGAAAGAAAGCAGCGAGATGAGCAACAGCACCATCGACTTCAAGGGCCGCGTGGCCATCGTGACCGGCGCGGGCGGCGGCCTGGGCCGCCAGCATGCGCTGGCCCTGGCGGCGCGCGGTGCCAAGGTGCTGGTCAACGACCTGGGCGGTGCCCGCGATGGCTCCGGCGCCTCGGTGAGCGCGGCGCAGGCCGTGGTCGACGAGATCGAGGCCGCAGGCGGCCAGGCCATGGCCAACGGCGCCTCCGTCACCGATTTCGAGGCGGTGCAGGCCATGGTGAAGCAGGCGGTCGACGCCTGGGGCCGGGTCGACATCCTGGTCAACAACGCCGGCATCCTGCGCGACAAGAGCTTTGCCAAGATGGAGCTCGCCGATTTCAAGCTGGTGGTCGACGTGCACCTGATGGGCGCGGTGAACTGCACCAAGGCCGTCTGGGCGCTCATGAACGAGCAGAAGTACGGCCGCATCGTCATGACCACCTCGTCTTCCGGCCTCTACGGCAACTTCGGCCAGAGCAACTATGGCGCCGCCAAGCTCGCGCTGGTGGGGCTCATGCAGACGCTGAGCATCGAAGGCGCGAAGAACGACATCCGCGTCAACTGCCTGGCGCCGACGGCGGCCACCCGCATGACCGAGGGACTGATGCCGCAGGAAGTGCTGGACGCGCTCAAGCCCGAGGCAGTGGTGCCCGCCATGCTGGTGCTGGCGGCCGAGAACGCGCCGAACCGCACCATCCTCTGCGCCGGCGCCGGCACCTTCGAGGCCGCGCACATCACGCTGACGCAGGGCGCCTGGCTCGGCATCGGCGTGGACACGCCCGAGCAGCTGGCCGCACGGCTCGCCGAGGTGACTTCGCGCGAGGGCGAGATCGTGCCGCAGAGTGGTTCGGCCCAGGGCAGCAACGAGGTCGGCAAGGCGATGGCCAACGCCCGCAAAGGCTGATCCGCAATCCGGTCCATGGCCGCTTGACCTCGAGTGCACTCGAGCATTTCCAATGGGTTTCACCGGGCCTTCCGGTTCATTCATTCCCCAGGAAAGCAGCCATGAACACGACAGACGACAGCAGGGCGCTGGTGCAGCGCATCCATTCCGAGCTGGACCAGGGCAACGGCCAGTTCTTCATCGACAGCCTGGCCGACGACGCCCGCTGGACGCTCCAAGGCAGCACGCCGTGGTCGCGCACCTACGCGGGCAAGGCCGCCATCCGCGAAGAGCTGCTCAAGCCGCTGTTCGCGCAGTTTGCCGGGCCCTACGTGAGCAAGACCGAGCGCATCATTGCCGAGGGCGACCGCGTGGTGGTGCTGTTCAGCGGCGACGTGCCCACCCGGGCCGGCAAGCGCTACAACAACCGCTACTGCTACATCTACCGCATCGAAGGAGGCAAGGTGAAAGAGCTGACCGAGTACTTCGACACCGCACTGGTCGAGCAGGCGCTCGAGGCGCCGCCGGCTGCGGTTCCTGCCCATGCCGGCTGAGGGCGGCGCGCCCTTTCACATCGGGGAGCTGGCACAGCGCACCGGCCGCACCGTGCACGCCATCCGCTGGTACGAAACGCAGGGCCTGGTGCCGGGCGTCGTGCGCGACGATGGCGGACGGCGCCTGTACGGCGAGCTGCACGTCGGCTGGCTCGACCTGATGGACCGGCTGCGCCGCACCGGCATGTCGATCGCCGGGATGCGCGAATACACCGCGCTGGCACTGCAGGGCAAGGCCACGCTGCGCCAGCGCCGCGACCTGCTTGCCGCGCACCGCGCGCGCGTGGCCGAGACCATTGCGGATTGGAACCAGGCGCTGTCGCTGGTCGAGCGCAAGATCGATTTCTACGACGACTGGATGCAAAGCGGCCACCGGCCGCCCCTGCTGCCCGCTGAAGCGCCGCGCGCGCCGCCGCCCCGGCGAAAGGCGCGGTAGCCCGGTTGCCTACTCCGCGATGAAGCCCGTGTCCTTGCGGATCGAATCGCGGTCTCGGTGGTTGTTCAGGCGGCCCAGCGTGTTGTCGAGCAGGCGCTTGAGCTTGTCGGCTGCGCCGCGGAAGGCCTCGTCGAGGGTGGTGGCGTGCTGGGTGACGGCCAGCGGCTGATGGTGGGCCAGGCGTGCTTCCATTACGCAGCACTTGTCTCCGGCGCCGGCCTTGTCGTGGTTCTCGTCGCTCAGGTGCACTTCGACGCGGGTGACGTCGTCGACGAAGCGGCCCAGCTGCTGTTTGATCTCGGCGTCGGCCCAGCGCTCCAGCGCGTCCTTGTTGTTGACACCATTGCTCGTGTTGACCTGGATCTGCATGCCTTGTCCCTGATGATGGATGAACGAGCCTCTACTGTGCGCCCTAAACGCCCCAGGTACGCGTAGGCATGTTCCCCAACCCCCGGAGCGGGGCGGGATTCAGCTCTGGATATAGGTCGTGAGCTGCGCGATGGTTGCCTCGTGGTCGGCAATGATGTCGTCCATCAGGTCCTGGATGGAGATCATGCCCACCACCTTGGTGCCATCGACCACCGGCAGGTGGCGGAACTTGCGCTGGCTCATCAGCGCCATGCAGGCGCGCGTGCGGGTCTGCGGGGTCACGGTCATCACGTCGGGCGTCATGATCTCGCGGACCTTCATCTCCTTGGAGTTCTTGCCTTGCAGCGCCACCTTGCGGGTGTAGTCGCGCTCGGACAGGAAGCCCACCAGCCTGTCACCGTCCATCACCATCAGCGCGCCCACCTCGAAGCGCGCCAGCGTGGCCAGCGCATCGAACACGCTGGTGTCGGGCGAGGTGCGCCAGGCCGCGGAATCGTGGCGCTTGAGCAGTTCGGAGACGGGTTTCATCGCGGTAACTCCATCAAAAAGGTTCGGCTTCGACCGGCGCGTCCATGCGCCGCACTCGGTCAAATGATAGGGGCGGAACCTCCTCCGCGATGCAAAAACCTCCAGGAGATTGCGTGTGCCGCGCCGGCACGCGCACCCACGCGAACTAAGGTGTTGCTGCGAGCACGCGGCTGAGCGCCACCGGGTCGCCCACCACGGTCTTGACCAGGCCCTTGTCGTCGAAGCTCACCTGGTACTCCGACCAGCTGTCGCGCCAGTAGCGCCAGATGGGCGCATCGAGGCTGGGGTTCTCGCTGGCCACCGGGTAGCCGATGGCCATCAGCACCTGTTCGCGCGTCATGCCGGGCGCCACCTTTCCGGCGGCGATGGCGTCGCGCACGGCGGGCGGGAAGGCGGCCATCTTCAGCTTGGGGTCTTCGGTCACCACGTAGCGCTGCGCGAAGTCGATCAGGGTGATGTTGCGGCTGTAGTCGTTCTTGATGCGCTGGGGCTTGCCCGCGAGATCGAGGTTGAACCAGCGAAAGTCGTAGCCCGTGATGCGCGCCGGCGTGCCCACGGCCACGATGCTGGTGCCCTGCTCGTCGTAGTTGATGTCGCTGATCGAGTTGCCGTAGGTGCGCATGTTGCAGCACAGGTAGCCGCTGACCAGCGGGCCCGGCGGCGGCGAGGGACGCTGGGCGTGGACGACGGTCGCGGGAACGACGGTGGCTGCCAGCAGGGCGGCAGCGGCAAGGCGCTTGAACATGGATTTCCCTCGGTACTTATTGAAAATGGCTGCGCATGCAGCGCGCGGATTCTAGAGGGCGCAGTGCGCCCAGGCGCAGGCAAAATGGGCCCGTGCAGCTACAGAAAGCGTAGCGGCGTGATTTGCCGCACAGCGCGGTCCACAATGCGCACCCGGCCTTCAGGCCCGCACCTTCCCCCACAGAGCGAAAGAAAGAACACCCTCGATGGCGATCCAGTGGTTCCCCGGGCACATGTACACGACCCAGAAGGCCATCACCGAGCGGGTGAAGGACATCGACGTGGTCATCGAGCTGCTCGACGCGCGCCTGCCCGGCTCCAGCGCCAACCCGATGCTGGCCGAACTCACGGCTGGCCGGCCCACGCTCAAGGTGCTCAACAAGCAGGACCTGGCCGACCCCGCGCGCACGGCGCTCTGGCTTGCGCACTACAACGCGCTGCCGGCCACGCGCGCCATTGCGCTCGATGCGAGCCTGACCACACCCGCACAGGCCATCGTGCGCGCCTGCCACGAGCTCTCGCCCAACCGCGGCGGCATGGCCAAGCCGATGCGCGTGCTGATCTGCGGCATTCCGAATGTCGGCAAGTCGACGCTCATCAACACGCTCACCGGCAGCCGCAAGGCCAAGACCGGCGACGAGGCCGGCATCACCAAGCTCGAGCAGCGCATCACGCTGGCCGACGATTTCTACCTGTGGGACACGCCCGGCATGCTGTGGCCGCGCATCGTGGTGCCCAAGAGCGGCTACAACCTGGCGGCCAGCGGCGCCGTGGGGCGCAATGCCTTCGACGAGGAAGAGGTGGCGCTCGAACTGCTCAACTACCTGAAGGCGCATTACGCGGCGGGCCTCACCGAACGCTTCAAGCTGGCCGAGCACGACGCCGCCGCCATCGCTGCCATGAAGGACGAAGAGGTGCTCGACGCCATCGGCCGCAAGCGCGGTGCGCTGCTGGGCAAGGGCCGCGTCAACCTGCAGAAGGCCGCCGAGATCGTGATGCACGAGTTCCGCGCGGGCAACCTCGGACGCGTCACGCTCGAGACGCCCGAGGAGTTTGCGCAGTGGCTCGCCGAGGGGCTGCGTGCCGATGCGGAGCGTGCAGCAAAGAAGGCGGCGCGCGGCAAGAAGCGCAAGCCGGCCGCCGAGTCCGCCGAGGGCGAAGGGCCACCGCCGGACTGACCAGCCGCAGGCCGCCCGCCCACTATCATCGAGCCATGCAACGCCTCACGCGCCAACGCAACGCTGTCTTTTCGGCCTTCAGCGACACCGGCCTGGTGCTGACCGCGCCGGAAATCCTCGAGCGCGCCCGTGCCATCGTGCCCGAGATCAGCCTCTCCACCGTGTACCGCCAGGTGTCCATGCTGCTGGCCGACGGCGAGATCGCCAAGGTCGAGCTGCCGGGCGAACCGGCGCGCTACGAAGTGGCCTGCAAGCCCGATGCGCACCCCCATTCGCGCCATCACGGCGAAGAGGCCGACCACCACCATCACTACTTTCACTGCAGCAGCTGTGGGCAGGTCTTCATGCTGCATGCCTGCCCCGGGCCGATGACCGACCTCGTGCCCAAGGGCTTCCAGGTGAAGAGCCATGAAGTGACGCTGCATGGCGTGTGCGCGGCCTGCGCCGGTGCCACCCGCAAGGCGCGGACGCCCAGGGCCCACTGACGCTCGGCGGCAGGTCAGCGCATCTGCAGGCGCGCGTCCTTCGGATAGCTGATGGTGTAGTCGGCCGCGACGCGCGCGGTCTTGCCGGCATCCAGATCGAAGCGCCACATGGCCAGTCCAGGCTGCTTGTTCCAGGCCAGCTCGGCGGGCTGCGGCGAGAACTGCGCGGCCACGCGCACCTGTTCGTCGACCGAAACGGGAGCCGCCTCGAGCACCTGCACCGCGATCGGCGTGCGGTGGCGGTTCTCCACCACGTAGGCGCGCTGCACCTTGCGCTCGGCGCGCGAGCCGGCAAAGCCTCCCGTGCCCTGGCTGTCGTTCTCGGGCTCGGCCTGCACGCGCACGAGTTCGTCGCGGCCGAAGGACAGCGTGAGCCTGGCGTCGCTCGGCGCGCTCCAGCGGCCGCTGCCGACGAAGTTGCCGTCGCGGTAGAGCTGCAGCGCACCGGCCGGCCAGACGCCCGCCGGCTGCGCAAGCTCGGCCACCAGGAAGGCGCTGGCGTCCACGCGCGGGCTGGTGCGGGCCGCGAGCTTGGCCGTGTCTTCGTGCTGGCCCAGTGCCAGCGTCACGCGCTGGCCGCTGGAGGGCACGTCGATGCTCTGGGGCACCGCGAATTCGGTGGCAAAGCTGTTGTCGAACACGTTGACGTCGAACAGAGGCTCCGTGGCTTCGGCCATGGCGCGCCGGTCGGCGGATGCGGCGGGCGCGGGCGCCGCCATCATCGCGGGCATGCCCCCCTGGACACGCGGCGGCGGCTCGATGCCGATGCGCCACGCGCTGGGCGTGCGGCCCGCGGTCTCGCGGCGCGGCTGGCCGGTGGAGAGCACCAGCTTCACGCCGCGCCAGTCTTCGCCCGTGGCCTGCGCCACCAGCGCCTGGCGCTCGATGCGCACCTTGCTCGTGGCGGTGTCGAGCAGCGCGCGGTAAGTGGGCGTCCAGCCGGGGCCGGCGACCTGGTAGCTCAGCTTCACGTCGGCATCGGCGCTGGCGGCCAGCGTCACGGTCACGGCCATCACCTGCGCGCCATGGCCTTGCGAGCGCTTGCGTTCGGCCAGCAGCGGGTTCAGCTGCCGGTCGATGTCGGCCTGCCTGCGCTGGATCTGGTGCTGCTTGAGCAGCGAATCCTGCCCGGTGCGGCGCATCGCCTCGGCCATCGCGGCGAGGTTGCGCGCATCGATCGGCGTGCGGGCGCCCTGGGCCGATTCGCCGCTGCCGCCCGAGAGCCCTTTCAGGTAGCCCGTCACCATGCCGAGCGCGTCGTTCTCGGCCTGCAGCGCGGCTTTCTGGTCCTCGAGTTCGCGGATGCGGCCATCGAGCGCGCTGGTGGCGCAGCGGGGCGACAGTTCGCGCGCCTCGCTCAGCACCGAGGTCTCGCCCACGCGCACCGATGCGCCGGCCGACACCTGCAGGCTCTGCACGTCGAGGCCCGCGGGCAGGCAGGCGAAGGTGACCGACCGGCTGCCGGCCGCAATGCGCGCGACGCGCTCCACGGTGGCGCTGCCGGGGTAGACCTTGACCTGGGTGATGCGCGAGTTGTCGGCTGCGGCTTGCGCGTGGGCGCCGGCGCTTGCCGCCAGCCAGGCGGTGGCGGCGAAGCTGGCACGGAGAAGAAGGAAGGCGGTGGAGGGTGCTTGCATGGAGAACCTTCGGAAGTGGATGGATGGCTTGTCTCCACTCATACGGCCGGGCTCGTCCAACGGGGTTAAGTCATTGCGGATTTTTTCGTCGCGGGCATTGCTGTCGCCCATGCAACCGCGGCGGCGCGGCCGGTCGCACGCGCGACGACCTGCGGCGGCTGCGCTTCATAAAGTAGGCCGTGCCCATCGCCGATGCACTTCTGCCCAGAGGAGACCTTCCATGCTCGACACCATCCAGGCTATCAACAAGACCGCCGCCTTCAACCGCTGGGCCGGCTTCGAAGTCACCCGCGCGGCCGAAGGCGAAGCCGAACTGCGCATGCAATGGCGCGAGGAAGACATGGGCCAGTACGCCGGCTTCCTGCATGCGGGGCTCATCGGCGCCATGCTCGACACGGCCTGCGGCTTCGCGGCCGCCACGGTGGCCGGCCGCGTGCTGGCCTCGCACTTCTCGGTGAACTGTTTGTCGCCCGCGCTGGGCCGTGCCTTCATTGCGCGCGGCAAGGTGGTGAAGGCCGGACGCAAGCAGGTGTTCGCCACCGCCGAACTCTATGGCCAGGGCGATGGCGACAGCCTCAAGCTCGTGGCGACGGGGAGCGCCATCCTGGTTCCGGTGCAAGAACCTCCGCCGGCGAAGTGACTGCGGCCCTGCCGCCGGCGCGCCGGGGCTTGAGCCCGAACAGCGGCCGCAGCCAGTTGAAGCGGCGGATCAGCCCGTCGGTGAGCAGCCAGCAGCCCACGCTGGTCAGCACGACCAGCAGCGTGGGCTCCAGCACCGGCCCCAGCGCGAGCGGAGCCAGCAGCGCAATGCCCGCGATGATCAGCGTCTGGTGCAGCACGTACCACGGGTACACCGACTCGTTGGCCCAGCGCAGCCACGGCCACGGTCGGTTCAGGTGGCGGTGTCCGTGGCCGAGGATGGTGGCGACCGCCAGCCACAGGTAGGGCACGCGCAGGCTGTCCATCAGCACGCCGGAAGGCGGCCCCTTGGCGCCGAGCCTCAGCGCGATGAAGGTGGCGATCGCCGCCGCAGCCAGTGCCAGCGACACCCGCCGCAGGCGCTCCAGTTCGCGCCACACGCCCGTGTCCACACCCATCCAGTAGCCGTACAGGAACACGGTGAAGTAGATGCTGTGCAGGTGAAAGTCGCGGATCAGGTTGTGCGTGGGCGGAAAGTGCCGGGCCAGCAGCATCGTCCAGGCCAGCAGCGGAAGCGCCGGCAGCAACAGCAGCTTCCAGCCGCGCAGCCCGTTGAAGCGGCGGCGCATCCATTGGCCGGCCGGCGACTTCCACAGCGGCAGCGTCAGCGCGATGAGCGCCGTGTAGCTGAACAGGTAGGGCAGGTACCAGAGGTGGTTCCAGGTGATGCCGAACTCCGCGCCGTCGAAGGCCGCTTTCGGCCACGGATCGCCCATCGAAAGATAGCGCAGCAGGAAGGCGCCGAATCCCGGCGCCACCAGGCCGCTGGCCACGCCCTGCGCATAGGCCTGGTAGGGCACGACCACCGCCATGCCGAAGGCCAGCGGCAGCATCAGCCGCACGCCTCGGCTGCGCAGCAGGCCCCAGGTGCCCTGGTGGCGGCTCAGGAAGCCCAGCGATACCCCCGAGACCAGGAACACCAGGTCCATGCGCCAGAGGTTGAGCATGCGCATCGGCCACTGCAGCCATTCGGCCGCATGCGGGCTCTTGAGATGCCAGGGCCAGTCGGCCACGTAGTACATCGCCACGTGGTACAGGATGACCAGCAGGAAGGCCAGCGCGCGCAGCGCGTCGATGTCGTGCCGGCGGTCGGGCAGGGGGGCTGGGGTTGTGCTCATCGGTCGATGGTTGCGTCCACCCGCCGCGCGCCGACTGCACAAGGGACGGATCCCGGCCCTTTTGTGACGAGCGGTGGCCTGCGGGGACGAAATTCGCCCATGGGAAGCGCGGATCGCGAGAATCCCGGGCATGGCAGATTCCCGGAAGAACCTGTACGAGCGCTACGAACCCATCCGCCGCCGCGTGGAAGTGGGCTTCTGGATCGTCTTCATGGCGCTGCAGGCGGTGTTCAACACCACCGTGGCGCTGATCGACGCGCGCGACCGCGCCGTGCCCCGCGCCGCGTGGGAAATCGTCACCTGGGAGATGTCGAGCCACCTCGTGCTGCTGGCACTGGTGCCGGCGGTGGTGGCCATCCAGCACCGGCTGTCGCCGCTGGCGCGCACCCATCTGCTGCGCTACCTGGGGTGGCACCTGGCCGCCAGCGTGGTCTTCAGCGTGGTGCATGTGGCGGCGATGTTCGCGCTGCGCGCGATGGTCTATGCGGTCGTGGGCGAGCGCTACGACTTCGCCGGCTGGACCGGCCGCTGGGGCTACGAATACCTGAAGGACGTGCGCGCCTACCTGTCGATGGTGTTCGGCATCTGGGCCTACGGTGTGTTCATGCTGCGGCTGCAGGGCGAGGCGCGCGTGCTCGACCCGCCCGAGGCGGCGGCAGCAGCGGCCGCCGAGCCCGCCGAAGCCCATCAGGCAGCTGCGCCGCCCGCGCGCCCCGAGCGCTTCCTGGTGCGCAAGCTGCGGCGCGAATTCCTGATTGCCGCGAGCGACATCGACTGGCTCCAGGCCGAAGGCAACTACGTCGGCCTGCACGTCAACGGCCACGACTACCTGCTGCGCGCCACGCTCACCGATTTTCTGGCCCAGCTCGACCCCGCCCATTTCGTGCGCGTGCACCGAAGCCATGCGGTCAATCTCGGCCGCATCAAGGAAATCGAGCCGCTCGACGGGGGCGATGCCCGGCTGCACATGCACGATGGCAGCATGGTGCCGTGCAGCCGGCGCTATCGCGAGGCCTTGCGCGCCGGGGCGAGCTGATTGGGGCCGATCCGTCCTGTTCCGGTGCGAACGCTGCACTGGGAACGCCCATTTCCACCTGTGACGCACCACTAATGAGCTTTTAGGCACCATTTTTGCTTTCTTGCGGCGCTGGCCCGAGCAATTCGGGTGCATGCACCAATTCAAAACCAAAAACTGCAAGAAGCTCCAATGGACGCACTCAAACAGGGCGCAGACGCGCTGTTCATCCTTCTCGGCGCGATCATGGTGCTGGCCATGCATGCCGGTTTCGCCTTCCTGGAACTGGGCACCGTGCGCAAGAAGAACCAGGTCAATGCGCTGGTCAAGATCCTGGTCGACTTCTCGGTCTCGACCATCGTGTACTTTCTCGTGGGCTATGGCGTGGCCTATGGCACCCACTTCTTCGTGGGGGCCACCGAGCTTGCGGCCAGGAGCGGCTACGAGCTCGTGAAGTTCTTCTTCCTGCTCACCTTTGCGGCGGCGATTCCGGCGATCATTTCGGGCGGCATCGCCGAACGCGCCAAGTTCTGGCCGCAATTGATCGCTACGGCGGTCATTGTCGGTTTTGTCTATCCGCTGTACGAGGGCATTGCCTGGAACAAGGCCTTCGGCATCCAGGCCTGGATCGCCTCGGCCACGGGCAGCGAGTTCCATGACTTTGCCGGTTCGGTGGTGGTGCACGCGGTGGGCGGCTGGCTCGCGCTGCCGGCCGTGCTGCTGCTGGGCGCGCGCCGCAACCGCTACCGCGGCGACGGCTCGCTGAGCGCGCATCCGCCCTCGAACATTCCCTTTCTGGCGCTGGGCGCCTGGGTGCTGTGCGTGGGCTGGTTCGGCTTCAACGTGATGAGCGCGCAGAGCATCGACAAGATCTCCGGCCTGGTGGCCGTCAATTCGCTGATGGCAATGGTCGGCGGCACGCTGGTGGCGCTGGCGCTGGGCAAGAACGACCCCGGCTTCGTCTACAACGGCCCGCTCGCCGGGCTGGTGGCCGTGTGCGCGGGTTCCGACCTGATGCATCCGCTGGGCGCGCTGGTGGTGGGTGGCGTGGCCGGCGCCATCTTCGTGGTGATGTTCACGCTCACGCAGAACAAGTGGAAGATCGACGACGTGCTCGGCGTCTGGCCGCTGCACGGTCTGTGCGGCACCTGGGGCGGCATCGCGGCGGGCATCTTCGGCACCCAGGCGCTGGGCGGCATCGGCGGCGTGAGCGTGTGGGCGCAGCTCATCGGCACCTTGATGGGTGTGGCATGGGCGGCGCTGGCGGGCGCGGCGGTCTACGGCGCGCTCAAGGCCACGCTGGGGCTGCGCCTCACGCAGGAAGAGGAATACGACGGCGCCGACCTGTCGATCCACCACATCTCGGCGACGCCGGAGCGGGAGGTCAATTGGTGAGTGCTGCGCGGTAGATCGGCTTGGGCTATTCTCGGCGCCCTTTGCAACCGCCCGAGGAGAAGAACCCATGACAACATCCACCCGCTGGCTGCGCCGCGGCATTGCCGCAATGGCCGGCAGCATGCTGATGCTTTCGTTTGCAGCCTACGCCGGCGCCCCGCAGGTCAAGACCCAGGCGCCGGGCTTCTACCGCACGATGCTCGGCGACTTCGAGGTGACGGCGCTGTTCGACGGCACCATCGACCTGGAGCCCAGGAAGCTGCTCACCAACACCACGCAGGCACAGGTCGGCAAGCTGCTCGATCGCGGCTTCGAGAAAGACACCGTGCCCACCTCGGTGAACGGCTATCTCATCAATACCGGCAGCAAGCTGGTGCTGGTCGACACCGGTGCCGGCGGCCTGTTCGGCCCCACGCTCGGCAGCCTGCAGGCCAACCTCAAGGCTGCGGGCTACCAGCCCGAGCAGGTCGACGACGTGCTCATCACCCACATGCACGGCGACCATGTCGGCGGCCTCGTGCAGGACGGCAAGCTGGTGTTCCCCAACGCCACCATCCACGCCGGCCAGGAAGACGCCGACTTCTGGCTGGACAAGGGCAACCTGGAGAAGGCCTCCGCCGAGATGAAGGGCTTCTTCCAGGGTGCGATGGCCTCGCTGAACCCGTATGTGGAGGCCGGCAAGTTCAAGGGCATGAAGGGCAGCACCGACCTGCTGCCCGGCATCAAGGCCGTGCCTGCCCACGGCCACACGCCGGGCCACAACATCTACGTGGTCGAGTCCAAGGGCCAGAAGCTGGTGCTGTGGGGCGACCTGATGCACGTGGCCGCCGTGCAGTTCGCGCAGCCGCAGATCACCATCTCGTTCGACGTCGACTCGAAGCCGGCGGCGGCGGAGCGCAAGAAGGCCTATGCCGATGCGGCCAAGGGGCGCTACCTGGTCGGCAGCGCGCACCTGCCGTTCCCGGGGCTGGGCCATGTGCGGGCCGAGGGCAAGGGCTATGTCTGGGTGCCTGTGGATTACCAGCAGCTGCGATAGACAGCCAGCCGGCTGAAGGTTGAACGGCGCGGGCAGGTGTTGCCGCGCCAGCAGCACGAATGTGCGCGCTGTAGCAAACTCGCCCGACCGCTCCGTTCCACACCCCACGCCAACATGACCCAATCTCCGCCCGCCCTCGAAGTCCTCCCGCGCGACCTCTCCGCCTACCGCAAGGGCAACGTCGGCATCGACTACGTGCACCGCTTCGAGTCCGGCAAGCCGGGCCCGCACGTGCTGATCAACGCGCTCACGCACGGCAATGAAATCTGCGGCATGACCGCCGCCACGCACCTGCTCGACACCCAGGTGCGCCCGAAGATCGGCACGCTCACCGTGAGCTTTGCCAACGTGGAGGCGTACGAATCCTTCGACCAGGCGCTGCCTTTCGACAGCCGCCAGCTGGTGCACAACCTCAACCGCATCTGGTCGCCCGAATGGCTCGACGGCACCGAGGACAGCCCAGAGCTGCGCCGCGCCCGCGTGCTGCGCCCGGTGGTGAGTGCGGCCGACCACATCCTGGACATCCACTCCACCAGCCAGCCGGTGATTCCGTTCTGGGTGTATCCCGCGTTCGATCGCAATGCCGAAGCGGCGCTGGCCATCGGCCGTCCGTCGGTGCACCTGGTGATGCCCGACGGCCTGGGCTCCGGCACCCCGCTGATCCAGCATGGCCGCCACGGCCTGCCCGATGGCAAGGGCGTGGCGCTGGTCGCCGAATGCGGCCAGCATTTCCTGCGCTCGGCGTCCGAGCTGGCCACCGCCATCTCGCTCGACTTTTTGGCGCACTTCGGCCTCATCGACAAGGACCCCGCCGTGCCGGTGCCCGGCCCGCAGCGCCGCTTCGAACTGCTGCAGACCCACGTCATCAAGTCGGAAGACTTCGCGTTCGTGCGCCCGCTGATCGGCTTCGAGACCTTTGCCAAGGGCGAGCTGATCGCCAACAACGGCCCGGACGAGATCCGCGCGCCTTGCGACGAGTGCACGATCTTCATGCCCGCGCAGCGGGTGATCGTGGGGCGCGAGGCGGTGTATCTGACGAAGCCGATCTGATCTTCAATTGCTGAGCGGGATCCGGTAGTTCGCGAATGCTCAGGCCGCAATGAACAGCGCCGGATCCACCATCGCCCGATTGAGCATCACGGACCAGTGCAGATGCGGCCCCGTCACGCGCCCGGTGGCGCCCACGGCCGCCAGCTGCTCGCCGGTCTTCAGCACATCGCCCACCTTTGTGTCGATGCGGCTCAGGTGGCAATACATGGTCAGCAGGCCGCCGCCATGGTCGAGCCATACCGTGCCGCCGTTGAAGAAATAGTCGCCGGTGTCGATCACGCGTCCCGGCAGCGGCGCCAGCACGGGCGTGCCGGTGCCGGCCGCGATGTCCATGCCGCTGTGCGGATTGCGCGACTGGCCGTTGAACACGCGGCGCAGGCCGAACGAACTGGAACGGCGGCCCGGCACGGGGACGCGCATCTGCAGCGAGGCATCGGGCCGCAGATCGGTGAAGGTGGCCATCACGGCGGCCAGGTGCGCGCGTTCGCGTTCGTAGCGTGCCTCGTCCTCGGGCGACAGGTCGACGGTGCGCGGCGGCACCGTCAGGCGCTGCTCGCGGTATTGCTTGGGGCTCACCGTGTAGGCGATCTGCTTTTCATTGCCGCCCTCGTACCGTACGGCGATGCTCGCCTCGCCCGGAACGGCCGCGAGCGGAATGCCCACCAGTGCGGTCCACTCGATGGCATCACCCACCACCAGCAACGGCACGTCGCCGGAGAAGGCCTTCGGGCGCCGGGCCGCCGGACCGAGCGACAGGCGGGCCACGCCGCCCGGTACCTGGGATGCATGCGGCCAGACCTCCGGCGGCTTCTTTCGGGGCGAGGGAGCCGCACCGGCGTGCGTCGAAGCCAATGCCATGAGGCCGAAGGTGCCGAGCAGGGCGCAGCGGCGGTCGAGGCCGGTCGAGCGGGAATCGGGAAGCGAGGGATGCATGGCGTTGAACTCAAGGCTTGCGAAGCGAACAAACAAGGGCGCAGCGAACACAAGGGAACCGGAAATGAACATCCGAGCACTGGGCCGATGGGTCTTGATGGTAAGCGCGGCCGCCGTGGCCGCCGGGTGCAACAGCACCGCGATCCGTGTAGGCGGCGCGCCCGAGGCGAGCATCAGGAACTGCGTGGCCGCGGCCGCGCGCGAATTTCGAGTGCCGGCGTCGAGCGTTCTTGCGGACAAGGGCACGACGCCGCGCGACGGCGTCTACACGGTCAATCTGAAGATCGGCGCGCAGGGGCGACCGGCGCTGTGCACGACGGATGAAAACAGCGCGGTGCTGGGCGTGGTCTACAAACGGCACGAATGAATGACAAAAAGCCGGCGCCATCGCGGCCGCCGGCTTTGTGCAGACAGAGGGCGGCTACTTGCCCCAGCTGTCCCGCATGCCTGCAGCGCGATTGAACACGCGCTTGCCATCGGCACTTGCCTTCGCATCGAGCACGAAGTACCCGTGCCGCTCGAACTGGAACGCCACACCGTCCTGCGCCTTGGCCAGCGACGGTTCGACGTACGCGGAGCAAACCTCCAGGCTCGCCTTGTTGAGTTCGTCGAGCAGATCGCCGCTGCCGGGATTGGCCGCCGCGAACAGGCGCTCGTAGAGCCGCACCTCGGCCTCGACCGCATCGGCCGCGGCCACCCAGGTGATGTTGCCCTTCACCTTGATGGCGTCCGCGCCGGGCGTGCCGCTCTTGGTGTCGGGCACCAGCGTGGCCTGCACTTCGACGAGCTTGCCGTTGGCATCGCGCGTGGCGCCGGTGCATTCGATGACGTGGCCGTACTTCAGCCGCACCTTGTTGCCGGGGAAGAGGCGGAAGAACCCTTTGGGCTGCACGTCCTCGTAGTCGGTGCTTTCGATCCAGACCTCGCGGCCGAGCTTGAACTCGCGCTTGCCCATCTCGGGGTGGTGCGGATGCACAGGGGCGGAGCAGTCGTCGAGCACCTCGTCGCCGCCCATCAGTTCGCCCCAGTTGGTGATCACCAGCTTGACCGGGTCGAGCACGGCCATGGCGCGCGGCGCGATGGGGTCGAGGGTGTCGCGCAGCGCGGCTTCCAGGCTCGCGTAGTCGATCCAGCCGCCGGACTTGGTGGTGCCGCTGCGTTCGCAGAACAGGCGCAGCGCCTCGGGCGTGTAGCCGCGGCGGCGCAGGCCCGCGAGGGTGGGCATGCGCGGGTCGTCCCAGCCGTCGACGTGCTTTTCCTCGACCAGCTGGCGCAGCTTGCGCTTGCTGGTGAGCACGTGGGTGACGTTGAGGCGCGCGAACTCGTACTGGCGCGGATGCGGGCTGGCGATCAGGCCGCCTTCGGCCAGGCGGTCGAGCAGCCAGTCGTAGAAGGGGCGCTGGTCTTCGAATTCGAGCGTGCAGATGGAATGGGTGATCTGCTCGAGCGCGTCCTCGATGGGGTGCGCAAAGGTGTACATCGGGTAGATGCACCACTTGTCGCCGGTGTTGTGGTGGGTGGCCCGGCGGATGCGGTAGAGCGCGGGGTCGCGCATGTTGATGTTGGGGCTCGCCATGTCGATCTTCGCGCGCAGGATGGCGGCGCCGTCGGGCAGCTGGCCGGCTTGCATGGCGCGGAAGCGGGCGAGGTTTTCTTCCACGCTGCGGCTGCGGAACGGGCTGTCGGTGCCGGGCGTGTTGAAGTCGCCGCGGTTGGCGCGGATTTCCTCGGCGCTTTGCTCGTCCACGTAGGCCAGGCCCGCGCCGATCAGGTATTCGGCGGCGCGGTACATGAAGTCGAAGTAGTCGCTCGCGAAGTATTCATGCGGCTGCAGGGTGCCCGGGGCGCTCGGGCGGTCGGCCAGGAAGGTTTCGTAGCCGAGCCACCGGACGGCGTCGCGGATGGAGTCGACGTATTCCTGCTCTTCCTTCTCGGGGTTGGTGTCGTCGAAGCGCAGGTGGCAGACGCCGCCGTATTCCCTGGCCAGTTCGAAATTCAGCCAGATGCTCTTGGCATGGCCGATGTGCAGGTAGCCGTTGGGCTCGGGCGGAAAGCGCATGCGCACCCTGGCCGGGTCGGCCATGCCCTGGGCGTGATGGGCGGCGTCGCCGGGCGAGCCACCCCATTTGCGGCCAGAATAGGCCCCCTGCGCAAGGTCGTTTTCGATCACGTGGCGCAGGAAATTGCTCGGTGCAGCGGCTGTTTTTGCGCTGTCTTTGTCGGTCGGGGAGGTCATTGCGGCATTCTAGAACGCACCCCCTGCCAGTTACCTTTGGCTACGTTCTTCACATTGCGGCGGGCAACCGCTTTGCATTTGGCGCGTTCAATACACACATGGGCGGAAAACGCCCCAACAAGGAGTCCAACATCATGAGCCTCACACGTTCAACCTTCTTCAAATGGGCCGCCGCGGGTGCCGTGGCAGCCGGTGCATTGTTTGCGGCCACCTCGGCCAGTGCCCGTGGCGACGTGAGCTGGTCGATCGGCGTGGGTCTGCCAGGAGTTGCCGTGGGCGTGGGCGCTCCGGCCTACTACCCGGCCCCGGTCTATGCGGCCCCTGCGCCGGTGTACTACGCACCGCCGCCGCCCGTGTACTACCGTCCGCCACCGCCGGTCTATTACCGTCCGGCCCCGGTGTACTACGCGCCGCCGGCTTACTACGGACCGCCGCGCTACTACGGTCCGCGTGGCTACTACCACGGCCATCGCCACTGGCGTTGAGCGGTTCCGCAGGCGGCAAACATCCGCCCAATAAGAAAGGCCGACCTTCCGGGGTCGGCTTTTTTTATGCGCCCGCGCCGTGCCCGCCATTTCACATGGCGCGAAACAGGTGGCCGTAGAGCCGGCTGACAGGGATTTTTTCGGGCCGGCCGCGCAGGTCGAGGTGCAGCTTGCCGGCCTCGTCGCGGTGCACGGCCTCGATGGCCGAACTGCGCACCACCACCGCGCGATGCACCTGCCAGAAGGTTTCGGTATCGAGCTGGGTCAGCAACTGCTTGAGCGGCGTGCGGATCAGGTATTCGTGCGCGGCGGTCAGCACGCGGATGTATTTGTCGGCGGCCTCGAAATACAGCACCTCTTCGATCGGAACCATGCGCACGGTGCTGCCGCCGGCGTCGCTGGCGGCGATCATCTTCAGCAGGGCGGTGGAAGTGGCGGGCGGCGCCGACGCGCCGTTGCCTGCTGCGGCGGCAAGCACCTCGCGCCATTGCGCAAGCGTGCGCTCGAGCGCCTCGTCGGCGGCGGCGGGCGCTGGCTTTGCCTGCTGCTGCGCAGCCAGCGCCTGCTGAAGCCGCAGCACGGTCTTGCGCAAACGCTCGGGCTGCACGGGCTTGAGCACGTAGTCGATGGCCTGGGCTTCGAAGGCGCGGGCGGCATATTCGTCGTACGCAGTCACGAAGACCAGCTGCGGCATGGGCGCCTCGTCCACAGGCCAGCGTTCGGCCAGCTCGGCGGCGGCGCCCAGGCCGTCGAGGCCCGGCATGCGGATGTCGAAGAACAGCACCTGTGGCAGCAGGCGCAGCGCCTCCTGTACGGCGCTGCGGCCGTCGCCCGTGGTGGCGAGCACCTGCAGTCCGGGCCATGCGGCAGCGAGTTCGGCCTTGAGGGCCTGGGCGAGCAGCGGTTCGTCTTCGGCGATGAGGGCGGTGGGATTCATGGACGGGGCTGCAATGGAAAGCTGAGTGTGGCAAGGGTTCCGCCCGAAGGGCCGGCGGCCAGGCTCATGCGGCCCTGGTCGCCATACACGGTGGCAAGCCGTTCGCGCACCTGCTCGAGCCCGAAGCCGCTGCCTTCGGAAGTTTGCGCTGCATCGAGGCCGACGCCGGTATCGCGCACTTCGACGATCAACCGGCCGTCGAGCTGCCGCGCACGCACATCGATCGCGCCGCCTTCGACCTTGGGTTCGAGCCCGTGGCGGATGCTGTTTTCGACCAGCGGCTGCAGCAGCAGCGGCGGCACCGGCGCGTCACGCAGTTCGGCGGGCAGATCGAGCGTGTAGCGCAGTCGCTCGCCCATGCGCACGGACATCAGCTCGAGGTAGTCGGCCAGCCGTTCGAACTCGGCCGCGAGCGGATGCGCAAGTGCGCGCGAGCCGCTGAGCGTCATGCGCAGGTAGTTGTTGAGGCGGTCGAGCATGGCCACGGCGCGCGGCGGATCGGTGGTGATCAGCACGCGCAGGTTGGCCAGCGTGTTGAACAGCATGTGCGGCTCGAGCTGCGTTTCGAGCAGCTTGAGGCGTGCCTCGGTGGCATTGCGCTGCGCCAGCTCGATCTGGCTGCGCAGGTGCTTGCTCCGGCCCAGGCTGTAGAAGAAGAAGCACATGCAGACGGTGGCCGTCACGGTGATGACGATCGTGGTTGCGAGCTTGCGTTCCGTGAAGCTGCCGAAGTCGAGCAGGGGCTGGTGGGTCCACGCGTCGCCGATGGCGTTGCCCCCGAGGAAGCCCACAGTCACGCCGCCCGCCACCAGCAGATAGCCCCAGGGGCCGGACGGCCAGAGGATCTCCCGGTGGCCGCTGATCAGCAGCCGGCCCACGTCGATGAAGAGCCAGCTGATCAGCCCGATCGACAGCGAATACACCATCTGCGCATCCCAGTTCCCGTGCTGCGTGATGGCCAGCGCGGCGGCAATGAAGCAGCAGAACACGACAGTGATCAGGCCATGCCGCAGCATGCTCCGGATGTTCTCCGCGCGGAAACGGGGGAGCGCTTCGGCACTCATCCGCGGGTTCCGGAGCGCAGCGCCCGCCGTTCGCGCTCCACCAGCCGGTCATGGAAGTTGCCGCCGGGCGCAACGAACCAGATCACGGCGCCGTGGATCAGGAGGCCCAGGCCCCAGCCCATGAGCGGATACACGGCCCAGGTGTGGCCGCGCGATGCGGAGAGCGCCACCAGAGCGAGGTTCACCAGCACATAGACGAAGGCATGGATGTACCAGCCCATCTTGGCGCCGGCGCGGCGGCGGGCGAGCTTTTCGATGTCGGGAAGAGACGAATCCGAACGGGATGCAACGGGGTTCATGACAGCTCCTTGAACTGGACGGGAATGAGAGTGGCGGCGGTTGATGACGGTGATGATGGCGGCTGCAGCGCAGCCCGCCGCCGCAGCTCCTCGGTCGTCTCGCCCGGCCCGTCGGGCCGCCAGCCCGGCGGCTTGAGCAGGTAGCCGGCGAAAGCCCGCACCGAGCGCGCCGAGCGCAGGTCGCGCAGCAGCGCGCGCCAGTGGGTGAACTCGATCTCGAAGAGGTTGTTGGAGGTGATCGGCCTCACCAGCCCATAACGGCAGGGCAGGTCGGCGCGCTCCGGAATGTAGGTGCCGAACAGGCGGTCGAACACGATCAGCACGCCGCCGTAGTTGCCGTCCAGGTATTCCAGGTTCGAGGCATGGTGCACGCGGTGGGCCGATGGCGTGTTGAGCACCCATTCCAGCGGGCCGAGCTTCGGAATCCAGGCCGCGTGGATCCAGAACTGGTACAGCAGGTTCAGCGTGAGCATCAGCAGGATCACCTTTGGCGGCATGCCCAAAAGCGGCGCGAGCATGAAGAAGGCGAGCGTGCCGGTGAGCTTGCCCGTCCAGCCGAAACGGTAGGCGGCCGACAGGTTGAGCTGGTTCGGCGAATGATGGATGGCATGCGTGCACCAGAACCAGCGCACCCGGTGAGCCGCGCGGTGGTACCAGTAGTAGCAGAACTCCTGGCCGATGAAGCAGGCGACCCAGCCGCTCCAGTGGCCCATGGGCAGCGTGAAGAGGCGGTGGTTCCAGAACCAGTCCATGGCGCCGGTCCAGAGGGCGAGCGGCAGCAGCCAGCGCAGCGGGTACTCGCGCACCAGGAAGTCGACCACCGAAACGCCGGCGGCCTTCCAGTCGTAGCTGCGCCATCCATGGCGCCACGACAGCACCAGCGCCTCTGCGATGGAGGCGGCCAGCACCACCGAGACGGCAATCTTGAGGATCAGAAAGAGCACTGTCATGGCGGTTCCTGGAGTGTGGCCGGCGGCGATCTTAGGCTGCGCGGGCGGCCACGGCCATGGCGTCGCTACGGATCGCCAACTTCCACAGCCGCACCGCCCGCGCCGCGAACACGCCGCTGAAGGCGCCGTACACCATGGGAACGGCGACGCTGAAGCCGGCCTGCTGCCGCAGCTCGGGGTGCATGGCCAAGGCCACGCCCACCACGTACTTGGTGAAGAAGATGCCCATCATCAGCAGCAGCGGCACCACGCTGCCGGCCAGATGGAATTCGCGGGTGGCCCGGTCGTAGCGCGTGCTGGCGGGCAGCGGCTGCTGCAGCACCACCAGCACCAGGGCGGCCGCCGCCACGGCCCAGCCGAGCAGGGCGCCGGGCGAATCGCCGAAGGCCGAGATCACGCCGGCCAGCGAGAGGCCGGTCATGGCAATCGGCATCAGCGTGACCTTGGCCAGGCTGACGCTGCCGGACATCAGCTGCTTGCAGCCAAGCCACAGGAGCAGCACGAAAACGGCGAAGACCCACTTCGGGGTGTGAAGAATGATTTGCAGCAGCATGGCGTTTCTCCGGTTGAAAAGACGATTCGATGGAGCGGACTGTGCCGGCGCCCCGGCGCCGCCGCCACGCTCCTGCGACGAAATGCGGAGCGGCGGCGCGAGCTGCGGCGAACCGGCGCGAAATGCAGCCCTTGTCCGCAGCTTTACCGGCGCTTTACGGTTCATAAGACAGGCGCGCTACGATGCGGCGCTCCACTAGCGGCTGTACTTGCGCACTGCCACACCCCATGGAATCACCGAACTCCGAGCCTTCTTCCGGCGATTCGCCTGCTGTCCAACCGGCAACCCCACCTTCTTCGTCCCCGCCTGCACGGCCACCCTCGCGCCGCAGGCTCTGGCTCGGCAGCCTGATTGCGCTGGTGCTGCTGCTGGTGCTGGGGGGCGGCGCCTGGTATCTGATCAACCGCAAGGGCAGCCCTGCCGGCGGACCGGGCTTCGGCGGCGCGACCGTCACGGTGGGCCATGCGGCGGCGCGCGAGATCGAATTGCCGGTGACCATCGATGCGCTCGGCACGGTCACGCCGCTCGCGACCATCACGCTCAAGGCGCAGGTCGGCGGCGTGCTGACCGAAGTGCTGTTCACGGAAGGGCAGACCGTGGCAAAGAACCAGCTGCTCGCCCGCATCGATCCGCGGCCCTACGAGCAGGCGCTGATGCAGGCCCGCGGCACGCGCCAGCGCGACGAGGCGCAGCTCGATGCCGCGCGCGTCACGCTGGCGCGCTACCGCACCCTGCTGGGACAGGACTCCATCGCCCGGCAGGACGTCGACACCCAGGCCGCGCTGGTCCGCCAGCTCGAAGGCACGGTCACCACCGACCTGGCGGCCGAGGCCGCCGCCAAGCTGAACCTCGACTACACCCGCATCACAGCGCCGGTGGCCGGCCGCATCGGCCTGCGCGCGGTGGATGCGGGCAACACCGTGACGGCCAACGCGACCACCGGCATCGCGGTCATCACGCAGATGAACCCGATCGACGTGCAGTTCTCGATGCCGCAGGACCGCGTGCCCGACATCCAGGCGCAGCTTGCCAAGGGCGAGCCGCTGCCGGTCACCGCCTTCGACCGCACCCGCGCGGCAACGCTCGACACGGGCACCTTCTCCACGCTCGACAACGTGGTCGACACCACCACCGGCACGGTGAAGGCCAAGGCGCGCTTCGGCAATGCGCAGACCACGCTGTTCCCGAGCCAGTTCGTCAACGTGCAGATGCTGCTGCGCAAGGTGCGCGCGGTGGTGGTGCCGGTGACGGCGGTGCGCACCGGCCCCAACGGCGACTACGTCTATGTGATCAACGAGGACCGCACGGTGTCGATGCGCGCGGTGAAGCGCGGCGAGGCCAACGTCGAGGTGGTGGCCATCACCTCGGGCCTGAAGGCCGGCGAGAACGTGGTGACCGAGGGCGGCGACCGCATCAAGGACGGCGCGGTCGTGCAGCTGCAGGGCGACCGGCCCGCGGCAGGCCCGCGCGGCGGCGCATCCGGGCCGCACGGTGCGGCCTCGGGCCCGCGCGGACAGCGCGGCGAAGGCGGTGGAGAGCGGCGGCGCCAGCGTCCGCCGCAATGATGAAGAGCAGCCGCCACAACAACCCCCGGAACAAGCGAGCGCGTTCGCGATGAGCCCCTCCCGCCCCTTCATCGAACGGCCGGTGGCCACGGCGCTGCTGATGGTGGCCATCGTGCTGGCCGGCCTGGTGGGCCTGCGGCTCTTGCCGCTGGCCGCGCTGCCGCAGGTCGACTACCCGACCATCCAGGTGCAGACCCTCTACCCCGGCGCCAGCCCCGAGGTCATGAGCCGCACCGTCACGGCCCCGCTCGAGCGCCAGTTCGGCCAGATGGCGGGGCTCAACCGCATGAGCTCGGTGAGCTCGGCAGGCGTGTCGATCGTCACGCTGCAGTTCGCGCTCGACCAGACGCTGGACGTGGCCGAGCAGCAGGTGCAGGCCGCCATCAATGCCGGCGGATCGCTGCTGCCGGCCGACCTGCCGGCGCCGCCCGTGTACGCCAAGGTGAACCCGGCCGACGCACCCATCCTCACGCTGGCCGTGAGCTCCCAGACCATGCCGCTCACCGAGGTGCAGAACCTCGTGAACACGCGGCTCGCGCAGAAGATCAGCCAGGTCAGCGGCGTGGGGCTGGTGTCGCTTTCGGGCGGACAGCGGCCGGCGGTGCGCATCCAGGCCGACACCAACGCGCTCGCGTCGGTGGGCATCGGGCTGGACACGCTGCGCAGCGCGATCAGCGCGGCCAATGCCAACAGCGCCAAGGGCAGCTTCGACGGACCTCGTCGGGCCTACACCATCAACGCCAACGACCAGCTCGTGACGGCGGACGACTACAAGAACCTGATCGTCGCGTGGAAGAACGGCGCGCCGGTGCGCATGACCGACGTGGCGCGCGTGGTCGACGGCGCCGAGAACACGCAGCTGGGCGCCTGGGCCGCATTACGCGCGGGAGAACAGCGGCCTGTGCTCTACCCGGCCATCATCCTGAATGTGCAGCGGCAACCGGGCGCCAATGTGATCGGCACGGTCGACGCCATCAAGAAGCAGTTGCCCGAGCTGCAGGCCTCGCTGCCGGGCTCGCTCAAGGTGGAGGTGCTGAGCGACCGCACCACCGGCATCCGGGCCTCGGTCTCGCACGTGCAGCTCGAGCTCGGGCTGGCCGTGGTGATGGTGGTGCTGGTGATCTTCTTCTTCCTGCACAGCGTGCGCGCCACGGTGATTGCCAGCCTGGCGGTGCCGATCTCGCTCGTGGGCACCTGCGGGCTGATGTACCTGCTGGGCTACAGCCTCAACAACCTGAGCCTGATGGCGCTGACCATTGCCACCGGCTTCGTGGTGGACGACGCGATCGTGATGATCGAGAACATCGCGCGCTACCTGGAGGAGGGCGATCCGCCGTTCAAGGCGGCGCTCAAGGGGGCCACGCAGATCGGCTTCACCATCATCTCTCTCACGGTGTCGCTCATCGCGGTGCTGATTCCGCTCTTGTTCATGGGCGATGTGGTGGGGCGGCTGTTCCGCGAGTTCGCGGTCACCTTGGCCATCACCATCCTGATTTCCGCGGTGGTGTCGCTCACGCTGGTGCCGATGATGTCGGCGCGCTGGCTCAGGCCGCAGGCGGAGGAGGGCGGGCGCTTCGGTGCCAGCGTGCAGCGCTTCTTCGATGGTGTGATTGCCCGCTACGACGTGTGGCTGCAATGGGTGTTGCGCCACCAGCCGCTGACGCTCATCGTGGCGGTGGCCACGCTGGCGCTGACCGTGCTGCTCTACGTGGTGATTCCGAAGGGGCTTTTCCCGACCCAGGACACCGGGCAGCTGCAGGCGCGCATCGAGGCCGCGCAGGATGTGTCGTACACGCGCATGGCCGAGCTGCAGCAGCAGACCGCCAACGCGATCCTGGCCGACCCCGAGGTGGCCAGCGTGAGCTCGGTGGTGGGCGTGGATGCGGCCAACAACACGGCGCTGAACACCGGCAGCATGCTCATCAACATGCGCGCCGACCGCGGCAACCAGGAAGCCACGATGCAGCGCCTGCGCGAGCGCGTGCGGGCCGTGGCCGGCGTGACGCTGTACCTGCAGCCCACGCAGGACCTGACCATCGACGCCGAGACCGGCCCGACCGAATTCCGCGTCTCGCTCGAAGGGGTGGACACCAACACCGTCGATGCCTGGGCGCAGAAGCTGGTGGAGCGCCTGCGCACCGAACCGCTGGTGCGCAACCCCACTACCAACGCAGGCGCGAAGGGACTGGCCGCCTACGTGGACATCGACCGCAACACGGCCTCGCGCCTCTCGGTCACGGCCAGCTCGGTGGACGACACGCTCTACAGCGCGTTCGGCCAGCGCATCGTCTCGACCATCTTCACCGAGACCAACCAGTACCGCGTGATCCTCGAAGCGCAGCGCGAGGCCCTGGCTTCGCCGCAGCTGCTGGGCAACCTGCAACTGCGCACCGGCAGCGGCGGCGCCACCACGCTGTCGTCGATTGCCACCGTGCGCGAGCAGGCCGCGCCGCTGCAGGTGACGCATGTGGCGCAGTACCCGGCCGCCACCGTGGGCTTCGACACGGCCGACAACGTGGCGCTCGGAAAGTCGGTGGCGGCCATTCGCGCGGCGGCCAGGGAGATCGGCATGCCCGCGAGCATGACCATGACCTTCCTGGGTGCGGCGGGGGCCTACGAGAAATCGCTGTCCAACCAGCTGTGGCTGATCCTGGCGGCGGTGGTGTGCGTGTACATCGTGCTGGGCGTGCTGTATGAGAGCTACATCCATCCGCTGACGATTCTCTCGACGCTGCCCTCCGCCGGCGTGGGTGCGCTGCTGGCCTTGATGGTCACGGGCAACGACCTGGGCGTGATCGGCATCATCGGCATCATCCTGCTGATCGGCATCGTCAAGAAGAACGCGATCATGATGATCGACTTTGCCATCGACGCCGAGCGGCGCGAGGGCAAGTCGCCGCACGAAGCCATCCACCAGGCGGCGCTGCTGCGCTTCCGGCCGATCCTGATGACCACGCTGGCGGCGCTTTTCGCGGCGCTGCCGCTGATGTTCGGCTGGGGCGAGGGCGCCGAGCTGCGGCGGCCGCTGGGCCTGGCCATCTTCGGCGGCCTGGTGGTGAGCCAGGTGCTCACGCTGTTCACCACGCCGGTGGTCTACCTGGCCTTCGACCGGCTGGGCCGCCGGTTCGGACGCAAGCGGGAGGCCGCGGCCGCATGAACCTGTCCAGGCCTTTCGTTGAACGCCCGATCGCGACGGTGCTGCTGACCATCGGCATTGCGCTGGCCGGGATCGCGGCGTTCTTCGTGCTGCCTGTGTCGCCGCTGCCGCAGGTCGACTTTCCCACCATCTCGGTCACGGCCAGCCTCTCGGGGGCGAGCCCGAGCACCATGGCCTCGAGCGTGGCCACGCCGCTGGAGCGCCGCCTCGGCGTGATCGCGGGTGTCAACGAACTCACCTCGACCAGTTCGAACGGCTCGACCCGCATCAGCCTGCAGTTCGATCTCAAGCGCAACATCGACAGCGCCGCGCGCGAGGTGCAGGCAGCCATCAACGCGGCGCGGGCCGACCTGCCGGCCACCCTGCGCAGCAACCCGATCTACCGCAAGCGCAACCCGACCGCCGCGCCCATCGCGATCCTGGCGCTCACGTCCAGGACGCGCACGCCGGGCCAGATCTACGAGGCCGTGTCCAACATCGTGAGCCAGAAGCTCTCGCAGGTGGAGGGCGTGGGCGAGGTCGAGATCGGCGGCGGCTCGCTGCCGGCCGTGCGGGTGGAGCTGGAGCCTTTCTCGCTCAACCGCTTCGGCATCAGCAGCGAGGACGTGCGCGCCGCCATCCAGGCCAACAACGCCAACCGGCCCAAGGGCGCCATCGAGAACGACGAGCGCCGGCTGCAGATCTACACGCCCTCGCCGGGCCGCCATGCCGTGGAGTACCGCGACATGGTGATCGCCTGGCGCAACGGCTCGGCGGTGCGGCTGGGCGACGTCGCGCGGGTGATCGACAGCGTGGAGAACACGCGCACCCTGGGCCTCTTCAACGGCCAGCCCGCGGTGATCGTGCTGGTCACGCAGGAGCCTGGCGCCAACATCATCGAGACCGTGGACGGCGTGCGCGAGCTGCTGCCCGAACTGCGCGCGCAGCTGCCGCAGGACATCGAGGTGCAGGTGGCCTCCGACCGCACCAACTCCATCCGCGCGTCGCTGCGCGAGATCGAGGCCACGCTCATGATCTCCATCGCGCTGGTGGTGCTGGTGGTCGGCCTTTTCCTGCGCCGGGCGCGCGCCACCATCATTCCGGCGGTGGCCACGGTGGTGTCGCTGCTCGGCACCTTCGGCGTGATGCACCTGCTGGGCTACAGCCTCAACAACCTGAGCCTGATGGCGCTCACCGTGGCCACCGGCTTCGTGGTGGACGACGCCATCGTGGTGCTCGAGAACACCAGCCGCCACATCGAGGCCGGCATGGGCCGCATCGAGGCGGCCCTGCGCGGCGCGCGCGAGGTCGGTTTCACCGTGCTGTCGATCAGCCTTTCGCTGGTGGCGGTGTTCATTCCGCTGCTGTTCATGGATGGGCAGATCGGCCGGCTGTTCCGCGAATTCGCGGTCACGCTGTCGGTGGCGGTGCTGATCTCGCTGGTCATTTCGCTCACCACCACGCCCATGCTGTGCGCCATGCTGCTGCGGGCCGAGGAGCCTGGCGCCAAGCCGCCGGGGCGCCTGGCGCGCATGGCGGAGAGCGTGTACCAGTGGAGCCTGCGCACCTACGCCCACAGCCTGGACTGGGCGCTCGCGAGCAAGACCGTGGTCATGGTGGTGCTGCTGGCGGTCATCGGGCTCAACGTGTACCTGTTCTCCGCCATTCCCAAGGGCTACTTCCCCGAGCAGGACAACGGCCAGCTCAATGCGGGCCTGCGTGCGGACCAGAGCATTTCGTCGCTGGCGCTGAGCGAAAAGCTGCGCCAGGCGGTCGACATCATCCACAAGGACCCGGCCGTGGACACCGTGGTGGGCTTCGCGGGCGGCAGCCGCTCGGGCGGCGGCTTCATGTTCGTCAACCTGAAGCCGCTGTCGCAGCGCACCGAGAAGACCGCCGCGGTCATCAACCGGCTGCGGCCGCAGCTCAACCAGCTCACCGGCCTGCGCGTGTTCCTGAGCCCGGTGCAGGACCTGCGCATGGGCGGGCGCTCGAGCAACTCCACCTACCAGTACACGCTCAAGGGCGACAACCTGGCCGACCTGCGCACCTGGACCGCCAAGCTGGCCGACCGGCTGCGCCAGGAAACCGCGCTGACCGACGTCGACAGCGACCAGGCCGACAACGGCGTGGAGACCTACGTCGACGTCGACCGCGACAGCGCCGCGCGCCTTGGCGTGACCTCGGGTGCGGTCGACAACGCGCTCTACAACGCCTACGGCCAGCGCTCGGTCGCCACCATCTACGACGAGCTCAACCAGTATTCGGTGATCATGGAATGGGCGCCGCGCTACCAGCGCGCGCCCGTGGTGCTGAAGGACCTGTACGTGCCTTCGACGCTCACCACCAGCACCAGCGCGAGCGGCGCCACCACGGTGAGCTCGCTCGCCAACACCACCGACGCGAGCACCGGCACCTCGACCACCACCTCGGCCAACCCCGGCCTGCGCACCGCTTCCACCGGCCAGGCGCTGGCGGCCAACACCACGCTGATGGTGCCGCTCTCGGCCATTGCCAAGGTCAGCGAGCGCGCGGTGCCGAGCTCCATCGACCACCAGGACACCGAGCTTGCGAGCACCGTCTCGTTCAACCTGGGCGAAGGCGTCACGCTGCAGGACGCGCGCCGCATCGTCGCGCAGGCCGAGGCCGACATTGCGATGCCCGTCAACGTGCGCGGCAGCTTCCAGGGCACGGCGCTCGCAGCGCAGCAGTCGCAGGGGCAGCAGCTGGCGCTCATCCTGGCGGCGATCGTGGTGATCTACATCGTGCTCGGCGTGCTCTACGAAAGCCTGATCCATCCGATCACGGTGCTGACCACGCTGCCTTCGGCGGGTGTGGGCGCGGTGCTGGCGCTGCTGCTGTTCCGCATGGATTTCTCGATCATTGCGCTGATCGGGCTCTTCCTGTTGATCGGCATCGTGAAGAAGAACGCGATCCTGATCATCGACTTTGCGCTCGATGCCGAGCGCGCGCGCGGCATCTCGGCCGTGGAAGCGGTGCGCGAGGCCTGCCTCTTGCGCTTCCGGCCGATCCTCATGACCACGCTGGCCGCCGCGCTGGGTGCGCTGCCGCTGGCCATCGGCTTCGGCCAGGGCGCCGAGCTGCGCCAGCCGCTGGGCGTGGCGATCATCGGCGGCCTGATCGCGAGCCAGCTGCTCACGCTGCTGACGACGCCGGTGGTCTACGTGCTGCTCGACAAGCTGCGCCGGCGCTCGGGCAACGAGCGGCACCTGAGCCGCGCCGCAAGCATATGACCCACCCCCGTCCCTCGCTCACTTCGTGTAGCTCGACTCCCCCCTCAAGGGGGCAACACCAGCGGCCCGGCAAAGCCGGTTCCGCGGTGTTCCTGACCTGGGGCCGCGTGGTTCCAGCCGCCGTGGGCGATGCGATAGCGTGGTGAAAGACCCAGAAGAATGAACGAAGCCGCCATGACACACCGACAACGCATCCTTTCGCATCTGCCCGGCAGGCTGTCCGCCCTGGCATTGGCCGCTGTGCTGGCCGGCTGCGCCGTAGGGCCCGCCTACGAAGTACCAACCTCGGTCGCACCCGCCGGCTGGAAGGAGCAGAAGACCGCCGAGGGCTGGCTGCCCGCCGCGCCGGCCGATGCGCTCGACCGCGGCGAATGGTGGAAGCTTTTCGGCGACGCCACGCTCGACGAGCTGGCCGCCCGCGTGCAGGTGTCGAACCAGAACATCGCCGCGGCCGTGGCCAACTACGCACAGGCCCAGGCGCTGGTGCGGGGCGAGCGGGCCGCGCTGTTTCCCACGGTGTCGCTCGACGGCAGCGGCCGGCGCAGCGGCAACGTCGGCGGCACCAGCAATGCGTCCAATGCCTTTTCGGCGACGCTGGGCGTCGACTGGGCGCCCGATGTGTGGGGGCGTCTGCGGCAGGCCGTGAGCAGCGCGCAGGCCAATGCACAGGCCAGCGAGGCCGACCTGGCGTCGGCGCGGCTGTCGGCCGTCGGCGACCTGGCCACCAACTACTTTTCGCTGCGCGAGGCCGATGCCGAGATCGTGCTGCTCGACCAGACCATCGAGGGCTACCAGCGCGCCTTCGAGATCACGAGCAACCGCTACAAGGCCGGCATTGCCGCGCAGACCGACGTGTTGCAGGCGCAGACCCAACTCGTGAGCGCACAGGCCGAACGCGTGGGCCTGCAGCGCACCCGGGCCACGCTGGAGCATGCCATTGCCATGCTGGTGGGCGTGGCGCCGGCCGATTTCAGCCTGCCCCCGGCGCAGTGGACGCCCCCGGTGCCCGGCATTCCTACGGGCGTGCCTTCCACGCTGCTGCAGCGCCGGCCGGACATTGCGGCGGCCGAGCGCGCGGTGGCCGCGGCCAACGCGCAGATCGGCATTGCGCGTTCGGCGTACTTCCCCAACTTCGGCCTCAGCGCCTCGGTGGGCAGCAGCGCGAGCCGGGTGAAAGACCTGTTCAACGCATCCAATACGCTGTGGGCGCTGGGCCTGTCGGTGGCGCAGGTGGTGTTCGATGCGGGTGCGATCGGCGCCAGCGTCGATTCGGCCAAGGCGGCCCACGAAGCCAGCGTGGCGCGCTACCGCCAGACCGTGCTCACCGCCTTCCAGGCGGTGGAAGACCAGCTCACCGCAGGCGCCGCACTGGCGCAGCAGGAAGGCCTGCGGCGCGAAGCCTCGGCCGCAGCCGACAAGACCGAACAGCAACTGCTCAACCGCTATCGCGCGGCCCAGGTGAGCTACACCGAGGTCGTCACGGCGCAGGCCGCCGCCCTCGGCGCGCGGCGCACGCTGGTGCAGTTGCAGGTGAATCGCCAGACCGCCGCGGTGGCGCTGATCCAGGCCCTGGGCGGCGGCTGGCAAGCCGGCTGGACGGGCGAAACCTTGTCGCCCGCGCCGCCGACGGCGCAGGCTGCCCCTTCTCCGCAGAGCGGAGTGAAGTAGCTGCCCGGGGAGGGGCGGCTGCCCCGTCCCCCTCAGCCCGGCTGCGCCAGGCGCGCGGGGCCGCTTCTCACGACGCGATCGCCTGCGCGCTCAATGCGCGTGGCGATCCATGCTCCCGCCGAGGTAGTCCTTGTCGGTGACAAGCACCCACAGCGCGAGCACCAGGATGGCCGCAGCCACGAGCACCGCGTTGACCATCGCCTTCTCCACGGTGGCAAAGCCGAGCACCCAGGGTGACACGGCCAGCCAGATGGCGAGCGCGCCTTCGGTCCACTCTTCCCATGCACGCGGTACCAGCGTTGCGCCCAGCGCCACGGCGCCCAGCAGGACACCCGTCGCCACTGCGCTCCACATCGCGGCTGTGACGCCCTGGAAGCCCAGGACCCAAGGCGAGATGATCAGCCACGCGCCCAGGGCGACGTTGACCGGATCTTGCCAATGCTTCACTTGCTTCATGGTCATTACCTCCTGTCGCGACACACAACCGCGACAGCGGTTGGACCGCGCCGATCCGGCGGGGTTCCGCGATGCGGCACTGCAGCATGCAATCGGATCCGATCTGTGCCTAGCCCCCGCGCGCCACCGGCGCCACCAGATAGGCGCCCGACTCGAACAATTGCGCCTCGGCCTGGTCGATGCGCCGGATCACCGGCTTGCCCGCGCGGCTCGCGAGCAACTCGACCAGTGCTTCGGTCACGGCCACGCCAGCCGCCACCGAGGGAAAGAACGAGGGGCTGTTGATCGTGAAGAGCAGCGTTTCGTCTGCCAGCAGCGACAGCGGCGAAGCCACGCTGTCGGTGATGGCCACGATGCGGCAGCCGGCGGCCCGGGCCGCCTCGGCCACCTGCAGCGCCTCGCGCGAGTAGGGCATGAAGCTGGCCACCACCAGTGCGTCGCCCTTGGCGAAGGCGCGCTGCTGCATTTCGAGCGAACCGCCCTGGCCATCGACCAGGTGCACGCTGGCGCGGAAGAGCCGGTAGACGTAGACGAACGAGAACGCGATCGGAAAGCAGGCCCTGAAACCCGCCGCATGCACCGCGGGAGCCTTCTCGATCAGCGCGCAGGCCTTTTGCAGCGCCTGCTCGCTCTGCTGGTGCGTGGCTTCCAGGTTGCGGCGCTGCACCTCGAACATCTCGGCCGTGAGGCTGCGGTCCTGCGCGCGGCCGATGAGCTGCTTGGCGCGCCCGCCGTAGGTTTCGCTGCCCAGGCCCATGTCGCCGGCAAAGGCTTCCTTGAGCTGCGGCCAGCCCGCATAGCCCAGGTGCTGCGCAAAGCGCACCAGCGTGGCGGGCGTGCTCTGCGCGCGCGTGCCCACGCTGCGCATCGAGGCGGTCACCACCTCGTTGGGATGGTCGAGCACATAGCGCGCCACCTGTTGCAGCGCGGGGCTCAGTTCGTTGAAACGCTGGCGGATCTGGTCTCTGGCGCCCATGGCGGTGTCTCTCTTCTAGCGGTCGTTGGAACGAATGTACCGGACGTGGAACGACGGAACAGTTGACGGAACAAATGTTCCAGATAACAATTTCGTGGAAACGTTAGTTCCAAACACAAATCCGCCAGCCACCCGCCATGACGCACGTCTTCCACCGCCACCTTCGCCACACCCCGCCGGTTGCCGCCGGCTCCAGCGGCATGTTCATCCGCGATGCCGAAGGGCGCGAATACCTCGACGCCTCGGGCGGCGCGGCCGTGTCTTCGCTCGGCCACGCGCACCCCGAGGTGCTGGCCGCCATGCATGCGCAGCTCGACCGGCTGGCGTATGCGCACACCAGTTTCTTCACCAGCGAAGTGGCCGAGCAGCTGGCCGACGAGCTGGTCGCTTCCGCCCCCGAGGGCATGAGCCACGTGTACCTGGTGAGCGGCGGCTCCGAGGCGGTGGAGGCGGCGCTCAAGATGGCGCGGCAGTATTTCGTCGAGACCGGCCAGCCGCAGCGCACGCACTTCATCGCGCGCCGCCAGAGCTACCACGGCAACACACTGGGCGCGCTGGCCGTGGGCGGCAACGCGTGGCGGCGCGAGCCGTTCGCGCCCATCCTGGTGCCGGCCACCCATGTGGCGCCGTGCTACCCGTACCGCGAGCAGCGTGCCGATGAGAGCGCCGAGCAGTACGGCCTGCGGCTCGCGGCCGAGCTCGAAGCAGCCATCCTCGCGCAGGGCGCCGACCGCGTGATCGCCTTCGTGGCCGAAACGGTGGGCGGTGCCACGGCCGGCGTGCTCACGCCCGTACCCGGCTACTTCAAGGCGGTGCGCGCGGTGTGCGACAAATACGGCGTGCTGCTGATCCTCGACGAGGTGATGTGCGGCATGGGCCGCACGGGTTCGCTGCACGCCTGCGAGCAGGAGGGCGTGGTGCCCGACCTCATCACCATCGCCAAGGGCCTGGGCGGCGGCTACCAGCCGATCGGCGCGGTGCTCGCGCAGCGCAGGATCGTCGAGGCCATGTCGAAGGGCAGCGGCTTCTTCCAGCATGGCCACACCTACCTCGGCCATCCGATGGCCTGCGCGGCGGCGCTCGCGGTGCAGCAGGTGATCCGGCGCGACGGCCTGGTCGCCAAGGTGCGCGAAGACGGCGCAGCCTTCGGCGCGATGCTGGCCGAGGCGCTCGGCGGCCACGCGCATGTGGGCGACATCCGCGGCCGCGGCTTCTTCTGGGGCATCGAGCTGGTGGCCGACCGCGCGAGCAAGGCACCGTTCGATCCGGCGCTGAAGGTCCATGCGCTGGTCAAGAAGGACGCCATGGCGCGCGGCCTGCTGTGCTACCCGTTCGGCGGCACGGTCGATGGCCGGCAGGGCGACCACGTGCTGCTCGCGCCGCCCTTCATTGCCACGCGGCAGCAGCTGCAGGACATCGCGGCCCGCCTCGCTGCTTCGATCGATGCGGTGACGCGCGCCGCCGCGCGCTGATCCTTTCGTTGCCGATTTTCTTTCGTCTGTTTTCTTCAACGCCGTTCCGAGGAGCGCTTCCATGCCCAAGCTTCGTCTGCCGATCCCTTTCGGTGCTGCCGCTCTCGCGGTGGCCTTTGCCGCCCTGTTGCCGCACGCAGCCGCGCAGGCCCAGGAGAACGACACGCTCGCCAAGATCAAGGCGAGCGGCGCCATCACCTTCGGCTACCGCGAGTCGTCGTTCGGCTTCTCCTACCTCGACGGCAACCTGAAGCCGGTGGGCTACAGCATCGAGATCTGCAATCGCATCGTCGAGGCGGTGAAGACCGAACTCAAGCTGCCGGCGGTCGAGATCAAGTACCAGGCCGTGACCTCGGCCAACCGCATTCCGCTGGTGCAGAACGGCACGGTGGACATCGAGTGCGGCTCCACCACCAACCTGGTCGAGCGCCAGAAGCAGGTGGCGTTCTCGCCCGACATCTTCCGCTACAACGTGCGCATGCTGGTGAAGGCCGATTCGGGCATCAGGAGCATTGCCGACCTGCAGGGCAAGACGGTGGCCACCACCACGGGCACCACCTCGTTCCGCCTGCTGCGCGAGGCCGACAAGGGCCGCAACCTCGAGGTGAACAACCTGGGCGGCAAGGACCACAGCGATTCCTTCCTGCTGGTGGAAAGCGGCCGTGCGCAGGCCTTCGTTCTCGACGACATCCTGCTGGCCGGCCAGATCGCGAATGCGCGTAATCCGAAGGACTTCATCATCACCGGCGAGAGCCTGCGCACCGAGAACCAGTCGCTCATGTTCCGCAAGGACGATCCGGCCTTCAAGGCATTGGTGGACCGCGTGGTGTCGGGCATGATGAAGTCGGGCGAGATGGAAAAGCTCTACAACAAGTGGTTCATGTCGCCGATTCCGCCCAAGGGCATCAACATCAACTACCCGCTCAATGCCGAGACGAAGGAGGCCTTTGCCAACCCCTCGTCCAAGGGCATCTGACCAATCCTGCCGCATGACCCGCATCGCCCTGATCCACGCCCTCTCGCACTCGGTTGCGCCCATCAACGCCGCCTTCGAGCGCGACTGGCCCGAGGCGGTGCGCATGAACCTGCTGGACGACAGCCTCTCGGCCGACCTCGCGCGCGGCGGCCGCGGGCTCGACGCGGCGATGCATACGCGCTTTCAGCAACTCGCGCAGTACGCGGTCGACACGGGTGCCGGAGGCATCCTCTTCACCTGCTCGGCCTTCGGGCCCTGCATCGAGGTGGTGGCGCGGCGGCATGCGGGCATGCCGGTGCTCAAGCCCAACGAGGCGATGGTGGCGGAGGCCGCGCAAGGGCAGGGCCGCCTCGGGCTCATCGCCACCTTCGCGGCCACGCTGGTATCGATGCCGCCGGAGTTTCCGGCCGGCACCGCACTCGAGCCCGTGCTGGCCGAAGGCGCGCTCGACGCGCTGAACGCCGGCGACACGCAGCGGCACGACGCGCTGATCGCCGCCCAGGCAGTGGCGCTGCGCGAGCGCGGCTGCACGCGCATTGCGCTCGCGCAGTTCAGCATGGCGCGCGCGCGCGCCGCCTGCGAAGAGGCCAGCGGCCTGCCGGTTCTCACCACCGTCGACAGTGCGGTGCGGGCCCTGCGGCTGCGCACGAATCAAGCTGCGCGATAAAGCCCGCAGATGCCAGGGGCCAGCTGAACCTGGCCTGACTCGATGCCTCGCCATAATTGGTGCTCTTTAAAGGAGTAAGCGTGGACATCGTTTTGCTGGTGAAGGCCGCCGTCATGGGCATCGTCGAGGGGCTGACCGAGTTTCTGCCCATCTCGTCGACGGGACATCTGATTCTTGCGGGCTCGCTGCTCGGTTTCGACGACGACAAGGCGAAGGTGTTCGACATTGCCATCCAGACCGGTGCGATCTTCGCGGTGATCCTGGTGTACTGGCAGAAGATCCACTCCACCGTGGTGGCGCTGCCGAGGCAGCCCAAGGCAAGGCGCCTCGCGCTCAACGTGGTCATCGGGTTTCTCCCCGCCGTGGTGCTTGGGCTGGTGTTCGGCAAGATGATCAAGGCGCACCTCTTCACCCCGGTGGTCGTGGCCAGCACCTTCATCATCGGCGGCTTCATCATCCTGTGGGCCGAGAAGCGGCCACCGGGTTCGGTGCGCATCGAGCATGTCGACGACATGACGATGTGGGACGCGCTCAAGGTCGGCCTGGTGCAGTGCTTCGCGATGATCCCGGGCACCAGCCGCAGCGGCTCGACCATCATCGGCGGCATGCTGCTCGGACTGTCGCGCCAGGCGGCGACCGACTTTTCGTTCTTCCTGGCCATCCCGACGCTGATCGGCGCCGGTGCCTACAGCCTCTACAAGGAGCGCGCGCTGCTGTCGGTGGCCGACATTCCGCTGTTCGCCGTGGGGCTGGTGTTTTCCTTCATCAGCGCCTGGCTCTGCGTGCGCTGGCTGCTGAAGTACATCAGCACGCACGACTTCATTCCCTTTGCCTGGTACCGCATCGCCTTCGGCATCGTGGTGCTGGCCACGGCCTGGACCGGCACGGTGGTCTGGGCGGAATAGGAACAGGCGCAGCGGCTGTCCCGGCGCTCAGGCGCCGTTCCCGTGCCCCAGGATGGCGCTTGCGGCGCGGGCCTCCTGGCGCACCGCGGCGGCGATCGGGCCATCGATGGCGGGGTCGAAGCCGCCTGTCGCACCCAAGGCCGTCAGCACCGCGCACACGCGGCCGGCATAGTCGTAGACCGGCGCCGCCACGGCGCTGATGCCGCGCAGGTAGGTGTCTTTCACGCTCGCGCAGCGCGCCTTCTGCACGTCGCGCCGCAGCTGGCCGATGGGGTCCTTCGCGTCCAGCGTGGCCCGCATGTCTTCCGGTGATTCCGCCAGTTCCTGCTCGGCGAGCGCCAGCACCCGCGACTCGTCGAGCAGGCCCAGGAACGCGCGTCCGGTGGCCGACCAGAGCATCGACATCACCGAGCCCGCGCGCACGTTCACCGTGACCGGCAGGCCCGGTTCCTCGAAGCGCACGATGGTCGGCCCCTTGTTGCCCATGACCGCGACGAAGCAGGTCACTTCGAGCGATTCGCGCAGCCGGACCAGGCTGGGCTCGGCCGCGCGGATCGGGTCGGCTTGGCGCATGGCGGCCAAGCCGATCTGGATGGCTTCCGTGCCCAGGTAGTAGTGCTGCGAGACGGCGTCCTGCAGCACCAGGCCTTCCTCCATCAGGCTGGCAAGGTAGCGGTGTACCTTGGCCGGGCTTTCGCCGACGTGGGCCGACAGGGCCGTCAGGCTGCTGCGGCCGCCCAGGTGGGCCAGGCCCTTGAGCACCGCCATGCCGGTTTCGGCCGATTGCACGCGCTGGCGGCGTTCGCGGGTTGCGGGGGAAAGAGGGGGGAGCTCCGGAGCTTGGGTCATGTGGGCTTCATGTTAGGCGCTGGGAGCGGGCGTCCAGGAGCCGCCCAGGTTCAGGGTTGTCCCTTGAACCATGATTACGCAATGCGTATGATACTTACGCAATACGAAATCATGTCGGAGACATCCATGAAAAACCGCCTTGCTCGGTGCCTTGCCGTTCTTTCCCTTGCTGCCGCGGCAAGCGCCAGCGCCCAGACCTTTCCCGCCAAGCCGATCCGCTGGCTCGTTCCGTACGCGGCCGGCGGCGGCTCCGACTTTCTCGCGCGCACGGTCGCGCAGACGCTCTCCGCCCAGGTGGGGCAGCCGGTGCTGGTGGACAACAAGCCCGGCGGCAACACCGCGCTGGCTGCGGCCGAGACGGCGCGCGCGCCGGCCGACGGCTACACGGTGCTGTCGGCCGACAACGGCACGCTGGTGTTCAACCCCGCGCTCTACAAGTCGCTCTCGTACAGCCCGACCAAGGACCTGGCCCCCGTCACGCTGATGGGCAAGTTCCCGATGATCCTGGTCGCCGGCGCCAATTCCGGCATTGCCACGGCCAAGGATTTCATCGCCAGGGCCAAGGCCAAGCCTGGCGACCTGAGCTACGCCTCGGCCGGCGCCGGCAGCCCGCATCACCTGGCGATGGAACTGCTCAAGGTGGAGGCCGGCCTCTTCATGGTCCACGTGCCGTACCGCGGCGCGGCGCCTGCGCTGGCCGATGTGGTGGGCGGGCAGCTGCCGGCCATGATGGTCGACCTGGCGGCCGGCGCGGGCTTCATCAAGGGCGGCAAGGTCCGCGCTCTGGCGGTGGCCAACCCGACGCGGCTGCCGCAGCTGCCCGACGTGCCCACTTTCGCCGAGCTCGGCTACAGGAATGTCGAGGCCGCCGCGCTGGTCGGCGTGGTGGTGCCCTCGGCCACGCCGCCGGAGGTGGTGAACACGCTCAACCGCCAGCTGGTGGCCGCGATCAACGAACCCTCGGTGCGCACGCGCATGACCGACTTCGGCGTGGAGCCCGTGGGCAGCACGCCCGCGCAGTACGCCGCGCTGCTCAAGAGCGAGACCGTGCGCTGGCACAAGCTCATCCGGGACCTGAAGATCACCCTCGACTGAGCCCGCCGCCATGTCCGCCGACACCGCCTTGCCTCCACGCACCTCCGGCTGTCCCGTCGCGCACGGGCCGCTGTCTTCCGAGCGCACGCTCACCGGCTGTCCCGTCAGCGCGCGCGCGGCCGAGTTCGACCCCTTCGAGGACGGCTACCAGCAGGACCCGCCCGAATACGTGCGCTGGGCGCGCGAGAAGGAGCCGATCTTCTTCAGCCCCAGGCTCGGCTACTGGGTGATCACGCGCTACGACGACATCAAGGCGGTGTTCCGCGACAACATCACTTTCAGCCCCTCGAACGCGCTGGAGAAGATCACGCCCACGAGCGACGAGGCCAATGCCGTGCTCGCCTCCTACGGCTTTGCTTTGAACCGCACGCTGGTGAACGAGGACGAGCCCGCCCACATGCCGCGCCGCCGCGTGCTGATGGACCCGTTCACGCCCGAGGCGCTCAGGCACCACGAGCCGATGGTGCGCGAGCTGGCGCGCAGCTATGTCGACCGCTTCATCGACGACGGCCGCGCCGATCTCGTCGACCAGATGCTGTGGGAAATTCCCCTGACCGTGGCGCTGCACTTCCTTGGCGTGCCCGAGGAGGACATGGACACGCTTCGCAAGTATTCGATTGCGCACACCGTCAACACCTGGGGCCGGCCGAAGCCCGAGGAACAGGTGGCCGTGGCGCATGCGGTCGGCAATTTCTGGCAATACGCCGGCAAGGTGCTCGAGAAGATGCGCCAGGACCCCGACGCGCCCGGCTGGATGCAATACGGCATCCGCAAGCAGAAGCTGCACCCCGAGGTGGTGACCGATTCGTACCTGCACTCGATGATGATGGCCGGCATCGTGGCCGCGCACGAGACCACCGCCAACGCCACCGCCAACGCGGTCAAGCTGCTGCTGCAGCATCCGCAGGTGTGGCGGGAGCTCTGCGAAGACCCGGGCCTCATTCCCAACGCGGTGGAAGAGTGCCTGCGCCACAACGGCTCGGTGGCCGCCTGGCGGCGCCTCGTCACCAAGGACACGCAGGTGGGCGGCGTCGATTTGCCGGCCGGCTCGCGGCTCCTGATCGTCACCTCGTCGGCCAACCACGACGAGGCGCATTTTTCCGATGCCGACCTGTTCGACATCCGCCGCGACAACGCCAGCGACCACCTGACCTTCGGCTATGGCTCGCACCAGTGCATGGGCAAGAACCTCGCGCGCATGGAGATGCAGATCTTCCTCGAGGAGTTCACGCGGCGGCTGCCGCACATGCGCCTTGCCGAGCAGCGCTTCAGCTACGTGCCGAACACCTCGTTCCGCGGGCCCGAGCACCTGTGGGTCGAATGGGACCCTGCGGCCAATCCGGAGCGCGCGAACCCCGCGCTGCGCGAGGTGCAGGTGCCGGTGCGCATCGGCGAGCCCTCGCGGCACGCGATCGCGCGGCCGGTGGTGGTGGAGCGCGTGACGCCGGTGGCCGAGGGCATCGTGAAGCTGCGGCTCGTGTCGCCGGACGGCAAGCCGCTGCCGCGCTGGACCGCGGGTTCGCACATCGACGTGGAATGCGGCTCGCCCGAGCTGTCGCGCCAGTATTCGCTGTGCGGCGATCCCGACGAAGCCGGCGTGCTGGAGATCGCGGTGCTGCACGAGCCCGGGGGGCGCGGCGGCTCGGCCTGGGTGCACACGCAGGTGCAGGCCGGCGACCGGCTGCGCATCCGCGGGCCGCGCAACCACTTCCGGCTCGACGAGTCGCTCCGGAAGGCGATCTTCATTGCGGGCGGCATCGGCATCACGCCCGTGAGCGCCATGGCGCGCCGCGCGAAGGCGCTCGGCATGGACTACGAACTGCACTACAGCGGCCGCAGCCGCAGGGGCATGGCCTTCCTGGACGAGCTCGCGGCGCTGCACGGCGAGCGGCTGCATGTCCATGCGAGCGACGAAGGACGGCGCTGCGATCTGCGCGCGCTGCTCGCCGAGCCGGTGGCCGGTGCGCAGGTCTATGCCTGCGGCCCGCTGCGCATGCTCGAGGCGCTCGAAGACTGCTGCGCCGCCTGGCCCGAGGGTGCCTTGCGCGTCGAGCATTTCGAGTCGACGCTCGCCACGCTCGATCCGTCGAAGGAGCATGCGTTCGAAGTCGAGCTGAAGGATTCCGGCCTGGTGGTCACCGTGCCGCCCGACCAGACCCTGCTGTCGGCGTTGCGCGCCGCCAACGTCGATGTGCAGAGCGATTGCGAAGAGGGCCTGTGCGGCTCGTGCGAAGTGCGGGTGCTGTCCGGCAAGGTCGATCACCGCGACGTGGTGCTGACCCGCCCGGAACGCGAGGCCCACAACAAGATGATGGCCTGCTGCTCGCGCGCCTGCGAAGGCCGGCTGGTGCTCGAACTCTAGGGTTGGTCAGCGCGCCTAGGCGTGCCCGCCGGCCATGTGCGCCGTCTCGGCGCGCGAGCCGAGTGCCAGCTTTCTGTAGATGCCCTTGATGCGGCATTCCACCGCCAGCCGGGGCATCGCCAGCGCTTCGGCGACGTCGCGATGGCCGAGCCCCTGCACCACGAGTTCAAGCGTCTTGCGCTCCTGCGGCGTCAGCGCCGCGTCGGGAACCGACCCCGGATCGGCCGCGTGCCCCGCATGCCAGGCAAGCACGCGGCGCGCAATGGCCGGATCGATGGTGGCGCCGCCCTGCTCGATGCTGCGCAGGCCGATGCTCAGTTCGAGGTCGTCGCGCTCCTTCAGGAGATAGGCCACCGCGCCGGCGCGAAGCGCGGAAAAAATGGCTTCTTCGCTGCGGGAGGCGGAAATGGCCACGGCCGGCACCTGCGGATGGTGGGCCTGCAGCCACTCGACGAGCTCGACCGCTTCGTCACCGGGCAGGCCGATGTCCACCAGCACCACGCCGAAGCTCGGCTTTTCCAGCAGATGCATGGCCATCTCGGCATCGTCGGCCCAGATGATCTGCGGCTCGTCGCATCCGAGCGTAGGCAGGATGTAGCGCAGACGTTCTTGCATCGCCGTGTCGTTTTCGACCACGAGCACCGAGCTCAGCGAGACGGTTTCGACGGCTTCCGAGGAGAACATTTGGGCGGCATTCTGAGGCTGTGGCCGAGAAACTGGGACGTTTCGACTTATTTTCCATGAATGTTGCCTTAGTTCACATCTGTGGCGCCTCGTTTGTCCATGCGGTGGTCAGGGCTTTGCGACAGCGAGTGCTGAGGCCGACGCCGCCGGTGCGCGGTTCGAAGGCAAGGCTGCGGTCGAGGCTTCTTCATCTACCAGTTCTCCGGGATGGTCTTGTCGAAAACAAAAAGACACACTTTCCACGTTTTGTTCTAACTGTTCACGGGGAAAAGTCCATGGCCAACCAGACGACGGCAAAACAGCAGCAGTTCGCACGCAGGCTCGGACGGCTGCTGCCGATGACGCTGCTTCTTGCGGGAAGCGCACACGCCGCCGGTTATGCAGCCGGCGATGCGGGCAACCCAGGCCCTATTCGGCCAGGCTGGTCATCGAGCAGCGGCGGCAGCGCGGCCGTGGCCACCGCAGATGGCGCCACCGCAATCGGTGCGGGTGGAGATGGCAGCAACGGAACTGCCGGCGGCATCGGCGGAACCGGCGGCGCGGGAGCCAGCGCAACCGCCAATGGCTCGACGGCCATTGGAGGCGGTGGAACCGCTGGGCAGGGCTTTGCAGGAGGCACCGGCGGAGCTGGCGGCAGCGGCGCCCGGGCTTCGGCAAGCGGGGCTATCGCGCTGGGGGCGGGAGGCGCGGGCCCGGAAGGCTGCTGCGGCTACCCCGGCCATGCAGGTGGCAGCGGCGCGCAGGCCACGGGCAACGCGGCGGTCGCCATCGGAAGCGCCTCGGGCACCCAGCAGGGCGCCGTGGCGTCCGGCAGCGGCAGCACGGCGATCGGTGGCGCCAACGATGGCGTCTCGGGCGCGGCGGCGCTTGCAACGGGCGGCGTGGCCATCGGCTCTGGCAGCCAGGTCGCAGGCGGCGCGACCGGAAGCGTGGCCATCGGCGCGAACTCCTCTGCCACGGCGCCCAACACGGTCTCTTTCGGATCGACCGGCCAGACGCGCGGCCTGGTCAACGTCAGCGCCGGATCAGTGACCGCCACGAGCACCGATGTCGTCAACGGCAGCCAGCTGTACACCGTGCAGCAAGCCGCCAATGCGGCTTCCAACGCAGCGGACACCGCGCAGGCCACCGCCAGTGCCGCAACGGGCACGGCGGTTCTTGCCCAGACTGCGGCGGCGGCGGCCCAGGGCACGGCGAGCACCGCGCTTGCCAATGCGGCCACGGCACAGGCCACGGCCAATGGCGTCCAGAGTACGGCGAACACTGCCCTTGCCAATGCAGCCACTGCGCAAACCACGGCCAACGGCGCCCAAACCGCGGCAGCGGCCGCCCAGGGCACGGCCAACACCGCCTTGGGCGTGGCGAACAATTCGGTCCAGTACGGTCCGGGTGGCACGACTGTCAGCCTGAATGCCAACGGCGGCGCGGGAACCACGCTTGGCAACGTCCGAGCCGGCACGGCCGCGACGGATGCCGCTAACGTCGGTCAGGTCCAGCAGGCGGAGCAGGGTGCCGTCGCGGCCTCCAACAGCTTCACGGTGCAGCAGGTGACGGCCTTGCAGAGCGTGATGAACCAGGCCCTTGCCAACGGCCTGTGCAGCTTCAGCGGGGGCAGCGTGACCTGCGGCACGGGCAGCAAGGCCACCGGTGCGGGTGCCACGGCGCTGGGCGCCAATGCCACGGCCAATGGCGACAGCACCACCGCGGTGGGCAGCGGCGCCGAGGCCCGCCATGCCGGCTCGGTGGCCATCGGCGCCGGCGCCAGGGCCCTGGCCGATCCCACCACCGCCGTGGGCAACAACGCGGTGGCCACCGGCAACAACGGGGTGGCGCTGGGTGCCAACACGCTGGCCGCGGGCAGCAATGCGGTCGCGCTGGGCCAGGGCTCGGTGGCGGATCGCGACAACACCGTGTCGGTGGGTAACGCGGCCACCGGACAGCTGCGTGGCATTGCGAACGTCGCGCCTGGGTTGCTGGGCACCGATGCGGTCAACGTGAACCAACTGCAGCAGGCGGTGAGCAACGCGACCAGCCAGGCGAACGCCTTTGCCGCAAAGGGCGTGGCATCGGCATTGGCCATGCCGTCGATGCCGACCCTGCCGGCGGGCAAGAAATGGATGGGGGCGGCCGTGGGCGGCTACGCCGGCGCATCGGCCATCGGCTTTGCTTTCGGCTATCAGGTCAGCGACAACCTGAACCTGGGGCTGGGGGTCTCCACCGCCACCAGCAGCGGCAGCAGCAACCGCATTGCCGCCCGCGTGCAGGCCGGCTATTCCTGGTGAGGTGCGCCGCGAAGACCAGGCGCGCCTGTGTTGCCGCTGCCGATCAGCCCATCAGGTTGCGCAGCGCCGCCTCGACCGCCGCCGCTGTGGCCAGCGGCTTTTCCATGGGAAACAGGTGCGTGCCGTCGAGCATGGCGATGCGTCCCCTGGTGACCTTCTGGGTCATCGCCATGCCCACCTGCTTCATCTCCGCGGACTGGCGCCCGCCGATGAAGGCCGCCTTGCACTTGAGCGGATGGCGGCGCAGCAGCGCGCCCAGGTTGTGGGGCAGGGTGTTGTAGATGGCCGTTTCCACGTCGCGGTCGAAACTCAGTTCGCGCATGTCTTCGCTCGCGAAGGTGCCGTGGTCGATGTAGTCGTGCAGCACCTGCTCGTCCCACCTGGCAAAGGCCTTCTTGCTGCGGAAGTGCTCGAACACCGCTTCGCGGTGCGCCCAGCTGTTCCTGCGCTTGCGGCTGATGGCGCCGGGCGAAATGCTCTTCATGAGCGGTGTGCGCTTGACGACATTGAGCGTGTTCGCGCGCCAGCCGCTGAGAACCGGCGAGTCGAGCAGCACCACGCCGCAAGCGAGCGCCGGATGCAGCGCCGCGCACATCAGGCTCAGGATTCCGCCCAGCGAATGGCCGACCAGGAACACCGGGCCGCCGGCGCGGTCGGCGCGCTGCTGTGCGAAGTCGGCCAGCTGCTGCACCAGGTGCGGCCAGTTGTCGGTGACGGGGTACTTCGGGTCGTGCCCGAATTTCTCGATGGCATCGACCTCGAAGCCGCGGCTGCGCAGGCTGTCGAGGACGACGCGGTAGGTGCTCGCAGGAAAGCTGTTGCCGTGCGAGAACACGACGGGAGGCATCGGCATGGCCGCGGTCGGCTTCAGATCAGTTTTTCGTCGGGCGTCGAGATCTTGCGCAGCGGGCTGTGCCGCGTGGCCGGCATCTTCAGCGGATGCTCGGTGGCGGAGTCGTCCCACACCGGATCCTCGATGCTGTCGAACACCTCGCGCAGCTTCTGGCCCCAGCTGTTGTGCATCATGCGGTAGTAGGGGTTGTCGGCGTCGATGCAGATCACGCGGTCGGTCTCGAGCTTGTTGGCCTCGTACACCACCAGGTCGAGCGGCAGTCCCACCGACAGGTTCGACTTCATGGTCGAGTCCATCGACACCAGGGCGCACTTGGCGGCTTCGTCGAGCGGGGTCTCGGGCGTGAGCACGCGGTCGAGCACCGGCTTGCCGTACTTGGATTCGCCCACCTGGAAGTAGGGCGTCTCGGTGGTGGCCTCGATGAAGTTGCCGGCCGCATAGACCAGGAACAGGCGCATGCCTTCGCCCTTGACCTGGCCGCCGAAGATGAAGGACACGTTGAAGTCCAGCCCCGCATGCTTGAGCGCCTCGGCGTCGCGGTCATACACGTGGCGCACCGCCGAGCCGAGCACGCGCGCGGCGTCGAACATGCTCTTGGCGTTCCAGATGGTGATGGGGTCGCCCTGCGAGCCGTCTTCGCGCGTTTCGCGCAGCTCCTCGATCTGCAGGATTTCGCGCACCGACTGCGAGATGCTCAGGTTGCCCGAGGACAGCAGCACCATGACGCGGTCGCCGGGCTGCTCGTAGACGATCATCTTGCGGAAGGTGCTGATGTGGTCCACGCCCGCATTGGTGCGCGAATCGGAAAGAAACACCAGGCCGGCGTTGAGTTTGATGCCTACGCAATAAGTCATTTTTTCATCTCGCACGAAGGATGCCCGCTACGCAGCGCTGCGTTCGCGCGTGTTCAGTTTTTGTAAGGCATAGAGCGCGTCGAGCGCCTCCCGTGGCGTCATCGCATCGGGGTCGAGCGCGGCCAGGGCGGATTCTACGGCGCTGGCCATGGGCGTTTCGGCCGCCGGGGGCGGGGCGAACAGGTCGACCTGCGCCCGCGTCTGGGCATGCTGCGACTCCAGCGCCTCGAGCGCCTGCCGCGCATGGTTGACCACCGCGGCCGGCATGCCCGCGAGCCGCGCCACCTGGATGCCGTAGCTCTTGCTGGCCGGACCGGGCTGCATTTCGTGCAAAAACACGATGTCGCGCCCCGCCTCGGTGGCGCTCACATGCATGTTCACGGCGCAGTGGTGCGTGGCCGGGAACTCGGTCAGCTCGAAGTAGTGGGTGGCAAACAGCGTGAAGGCCTTGCTGCGGTCGTGCAGCTGGGCCGCGATGCCCGCGGCCAGCGCCAGGCCGTCGAAGGTGCTGGTGCCGCGGCCGATCTCGTCCATCAGCACCAGCGACTGGGCGGTGGCGCTGTGCAAGATTTGCGCGGCCTCGGTCATCTCGAGCATGAAGGTCGACTGCGCGTTGGCCAGGTCGTCCGCGGCGCCGATGCGGGTGTGGATGGCGTCGATCGGCCCGAGCCGGCAGGCCGCCGCCGGCACGTGCGAGCCGATGGACGCCAGCAGCACGATGATCGCCACCTGCCGCATGTAGGTCGACTTGCCGCCCATGTTGGGGCCGGTGATCACCTGCATGCGCTGCTGCGGCCCGAGCTGCGTGTCGTTGGCGATGAAGCCGCCCGACGATTTTTCGGCCAGCCGCGCCTCCACCACGGGATGGCGGCCCTGCTGGATCTCGATGCACGGATGCGAGACGAAGCTCGGCGCACGCCAGTGCAGCGTGTGCGAGCGCTCGGCCAGCGCGCACAGCGCATCGAGCGTGGCAATGGCGCCGGCCAGCTGCGTGAGCGCCGGCACCGAGGGCTGCAGCGCATCGAGCAATTGCTCGTAGAGCCACTTCTCGCGAGCCAGCGCGCGGTCTTGCGCGCTCAGTGCCTTGTCCTCGAAGGCCTTGAGTTCGGGCGTGATGAAGCGCTCGGCGTTCTTCAGCGTCTGGCGTCGGCGGTAGTTGTCGGGCACCTTCGAGAGCGCGCTTTGCGTGACCTCGATGTAGAAGCCGTGCACGCGGTTGAACTGCACCCGCAGGTTGGAAATGCCGGTGCGCTCGCGCTCGCTGACTTCGAGCTTCAGCAAAAAATCGTCGCAGTTCTCGCTGATGGCGCGCAGCTCGTCGAGCTCGGCGTCGTGGCCAGTGGCGATCACGCCGCCGTCGCGCACCAGCGCCGACGGGTCGGGCTTGATCGCGCTCGCCAGCAGGTCGGCACAGCCCGGCGGCGGCGCGAGCCGTTCGATGATGCGGCCCAGCAGCTCGCCAGAGGCCGGAAGCGCCGGTGCCAGCTGCTCGGCCTTCGCGAGCGCGAGGCGCAGTGCCAGCAGCTCGCGCGGACGCACCTGCCGGAGCGCGATGCGCGCCGCGATGCGTTCCACGTCGCTGGTGTTCTTGAGCTGCTCGCGCAGGGTGCGCCAGGGCGCGGCCGTGCCGCCCAGCACGGTGGACTGGAGCGCGGCAATGGCTTCGAGCCGGGCCTGCGCCTCGCTGCGGTCGCGCCGCGGCGACAGCAGCCAGCGCTTGAGCAGCCGGCTGCCCATGCCCGTCATGCAGGTGTCGAGCAGCGAGAACAGCGTGGGTGCGTCTTCGCCTCGCAGCGTTTGAACCAGCTCCAGGTTGCGCCGCGTGGTGGGCGGCAGTTCGATCAGGTCGCCATCGCGTTCCACCGACAGGCGCTGCACGTGCGAGAGCGCGCGGCCCTGCGTGTGCTCGGCATAGCCCAGCAGCGCAGCCGCGGCGGCATGCGCATTGGCGAGCGATTCGGCATTCCAGGCCGCGAGGCTGTTGCTGCGCATCTGCTCGCTGAGCTTGCGTTCGCCCAGGCCGCCGTCGAACTGCCATGCGGGCCGGATCGAGAGCGTGAAGGGCATGGACGCACGCGCGGCCTTCAGGCGCTGCTCGAAGGCCGGCGTCACCTCGGCGCTGTAGAGCAGTTCGCTCGGCGCGATGCGCGCGATCCAGGCTTCGAGCGCATCGGCCGGGCATTCGGCCAGCCGCAACTCGGCGCCGGTCACGCTGAGCCAGGCCAGGCCGCAGAAGTTGCGTGTGCCCGCATGCACCGCGAGCAGCAGCGATTCGCTCTTGTCGTTCAGCAGTTCCGAATCGGTCAGCGTGCCGGGCGTGACCACCCGCACCACCTTGCGCTCGACCGGCCCCTTGCTGGCGCCGACTTCGCCCACCTGCTCGCAGATGGCCACCGATTCGCCCAGCTTGATGAGCCGCGCAAGATAGGTGTCGACCGCATGGAAGGGCACGCCGCACATCACCACCGGCTGGCCGGCCGACTGGCCGCGCTGGGTGAGCGTGATATCGAGCAGGCGGGCGGCCTTTTCGGCGTCGGCCCAGAACAGTTCGTAGAAATCGCCCATCCGGTAGAACAGCAGTGTGTCCGGATGGTTCGCCTTGAGGCCCAGGTACTGCGCCATCATGGGCGTGTGCCCGGAGAAGTCGCTGGTGGAGGGGGAGGGTTGCGCGGTCGTCGTTTTCACTCGGACGATTATCGGGGACGGCGAACGGTCCGGCCGGGCCGGCAGCCCACCTTTAAAATCCGCCGGCGCGAACCCCGCGTGAAGAAACAAGGCGCCCATGGTCCACCCGGATGAATTCAAAGGCCCTGAAGCGGACGCGCTGCCCGACACCGCCACCGTGCCGGCAGAACTCGCTGCGCTGTACCTCTGCATGACGCCAGCACAGCTCGCCGACCTGCGCAAATCGAAACGGCCCGACGGGCGGGCAGGCCATGGCGCGTCCATCATCAGGCCGGTGGAAGGCGGCGCTGCAGCCGGGCCGAAAGACGCGGTGCTCTATCAGCTCGGCACCTTGCGCGGCTTTGCGAAGGCGCACACCGCCCCAACGGCCTTCGACACCGCGTCGGACTCCGGGTTGCCGGGCTGGCTGTCCGCCAGGCTGCCTTTCTTTGCCGAGCGCGAACCGCGCATCAAGCGCGGGCGGCGCGTGCTCATCGGCGGCGCCTGGGACCGGGCGGACCCGCTGCGCGAGAAACGCTTCGCCGAGCTGGCGAAGGGCCGCATCCGATTCACATCATTGACATGCGCCGAAGCCGCCGCGAGCCTGTGGGCCGACGTGGCAAGCCATCGCGCATTCGCCGAAAAGGGCCTCGCGCTGCTCAGGAGCGAGACGCAGGCCATCGAGGCCGCGCTGGCCGACACCGGCCTGCTGCTGGCCGCGGCTTCGAATCCGGAGACGGTGGCCTGACCCGCCTCCTTCAAGACCGACCATGGACGAGTACCGATGCTGATCAACTGCGTGGCCTACGAGAACGGCGCCAAGCTCGCCGACATTCCGGTCGAGGACATCAGCGAGTACATCTCCCGGCCCGGCTGCTTCGTCTGGGTGGCGCTGAGCGACGCCACGCCGCAGGAGCTGGCCCAGATGCAGGACGAATTCAACCTGCATCCGCTGGCGGTGGAAGATGCCCACCACGGCCACCAGCGGCCCAAGGTCGAGGAATACGGCGATTCGCTCTTCGTCGTGATGCACCTGGTCGAGCCTTCTGCCGAGGGCGAGCACTGCGTGAACGTGGGCGAGGTCGACGTGTTCGTCGGCCGCAACTACGTGCTCTCGGTGCGCAACCGCAGCCAGCAGGGCTTCCTGGGCGTGCGCGAGCGCTGCGAGCGCGAGCCCGAGCTGCTGCGCAACGGCGCGGGCTTTGTGCTGTATGCGCTGATGGATGCGGTGGTCGACCGCTACTTTCCCGTCATCGACGCACTCGAGGTGGAACTCGAATCCATCGAGCAGCAGATCTTCGCGCAGGGCGGCGCGGCGCGCGACAAGATCAAGCAGCTGTACGACCTGAAGCGCCGCAGCATGATCCTCAAGCGCGCCGTGGCGCCGCTGGTCGAGGCGGCGGGCAAGCTGCACGGCGGGCGGGTGCCGCAGATCTGCGTGACCTCGCAGGAATACTTTCGCGACGTGGCCGACCACCTGGGCCGCATCAACGGCTCGATCGACGCGATGCGCGACACCATCGGCACGGCCATTTCGGTGAACCTCTCGATGGTCACCATCGAGGAGAGCGAAGTCACCAAGCGGCTGGCGGCCTGGGCCAGCATCTTTGCGGTGTGCACCGCGTTCGCGGGCATCTGGGGCATGAACTTCGAGCACATGCCGGAGCTGAAATTCCGCTACGGCTATGCGGTGGCGCTGGCGCTGATTGCGGCCACCTGCAGCTATCTCTACTACCGGTTCAGGCGCGCCGGCTGGCTCTGAATTTTCTTTCTCCCTCCCCTTCCGGGGGAGGGCAGGGGTGGGGGCAGGCGGCGTATCAGGTATCGGCGGCCTTGCAAGCGCCGCGTGCCCCCATCCCAACCTTCCCCCGGGAGGGGAAGGAGCAATATGCCAAGGGGCTTACTCGTCGTGCGTATCGTGCGTGGCCGCCGCGCCGCGCCGCCAGTAGCCGGAGGCGCGCGTCCACTTGGGGTTGGCGCCGCGTTCGCCCACGAGATGCGCGCGCAGCGACTTCGCGATCGCCGATTCGCAGCCCATCCAGGCGTGGAAGTCGCCGGCCGGCAGTTCCATGGCCTTGAGCGTATCGAGCAGCACCGGGCTCAGGCCCGGTTCCGCGCCGTTGCGGTGCACCCACTTCAATGTGAGCTCCGCCTGCGTTTCGAACGGAACCTGGTCGGCCTCGCTGTCGACCTCGACCAGCACCACCACGCGTGCGCCGGCCGGCAGCTCGGCCAGGCGCCGCGCAATGGCGGGCAGGGCGGTGTCGTCGCCGATCAGCAGGTGCCAGTCGAACGCCGTCGGCACGATGAACGAGCCGCGCGGGCCGCCCACGCCGAGCACGTCGCCGGGCTTGGCCCGCTCGGCCCATTGCGTGGCGGGGCCGGCGTCGTGCAGCGCGAAGTCGAGTTCCAGCGTGTTGGCGCGGGGGTCGTGGCGGCGCGGCGTGTAGTCGCGCATGGCGGGCCGGCCGCCCGCGGGCCACACCGGGCCGTCCGGCCCCATGGTCGGGAGCGTGAGCTGGCCGGCCGCGTCGGGGAAAAAGATCTTTGCGTGGTCGTCGAAGCCCGGGCTCGCGAAGCCTTCGAGGTCGTCGCCCGCGAGCGTGATGCGGATCAGGTGCGGCGTCAGGCGCTGCACGGTCTGGACCGTGAGCCGGCGAAAGCGAAGCTCGTGGCGCACGCGGCGCGGCGTGCGGTCGGGCGTGATGGAGGCAGAAGTGGTTGTGAAGTCGGTCATTTCAAAGAAAGAAGTTCAGATGCGCTCTAGCTGTTGAGCGGCGCTGTCGAGCACCGCGGCGAAATCGTGGGCTTGTTGTTCGGTGAGGGGGGCGCCAGAGAGGCGCATGCGCATCGCGAGCTTCAGGTTCTCGATGGCGCGCGTGACCTGCGGCGGGCGGCCGCCGCGCGGGCCGGCGCCATCGACGCCGCCGTTCATGCGGGCCATCATGGCGTCGGCCGTGTCGCGGTTGGCGGCCAGGAATTCCCGGCCGCTCGCGGTGATGCTGTAGCGCTTGCGCCCGCCGGTGTCGGCCGTTTCCACGCTCAGGTAGCCCATCTCCTCGAGCAGCGTGAGGGTGGGGTAGACCACGCCGGGGCTCGGCGCGTAGCTGCCGCCCAGGCGGTCCTCGATGGCCTTGATGAGTTCGTAGCCGTGGGCAGGCTTGTCGGCGATGAGTTGCAGCAGCACGAAGCGCAGCCCGCCGTGGCCGAACACCCGGCTGCCGCCGCGTCCGCCGCGGCCTCCGTGCATGCGCTCGTCGCCGCCGTGGCGTCCGCGGCCGCCCGAGAGGCCGTCTTCGTGTTCGCCGCGTGGAGAGTGGCAGTGGTGATGGTGGTGGTGGCCGAAATGGAAGTGCCGCATATCGATGTCCTCTTGAGGTATATCTAAATTATTTTCGATATATCTAAAAAAGTCAAACAGCTCTGCCTTTCGCATCACTGCGGCGCATCCATGGGCGGGTAAGGCAGTGGGGCCGAGGCCCCGGCAAACGGGCGGGCGGCGCCCGTCCGGTGATCAGGCGATCATCGATTCCAGGTCGGACGCCAGTTCGCGCGGTGCCGGCATGTCCTGCATCACGTCCTCGGAGAGGCCGATCGCGTCGGCAGGCTGGGCTGGCCATACGTGTTGCGCGTCGCCGATGCGCAGCCCTTCGCGCTCCAGGGCGACGCGCCAGACCGCCAGGTGCAGCACGCTGGCGAGCGGATCGACGTGTTCGGCCTCCATCGGGTTGGCGAAGGAGGAGAGGGCGCTGACGAACTCGGGTGCGAATTCCCAGCGGGCCGCCAGCCGCGCGCCGACCTGGCCGTAATGGAAGCCAAACTTCTGCCGCTCCACTTCGAGCCGTCCCATGCGGTCGAAGGGATGCACGGCGTTGAGTTCGGCCATCGGCTGCTTCATGGCGCCGGCCATGATCAGGTGGCCGATGGCGTGCATGCTGCCGACCGTGAAGGCCAGGCTCTGGTCCACGCGGCGCGTCTTGCCCGCGAGGTAGCGGGCCACGGCGGCCACGCGCAGGCTGTGCGACCAGAAGGCCGGCAGGTGCACGCCCTCGACCTTGCGGAAGGTGCCCGTGAGGCCGGAGCTCACCACCAGGGAGCGGATCGAGGAGAAGCCCAGCAGCTGGATCGCGTCCTGGATCGAGAGGATCTTGCGGCGCAGCCCGAAGTACGGCGAATTCGCCATGCGCAGCACGCGGGCCGTCAGCACCTGGTCGAGCTCGATCTTGCGTGCCACCACGGAAACCGCGGCGTCCTCGTTGCGCAGGAGCTCGATGAGATCGAACACCACCTTGGGCACCGTGGGAAGCAAGTGGCTGTCGGTAAACAGTTCGTCCAGGGTCATGGCGATCTCGGGCTGTAGTTTTTTGCTGCCCGGGATTGTCCTGCAACCTTAGTGTTACATGTTGATGTCTTCGGAATCAGGCCCCCTCTCGCGGCCCGGTTGCAGACTTCCAGCAACACCGATGCGGTCGCGGCGCGCCAGGCACGGCGTTGCCTGGCTGCCGAGACAAATCGCGTGACGTTCTTGCACCGGCCCTATATATTGCGCCAACGATACAACCTGTTGCGTTCTCTGCCGTGCCGCGCTGCTGCACACGGAACCAACCGGCCTGCTTCGAGGACAGGATCAAATCCGATGTCATCGTCCGTCTGGATCAGGATTCGCTTGCCGCTGGTGATTTTCGCGGCTGGCACGGCGCTGTCGATCGTCCTGGGCGCTTCCGCCCGCCAGGAGATCGGGCGCAGTGCCCAGGCGCGCTTCGACGCAACCGCCCTCGACCTGGCGCGCAAGGTCGAAGCCCGCTTCGACGACTACATTGCCGTCCTGATCGGCCTGCGTGCGCGATTCAACACTTCCGAGACCGTGACCCGAAGCGATTTCAGGGACTATGTCGCGGGGCTGAACCTGGCGAGAGCCTACCCCGGTTTCCAGGCCGTCACCTATGCGCCCCGCGTTGCGGCCAACGACAAGCAGGCCTTCGAGGAACAGGTCCGCGGTGATGCCAGCCTCGACGCTGGCGTGGCCTCCCGCTTCGCCATCAAGCCGCCCGGTGAGCGGGACACCTACTACCCGCTGGTCTACATCGAACCGCAGGCCGGCAACGAGAGGCTGCTCGGCAATGACCTGGGCGCGATGCCCGACAGGGGAGATGCGCTCGAGCAGGGGCGCGACACCGGCGGCCTCGTCACGTCCGGCCGCAAGGTCCGCATCGCGGGCCGCGAGTCCGACATCGGATTGGCGATGCGGCTGCCGGTCTATCGGCCACGGCAGCCGCTCGATACGCTCGAGCAGCGGCGCAACGCCTATATCGGTTCGGTCGGCTCGGGCTTCAGCGTCGCAGGGATGCTGAGCGACGTGGTGGGGGCCGATGCCAGCAGGACGTTCCGGCTGCGCTTGATCGATGCCGGGCCGGGCCGCGGGGCGATCGGGACACGCGTCGAGACCAGGTTTGTCGCGGCGACCTCATTCAGCGAGCGGCAATTGCTGTTCGACAGCGCGGCCTTGGCCAAGTCCGCTGCGGCACCGGCGCGCAGTCTCGAACGCATGCTCGGCTTCGAGCTGGGCGGCCACTCCTGGCTTGTGGAAGTCGCTCAAGACGAAAACCAGGTCTTCGGCCCGCTCGACAAGGCCATTCCGTGGTTCATCGTCTTCGGCGGCCTGGCCACCAGCATGCTGCTTGCCGGCATCGTCTTTTCGCTGACCACCGCACGCAGCCGAGCCCAGATCCTGGCGAACGAGATGACCCGCCACCTGCGCACCAGCGAACGGCAGCTGGAGGAAGCGCAGCACCTGGCAAGCCTGGGCAGCTGGATCCTCGATCCCGAAACCGGAACCCTGCAATGCTCCGACGAAGCTTTGCGCATCCTGGGCTTCGAGACGGGCCCTTTGCAGCCCGACCTGCCCACGCTGCTCCTGCGTGTTCCGGCCGCAGAACGCCCCGCGGTCGAACAGCAGCTCGCGCTGGCCTCCGGGTCCACGGAACGCAGCGAATTCGAGCATCGCCTGTGCCTGCCCGATGGCACCGAACGCTGGCTCCACGTCATCGCACAGTCGGCCGAAGAAGACGGAAAGACGATGGTGCGCGGTACCGTGCGCGACGCCACCCGGCCGCGCAAGGATGCATTGCGCCAGGGGCTCGAATACAGGATCGCGCGTCTGCTTGCCGGCGATGGCAGGGCCGAGACGGTGATCTCGCAGGCGCTGGAAGCCGTATGCACCGACCTGCGCTGGGACTGCGGCGCGTTGTGGAGCGTTGGCGAGGACGGCGTGGTTCGCTGTGCCGCCGCCTGGCATGCCGAGCACATTCCCCCGGCGGTGCGGCAATTCGCTTCCGACAGCCGGTCGTTCGAATACCAGGCCGACGAAGGCTCGCTGGGCCGCGCCTGGAAAACCGGCGGCATCGTGCAGATCAACCTGTTGGCGGCTGCGGGCCATTTCGCGCGCGATGCGATGGCCCGCGAGGCCGGGCTGGCCGTCGGCGTCGTCGTGCCGATGGCCGTTACCGATTCGATCACGGCGCTGGAGCTCCTTGGTTCCAACCCGTACGCCGTCGACGCCGAGACGCAGGAGTCGCTGCGTGTGATCGCCTTGCAGATCGCCCAGTACAAGCAGCGCAAGCTGGCTGAGAGAAGCCTTCGTTTCATGGCCAGCCACGACGGACTGACCGGCCTGTTCAACCGCGCCGCGCTGCAACACGAGCTTGCTCGCGCCATCAAGCGCAGCAACCGCCATCAGAAGCAGTTCGCGGTGATATTCGTCGACCTGGATCGCTTCAAGCACATCAACGACACGCTGGGCCACGGCGTGGGCGACGAGATGATCAAGATCTGCGGCGAGCGCCTCACGGCGCTGCTGCGCGAGACCGATATCGTGGCGCGTTTCGGTGGCGATGAGTTCGTGCTGCTGCTGGAGAACCTGTCCAGCGCGAACGATGCCGCGGGGCTCGCCGAAAAAGTGCTGGCCTGCTGCGCCGAGCCTTTCTTCCTCGCCGGACGCGAACTGCACGTCAGCGCCAGCGTCGGCGTGAGCATCTACCCGGACAACGGCGGCGATGCAGAAGCACTCCTGAAGAACGCCGACACCGCGATGTACCGGGCCAAGGAAAGAGGCCGCAACACCTTCCGGTTCTACGCCGCGAAGATGAATGCACAGAATACCGAACAGCTGATGCTTGAAAGCGCACTGCGCCATGCCTTGGAACGTGGCGAGCTCGAAATGCACTACCAGCCGAAGATGAATCTGCAGACCCAGCACATCGTCGGCGTCGAGGCGCTGATGCGCTGGCACCACCCTGTCCTGGGCATGATTCCGCCGGTGCAGTTCATTCCGATCGCCGAAGAGCTCGGCTTGATCGTGTCCTTGGGCAAATGGGCGCTGGAGAGGGCTTGCGCCGATGCGCGATCGTGGCAGAAATCCGGTTTGCCAAAAGTGCTGATGAGCGTCAATTTGTCGCCGCGCCAATTCGGAAGCCGCACGCTCATCGCTGACATACAGGCCGTCCTGGAAGCCTCGGGCCTGGAGCCGTCGCTGCTGGAGCTGGAAATCACCGAAGGCGCGGTGATGGCGAATCCCGAGCGTGCGGCGAAATTGCTCCGGACGATCCGGGACATGGGCGTCGGCCTCGCCATCGACGATTTCGGAACGGGCTATTCGTCGCTCTCCTACTTGAAGCACTTCCCGCTGTCGACGGTCAAGATCGACCGCTCCTTCATCAACGACCTTTCGCAGGACGCCGACGCGCGGGCGCTCATCGACGGCATCATCACGCTGGCCCACGGGTTGCGGATGAAGGTGGTCGCCGAAGGCATCGAGACCACGGCCCAGCTCGATTACCTGCGCAGCCACGGTTGCGACGAGGCACAGGGCTATTGGCTGTGCAAGCCCGTCCCTGCCGACGAGGCACGCAACTTCATGGCGCGTCACTTGCGCAACCAGTTTGCTCCATCGGAGGCCGCCTGACGGCCGAACTTTTGAAGCAATCGTCGCCGGGCACGTTCGCTCGGACCTTCCTCAACCTTCACAGGAGCATTCATGATCCATTCCAGCCAGCGCAAGACACTGGAGCAGACGATCGCCGCCATCGAGGCGATCGACCTCACGCCGATCAAGTTCAAGGCCTGCCGCAAAGAGGATGGCTACGGCTGGTCGGCAGGCTACGCGGACCAGATGGAGGTGGCCTACAAGCGCTACTTGATACTGCACGCCAAGCACCCCGACCTGACGCTCGCTCCCGAGCAGGACGTCGACCGCTTCTGGCACATGCACATCCTCGACACGAGAAAGTACGCAGCGGATTGCGAAACCGCTTTCGGCTACTTCCTGCACCATTTTCCGTACCTCGGCCTGCGCGGCGAGGAAGACGCCAAGGCGCTGCAAGCGGCCTTTCTGGAGATGCAGCGCTTGACCGCCGAGGAATTCGGCGAGCCGGCGGCCGCAGCCCGGCACGAGCCGGGCAAGGATGCGGCGGCATGGTGCTCGCTCGAGGCGGGCAAACCCGCAGCGGCATGGTGTTCGCTTGAGGCAGGCAAACCCGCAGCCGCATGGTGCTCGCTCGAGGCAGGCAAACCCGCAGCGGCATGGTGTTCGCTCGAGGCGGACAAACCCGCGGCCGCGTGGTGCTCGCTCGAGGCGGACAAACCCGCGGCCGCGTGGTGCTCGCTGGAGGCGGGCGCTGCCTCCGCGGCAGACCCCTTGGCGATGGCCGGCGCCTCCGAGCTGGCCGCTTCCGCTCGCAGGTTCGAGCTTGGCGTGAACAGGTGAAGGATTGGCGAAGGGACGAGGCGGCGGAGCCGCTCGTTCCTTCGCCTGGGTTCAGCGCTGCGGCATGTCCTTGACCGAGTAGCCCAGGCTCACCGTCGCATCCTCCGGAATCGCGGGCATCCTGGCATTCCAGGCCAGCCAGTCTTCCCGCATGGCCGCGAGCCGCCCAGGCTCCTTCTTGCCCAGGTTCGCCCGCTCGCGCTCGTCGGCCGGAATGTTGAACAGGTATTCGTTGCCGTCCACCTTCAGGTACTTCCAGTCGCCATCGCGCATGGCCTGCTGGCCGCGATGGTTCATGCGCCAGTGCAGCGGGCGGCGGAAACTGTGCTTCGCGTCCTTCAGCACCGGCATCAGCGACACGCCATCGAGCGGGTAGTCCGCATCGGCCTTGACGCCGGCCGCGTCGAGCATGGTGGCGGACCAGTCCATGGTCATGCACAGTTGCCGGCTCTCGCCGCCCTTGGCAATCACCGCGGGCCAGTGCGCGATCCATGGCACGCGGATGCCGCCTTCGGTCAGGTCCATCTTGCCGCCGACCAGCGGCCAGTTGTCCGAAAAGCGCTCGCCGCCGTTGTCGCTGGTGAACACCACCAGCGTGTTGTCGGCCATGCCGTGCTTCTCGAGCGCGGCCATGATCCAGCCGATGCCTTCGTCCATGTGGTGGATCATGCGGCGGTAGACATGGATGTTGCCGCCGGCCAGGTCGAACAGGTTGTCTTTCACGAGCGGCGCCTTCCCGGCGTCGTCGCGCGTTTCCCAGGGCCAGTGCGGCGCGGTGTAGTGCAGGCTCAGGAAGAAGGGCGCGTCCTGCTTCGACATGCGCTCCACGTAGTCGACGGCGCGCCTGGAGAGGATGTCGGTGAGGTAGCCCTCTTCCTTTCTGTCTTCCTCGCCGAACCACAGGTCGTGGCGGCCGGTGGAGTCGCAGTGCGTGAAGTAGTCGACGCCGCCCGACATCGGCCCGAAGAACTCGTCGTAGCCCGAGCGCAGCGGCCCGAAGGTGGGCGGATAGCCCAGGTGCCACTTGCCGATGAGCGCGGTCTGGTAGCCGCCGGCCTTCAGCAGCGAAGGCAGCGTGGGGTGCTCGGTCGGCAGGCCGAGCGTGGTGCTGCCGCGGCTCTTGCTGTTGATGGGCTCCTCGGCCGCGCCGCGCAGGCGGTACTGGTAGCGCGCGGTGATCATCGCGAAGCGCGTGGGCGAGCACACGGGCGAGTTCGAATAGCCCTGCGTGAGCTTCAGGCCGTTGGCCGCCAGGCCGTCGAGCACGGGCGACACGGGGCCGAATGCGGCGTCGCGGCCGCCGTAGCAGCCGAGGTCGGCATAGCCGAGGTCGTCGGCCACGATGAAGATGATGTTGGGTCGGGTCATGTCTTTGGAAAGGCTCAGGGCTGGTAGCCGGATTTCTGGACGACGGGGGCCCATTGCGCCTTGTAGGCCTTGAGCATCGCGGCGGTCTGCGCCTGCGTGCTCACCACCGGCGTCATGCCGGCGTCCTTGAACTTGCGCTGCGTGTCGGCATCCTGCATGACTTCGTGGATGGCGGCGGCCAGGCGCTCGGCCTTGGCCTTCGGCATGCTGGCCGGCGCGAAGAAGGTGTTCCAGCCGGTGGCGGCCAGGTCGAGGCCGGCTTCCTTGAAGGTCGGGATGTTCGGCGCGAAGGGCGAGCGCTTTTCGCCCGAGAGCGCGAGGATGCGCAGCTTGCCGGTGTCGTGCAGCGGCAGCACCACGTCCTCGGTGTCGACCGAGATGGGCACCTGGCCGCCGATCAGGTCGTTCAGCAGCGGGGCCGAGCCGCGGTAGCCGATCACCTGCGTCTGCACCTTGGCCTTCTCGCCCACCATCAGGCCGAAGAAGTGCGGCAGGCTGCCGGTGGCCGGCACGCCCACGTTGGCCTGGCTGGGATTGGCGCGCATCCACGCCAGCAGGTGGTTGAGCTCGCGCACCGGCAGCGTGGGCGACACCGACAGCGCGAAGTTGTAGGTGTTGACGTGCGACACGGGCACGAAGTCGCGCTCGGCGTCGTAGTTGTTGTCCTTGAAGACGAGCGGCGCCACCACCATCACGGCCGGATTGGCGAGCATCAGCACGTTCTGGCCGGCGGGTGTGAGCTTGACCTGCTGCGCGGCAAGGCGGCCGCCGGCGCCAGGCTTGTTGTCGACGATGACCGGCACGCCCAGTTTGGCGCCAAGCTTGTCGCCGACGATGCGCGCCACGCGGTCGGTGGCGCCGCCGGGCGCGTAGCCGACGACGATGCGCAGCGGGCTGTCGAGCGCCTGGGCGCCCGCGCTGGCGGGCAGGGCGGCGATGGACGCCATGAAGCCGGCCGCGGCAAGCAGCGCGGCAAGGCGGCGGGTGATGGGGATGGTTTTGGGCATGTGGGGGTTCCTCCTCGGTTCGGTCGTTCGTTCGGTTGTTCAGTCGGTGGCCTGGAAGTTCACGGCCTTCATGATGCCCGCCCAGCGCGCGGTGTCCTCGCGCATGGTCTTGAGCAGCGCCTCGCTGCCGTCGCCGACCGGGTACATGCCGTTCTGCAGCAGCAGCTGGCGCACCTCGCGCGCATTGACGGCCCGGGTGAATTCGGCGCGCAGCGTGTCGATGACGGGCTGCGGCGTCTTGAGCGGCGCATAGTAGGCAAACCACGCGGTGGCCACCACGTCCTTGTAGCCGGCCTCGACGAAGCAGGGCAGGTTGGGCATGAGCGGCGAGCGCTTCTCGCCGCTGGTGGCCAGCACCTTCGCGCGGCCCGTGGACAGCATCTGCTGCGCACCGCCGACGGTGTCGAAGTAGACAGGCACGGTGCCGCCCATCAGGTCCTGCCGCGCGGGCGTGGAGCCGCGGTAGGGCACGTGCACCATCTTCAGTCCGGCCGCGCGGTTGAGCATCTCGCCGAGAAAGTGCGAAGGCGTGCCCGCGCCATAGGAGCCGAAGCTCAGCTTGTCGCCCTGCGCCTTGGCCCAGGCGATGAACTCGGCCAGCGTGTTGGCAGGCACGTCCTTGTGCACGGTGAGGGCCAGCTCGAAGCGCGCCGCGTTGATGATCGGCACGAAATCCTTGATGGGGTCGTACGAGAGGCTGCGGTACGCGCTCGGGAACATGGTCATCATGCTGGCCGTGCCCAGCAGCAGGGTGTGGCCGTCCGGCGCGGCGGTCTTGACGGTTTCCGCCGCAATCCGGCCCGCCGCACCCGCGCGGTTGTCGATGATGAGCGGACCCAGCGTCTCGCGCACCTGCTGCGCGATGGCGCGCGTCAGCACGTCCTGCGTGCCGCCGGCGGGCACGCCGATCAGCACCTTGACCGGCTGGCCGGGCTTGAAGGCCTGCGCCCGCGCATCGAGGGCGAGCGGCGCCAGGGCGAGCCCGCCCAGCGCGGCGAGCGCGCGGCGGCGGCCGAAGGTGGAAGAAAGAAGGGGCGTGCTGGGCATGGGGCGGTGTCTCCGGGATCTTCTGGGGTTGGTGCTGGATCCCGAAGGACTTTAGAGACGCTACATTCGATTGATCTAATCAACCATCCCCCGGACTAACCCCCAATGACCGCGCCGCGCCGCTCGCTGGACGACCTGCTGCTGTACCGGCTTTCGCGGCTGGTCGGGGTGGCGGGCGGCATGGTGATCCGGCTGTGCGAGGGCCGCTTCGGCATCACGCGGCGCGAATGGCGGCTGATCGCGGTGCTCGCGAGCCGCGGTGAACTGGGCTCCTCCCAACTGGCCGAGCATGCCCAGCTCGACCGCGCGCGCACCTCGAAGGCGGTCGGCTCGCTGGTCGAAAAACAGCTGGTCTCGCGCGTGGCCCGCGCGGGCGACCGGCGGCAGGTGCTGCTGGGCCTGACCGAGAGCGGGCAGGCGCTGTACGGCGAGCTTTTTCCGCTGGTCACGAAGATCAACGCCGAGCTGATGGAGGCCCTGGGCGAGGAGGACGCCACGCGCCTCGACGAATCCCTGCGCCGCTTGCAGGCACAGGCCGAGCGCATGGTGCAAAAGGCCGTGCTGCCCAAGGCCGACCGCGGGCGCCGCGGCGCAGCCGGCATCAGTCCACCTTCATCCCGGTCGCCTTGACGATGCGGCCGTAGCGCGCCTGGCTGGCTGCCAGGCGCTCGGCCGCGGCGGCGCCGGTCTCGCCGAGCGCCACCATGTCGAGCGAGGCCAGGCGCGCCTTGACCTCCGGCAGCGCCAGCGCCTTCTGCAGCGACTGGCGCAGCACCTGCATCACGGGCTCGGGCGTGGCGGCCGGCACCATCGCGAGGTAGAGCACCTCGAATTCCAGGTCCTTCAGGCCGAGTTCGCCCACCGTGGGCACCTCGGGCAGCAGCGGCGAGCGCTGGCGGCCGGTTACGGCCAGCGCGCGCAGCTTGCCGGCCTGCACCTGCGGCAGCAGGCCCGGCGTGGCGAGGATGCCGGCCTGCACCTCGCCGCCCAGCAGCGCCATCACGGCCGGCGCGTTGCCCTTGTAGGGCACGTGGGTGATCTTGGCGCCGGTCGCGGTCGAGAAGATGCCGGCCGCAAGATGCCCCGGGCTGCCGTTGCCGGCCGAGCTGAAGGTGGCGGGCTCGGCCTTGGCCTGCGCGATGAATTCCGGCAGCGTCTTCGCCTTCACGGCGGGCCCGACGCCGAAGCCCAGGCCCGACGAGCTGAAGATCATCAGCGGCTTCAGGGCGTTTGCCGCGAAGGGCATCGACGCATACGGGTGCGGATTGATGGTGAAGGTGCTGTCGATGCTCAGCAGCACCGTGTAGCCGTCGGCCGGGCTCTTGGCCACGAGGTCGGCGCCGATGTTGCCGCCGGCGCCGGGCCGGTTGTCGACCACGAAGGGCTGCCTGAGCTCTTTCTGCAGCACGTCGCCCAGCGCGCGGCCGAGAATGTCGAGCGGACCGCCGGCCGGGAAGTTGGTGATGAATTTCACCGGCTTGGCGGGGTAGGCCGCGTCGGCATGCGCGGCCGGGCTGCCGAGCGCAAGGCAAAGCGCCGCGCAGGCAGCCGTGGCGGCAAGGGCCAGGCGGCGCGATGCGCCCGGGGCGTTCTTCTTCGAGAAACCGGTGGTCATGTGTTTGCTTGTCTCCGTACAGCCGGCACTCTAGGAGGCAGAGGCGGCCCGCACAACTGAAAGCTCTTCTGCCAGCTATTCCAGCTGGTTATATTTGGATGGCCGCCTCACAGGGAAGCCTCCCATGTCAGCCATGAACAACTTTGCGCGCCTCAAGCTGCGCCACCTGCAATGCCTCGTGATGGTGGCGCAGGAGCGCAATCTCGTGCGCGCGGGCAAGGCCCTGTCGCTCACCCAGCCCGCGGTGTCCAAGACCATTGCCGAGCTCGAGGAGATCGTCGGGCGCCAGCTGCTGCTGCGCCGCCGCCGCGGCGTCGAGCTCACGCCGGCGGCCGAGGTGCTGGTGCGCCATGCCGTCTCCGCGCTGCGCGGGTTGCGCGAAGGCATGGGCCTGGCCATGGACCAGCCCGAAGCCGACCAGCTGCGCGTGGCCGTGGGCGCGCTGCCCAACATGGCGGCCAACCTGTTGCCCGAGGCCGTCGCGCAGCTGTATGCATCGCATCCGGCGCTGCGCGTGCGCGTGGTGAGCGGCACCAACGCGCAGCTGATGACGCAGCTGCGCCAGGGCGAGATCGATCTCGTGCTCGGCCGGCTCGCGCAGGCTTCGGCGATGGCCGACCTGGCGTTCGAACAGCTCTACAGCGAACCGCTGCTGCTGGTGGTGCGCCCGGGCCATCCGCTCGCGGCGCGGCGCAGGCCCAGGCTCGACGCCCTGGCCGCCCATCCGCTGGTGCTGCCGGTCTCGGGCACCCTGATCCGGCACACGGCCGATGCCTTCCTGATCGCGCAGGGCATGGCGCTGCCCAGCCGGCTGGTGGAGGCGACGGACACCAGCTTCGTGGTCGGGCTGCTGCAGCGCTGCGACGCCGTGTGGTTCGCGCCGCAGGGTGCCGTCGAGGGCTTCATTGCGCAGGGCGCGTTGAAGCGCGTGGCCATCGACACCTCGGGCACCGAGGGGCCGGTGGGCTTTACCGTGCGGCGCGGCGGCGAAGCGGGCGAGGGCGCACGGCTGCTGGTCGAAGCGATCCGCGGCATCGTCGCGGCTGCGGCGGGCGGCAACCGGGGCAGTGCCGGCGTCAGGAAACCCGCATGAACACCGCCCCGAGCGAACGCCAGCAGATGGTCGATGCGCTGCGCGGCTTTGCGCTGCTGGGCATCCTGGTGGTCAACATCGCGAGCTTCGCGTCAACCTACTACGGCCTGGGCATTCCCGATCCGATGGCCGTCTCGCCGGCCGACCGCGGCGCCTCGTTCGTGCGGGCCCTTGTGTTCGAGAGCAAGTTCTATCTGCTGTTCTCGTTCCTGTTCGGCTACAGCTTCACGCTGCAGATGCGCGCGGCCGAGCGCGACGGCAAGCCCTTCGTGCCGCGCATGGTGCGGCGGCATGTCGGGCTGTGGGCCCTCGGCGTGGCGCATGCCGTGCTGCTCTACTACGGCGACATCCTCACCGCGTATGCCGTGCTGGGCGCCGTGCTGCTCGTGCTGCGGCGGCGCAGCGATGTGTTCCTGGCGTGCACGGCCATCGTGCTGGTGCTGCTCACTTCATTGCTGTGGGCCGCGGTCGGCCAGATGTACACGCACGCGGACATGCAGATGGCGGCGCAGGCGGCCTACGGCGAAGCCGCCGCGGCGCTGGCCGCCTACCGCGCCACGCCCGCCATGGTGGTGGTGCAGCATCTGCGCGATCTCTCGCAGACCTGGTGGATCACGGCGCTGGTGCAGGCGCCGGAGGCGCTGGCCATGTTCCTGGCGGGCTTCATCGCCGGCAAGCGCGGGCTCCTCGCACATGCCGAGGCGCATCGCACACTGTGGTGGCGCGTGTTCTGGTGGGGCCTTGCCATCGGCCTGCCGGGTGCGCTGGCCTACGCCTGGCCGACCTTGCGGCTGAGCGATCCGGTGCGCGACATCCAGGCCCTCGCGCTCACGCTGCTGACGGCGCCGTTCCTGTCGGCCGCGTATGCGGCCGGCATGCTGCTCGTGTTCCAGAGCGCTCGCGGCCGGTGGCTGGCGCAGCTGCTGGCGCCGGCGGGGCGCATGGCGCTGTCGAACTACCTGCTGCAATCGGCGGCTTGCGCGTGGATCTTTCTGGCCTACGGGCTGCGCTGGATCGGAACGGTCGGGCCGCTGGCGACATTCGCGGTCGCGTTCGCGATCTTCGCGGGCAACCTGGCGCTGAGCCACTGGTGGATGCAGCGCTTCGCCTACGGCCCGGCGGAGTGGCTGCTGCGGGCCTTCACCAACCTCCAGCGCCCGCCGCTGCGGCGGCGCCGGCATGTGGATCAGCGCGACAGCAGCGCCGAGAGCTGAAACACGGCAAAGCCCAGCAACAGCACGCCCGACAGCCGGTTGATGGACTGGAGCACCCGCGCACCGAGCTTGTGCCGCACCATCGACACCACGGTAGAGAGGCCCAGCCACCACATGGCCGACCCGAGGAAAACGCCCGTCACCATCGTCACGGCAGCGCTGCTGCTGCCGCTCGCATGCCCGGTGCCGATCGACGCGAACACCGCGACGAAGGACAGGATCGTCATCGGGTTCGCGAGCGTGAGCATGAACACCGACAGCGTGGCTTTGAGCGGCGTGGCGGCGTCCTGCGCGCTGCGGGCCTGGGTGGCGGCCGGTGCGCGCAGCAGCTGCACACCCATCCACGCCAGGAAGGCCGCGCCGCCGAGCGCCAGCGGCACGCGCGCCGCCACCATCGACGAGATGACCGCCGACACGCCAAACGCGCCGATCGCGCCGTAGCACGCATCCGCCAGCGCGGCCCCGAGGCCGCTGAGAAAACCGATGGCACGGCCGTGCGCGAGCGTGCGCTGGATGCAGAGCAGGCCTATGGGACCCACGGGTGCGGCAATCGACAGCCCGATGACCAGGGCCTTGAGGAAAAGAGAAAAGTCCATGCCTGCAATTGTTCGGCGCAGGCTGGATAGCGAGAATGGCGAAATTCAGGCGTGCAGCCTGCCCAGCCTGAAATCGGAAGTGAAATTCCCAACTGCACCTTAGATTCATGGAAATCGACTCCAAGAACTGGCAAATCCTCGACGCGCTCCAGCAGGACGCGCGCACCTCGCTGACGGCGCTGGCGCGGCAGGTGGGCTTGTCCGTGCCCTCGACCTCGGAGCGCGTGAAGCGGCTCGAGGAGGCCGGCGTGATCGAGGGCTACCGCGCGGTGGTTCCGCCGCGCAAGGCGGGCTATACGGTGACGGCGCTGATCGGCATCACGACCGCGCAGCCCGACAAGGCCCGGCTGCTGAAGCTGCTCGATGGCCGGCGCGAGGTGCTCGAGTGCTTTCACGTCACCGGGCAGGACTCCTATGTGCTGAAGGTGGTCGCCCGGGACATCGAACATCTCGAGGCCTTCGTGAGCAGCATCAACCACCTGGGGGAGACGCGCACATCGATCGTCATGTCGGTGCCGATTCCGGCGCGCGCGGTGGCGGTGCCGGCGGGCGCCGTGCCCGGATGACGTGCGGCGGTGCGCTGCTTCAGGCCGCCGCCGCGCCCGGGAGCGGATCGGCCTCGATGCGCATCTTCGGCAGGAACTGCGGGTACTCGCGCTGCATGAAGTCGAGGAGGCCTTCGCGCACGGTGCAGCGCAGGTCGAAGGCCAGGCCCGAGGTGGCGGCGGTGCACAGCACCCGAACCTGCATGCTGCGCTCGGTCGCATCGGTGACGCGCATGTTGAAGAAGCGGCCGTCCCATTCGGGCGCCGCCTTCACGATGCGCTCGGCCGCTTCGCGCAGCGGCGCCAGCGGCATGCCGTAGTCCACGTAGATGAAGACCGAGCCGAGCAGCTGAGCCGAATGGCGCGTCCAGTTCTGGAACGGCTTCTCGATGAAGTAGCTGAGCGGCAGGATCAGGCGCCGGTCGTCCCAGATCTTGAGCACCACGAAGGTGCCCGTGATCTCCTCGACGCGGCCCCATTCGCCCTCGACCACCAGCACGTCGTCGATGCGGATCGGCTGGGCCAGCGCAATCTGCAGCCCGGCAATCAGGTTGCTGAACACCGGCTTGGCGGCCAGGCCGGCCACGATGCCGATCACGCCGGCGGAGGCCAGCAGGCTGGCGCCGACCTGGCGCGCGCCCGGAAAGGTCATGAGCATCATCGCGCCGCCGGCCACCAGCACCATCGACATGGCCGTGCGCGCCAGTACGCGCGTCTGCGTGAGCACGCGGCGCGCCTGCAGGTTGTCGGCGATGTCGGACGGATGCTGCGCGAGCACGCCGTCGGCAAAGCCGCTGATGGCCCTCACCGCGAGCCAGGTGGTCGCGGCAATCAGCAGCAGGCCGTTGAAATGCCGCACGCTGCCGAGAAAGCGCAGGTCCTCGGGTGCCGCCTGGAAGATGAGCAGCAGCGCCAACAGCGGCAGTACCAGCCGCGCCGGTGCGTTGCAGTTGATCACCATCGCGTGCACCGCGGGCGCGGGGCGGGTGATCCGTTTCAGCACGAGACCGCCGATGCGGTGGACCAGAAGAGCGAGCGGGACGGCGACGAGAACGGCAATCCAGGTGCCGAACCAGGGGTGGGCAAGTATCTCTTGGGTCATCAGGCGGGGGTCGTTGCTGCGTCTGTTGTCTCGTCCAGGTGTTGAAGAATGCGCGCCGCGTCGTCGCGCAGCTGCGTCGAAAGTGCCGTGGCCAGATCGAGCCGGCGCAGCAGCCAGGGGCTGATGTCGTTGTCGAACGGGTCGGGCAGGGGAATCGGGCCGCCCACGGTGGTGGAGCCGGTGCTTTCGGGCAGCGAGGGACCGGTGGTCGGCGCGCTGCCGATGGCGGCCTCGATGCGCTGCGCGGTGCGCGCGAGCGGGCCTTCGATCTCGGCGGCCGTGAGCCGGTCGCGCCGCAGCACCAGCATCGACTTGACGGCGCTGAGCTGCGCCAGCAACTGGTAGCTGTGCGCCTGCAGGTGTTCGAGCGGCTCCAGTGGCGGCTGCACCGCGCGCGGCTCCGACAGCGAGCGCTGCGTGGCCTGCACCAGGGCCGAGAGGCTGTCGTAGGCCTCGCGGCGCGCGAGCCGCCATTCGAGTTCGGGGCTGCTGTCGATGGCCTGCAGCTGGCCCAGGCCGAGCGCCAGCCGCGCATGGCGCGCCTGCGCGGTGAGCGTGCGCGCCACCAGCGCCGGAATCTGCCCGCGCTCCCACGAGGGCAGCACATAGCAGAAGCCCCAGGCCAGCGCGGCGCCGATCAGCGTGTCGGCAATGCGCTCGAACAGCGCGAAGATGGGCGCGGCGCCGGTGTTGAGCATGTGCGCCTGCACCAGGCCCAGCACGGTGGCCGCCACCGCCGTGATCAGGTAGCGCCGCACCGCAAAGCTGTGGGCGATGGCCTGCGCCACCGTGAGGATGACCAGCAGCGCGAGCGGCGACGGATGCGCCGAGAGCAGGCCCACCGCGAGCACGCTGCCCAGCAGCGTACCGGCGACGCGGCTGTTGCGCCGCTCCAGCGTCTGCGAAAGGCTGCCGCGCAGCACCACCACGATGGTCAGCAGGATCCAGTAGTCGTGCGAACCCCAGGGCAGCGACACCGCAATGGCGTAGCCGGCCGCAATGGCCAGTGCCGCGCGAATGGCGTGGCGCAGCGGCGGCGCGTCCCAGCGCCACAGCGTGAGAAAGGGCCGCAGCGACCAGTCGGTCGGGCTCACGAACATCTGCCAGTTGGCGCGCACCACCGCAAGGTTGGGCTCGGCATCGCCGCGCGCCATGGCCGACAGGCGCAGCACCTCGTCGTTGATGTGGCCGATGCGGCTGGCCAGGCCGCGCGCGAGCATGGCGGCGTTCGGGCCCGGCAGGCCGTGGCTCGGCGCATGGTCCTCGCCCGGGAGATGGATCGACGCGAGCCGCGGCCGCCGGTCGGCCACCACTTCGGGCTCGCGGCCCATCAGCAGCGCGTCGCCGAGTGCGGTGGTGTCGTCGGCCAGTTCCTCGAGCACCCGGCGCATCTCGATGAGGGCCTGGGCATGCGCGGGATGGCTCTTGAGCGCGTCCAGGTCGAGCTCGCTCGCGAGCAGCTGGTCGCGCATCTCGAGCACGATCACCAGCATGGCGGCGAGCCGCTGACGGCGCGGCGTGCGCGGCGATTCGAGCACGATGTCGCGCGTGGCCTGCAGCTGGTCAGCCAGCGCGGCCTGTTCGCGCAGCAGCCGGCCCAGCAGGGGCGCGGGGGTTTCGCGGATGTCGCTGGTGTCGTCGCGCGGCGTGAACTGGCTGGCCTCGGTGCGCATCAGCGCGGCCAGCGAATACAGCACGTCCGAGACCGACTGCACGCGGAAGCGCGAATTCAGCGCATGGTTGGCGAGCGTGGCCCAGATCACGTAGAGCCCGGCGCCCAGCCCGAAGTGCCAGGTGCGCTCGAGCGCCTCGGCCATGCCGCTGGGTGCGGGCGTGGCCATCGAGAAGATCATCGAGAACATCACCGCAATGGCGATGGGAATGCCCCGCTTGCCCCATGCCATGGCCAGGAAGGCGACGAAGGTGGCGGGCACCAGCACCAGGCCCAGGCGGATCGGCGCGGCGTGCAGCAACTGCACCAGGAAGAACAGCGGCAGCCCGATCAGCGGGGCCGGCAGCATCTGGAAGAACTTGCCGCGGCGCGGGCCGGGCAGGTCGGGCGGGGCCGTGACGATCACGCCCACCGCGGCAGTGGAGGCCGCGATGGCGCCGAGCCACAGGTGCACGCCGGCCGAGATGACGAGCAGGCCGAGCGCGACCGTGAGGCCGCTGGCGACGTACTGGCTCAGCGCAATGCGCAGCGCCGCACGGAACCGGAGGGCGGCACCTGGCCCCTGCATCACTTGGCGGAAGCGTCGCCTTCGGAGGAGCCGCCTGCAGGCGCGTCGCGGCGCACGCGCGTGAGCTTGCGCTGCACGGGCGCGGCCGGTGCGGCGGCGGGAGCGGGCGCCTCGCCGTCGAGCGGCGCGGCCGTCAGGTCGGTGACGGTGCTGCGGGCGTAGAGGTCGACCGATTCGTCGGCACCGGGCCGCGCGGCGGCCGACACGGCGCGCACGCGGTCGCTGGCGCGCATCTTGTCGTCGATGCCCGCGAACTTGGAGTACTTGGCGAGCAGCGGCACCAGCTGGCCGTAGATGCGCGGTGCGCCGGCCAGGCATTCGCGCTGTTCCAGGAAGTCGGGCTCGCCCGTGAAGTTGCCGATCAGGCCGCCGGCTTCGGTGACCAGCAGCGAACCCGCGGCCACGTCCCAGGGGTTCAGGCCGGTCTCGAAGAAGCCGTCGGTGAAGCCGGCCGCCACGTAGGCCAGGTCGAGCGCCGCGGCGCCGGGGCGGCGCAGGCCCGCCATGCGGGGCATCATGTCGGCCATGATGGCCAGGTACTGCTTGAAGTTGTCGCCGCTGCGGAACGGAAAGCCCGTGGACACCAGGCATTCGCTGAGCCGGGTGCGCTTGGACACGCGGATGCGGCGCTCGTTCATGTAGGCGCCGCGGCCCTTGGTGGCGGTGAACAGGTCGTTGCGGCTCGGGTCGTAGATGACCGCCTGCTCGATCTTGCCGCGCACCGCGAGCGCGATGGACACGCAGTAGACCGGGAAGCCGTGGATGAAGTTGGTGGTGCCGTCGAGCGGATCGATGATCCAGACGTACTCGGAATCCTGGGCGCCATGCTGGGTGCCCGATTCCTCGGCCAGGATGCCGTGCCCCGGATACGCGCCAAGCAGCGTTTCGATGATGACCTGCTCGCTGGCGTGGTCGACTTCGGTGACGAAGTCGTTGACCTGCTTTTGCGAGATGCGCACGGCCTCGACGTCGAGGGCGGCGCGGTTGATGATGGCGCCGGCGGCGCGTGCGGCCTTGACGGCCACATTGAGCATGGGATGCAGGTTGGGGGACGACATTCTGGATTGTGAGAAGAACGGTGGGGTAGGTCCCCCGGAGGCGGTCCGGCGATGCGGGCGGCGAGAATCGGGCATTTTACCGGCTCCGCCCGTTAGTGTCTCCCAACCCGCCATGCGCACCCGTTTCATCCTGATCCAGACCAGCCACGCCGGCAATGTGGGCGCCGCCGCCCGCGCCATGAAAACCATGGGTTTCGACGACCTGGTGCTGGTCGCGCCCCGATGGGCCAACGTGCTGCGGCGCGAGGAAACCATCCAGCGCGCGAGCGGCGCCCTCGACGTGCTGACCAACGCCCGCATCGTCGAGACGCTCGACGATGCGCTCGACGGCGTGACCCACCTGTGCGCCACCGCCATGATCCCGCGCGACTTCGGACCGCCCACCCGCACGCCCCGGGAGCACCTGGAGCCGCTCGCGAAGCAGGGGGAGCAGCACGTGGCCTTCCTGTTCGGCTCCGAGCGCTTCGGCATGCGCAACGAGGATGTCTACCGCTGCAACGTGGCGCTGAGCATTCCGACCGATCCGAAGTTCGGTTCGCTCAACCTTGGGGCCGCGATCCAGGTGGTGGCCTACGAATGGCGGCTTGCCCTGGGCGGTTACGAGGTGCGCGATGCCACGGCGCCCATCGAGGCGGCCGATGCCAAGGCCGTGGCCGGCATGCTCGACCACTGGGAGCGTTCGCTGGTGGAGATCGGCTTTCTGGACCCGGCGGCGCCCAAGAAGCTGATGCCGCGGCTGCAGCAGCTTTTCAACCGCGCCCAGCCCACGCCGGAAGAAATCCACATCCTGCGCGGCATCGCCAAGGCGATGGCCGATGCGGCCCGGACGCCCCGCAACGGCTAAAACCCCCATCGTTCGTACGCGAAGAACCCGGGCTTTAGACTGCCCTCCCCATATCGATATAACGACAAAAGGCAGCGATGTTCTCTCGACTGCGCGCCGACATCCGGTGCATCCTCGAACGCGACCCGGCCGCGCGCAGCGCCTGGGAAGTGATCACGGTCTATCCCGGCTTCCATGCCGTGGTGCTGCACCGCTGGGCGCATGCCTGTTGGACGCACGGTTTCAAGTGGCCGGCCCGCTTCATCGCGCACGTGGCGCGCGGGCTCACGGGCATCGAGATCCACCCGGCCGCCAAGATCGGCGAACGGGTGTTCTTCGACCATGCGATGGGCGTGGTGGTGGGCGAGACCGCCGAGATCGGCGACGGCTGCACCATCTACCAGGGCGTGACGCTGGGCGGCACCTCGCTCTACAAGGGCACCAAGCGGCATCCGACGCTGGGGCGCAACGTGGTGGTGAGCGCGGGGGCCAAGGTGCTGGGCGGTTTCGTCGTCGGCGACGGCGCCAAGATCGGCAGCAACGCGGTGGTCATCAAGCCGGTGCCCGCAGGGGCGACTGCGGTGGGCATTCCCGCCCGCATCATCCCGTCGAAGGCCGGCGAGAGCGCCGATGTGGCCGCGCCGCAGAAGTTCTCCGCCTACGGCATCACGCAGGACGACGACCCGCTGAGCCTGGCGATGCGCGGGCTGATCGACAGTGCCGCGAGCCAGGAACACCAGATCGCGCTGCTGTGGCAGGCCATCGAGAAGCTGTCGTCGCAGCCAGGCACCAAGGACTGCGTGCCCTGCGACGCGGCGCGCGACGAGAGCTTCGAGGCGGAGAAGCTGACGCAGCTGGTCGGGAAGTGACCGGGCTGGAGGGCCCTCCTGTTCCTCAAGCCGAACGCTTCGCCGCCGCGTTGTGCAGCGGCCCATGCACATGCCCCGCGTGTTGTCCGAAGGGCTCGGTGGCGGGTGCGGCCGTGTCCAGCTCCTGAAGGATGCCGCAGTTGCGCGCCGATTCGGAGCCGCAGCATTGCTGGCGCAGTGCCTTCAGCTGCTTCTCCAGCGTCTTGAGCTCGCGGATGCGCGCGGCCACGTGGCCGATGTGGTCGTCCAGCAGCTGGTTGACCTCGCCGCAGTCTTCCTGCGGTGCGTCGCGGAATCTCAGCAGGCTGCGGATCTCGTCGAGCGTCATGTCCAGCGAACGGCAGCGGCGGATGAAGCCCAGCCGCTGCGCATGCTCGTCGTCGTAGATGCGGTAGTTGCCCTCGGTGCGCGCGGGCTCGGGCAGCAGCTGCTCGCGCTCGTAGTACCGGATGGTTTCGACCGGCGTGTTCGCGGCCTTGGCCAGTTCTCCGATTTTCATGATGCGGCAAGAATGAAGTGGAGGAATCGTCGTTTGACTCTACACCTGCTTCAGGGTTTCCAATCGGCTTCATGACGAACCAGAATGCCCTGAAATCGATGGCGCCGCATGCTCACTCCCATGCGCAGGCCGCTCCCGAAACGGCCTGCTGCGGCAACCCGGCCTGCGGCTCGCCGGCCGTCGCCATGCCTGCTGCCGACATCCCGAAGGGCGCCTTGCTTTTCCGCATTCCCACGATGGACTGCGCGGTCGAAGAGTCCGAGATCCGGCGCGCGCTCGAACCGGTCGCGGGTGTGCGGGGGCTGCGCTTTCGGCTCGGCGACCGCACGATGGCCATCACGGCCGACGACGGGGCCTTGTCCGGCGCACTCGACGCCATCCGCAAGGCCGGCTTCAAGCCCGAACCGCTGAACGATGCGGCAGGCAGCCCGGCTGCCGGCGCGCAGGCCGCCGCCGCTCCCGCAGGCATCGCGGGCATGGGCAGCGGCCTCGTGCGCCTCATTGCCGCGCTGGCGCTGGCCATCGCGGCCGAGGCGGTGTCCTTCCTCGCACTGGAGGGCGCCGGGTTCATGGCGGCGGAGATGGGGCTCGCGCTCGCAGCCATCGCGCTGGCCGGCCTCGACACCTACAAGAAGGGCTTTGCCGCGCTGCTGCGCGGGCGCCTGAACATCAACGCGCTGATGGCCGCGGCGGTCACGGGCGCTTTCCTGATCGGGCACTGGCCCGAGGCCGCGATGGTGATGGCGCTCTATGCCATTGCCGAACTGATCGAGGCGCGCGCCGTCGACCGCGCCCGCAACGCCATCCAGGGCCTGCTGGCGCTGGCGCCCGAGCTGGCCGAGGTCAGGCAGTCCGACGGCAGCTGGAAGACGGCCAAGGCCGATGCGGTGGCGCTCGATGCCGTGGTGCGCATCCGGCCCGGCGAACGCGTGCCGCTGGACGGCGTGGTGACCGAGGGCGCGAGCGCCATCGACCAGGCGCCGGTCACGGGCGAGAGCATCCCGGTCGACAAGACGGTGGGAGATCCGGTGTTCGCGGGCACCATCAACCAGACGGCCGCACTCGAATTCCGCGTGACCGCGGTGGCGGCCAACACCACGCTCGCCCGCATCATCCATGCGGTCGAAGAGGCCCAGGGCACGCGCGCGCCCACGCAGCGCTTCGTCGACCGGTTCGCGGCCGTCTACACGCCCGCGGTCTTCGTGCTGGCCGTTGCCGTTGCGCTACTCACGCCCTGGCTCATGGGCTGGAGCTGGACCGAGGCCGTCTACAAGGCGCTGGTGCTGCTGGTCATCGCGTGCCCGTGCGCACTCGTCATCTCGACACCCGTCACGGTGGTGAGCGCGCTGGCTTCGGCCGCGCGGCGCGGCATCCTGATCAAGGGCGGCACCTACCTCGAAGAGGCGCGCAGGCTCAAGGCCGTGGCGCTCGACAAGACGGGCACCATCACCGAAGGCAAGCCCAAGCTGGTCGCATCGCGCCTGCTCGACCGCGCATCGGATGAAGCTGCGGTCTTTGCGATTGCCGCGAGCATCGCGGGCCGCTCCGACCATCCGGTGTCGAAGGCCATTGCCGAAGGCCTGGATCGCGAGCACCAGCCGGTCGGCGATTTCACCGCCTTGCCCGGACGCGGCGTGCAGGCCACGCACGAAGGCCGCAGCTATGTGCTGGGCAACCACCGCCTGATCGAAGAGCAGGGGCTGTGCAGCCCCGCGCTCGAAGCCGAGCTGAAGCAGCACGAGGAAGCGGGGCGCACCGTCACGCTGCTGGCCTCCGGCCAGGCCGTGCTGGCGCTGTTCGCGGTGGCCGACACCATCAAGCCCTCCTCGCAGGCGGCCATGGCCGAGCTGCGCGCGCTGGGCGTCACGCCCGTGATGCTGACCGGCGACAACGCCGCCACGGCCAGGGCGATCGGCATGCACGCGGGCATCGACGACGTGCGCGGCAATCTGCTGCCCGAGGAGAAGCTCGAGGCCATCAAGGCGCTGCAGCAGCGCCACGGCATGGCCGGCATGGCGGGCGACGGCATCAACGATGCACCCGCGCTCGCGCAGGCCGACATCGGCTTTGCGATGGGCGGCGCCGGCACCGACACCGCCATGGAGGCGGCCGACGTGGTCATCATGAACGACGACCTGCGGCGCCTGCCCGAAACCATCCGCCTCTCGCGCCGCACGCATGCGGTACTGTGGCAGAACATCACGCTGGCGCTCGGCATCAAGGCCGTGTTCTTCGTGCTCGCGGTGTTCGGCAGCGCCACCATGTGGATGGCCGTGTTCGCCGACATGGGCGCGAGCCTGCTGGTGGTGGCCAACGGATTGCGGCTGATGCGCTCCCCGAAGACCGACTGAGCGGCACGCGCGGGGCAAACTAAGATCGAGCGATACCCGTCACCGCCGTATCGTCCATGTCCGTCACCTCGCTGCTGCTGCAGCTCGTCGTCATCCTCACCACTGCGCGCATCTGCGGCTGGGTGCTTCGCCATGTGGGCCAGCCCAGCGTCGTGGGCGAAATGGCCGCGGGGCTCATGCTCGGGCCGGCGGTCATGGGCGCGCTCTTTCCGTCGCTGCACGCGCAGCTGTTCGCCAAGGACCTGCTGCAGGGCCTTTCATCGCTGTCGACGGTGGGGCTGGTGCTGTTCATGTTCGTGGTCGGCCTGGAACTGCGCGCCTCGCGGAACATGCGCTCGCAGCTCAAGGCGGCGGGCGCCGTGGGCGTGCTCAGCGTGATCGTGCCGCTGGCGCTGGGCCTCGCGGTCTCGCCGGCGCTGTATCCCACGCTCGCGCCGGCCGGCGTCGCTTTCTGGCCCTTTGCGCTGTTCATGGCGGCGGCGCTCTCCATCACGGCCTTTCCGGTCATGGCGCGCATCCTCAAGGACCGCGGCATGACGCGCACTTCCTTCGGCCAGCTTTCGCTCAGCGCCGCCGCGGTGGTCGACGTGTTCGCCTGGATCCTGCTGGCCTTCGTGGTGGCCCTGGTCGGCGCGGGCGAGGGCTACGCCGGCCTCATCAAGATCACGGCCGGCGTGGCCGTCATGCTTGCCCTGCTGTTTTTCGGCCTGAAGCCGGCCTTTGCCTGGTTGCTGCGCGTGAAGGCGCCCGATGGCGAGCCTTCGACCACGGTGATGGCCTCGCTCATGATCGGCCTGCTGGTCACCGCGCTGCTGACCGAATGGCTGCATCTGCATGCGGTGTTCGGTGCCTTTTTGTTCGGCGCCTGCCTGCCGCGCGACGACCGGCTGCTGCGCTCGCTGAGCGAACGCATCGAGCCGATTTCCATCGTCGTGCTGATGCCGCTGTTCTTCGCCCTCGCCGGGCTGGGCACCACGGCGAATGCCTTCTCCGGCGCGAGCCTGGGTGCGATGCTGCTGATCGTGGCTGTTGCCACCGTCGGCAAGATCGCCGGCGGCGCGGCCGGCGCGCGCATCGCCGGCTACGGCTGGCGCGACAGCCTGGCCACCGGCTCGCTGATGAATGCGCGCGGCCTGATGGAACTCATCGTGATGAAGATCGGACTCGACGTGGGCCTGATCGGCCCCGAGCTCTTCACCATGCTGCTGGTGATGGCGCTCGCCACCACCGCGATGACGGGGCCGCTGATCAACCTGGTGATGGGGCGAGCCAAGGCTCCCGCCAAGGCCGAAGAGGCCGAGGCGCGCGCCAAGCCGTGATGCGCCGTCAGCGCGCGAGCGGCACCGCGAAGCCGATGCGGGTCTCGCCGTTCGCGCTGGAGGCGAACACGCGGCCGCCATGCATGCGCGCAATGGCCTCCACGATCGAGAGCCCCAGGCCGTGGTGGCGCGCCGACCTGTCGCGTGCGGGGTCGGCGCGGTAGAAGCGCTCGAACAGGCGCGGCAGCGTCTCGGCCGCGATCGGGGCGCCGCGGTTCACGACGGTGAGCGTGGCTTCGTCCGGGCCCGTGCCGATTTCGATGCCGATGCGCGACGCCGGCGCCGCGAAGCGGATCGCATTGCCCAGCAGGTTGGAAAGCGCTCGCCGCACCAGGGACGCGTCGACGTCCGCCACGGCCTCCCCCGTGACAACGGCCGCGAGCCCGGCCTCCTCGAGCATGGCGTCGTGGAAGTCGATCACGTCGCGCGCCTGCGCGGCCAGGCTCGTGCCGGCCTTGACGCGCAGCGGGGCGCCGCGCTCGGCCTGCGAGAGAAAGAGCATGTCGGTCACGATGCCCGAGAGCCTGCCGACTTCCTCGAGATTGGAGGCGAGAACGGCCTGCAGTTCGTCGTTCGGCCGTGGGCGTGACAGCGCAAGCTCGGTGGAGCCGATCAGGTTGGCGAGCGGCGTGCGCAGCTCGTGCGCGACGTCGGCATTGAACGATTCGAGCTGCACATAGGCCTTCTGCACGCGCAGCAGCAGGGCATTGAACTGCGTGATCCACGGGTGCAGTTCCCGCGCGAACGCCGATGCGTCGATGGGCCGGTTGATGTGGTCGGGCGTCAATGCGGCGGTGCGTTCGGCCAGCGCCTCGAGCGGCCGCAGCCCGCGCCGCACCAGGTGCGCGCCGGTCAGCGACACCAGCAGCGTGCCCAGCACGGCGGCCGCAAGCAGCGTCCATGCAAGCCGGCGCAGCAGCACCACGTCCCTTGCCACGTCGATGCCGATGCGGATCGAAAGCGGCGTGCCGCCGCCCGCCTGGCCCCACGTGTACACGAAGTCGCGCTGGATCCAGCGCCCGCCCGCGGGCGGTGCCGAGCGAAAGAAAACACTGCCGTCGGACTGCCGCGCGATCGACAGGCTGACGTCGTCCTGCAGCGAGAAGAAATCCTCCAGCTTGTGGCGCAGGAACGAGAGATCACCGTCCTTCTCGCCTTCCTCGAGCAGGTGCCGCACCAGCTGCGCCTTGTGGTCGAGCTCGGCGTCCTGCTTCTCGCCGAAGCTCCACGCCGTCACCAGGTAGACCGCGAGGCAGGCCACGCTCAGGCAGAAGAAGGCCTGCGCGGCAAACCAGGAGGTGAGCCGGTTGCGGATCGAGTGCGGCCGTGCCGGGCTCACGACCAGGAACGATCCTCGAGCACGTAGCCCATGCCGCGCACCGTGTGCAGCAGCTTGACGTCGAAGGGATCATCGATCTTGCTGCGCAGCCGGCGGATGGCCACCTCGACCACGTTGGTGTCGCTGTCGAAGTTCATCTCCCACACCTGCTCGGCCAGCGTGCTGCGCGAAAGTATCTGGCCGCGGCGGCGCAGCAGCACCACCAGCAGCGTGAACTCCTTGGCCGTGAGGTCGAGCCGCGTGCGGTTGCGAAAGCACTTGCGGCTGGCCAGGTCGAGCTCCAGGTCGGCCAGTCGCAGCACGGTGGACTCCTGCGGCTTGCCGCGGCGCAGCAGGGCCTGGATGCGCGCCAGCAGTTCGGAAAAGGAAAAGGGCTTGACGAGGTAGTCGTCGGCGCCTTGCTGCAGGCCGTTGACCCGGTCCTCGACCTTGTCGCGCGCGGTGAGCACCAGCACGGGCACGTTGCTGGTGCGCCGGATCGCCTGCAGCACCGCGAAGCCGTCGATGCCGGGAAGCATCACATCGAGCAGGATCAGCGCGTAGTCGCCTTCGGTGGCGAGGTAGCGGCCTTCGATGCCGTCGCGCGCGATGTCGACCACGTAGCCGTTCTCTTCCAGGCCCTTCTTCAGGTAGTCGCCCAGCTTGGGCTCGTCTTCAATGACCAGAATTCGCATCGACGGATGTTAACGATGGGACAGGGCCCGTGGAGGTTACGAATTCGTAATCCCGGCGACGGACAAAGCCCGGCGCGCTCGTCTTACATTGCGCGCAACCTGCAAACCGCGGGGGCATTGCAGACCGGCATGCCACGTGCCGCCGATATACTTTTTGCTCCATGCGCCGCTGGCTTCCGATCTTCCTGCTGCTTCTGCTGCCGTTCCAGTTCAGCTGGGCGGCATCGGCCGCCTATTGCCAGCACGAGCGCGATGCCCAGCCGCGCCACTGGGGCCATCACGAGCACGAGCCGGACCGCAGCGCGGGCAGCTCCCGCACCGACGACGCGCAGAACAGCCCCGGCAACCAGCCCAACACCGTGCCCGGCGATTGCGCCGCCTGCCACCTGGGCCAGGCCCAACACCTGCCGTCGGCTTCCGATCGCGCGCATGCGCTGCTGCCGACGGCGCAGGCGCTGCGCGCCGTGACCGCCGAACATTTCATCTCGCACATCTCCGAAGTGCCCGTACCGCCTGCGTGGCCTCTTGCCCTTTGATTCGGCGAGAGAACGACCCATCCCCCTGATACCCGACATCAGCTGAGCTCTCGCCGAATTCGTCCGTCCGTTGTTTTGCAACCCAGGAGAATTCGATGCGCACGCTCTTCGTGCCGCTGGCCGTGATGGCCTTGGCGGTGCCCCCGGCATTTTCACAATCCATTGCCGGTTCCCACCTTTCGCCGATCCGGCACACGGCCGCGGGAACGGCGGAGCCCGCCGGCCCGCTCGACCTGCGCAGCGCGCTGGCGCTCGCACAGCAGTTGAACCCCGGGCTTTCGTCCGCCTCGCGCGAGCGGGAAGCCACCGATGCGGCCGTGGTGCAGGCCGGTGCATGGCCCAACCCGGTGCTCGAGGCGCAGGTGGAAGACCTGCGCCGCGGCAACCGCACCACCACGCTGCAGCTGAGCCAGCCCATCGAGCTGGGCGGCAAGCGCGCGGCCCGCGTGACGGCGGCCGAGCGTGCGCGCGACCAGGCCGCATCGGCACTGCTCGCGCGGCGTTCCGAGCTGCGCGCATCGGCGATCACGCTGTTCTTCGAAGTGCTGGCTGCGCAGGAGCGCCTGCGCCTGGCGCAGGACTCGGTGGGGCTTGCGGAGGCGGCCACCCGCGCCGCCGCCAACCGCGTGGCGGCCGGCAAGGTCTCGCCGCTGGAAGAAAGCCGCGCGCGCGTGGCCGAGGCTGGCATCCGGGTCGAGCTGCTGCAAGCCGAAGGCGCGCTGCGTTCGGCACGCCAGCAATTGGCTGCGCTCTGGGGCAACCCGAACCCGCGCTTCACGCAGGCGGACGGCGCGCTCGACCGGCTGCCGGCTGCGGCGGGGAATGTGGAGAGCCGGCTTTCCGCGGCGCCGGTGCTGCGCCAGGCGCGGCTCGAGGTCGAGCGGCGCCAAGCGCTGTCAGACCTGGAACAGGCCCGGCGCGTACCCGATGTCACCGTGTCGCTGGGTGCGAAGCGCGTGCCGGCCGATGAGGGCATGGGCAGCAGCGGCCGCAACCAGGTCGTGGTGGGCCTGTCGGTGCCGCTGCCGATCTTCGACACCAACCGCGGCAATGTGGCCGAGGCACTGAGCCGCGAAGAGAAGGCGCGCGACGAGCTCGCCGCGGCCGAACTGCAGTTGGGCGCCGACGTCGCGCAGGCCACTGAACGCTTGCGCTCGGCGCGTGCCACCGCCCAGACCTTGCAGCGCGATGCGCTGCCCGGCGCTGAAGCCGCCTACAAGGCCGCCGCCAGAGGCTTCGAGCTCGGCAAGTTCAGCTTTCTCGAGGCGCTCGATGCGCAGCGAACGCTGTTCCAGGTTCGCAACCAGCACCTGCTTGCCGTGGCCGACGCGCATCGCGCGGCCGCCGAGCTCGACCGGCTGCTGGGCACCGGCGGCGAAGAAGAAACCCCGCATGCGGCACCCGCCGCGCGCTGACAAGGAATGCACGAATCATGAACACCGAAGAAGAACGCAAGACCTTCGCCGAGCGCGTCGGCAAGAAGCAGTGGATGGCCATCGTGGCCGTGCTGGTCGTGGGCCTGGCAGCCGGCGCAATGATCCTGCGCACCGCGCCGTCCACGCCCGAAGCCGCCGGGCATTCGGAAGCCGAGGGGCATGCCGATGGCGAGCACCATGAGGAAGGCGGCGCCGAGGGCAAGGACGAACACGGCCACGGTCACGGCGAAGCCAGGGGCCACGCCGGCGAGGAGCACAAGGAAGAAGAGAAAAAGATCGCCTTCACCGACGCGCAGATCCAGGCCGCCGGCATGGCCATCGAAAGCGCCGCCCCGGCGCGCATCCGGTCGTCGCTGCAGCTGCCCGGCGAGATCAAGTTCAACGAAGACCGCACGGCCCACGTGGTGCCGCGCGTGGCGGGCGTGGTCGAGAGCGTACCGGCCAAGCTCGGGCAGGAGGTGAAGCGCGGGCAGGTGCTGGCTGTGCTGTCGAGCCCGACGCTTTCGGAGCAGCGCAGCGAGCTTCAGTCGGCGCAGCGCCGGCTCGAGCTGGCCCGCACCACCTACCAGCGCGAGAAGAAACTCTGGGAAGAAAAAATCTCGGCCCAGCAGGACTACCTGCAGGCGCAGCAGGCCATGCAGGAGGCGCAGATCGCGGTGGCGAATGCGAACCAGAAGCTGCTGGCGCTGGGCGCTGCGCCCGCTTCTTCGGCCCTGGGCCGCTACGAGCTGCGTGCGCCCTTCGACGGCATGGTGGTCGAAAAGCACATTTCGCTCGGCGAATCGGTGAAGGAAGACGCCAGCGTCTTCACCATTTCCGATCTCTCGACCGTGTGGGCCGAGATCAGCGTGGCCGCGAACAACCTCAACCTGGTGCGCATCGGCGAGCCGGTGACCATCCGCTCCAGCGCGTTCGAGCAGGCGGCCAGCGGCACGGTGTCTTACGTGGGCTCGCTGATCGGCGCGCAGACGCGCACCGCCACGGCGCGCGTCACGGTGACGAATCCGCAGCGGGTCTGGCGGCCCGGGCTGTTCGTGAATGTGGAACTCGTTTCGTCGGAGGCAGAGGCCCCGGTGACGGTTTCGGCCGACGCGGTGCAGACGGTGGAGGAAAAGCCCACCGTCTTCCTCAAGGTGCCGGGCGGCTTCCTGCCGCAGCACGTGCAGACCGGCCGCAGCGACGGCCGGCGCATCGAGGTCTTGAGCGGCCTCGCGCCCGGCGCGGCCCATGCCGCGAGCGGCAGCTTCGTCGTGAAGTCGCAGCAGGGCAAGAGCTCTGCCGCGCACACCCACTGAGGACGCCGCATGTTCGAACGAGTCATACGGTTTTCCATCGAGCAGCGCTGGCTGATCCTGCTGGCCGTGCTGGGCATGGCCGCGCTCGGCATCTTCAGCTACCAGAAGTTGCCGATCGACGCGGTGCCCGACATCACCAACGTGCAGGTGCAGATCAACACCGCCGCGCCCGGCTATTCGCCGCTGGAGGCCGAGCAGCGCGTGACCTACCCCATAGAGACGGTGATGGCCGGCCTGCCGGGGCTGCAGCAGACCCGGTCGCTGTCGCGCTACGGTCTCTCGCAGGTGACGGTGATCTTCGAGGACGGCACCGACATCTACTTTGCGCGGCAGCTCGTGAACGAGCGCATCCAGTCGGCGAGGGAGAACATGCCCAGCGGCATCTCGCCGGTGATCGGGCCGATCTCGACCGGGCTGGGCGAAATCTATCTCTGGACCGTGGAGGCCGAAGAGGGCGCGAAGAAGGCCGACGGCAAGCCCTACACGCCCACCGACCTGCGCGAGATCCAGGACTGGATCATCAAGCCGCAGCTGCGCAACGTGAAAGGCGTGACCGAGATCAATTCCATCGGCGGCCACGCCAAGGAGTTCCAGATCGCGCCCGACCCTGCCAAGCTGCTGGCGCACGGCCTCGCGATGACCGATCTGGTCACCGCGCTGGAGCGCAACAACGCCAACGTGGGCGCGGGCTACATCGAGAAGCGCGGCGAGCAGTACCTGATCCGCGCGCCGGGCCAGGTGAAGTCGGTGGAGGACATCGGCAACGTGATCCTCGGCAACGCCGGAGGCATTCCGCTGCGGGTGCAGGACGTGGCCGAGGTCGGCATCGGCCAGGAACTGCGGACCGGCGCCGCCACCGACAACGGCCGCGAGGTGGTGCTGGGCACGGTGTTCATGCTGATCGGGGAGAACAGCCGCACCGTCTCGCAGGCGGTCGATAAAAAAATGCAGGAAATCAACCGCACGCTGCCCGCGGGCGTGAAGGCCGTCACCGTGTACGACCGCACGGTGCTGGTCGACAAGGCCATCGCCACGGTGAAGAAGAACCTGTTTGAGGGCGCCGTGCTGGTCATCGCGATCCTGTTCATGTTCCTGGGCAACATCCGCGCGGCGATCATCACCGCGCTGGTGATTCCGCTGTCGATGCTCTTCACCTTCACCGGCATGGTGAACCAGAAGGTCAGCGCCAACCTCATGAGCCTGGGTGCGCTGGACTTCGGCATCATCATCGACGGCGCGGTGGTGATCGTGGAGAACTGCGTGCGGCGTCTCGCCCACGCGCAGGCGAAGCATGGGCGGGCGCTCTCGCGCAGCGAGCGCTTCCACGAGGTGTTCGCGGCCTCGCAGGAGGCGCGGCGCCCGCTGCTGTTCGGCCAGCTGATCATCATGGTCGTGTACCTGCCGATCTTTGCGCTCGCGGGTGTGGAGGGCAAGCTGTTCCACCCGATGGCCTTCACCGTGGTGATCGCGCTGCTGGGCGCGATGATCCTGTCGATCACCTTCATTCCCGCGGCCGTGGCGCTCTTCATCGGCCACAAGGTGAGCGAGAAGGAGAACCGCCTGATGCAGTGGGCCCGGCGCGGCTACGAACCGCTGCTGGCGCGCGCGATGGCGGCCAAGCCGTTGGTCATCACCATCGCGGTGGTGGCGGTGCTGCTCTCGGGCCTGCTGGCCACGCGCCTGGGCACGGAGTTCGTGCCGAGCCTCGGCGAGGGCGACTTCGCGATCCAGGCGCTGCGCATCCCGGGCACCAGCCTCACGCAGTCGGTCGAGATGCAGAAGCAGATCGAACGCACGCTGAAGGCGAAGTTCCCGGAGATCGAGCGCGTGTTCGCGCGCACCGGCACGGCCGAGATCGCGTCGGACCCGATGCCGCCGAACATTTCCGACGGCTACATCATGCTGAAGCCGGAGAGCGAGTGGCCCGAGCCGCGGCGCACGCGCGCCGAACTGCTGGCTGCCGTGCAGCAAGAGGTCGAGAAGCTGCCGGGCAACAACTACGAGTTCTCGCAGCCGATCCAGCTGCGCTTCAACGAGCTGATCTCGGGCGTGCGCAGCGACGTGGCCGTGAAGATCTTCGGCGACGACATGGAGGTGCTGGACAAGACGGCGGCCGAGGTGTCGCAAACCCTGGGCAGGATCCCCGGCGCGGCCGAAGTGAAGGTCGAGCAGACCAGCGGCCTGCCGATGCTCACGGTGAACATCGACCGCGGCAAGACCGCGCGCTACGGCCTCAACGTGGGCGACGTGCAGGACGCGGTCTCCATCGCAGTGGGCGGGCGCGAGGCGGGCACGCTGTTCGATGGCGACCGGCGCTTCGGCATCCTCGTGCGGCTGCCCGAGAACCTGCGCACCGACCTGGAGGCGATCAAGCGCCTGCCGGTGGCGCTGCCCAAGAGCGTTGGCGCTGAAACGCAGCGCACCAGCTTCATCCCGCTGGGCGAGGTGGCCGCGCTGGAGCTTGCGCCCGGCCCGAACCAGGTGAGCCGCGAGAACGGCAAGCGGCGCATCGTGGTGAGCGCCAACGTGCGCGGCCGCGACCTCGGCTCCTTCGTGGCCGAGGCCGAGGAAGCGATGCGCAAGGTGAGCATTCCGCCCGGCTACTGGACCGCATGGGGCGGCCAGTACGAGAACCTGGCGTCGGCCACCGAGCGGCTGCAGGTGGTGGTGCCGGTGTCGCTGCTGCTGGTGTTCACGCTGCTGTTCGCGATGTTCGGCAACCTGAAGGACGGGCTGCTGGTGTTCACCGGCATTCCGTTCGCGCTCACGGGCGGCATCGTCGCGCTGTGGCTGCGCGGCATTCCGCTGTCGATCTCGGCGGCGGTGGGCTTCATCGCGCTGTCGGGCGTGGCGGTGCTCAACGGGCTGGTGATGATCTCGTTCATCCGCAAGCTGCGCGAAGGCGGGCTGCCGCTCGATGCGGCGATCCGCGAAGGCGCGCTCACGCGGCTGCGGCCGGTGCTGATGACCGCGCTGGTCGCGTCGCTGGGCTTCGTGCCGATGGCCATCGCCACGGGCACCGGCGCCGAGGTGCAGCGCCCGCTGGCCACGGTGGTGATCGGCGGCATCCTGTCATCGACCGTGCTGACGCTGCTGGTGCTGCCGCTGCTCTATCGCATCGCGCACCGGCGCGATGATGATGATCAGGCCGGCCCGCTCAGCGCCTGATGGCCGACTTGGGCCGGAAGGCCTTGCAGACCGTGTCGTCCGTCTCCAGGTACGGCCCGCCGATCAGGTCGATGCAGTAGGGCACCGCTGCGAAGATGCCGGGCACGACCTGCACGCCTTCGGTGTCCTTGAGCCCTTCGAGCGTTTCCGCGATCGACTTGGGCTGCCCAGGCAGGTTGATGATCAGGCTCTTATCGCGGATCACCGCCACCTGGCGCGACAGGATCGCGGTGGGCACGAAGCGCAGGCTGATCTGGCGCATCTGCTCGCCGAAGCCGGGCATCTCCTTGTGGGCCACGGCCAGCGTGGCCTCGGGCGTCACGTCGCGCAGCGCCGGGCCGGTGCCGCCGGTGGTCAGCACCAGCGAGCAGCCGGCGTTGACCAGCTCGATCAGCGTGGCGCTGATGAGGGCCGCTTCGTCGGGGATCAGCCGGGCCTCGAAATCGATCGGGTTTTTCAGCGCCCGGGCCAGCCATTCCTTCAGCGAGGGCAGGCCCTTGTCCTCGTAGGTGCCGCTGGAGGCGCGGTCGCTGATGGAGACGATGCCGATGCGGACGGGGTCGAGTGCGCTCATGGTGTTGCTCCTTCCCCTTCCGGGGGAAGGTTGGGATGGGGGCGCGCAGAGCGCCCGATGGTGGCGCCGCTTGCCCCCACCCCGGCCCTCCCCCGGGAGGGGAGGGAGAAAGACGGCGCGGTCATGCGTCCTCTTCCCGGTCTTGCGCCGCCGCCGCAGCAGCATGGTCTGCACCGCCGTGCACCGCGAGCTGCGCGCGCACCAGCTGGAAGATCTCGCGGTAGGCCTTGCCCTGGCGCGGCGCCTCGCCGGCCGGGCCGGCCTTCATGTCCTTGCGGGCCTGGCGCACCAGGGCGCGCAGCTGCTGGGAATCGGTGGCGGGGTGGGTCTCGATCCAGCCGCCCAGCGCATCGTCGTCGGCAATCAGCCGGTCGCGCCAGCGTTCGGCCTCGTGCAGCGCGGCGGTTTCGGCCGCCGGCACGCTGTTCTGCTCGGCGAGGGCGGCGCGCACGGCTTCGAGCACCTCGGGTTCGAGCTTGCGCATCAGCTTGCCGATGAACTGCATCTGGCGGCGCTTGCCCTCGAAATTGGTGATGCGCTTGGCTTCGGCGACGGCGTCGACCAGTTTTTCGTCCAGCGGCAGCGCGTCGAACAGGCCGGCGCGCAGGCCCAGCAGCTCGGTGCCGAGCTTTTGCAGTTCATCGCTTTCGCGCTTGAGATCGGTGCGGCTGGCTTCGTCGGTGCCCTTGAGCTCGCGCTTGAGCTCAAGGTCGAGCTCGCTGCCTTCGGCGACGAACTGGCCACGGACGAAATAGCCTTTTTTGGGTTTGCGGGACATGGGGTGGATTCTGGGCCGCACCGTGCGGCGTTGCAACGCGTGCAATGCGCAACGGGAAGCCGGGGGCAAAACGGGATTTGGGGGGCGCAAGTATCATAGCCACCACATGACGACATCTTCCTCGCGCGCCGATTCCGGCTTCGCCTACAGCCGCTCCTTCTTCGAAAACCTGGTCGACACGGCCCTGGCCCACGCCAAGAAGCTCGGTGCCACCGATGCCGGCGCCGAGGCCTCCGAGGGCTGCGGCCTCAGCGTCTCGGTCCGCAAGGGCGAGCTCGAGAACGTGGAGCGCAACCGCGACAAGTCGCTGGGCATCACGGTCTACGTGGGCCACCGCCGCGGCAACGCCAGCACCTCCGACTTCTCCGAGGCTGCCATCGCCCAGACCGTGCAGGCGGCCTACGACATCGCCCGCTTCACCGCCGAAGACCCGGTCAGCGGCCTTCCCGACGATGAAGACATCGCCAAGGAACACCCCGAACTCGACCTGTTCCATCCCTGGAGCGTGACCAGCGAAGAAGCGGCCAGGCTCGCGCTCGAATGCGAAGAGGCGGCGCTCTCGACCGACAAGCGCATCACCAACAGCGAAGGCGCGGGCGTCTCGGCCCAGCAGAGCCATTTCTTCAGTGCCCACACCCACGGTTTCCGCGGCGGCTACGCCAGCTCGCGGCATTCGATGTCGGTCGCGCCCATCGCCGGCAAGGGCGACGACATGCAGCGCGACTCCTGGTACAGCTCCATGCGCTCGGCCGGCGAACTTGCCAGCCCGCAGGCGGTGGGCCGCTATGCCGCCGAACGGGCGCTGAGCCGGCTCAAGTCGCGCAAGATCAAGACCACCGAATGCCCGGTGCTGTTCGAGTCGCCGCTGGCCGTCGGGCTGCTGGGCGGGCTGGTGCAGGCCGTGAGCGGCGGGGCGCTGTACCGCAAGAGCACTTTCCTGCTCGATTCGCTCGGCAAGCCGGTGCTGCCCAAGCACGTCGACGTGGCCGAAGACCCGCACATCCTGCGCGGCAAGGGCAGCTCGCCCTTCGACGACGAGGGCGTGGCGACCCGTGCGCGCAAGGTGGTGGATGCCGGCCGGCTCGAAGGCTACTTTCTCTCGACCTATTCCGCGCGCAAGCTGGGCATGAAGACCACCGGCAACGCCGGCGGCTCGCACAACCTGATCCTGAGCTCGCGCCTCACCCAGCCCGGCGACGACCTCGACGCGATGCTCGCCAAGCTCGGCACGGGTCTCTTCGTGATCGAGCTGATGGGGCAGGGCGTGAACTACGTGACCGGCGACTACTCGCGCGGCGCGAGCGGCTTCTGGGTCGAGAAGGGCAAGATCGCCTTCCCGGTGCACGAGATCACCATTGCCGGCAACCTGAAGGACATGCTGATGGGCATCGAGGCCATCGGTGCCGATGCCTACACCTTCGGCGCCAAGACCACGGGCTCGGTGCTGGTCAACCGCATGAAAGTGGCCGGCAGCTGAGAAGGTGTGAATGAACCTGCTGCGCACCCCGATCTCGCATCTGCGGTCCTCACCGTACGCGAGTACGGTTCCGGTCCTCGACGCAAGCTCGGGGCGCTCGCGACGGTTCCTTCACACCTTCTGAGCGCCACGCTCGTCCTTCAGACGATGCGCACCGACAGGTTCGGCAGGCCGTCGATGTGGATCTCGATCACGTCGCCGCGCACCACCGGGCCCACGTTCTCGGGCGTGCCCGAGTAGATGATGTCGCCGGGCATCAGCTCGAAGGCCTGCGACAGGCGGCTGATCTGCTCGGCCACCGACCAGATCATGTGCTTGAGCGTGGCATTCTGCTTGGTCTGGCCGTTCACCTTGAGCCAGATCGCGCCGTCGCTGTAGTGGCCGACCTTGGCCACCGGATGGATCGGCCCGATGGGCGCCGAATGGTCGAAGCTCTTGCCGATCTCCCAGGGCTTCTTCTGGTCGCCCATCTCGCGCTGCAGGTCGCGCCGGGTCATGTCCAGCCCGAGCGAATAGCCGTAGACCAGGTCCAGCGCATCCGCCGCCGCGATGTTGCGCCCGCCTTTGCCGAGCGCGACCACCAGCTCCACCTCGTAGTGGTAGTTCTTCGTCAACGTGGGGTACGGATGGTCGGCCACGGTGCCGGGCATGACGACCTGGATCGCGTCCGCCGGTTTCTGGAAGAAGAAGGGCGGTTCGCGGCTGGGGTCGGAACCCATCTCGCGCGCATGGGCCGCATAGTTGCGGCCGATGCAGTAGATGCGGCGCACCGGAAACGCCTGCTCGCTGCCGGCGATCGGCACCGTGGCCTGCGCCACGGTGAAGGGCGTGGGCGCCGAGCGCGATGCGCCGCCGGCCGGCAGCGCGCAGCCTGCCATGGCGCTGGCGGCCACGGCGGCGGAGCCGGCCAGCAGGCCGCGTCGTGAATTGGACATGGTCTTTGTCTCCTGGATCTTTGATGAAAGGCGATGAAGGCCGGCCGCAGCCGGCCGGGCCATTCTGGAGCGCACTGCGGCGGTGCGTGCGTACGCATCTACGCAAAAACAGGACGCAGGCAACACCGCGCCGCCTGCAGGGCCAGCCTGGGCTGGGGCTTACCATCGCGCCATGTCGGCCCTTCCATCCAGCAGCCTGCGCCTCTACGGCATGCAGGAGCGCGCGAACCACCTCGACTTCGACATCCGCTTCGAAGGCGCGCGCGACGTGCTGGCGCGACCGCACCGGCACGAGTATTTCCAGATCCAGGTGAGCATCCACGGCGGCTCGCAGCAGGTGATCAGCGGCGCGGTGCGCCCGTTCACCGCGGGGCACCTGAGCTTCGTGCTGCCGTATCGCGTGCACGTGGTGCCGCATCCGCCCGGTGCGCGCTATGCCATCGTGAACTTCGACCAGGGCTTTCTCTGGCCCGAGCTGGCGGTCGAGGCGCTCGACCTCGAGGAGGTGCCGGCCGCGCGCCAGCCCGAGCTCGCGCCCTTCCTGTTCCAGGAATACCTGGACTTCCATTTCGGCGACGCCGATTTCGCGCGCATCCTCGGATGGCTCGATGAGCTTGCCGTGCTGAACCGGGAGCGGCGCTTCGGTACCGTCGGCGCGATCCGCGGCATCCTGCTGCAGCTGATGGCGCTGGTTTGCCACCGGCACGAGGGGCCGCTGCTCGCGCAGTCGGCGCTGCAGGGTGGCCGCAGCGCGGGCCACGCTGCGCTGCAGCGCGTGATGCGCTACGTGCGCGAGCACCTGGCCGAGGAGATGTCGCTCAACGATGCCGCGGCGGCGGCCATGCTCTCGCCCAACTACCTTGCGCACCTGCTCAAGAAGCAGACCCAGCGCACCTTCACCGAGCTGGTGACCGAACGCCGCCTCGAACGCGCGAAGGAACTGCTGGTGACGTCGAACGCCCGCATCGGCGACATCGCGCGGCAGTGCGGCTTCGGCGACGCGGTCTACTTCGCCCGCCGCTTCAGGTTGCAGAACGGCGTCACGCCGCGGGAGTTCCGCAGCCAGGCGGATGCCGGACTGGCCCAGGCGGCGCAGGCGCTTTCCAGCCGCTAGGGCCGCGCGCTGCGAAGCGCCTCGGTCATCGCATCCACGACGGCCGCGTTGGCCGCATCCTGCAGCCGCACCACGCCCACGGGCGGCAGGTTCCACTGCAGGCGCTGGGGCATCACGCGGGCGCCGCTCGCATCGGCCACCTCCTGCGCAATGTCGTCGGGCAGGATGGTGATCGCATCGGGCATGTGCCGCAGCACCGACACCAGCGTCTTGTGCGCGTAGGCCTCCAGCAGCGGCACCGGCACCGGCTGTCCGGCCGAGGCGAAGATCGAATGGATCATCTGGCGGATCGGCGTGTCCGCCGGCGGGAAGATCCAGTGCAGGGACACGAAAGCCTCCCAGTCCAGTCCGCGCCGCAGCAGCCGCTGGGCGGCCGCGCGCGACACCACGAGGCGCGGCTCCTGCTTGTAGAGGAACTGCTGTGCCAGCCCGGCTTCGGCGCTGGCCGGCGTGAAGCGGCAGATCGCGCAGTCCAGCGTGCGCGCCTGCACGGCCTGGACGAGCGCATGGGTCGTGGCCTCTTCGACCATGAAGCCCAGGCGCGGCCGCACCGCCAGCAGGTGCTGCCAGATGGCGTCCTGCGTGACGCCCGAAAGAAAGGGAATGACGCCGATGCGCAGCCGCCCCTGCAGCCCCGTGCCGAGCGCTGCCAGGTCCTCGCCCAGCGATTGCGCATCGGCCAGCGCAACCCGTGCCCGCGCCAGCACCAGCAGGCCCGCGGCCGTGGGCTCCAAGCCGCGCCGGCCCCGGGTGAACAGCGGCGTCATGAAGATGTTCTCGATCTCGCCGAGCGCGCGCGTGACGGTGGGCTGGCTCAGGCCGAGGTGCTGCGCCGCGCGGCTGACCGAGCGCTGGCGCTCGAGCTCCGCGAGAAGGGCGAAGTGGCGCAGCTTGAGCCGCGGCGTGAGGTGTTGCAGTGTCGGCGCCGGCATGCCGCCATCCTATGCGAGAGGTATAGCAATCAATGCATGCATTCATCAGAAAATATGCAGTGGCCGCTATTCGTTGTTTCTACACTCGGCCGGATGTTCACGACCCGTCCTGAAATCGCCGGCACCTTCGGCGTTGCCTCCTCGACCCACTGGCTGGCCTCGCAGACCGCGATGGGCGTGCTCGAACGCGGTGGCAACGCCTTCGACGCCGCCGTGGCCGCGGGCTTCGTGCTGCAGGTGGTGGAGCCGCATCTCAACGGCCCCGGCGGCGAAGCGCCGATCCTGCTGTGGAGCGAACGCGAGCGGCGCATGCACGCCATCCGCGGACAGGGCTGCGCGCCGGCCGAGGCCAGCGCTGCGGCATTCCGCGCGCTCGGCTTCGAGCAGGTGCCGGGCATCGGCCTCCTGGCGGCCACGGTGCCGGGGGCGTTCCCCGCCTGGCTCACCATGCTGCGCGAGCACGGCACCTGGTCGCTCGCCGGGGTGCTGGCACCGGCGATCGGCTATGCGCGCGATGGCTTTCCGCTGGTGTCGCGCGCCGCCGAGGCCATTCTTGCGGTGCGCGGCCTGTTCCTCGAACACTGGCATTCGTCGGCCGAGGTGTGGCTGCCTGGAGGCAAGCTGCCGCAGCCCGGTTCGCTGTTCCGGCTGCCGGCGCTGGCCGCCACCTACAGCCGCATCGTTGAGACTGCCGAGCGCGAAGGCAGCGGCCGCACCGGCGTGATCGATGCGGCAATCCGCACCTGGCAGCAGGGCTTCGTGGCGCGCGAGATCGACAGCTACTGCCGCGGCACGGCCGTGCGCGACAGCAGCGGAGAGGTGCATGCCGGCCTGCTGCGCTACGAGGACATGGCCGAATGGCGCGTTGCCACCGAGGCGCCGCTCACGGCGCAATTCGGCCGCTACACGGTTGCGAAATGCGGCTTCTGGAGCCAGGGGCCGGCGTTCCTGCAGCAGATCGGCATGCTGCGCCACGCGGGGCTCGAGCATCACCTGCCCGGCACGGCGGGCTTCGTGCACCGCATCACCGAAGCCGCCAAGCTGGCCTTGGCCGACCGGCTGGCGTGGTATGGCGCGGCGTCCGGCGCGCGCGCCGATGCGCAGCAGGCGCTGCTGTCGGACGCCTATCTGCGCGAACGCTGGGCCATGGTCGATCCAGAGCGCGCGTCCGACACGCTGCGGCCGGGCGAGCCGCTCGGCCTTGCGCCGCGCCTGCCTGACCTGGACGTGAGTGCGCGGACCCTGCGCACGGCCGACACGCGCTTCGGCGTCGGCGAGCCCACCTTCGCCGCGCTGCCGCCGGTCGCCGAATGGGCGGAGCGCGAGATCTTCGTGGGCGACACCTGCCACATCGACGTGATCGACCGGCACGGCAACATGGTCGCGGCCACGCCTTCGGGCGGCTGGCTGTCCTCGAGCCCCGCGATTCCGGCGCTGGGCTTTGCGCTCAACACGCGGCTGCAGATGAGCTGGCTCGACGAAGGGCTGCCCAGCTCGCTCGAGCCGCGCGTCGCACCCTGCACCACGCTGTCGCCGTCGATGGCGCTGCGCGACGGCGAGCCCTACATGGCGTTCGGCACCCCCGGCGGCGACCAGCAGGACCAGTGGTCGGTCGGCTTCTTCCTGCGCCATGCGGTGCACGGCCTCAACCTGCAGCAAGCCATCGATGCGCCGGCCTGGCACGTCAAGCACGCCCCCGGCTCCTTCTGGCCGCGCCAGACCACGCTCAACACGCTGACGCTGGAATCGCGCTTCGACCCCGAGACGCTCGAACAGCTGCGCGCAATGGGCCACCAGGTGCAGGTCGGCGATGCCTGGTCCGAAAGCCGCATGTCCGCCTGCAGCCGCGAACATGACGCGCAGGGCCGGCTGGTGCTGCGCGCCGGCGCCAATCCGCGCGGCATGCAGGGCTATGCGGTAGGCCGCTGATTTCCACCGCCTTTGCTTCAATTTCCTCACCTTCGTTCCAAGGACATCACCATGCTCCAACGTGCCTTGCGGGGCCTGCTTCTGCTGGCCCTCTCATGCGCCGTGCAGGCCGCACCGGCCGCCTACCCCGAGAAGCCGATCACGCTGATCGTCCCCTGGGCCGCCGGTGGCTCGACCGACATCCTGGCGCGCGCCATTGCCGAGCAGCTCGGCAAGTCGATGGGCCAGCCGGTGGTGGTCGACAACCGCGTCGGCGCTTCCGGCAACATCGGCTCCAACTTCGTCGCCAAGGCCAGGCCCGACGGCTACACGCTCCTGATCGGCTCGATGAGCACGCACGCGATGAACCCCGCGCTGATGCCCGGCATGCCCTTCAAGGGCGCGGATGACTTCACGCCCATTGCGCTGGTGGCCAACGTGATCAACACGATGGTGATCAACCCCTCGGTGCCGGCGAAGGATCTGCGCGAATTCATCGCCTACGCCAAGGCCAACCCCGGCAAGCTGGCGTACGCCTCGGCCGGCGGCGGCTCCACCAACCACCTGAGCGCCGAGATGTTCAAGAAGGCGGCCGGCATCGACATGCTGCACGTGCCCTACAAGGGCGGCGCGCCGGCCGTGCTCGACACGGTGGGCAACCAGACCCAGGTGCTGTTCTCCGCCGGCACGCAGACGCTGCCGCACGTCAAGGCGGGCAAGCTGCGCCTGCTGGCCGTGACGGAGCCCAGGCGCTCCGCGCTGCTGCCCGACACGCCCACCGTCGCCGAGACGCTGCCCGGCTACGAGATGAGCGTGTGGTACGCCGCGTTCGGACCCGCGGGCATGCCCGCCGAGCTGGTCACGCGGCTCAATGCCGAGATCAACAAGGCGCTGGCGGTGCCCGAAGTGCGCGCCCGCATGGATGCGATCGGCGTCGAACTGGTGAAGAGCACGCCCGAGCAGCTGGCCGCGGCGCTGCGCAGGGACACCGAGCGCTACGGCAAGGTCATCCGGGACCTCGGGATCAAGCTTGACTGAGGTGCTGTCCGTCGAGGTGTGCGAGCAGCTGTGCGACGCGCTGCCGCGGGCCGCCACGGTCGACGCCGCGCTGGGGCACATCGAGTCGGCGCGCCGCGTGCTGCTTGGCCCGGGGCTTCTCACGGTGAACCTGAACGCGACGGCCCCGGACGATCCGCCCGACGAGGTGCAGCTGCAGCGCCTCTGGTCGTCCGACCCGCAGGCCTATCCGGTGGCCGGCCGCAAGCGCAAGACGCTCACGCGCTGGACGCAGCACCTGCTGCTGCGCGCCGAGGTCTTCGTCGGCGAAGGCGAGGCGGCGCTGGCCGAGGTGTTCGACGACCATGCGCTCATTGCCACGCTGGGCCTGCGCGCGGTGGTGAACGTGCCGCTGCTGGAAGACGGCCGATGCGCGGCCACCTTCAACGTGCTGGGCACCCGCGCGCGCTGGACGCCGCAGGAGATTGCGCTGGTGCGGTTGCTGGCCCTGCTGGCCACGCCGTGGGTGCTGCGCGCGCGCCGCGATACCCGGGCATCGCCGCCGGAGCCGGGCTCCCGGCCTCCCTCCACCGTCGCGTAAGTCCTAAGTCCTACGGCCACTCGCCGCGCGCAGACTCGCTCTTGCCGGTCCCATGGCCGGCAAGCACAAGGAGCGGCATGGTTGCACTGGACCGGATCGGCTGTCATCGCTGCGGGCGCGTTCGCCTGCACGCCGATGCCTCATGTCCGGCCTGCGGTGCGGCGCCTGCCGCAAGAGCGGCGGTGGCGGGCGCGAGCGAGCCCTTCGTCGGCCGCCGCGGCGAATTGCAGCTGGCGCACGATGCGCTCGGCGGGGCGCTGGCCGGGCGCGGCCGCGTCGTCATGCTGAGCGGGGAGGCCGGCATCGGCAAGACGCGGCTGGCCCAGGAGGTGGCAACGCTGGCCCTGCGGCGCGGCATGCTGACCCTGTGGGGCCGCTGCCTCGAGGAGCCGGGTGCGCCGCCTTTCCTGCCGTGGACCCGCGCGATGCAGGCCTGCCTGCGGGCCTGCCGCGACGAGCGCCTGCCCGCGCTGCTCGGGCGCGAGGCCGCGGCGGCCGTCGAGATTGCGCCCGAACTCGCCGAGCGGCTGCCCCCCGGCACCGCGGTGCCGGCGATCGGCGAGGGCGACCAGGCACGCTTCCGGCTGTTTGCCGCGGTTGCGCATTTCTGGCGCCAGGTGGCGACCCTGCGCCCGCTGCTGCTGATCCTCGACAACCTGCACTGGGCCGATGCATCGTCGCTGCGGCTGCTGGCCTTCATCGCCCAGGACGTCGGCGAATCCCGCATCCTGCTGCTCGGCTCCTACCGCGAGGCCGGCCTGTCGCGCCAGCATCCGCTGGCGGCCACCCTGGCCGAGCTGCTGAACACGCGGCAGTTCTGCCGCCTGCCGCTGCAGGGCCTGAGTCTCGAGGAAACCGAGCGGATGGTGGCCGCGGCCAGCGCCGTGACGCCGCCGCCCGCCGTGATCGCGACCATGCATCGCCGCACCGAGGGCAATCCGCTCTACCTGGTCGAGATGCTGCGTTTCCTGCAGCAGGGCCCCTGCGGGGACGACCCGCACGCCGCCGCGGCGCGGGCCGGGACCGTGCCGAGCGGCATCCGCGCGGTGATCGGCCAGCGGCTCAACCAGCTCTCGGCGCCGTGCTGCGAACTGCTCGCGATCGCTGCGTGCATCGGCCGCGACTTCGACCTGCCGCTCTTGGCCGAGCTGGCCGGGGCCGGCAGCGAGGCCACGCTGCTGGGCAGGCTCGACGAGGCGCTGGCGCAGCGCGTCATCGAGGCCGTGCCGCCCGGGCCGCAGTACCAGTTCAGCCACGTGCTGATCCGCGAGGTGCTCTATGACGAGCTGCCCGCGGCACGCCGCGTCGCGCTGCACGGGCGCATCGCCGAGTCGCTCGAGGCGCGCCATGCCGGGCGGCTCGACGCCGTGCTGGCGCAGCTCGCCTACCACGCGGCCGCGGCCCTGCCCGCGGGCAATGCGGCGCGCGCGCTGGACATCGCGCAGCAGGCCGCCGCGCGGGCCGTGGCGCTGATGGCGCACGAAGAAGCCCTGCGCTGCTACTGCCTCGCGCTGCAGTTGCAGGAGCGCTGGCTGCCGGCCGAGCGCGCGCGGCATGGCGTGCTGCTGCTGGCGCTCGGTGCGGTGCAGACGCACGCCGGCGAGAACGATGCCAGTGCCGCCACCTTCCTGGAAGCGGCCACGCTGGCGCGCGCGCTCGGCGACGCGGACCTGTTCGCGCAGGCGGCGCTCGGCTTCGAGAACAACGGCTGGCGCATCAGCCGCCCGGGCGAGCAGGCGGCGGCACTGCTCGAAGAGGCGTTGGCCTCGTCGGACGGTTTCGACGCCGCGCTGCAGGTCGACCTGCTGGCCGCGCTGTGCCGCGCCTGCATCTTCTGCGGCCGGCAGTCGCAGGCCAACGCGGCGCAACACCAGGCGGTCGCGCTGGCGCGCGGGCTGGCGATGCCGCACCCGCTGTTCAAGGCGCTGGCGGCGATCCTGCCGGCGCGCGCCGATCCCACCCAGCTCGACGAGCGCCTGCGCTGCGCGCGCGAGGCACTCGAAGTGGCCGAGCGTGCCGGCCACATGGAATGGGTCGACGCGCTGACCGGCTGGTACTTCGGCGACCTGGTCGAGAAGGGCGAGCTCGCCGCGGCGCGCCCGCTGGCCCAGGTCCATGCGCGGGTGGCGGACGCGATCCGCCAGCCCTTCATGCAGGCCATGGGGCTCGCCAGCCTCACATTGCTCGCCGCCTACGAGGGCCGCTTCGCAGATGCCGAGCGGCTGGCTGGCCAGACCTTCACGATCGGACAGCGCTTCCTGCCCGGCAACGCGCAGGGCGCCTACAGCCTGCAGATCTTCGTGCTGCGGCGCCACCAGGGCCGCCTCGGCGAGGTGCTGCCGGTGCTGCGCGGCCTGGTCGGCAGCGTGCCGCGCGACAGCCTCTGGCAGCCCGGTCTCGCGCTGATCTGTGCCGAACTCGACCTGCACGAACCGGCCCGAGAGGCCTACGAGGCGCTCGCGGGCGACGGCTTTGCCGGCGTTGCGCGTGACGGCATGTGGCTGACCAATATCGTCTTTGCGGCCGAGGTCTGCGCCCGCCTCGGCGACCGGCCGCGCGCGGCGCTGCTGTACCGGCTGCTCGCACCCTACGCCGGCCGCAACGTGGTGACCGGCACCAACATCGCCTGCTTCGGCGCCGTGGACCGCTACCGCGGCATGCTGGCCGCGCTGGCCGGCGACGACGCGAACGCCGCGGTGCATCTGCAGGCCGCGGTTGCGCTGGACGAGCGCTGCGGCGGCCGTCCCTGGCTCGCGCACAGCCGCCTGGAATGGGCGCGCTGGCTGGCCGCGCGCGGCGATGCGGCAGCCGCAGGCACGCAGCTCGATGCGGCACTCGCGCTCGGCCGCGAACTGGGCATGGCCAGCCTGGCGCGGCGCTGTGAGGCGCTGCAGCGCGAACTCGAGGGCGCCGGCGCGGCGCCGTCGGCATCCCCCGAGGGCCTGAGCCGGCGCGAGCTCGCCGTGCTGCGGCTGCTCTGCGCCGGCTGCAGCAACCAGGCGATCGCCGAGCGCCTGTTCATCAGTCCGCACACGGTGGCGCACCACGTGCGCCACATCCTTGCCAAGACCGAGTGCCGCAGCCGCACCGAGGCCGCGGCCTGGGCGCACCGCCACCGCGTCGCGGCCGAGGGCCGCGAGCCATCCTGATGGCCGGGGCGGCACGGCGCGAAATGGTCAATTCGGGCGATGCGCGGCCGCGCGCCCAAGCCTAACTTCGGGTCTCGGGCTCGGCGCCGCCGGGTCCTCAACCCGAAGGAGTGCGCCCCATGCCTGCAACCCTGTACGAACGACTTGGCGGAGAGGAGCGCATCCAGCGCCTCGTCACCGACGTCGTCGAGAACCACTACGCCAACCCGCTCATCCGTTCGCGCTTTGCGAACAGCAACCGCGCCGAGGTCGAGCGCCATGTGGTCGAGTTCCTCTGCTCCGGCAGCGGTGGCCCGCAGTGCTACACCGGCAAGGACCTGGTGTCGGCCCACAAGGGCATGAACATCAGCGAGCAGGAGCTGGTCGCCGCCATGGACGACATCGTCGCGGCCATGACCAAGAACGGCTACGACCAGGCCGAGAAGAACGAGGTGGTCGCGATCCTCTATTCGTTGAAGGGCGACGTGGTGCGGCTGTAGACGCAGCCGCGGCTCTCGCTCGCGCCCCGGCGGCGCTTCGCCGGTGACACGGAAAGGAAAGGAACCTCACCATGACACGCCAGCCATTTGCCGCCTGGGCGATCGGCGCCGCCCTGATCGCGGCCATCGCCACCAGCTGGGCCCAGTCCGGCGACCACCAGATGATCTCGCCCGCCGACCTCAAATGGGCCGACGTTCCCTCGCTGCCGCCCGGCGCGAAGCTCGCGGTGATCGAAGGCCCGATGAGCGAGGCCGTGCCCTTCACGGTGCGCCTCAAGGTGCCGGCCAACTACCGGGTACCGTCGCACTGGCATCCGGCCGTCGAGCGGGTGACCGTGCTCTCGGGCACCTTCCACATGGGCCTGGGCGACAAGCTCGACATGCAGAAGTCGATGCCGGTGGTGGCGGGCGGCATGATGATCCTGCAGCCCAAGACGCCGCACTTCGCCTGGACCAGCGAGGAAACGGTGGTGCAGCTGCACGGCACCGGGCCCTGGGGCATCACCTACGTCAATCCGGCCGACGACCCGCGGGCGAAATGAACTTCAGGCCGACAGGAGGTCGGCCGGCAGCGCCGGCGGGCGCAGCTCGCCGACCTCGATCACCACGTCGGCCGGCAGTCCGTTGCGCCGTGCCGCCTCGCGGATCGGCTCGATGCCGGGGGCTTCGTACAGGCAGTAGGTCTTCTTCTTGTCGGCGCTGAGGAACGAATACAGCCAGCGCACGCCGACGTCGTCGTTGACGCGGATGATGCCGGCCGCGGCCTCGGGCGAGACCTCGAGTTGATCCGCAAAATTGCGCTCGATCAGATAGAGGGGCATGGCGGCTCCTTCGTCGTGAGGAAGTGCCATCGTAGTACGGCTGGCCGCAAAAACCTAAGATGTGCCCTTCATGGACACATCCCCCGACAACCCGGCGCGCCCGCGGATCTACCTTGCCGGCCCCGACGTCTTCCGCCCCGACGCCAGGGAGCACTTCGTGCGGCTCGCGGCCGCCTGCGATGCGCTGGGGCTGGCAGCCCTGCTGCCGGCCGACGGCAACGAGGAGCCGGGTGCGCAGGCGCCGGAAATGCAGATCTACCAGGCCAACATGCAGCGCCTTCGCGGCGCCGACGGCGTGGTGGCCAACCTCGCGTGCTTCCGCGGCCTGGAGCCCGATTCGGGCACGGTGTTCGAGGTGGGCGCCGCGGTGGCGCTGCAGATTCCGGTCGTGGCCTACGGCGTGCCCGCGGGCAGCTATGCCGACCGCGCCCGCTCGGCGCTGCAGTGCGCGCCCGATGCGGCCGGGGTGCTGCGCGAGAGCGGCAGCGGCATCGCGGTGGAGGATTTCGGACAGCCGCTGAACCTGATGCTGGCCTGCTCGATCCACATCGCGCCGACGCCGGAAGCGGCGCTGCAGAAGATGGCGCAGCTGCTCGCCGCGCCTGCGCGCTGAGCCGCCCGGGGAAGGGCGCTGCGGCTATTTCGCCGCAGCCTGTTCCACCGGCGCCACCAGGTGCTCGAGCATGCGCCGCGCATTGAGCGGCAGTTCCTGCGACGAGCGCACGCATGCCATCAGCGTGCGCTCGGCCCAGGTGTCGCCGAGCGCGGCGCGCGCGATCTTCATCGAGCGGGCGCAGCGTTCGGCCGCCGTCTGCGGCACGATGCCCACGCCGATGCCGTTCTCCACCATGCGGCACACGGCCTCGAAGTTGCCCACGCGCACGCGATAGGCCAGGTGCCTGCCGAGCGCACGGGCATGCTGCGTGAGCAGCAGCTGCAGCGCGCTGTCGGCGGGCAGGCCGACGAATTCGCTGTCGATCACCTCGGCCAGCATCACGCGCCGCCGGCCGGCCAGCGCATGGCCGCGCGGCATCACCAGCACCAGGTCGTCGCGGCGGAACGGGTGGCATTCGAGGCCCTCGGTGTCGATGGCGTCCGAGACGATGCCGATGTCGCAGCGGCCGCCGCGCAGCGCGTCGACGGTGTCCGGGCTGGGCCGCTCCTCGAGGTCGACCGAGATGCGCGGATGCTGCATGAGAAAGCGGCTCAGCACCTCGGGAAGGTGCTCGGTCAGCGCCGAGGTGCCGCACATGAACCGCACGTGGCCCTTGAGGCCCTGGCCGTACTCGCCGAGCTCGCCGCGCAGGCGCTCCATCTGCTGCAGCACGACGCGCGCATGGTGCAGCAGCGTACGGCCGGCCTCGGTGGGGCGCACGCCCTGCGCGTGGCGCGTGAGCAGCGGGCTGCCGAGGGCGTCTTCCATGCCGCGCACGCGCTGGCTGGCCGAGGCCAGCGTCATGTGCGAGCGCGCCGCACCGGCCGTGAGGCTGCCGGCCTCGACCACGTGGAGAAAGAGCCGCAGGTCGGTGAGATCGAATCGCATCGCCGCAAGGTAGCACGGGAGCCTCAGCCTGTGCCTGAGGCCGGCTGCGCGAATGCCGCATTTCCAGGCGCCGCCGTGGCCGGCAGACTGCGCCGCAATGACGATCTCGAACGAACTGGCAACAGGCCACTGGGCCGCCGCCGCCGCGGTATTTCTTCTGGCCGGTGTGATCAAGGGCGTGGTCGGGCTCGGGCTGCCGACGGTGTCGATGGCGCTGCTCGCGCTCTGGATGCCGCCGGTGCGCGCGGCGGCGCTGTTGATCGTGCCTTCGCTGGTCACCAACCTCTGGCAGACCGGGCCGCGCGCGAGCTTCTGGCCTGTGCTGCGCCGCATCGGTGGCATGCAGGCGGGCATCGTGGCGGGCACCCTGGGCGGCGCGCTGTGGCTGGGCGTGCCGGCGGGTGAATGGGCCTCGGTGGCGCTGGGCGTGGCGCTGGTGGCCTATGCGCTCTGGGGTCTCACGGGGCGGCAGCTGCAGGTGCCCGCGGCGCACGAGCGCTGGCTCGGGCCGGTGGTGGGCGCAGCCACGGGCCTGGTGACCGCGGTGACTGGCGTGTTCGTGGTGCCGGCCGTGCCCTATCTGCAGGCCCTGGGCTTGCAGCGCGACGCGCTGATCCAGGCGATGGGCATCTCGTTCACCACCTCGACCGTGGTGCTCGCCATCGGGCTCGCGGGCAACGGCGGTTATCCGGTGGCGGCGGTGGGAGGATCGCTCGCGATGCTGGTGCCCGCCCTCGGCGGCATGGCGATCGGCACCTGGCTGCGCAAGCGGCTGCCGGTGTCGGTGTTCAGGCGCTGCTTCTTGGGCGGGCTGGCGCTGCTGGGGCTCTACATGGTGGTTCGCGCGCTGGCGTGAACCCGACGGCTTTACCTTGCGACCAGGGCCGCGCGAACGCGCTCGATGGCCTGCCGGTAGGGCAGGGTGAAATTGGCCGTGTCGTCGCCGGCTGCGAGCCAGCTGAACGAGAACACCAGGCCGTCCTCCTCGGGGCTGCCCATGGCCACGTGGTCGAAGGTTTCGGGCAGCGGGCCGTCGGCGCGCATCAGGAACAGGTGCCACAGCTGGGGGTGGCGCAGCGTATTGCCTTCGATGCCGGCTTCGCAGTCGCGCTCCAGGGTGCCGAGCGGCAGCAGTTCGCCGACGTGGTCGATGCCCGATTCCTCCAGCAGCTCGCGCCGCACCGCCACCTCGGGCGATTCGCCGGGCTCGATGGTGCCCTTGGGCAGCTGCATGTTGCCGTCGCCGGGGTGGCGGAACACCAGCAGCCGGCCCCTGGCGTCGACCAGGCAGGCGCAGGCCTTCAGGATCGGGCTGGTGCGGCCGCTGCTGCTGTCGTTCATCAGGCGTTCGCGAGGGCGGCCTTGACGGCGGCGCTCACCTGGCCCATGTCGGCCTTGCCTGCGAGGCGGGTCTTGACCGCGCCCATCACCTTGCCCATGTCGCCGGGACCCTTGGCGCCCAGTTCGGCCACGATGGCCTTCACTTCGGCGGCCACCTCATCGGCGCTCATGCGCTGCGGCAGGTAGACCTCGAGCACCTTGATCTCGGCGGCTTCCTTGTCGGCCAGGTCGGTGCGGCCGCCGGTCGTGAACGCGGCGATCGAGTCCTTGCGCTGCTTGACCATCTTGTCGACGATGGCAACGACCATGGCGTCGTCGAGCTCCACGCGCTCGTCGACTTCCTTCTGCTTCATTGCGGCCAGCAGCAGGCGGATGGTGGCCAGGCGCTCCGAGTCCTTGGCGCGCATCGCGGTCTTCATGTCTTCGGTGATCTGTTCTTTGAGTGTCATTCGGCACAACCTTTCGGAAAAAACAAAAGCCGCGGCAGGTTTCCCTGGCGCGGCTGGGGCAACGGGGGGCTGGCGGCGACTTTCGTCGGCGGCCGGGCCCGGGTGTTGCTTAGTACAGCTTCTTGGGCAGCTGCATGCTGCGCACGCGCTTGTAGTGGCGCTTGACGGCGGCTGCCTTCTTGCGCTTGCGCTCGGCGGTCGGCTTTTCGTAGAACTCGCGGGCACGCAGGTCGGTCAGCAGGCCGAGCTTTTCGATGGTGCGCTTGAAGCGGCGCAGGGCGACGTCGAAAGGCTCGTTTTCTTTAACGCGGATGGTGGTCATTGATGAATCGTTGAACTGAATTTGGCCTGGGGAGATCGAGGCCCCAAGCCGGGGTTCCTCAACTGAAAAATTTTTGCGGCCGTTGAGGGGAGGCCAAAGTTAGCCCGCGAGTATAGCACTCCCCCAGGCTCCGCGCACTTCGTGTCGCTCCTCCCACCCCCTCGCCGGGGGCAACACCAGTGGCCCGGCGGAGCCGGTTCCACGGTGTTCTGGAAGGGAGGCCTTTTCAGAAGGACGTGGCGCAGGCGTGAGCACTGGCCCAGGCCCATTGGAAGTTGTATCCGCCCAGCCAACCCGTCACATCGACCACTTCGCCGATGAAATACAGGCCCGGCTGCTTCGATTCCATGGTCTGGGAGGACAGATCGCGGGTGTCGACGCCGCCGGCCGTGACTTCGGCCTTTTTGTAGCCCTCGGTGCCGCTGGGGGTGATCTGCCAGCGGGCAATGCGCTCCGCCAGGGCCGCCAGGGCCTTGTCGGCCGCCTCGTTGACGGGCCGCTGAAGAGCCGGGTCCTGCCCGACCCAGGCGTCCGCCAGCCGGGAGGGCACGAGCGCGGCCAGCTCGTTGGCGATGCGCTTCTTCGAGCGCAGCTTGGCTTCGCCCAAGGCTTCGGCCACGTCCACGCCGGGTGCAAAGTCGAGCGTGAGCGGGCTGCCGGGCTTCCAGTAGCTCGAAATCTGCAGCACCGCCGGGCCCGACAGGCCGCGGTGGGTGAACAGCAGGTCTTCGAGGAAGGCCATCTTTTCCTTCCTGGCGCCGGTCTCGATGCGCACCGGCAGCGCCAGCCCGGCCAGTTCGGCATACGGCGCCCAGGCTTCGCCGCCGAAGGTCAGCGGCACCAGGGCCGGGCGCGGCGCGACGACGCGCAGGCCGAACTGCTCGGCCAGGCGGTAGCCGAAGTCGCTGGCGCCGATCTGCGGAATCGACAGGCCGCCGGTGGCGACCACCAGCCTGGGTGTCTCGATGGGGCCCCGGGTGCTATCGATCCTGTAGCTGCCTGCGCCCGCCGTGCCCTCGCCGGGGGCCGAGAACACGATCTTTCCGAGCTTGCACGGCTGCCAGCGCGTGACGCTGCCCGTATCGCACTCCGCCAGCAGCATGTCGATGATCTGCTGCGAGGAGCCGTCGCAGAACAGCTGGCCCTTGTGCTTTTCGTGATACGCAATGCCGTGCTTGTGCACCAGGTCGATGAACTGCTGCGGCGCATAGCGTGACAGCGCCGAGCGGCAGAAATTCGGGTTGTCGCCGATGAAGTGGCGCTGCGGAGCGCGCACGTCGAGGTCGCGGTTGGTGAAATTGGCGCGCCCGCCGCCCGAGATGCGGATTTTTTCGGCCACCTT